>Ga0114922_10002243_pt1 | contig 18168 bp, 17 predicted proteins | sample AartaG_FD_100975 | JGI IMG/M metagenome (GOLD analysis project Ga0114922, IMG submission 100975) | Deep subsurface microbial communities from Aarhus Bay to uncover new lineages of life (NeLLi) - Aarhus_00045 metaG | ecosystem: Environmental > Aquatic > Marine > Oceanic > Sediment | place...
CGATCCGCCTGTATCGTTCGTTGGCGTCGGGGAAGCGGCGTTCGAGTTCGCTTAGCGCTACCGAGGTCGGAATACTGTTGAGCCCGCCATACTTCGCCACCAGGTTCGGATCGACTCCGTCGCGTACCCACCGGATGAAGCTGCGATAGTTCCAGATGGCGTCGTTGAGCCCTCGTATCTTCTCTTCGATCTGCTCGCGATCGAGTCCGAATTGAGAGCATTTGGCGATGATTTGCTCCAGGTCCTGCTGCCTGTCATCCGCCTCCTCACGTACTTCGTACTGAGACGGGTCGGCGTCCTCCGTCTTGGCCTTGGCCAATCTGGCCTCGACGACACGGTCGTCCTTGAAGCAGCTCAGCCGATAGTTGATATAGACCTGAAACTTGGGGATATCGGCGGCCACGATCTCCCCGTTGCGGTCGAGGATCTTGCCTCGCAGGGTCTTGAGCTGTTTGGACTGGGCGCGACGCTCCTTCAGCCTTTCGATCTCGGCCTGGAGCGAGGAATCGGCGAGTAGTTGCATCTGCATGAGCCGCAGCATGCACACGAGCAGCAGCGCGAGGCTTATGCCGATGAATATCTTGATTCTCTTGTCGTACATCCGTGTTCAGAACCTATCCGCAGAGCCGCTCGCCGCATAGGTTGAATAGGACCTATTGATCCGCCGTCTGAGACGAAGCCACTTCTGCTCTGAAGCCCGTGCCCAGGCCACCGAATTGCGCCTCGCCGTTTCAGAGGCGTCTTCCAGTTCTGCGCCGCCGGCCCCTCTTATTCATACGCATCCACCAAGCCATCGGCAAGGACAAAAACGGCCCGAGAATCGCTGAGTACAGCGGCTGCCAGAGGAGCTGCGCGGCCAGGCTCACTTCGGCCGTTTCGGCCCGGAGAAACGTCAACAGGTAACTCAGCCCGGCGGTCAGCAGGCCCACCAGGAAGATCGTGGCGGCCTGATAGATTCCCCTTCGTGTGGAGATGATGCCCTGCAGGTCGGACAGGAGCGTGCCGAACACACCGAAGCTGATGATGCGCGGTCCCATCAGGCCCATGGTCGGGCTGGTCAGGTCCGCGGCGAAACCGATTATGAATGAACTGATGACTGCGTCCGTCGGTTTGCTGCGGACGGCGAAGAACACCAGAAGAATCAACAGCAGGTCCGGCTTGACGTCAGGTCGGATGATGGAAAGCGCACCCATGAGGCTGGTTTGCAGTACGGAGGCGACGAGGACGAGCACCGCAAACCGAAGCCAATGCATTCAATCACTCCCGAGGGACGCACAAATCCATCCGGTCCATCTTTGGCCGCACGCTGCGGTCACTGCGGCAACTGGGCGGATATCACGACTGCAATCTCACTAAGGTTGGCCACATCACAGACGGGCTGGACTTTGATATCCCAGAGCAGCGGGCTATCCGCATCCGGTTTGCACTCGGTCACTCTGGCCGTGATGACAGGGGTGTCGAGCCCCGGCTGTTTCCGGGCGTAGACGGGATCGCCCTTTTTGACCTTGTGTTTCGTCGAGATCAGAGGGATTCTGGCCGTATTGTTGCCCCGGCCCTCCATGAGACCCGACACATTCAGATCGGCGATGGTCACGGCGATCTTGGAGGCCGGGTCGGTGATCAGTCTGACCTTGGCTCCTTTGGGCGAAACGTCGGATATTGTTCCAGTGATGGCATGATCGTCAGGGCTTATGACGAACTGGCCGACGGCCACATCGTCCTGCTGACCCCGATTGATGATGAGTTCGTTGTGCGCCTGGTCCGCCGGGGCGATGATGGTCGCCGGACGCAACGGCACATTCTCCCAGCCGGGCCTGTCACGAAGCTTTGTGAGCCCTTCGATCGTTCGATGAGCCTCCTGAAGCTGTGCCTGCAGGTTGGCGAGTTCGTTTCGGGTCTGGCCGTAGGCGGTGAGCAATGCCTTGTGGTCCTTGCGGCTGATGTCCTGGACTGGCGGGGTGGCTGTTCGGGAGGCCAAGGTCAGGCCTCTACCGGCCGCCAGCGGCCAACGGAATGCCCGCGCATAGGCTAATTGAAGCTGGCCGGTCAGGTCCTTCGGCACGAGAAACAGGAAGATCAGACCCGCCAGCATGCCCCAGGTGAAGAGCATTCCTCTCGACATGTTGGCCCATTTTCGTGTCATAGCTGCCGTTCACACGATCGCATGGAGACCCGGGCCGCGGTCTGCATCGCAGGGGCTGCGGCGCTGCGCGGGTGGTTAGTCGTACCCGCGATCGCTGTGGTCCATCGTGTCCTTCCAGAGCTCCAGGTTCTCCAGATAAACGCTCGTCCCGCGTGCTACGCAACTTAATGGATCCTCGGCCTGGTGCACGCTCAGGCCCGTCGCGTTGGCCAGGATCTGATCCATGCCCCGCAACAGGGAACCCCCGCCGACGATGTAGATGCCGTTGTCGATCAGGTCGGCGGCCAGTTCCGGCTCGGCCCGTTCGAGCGTCGTTGTCACAGCGTCGATGATCGCGGCGACGGGGTCTTTCAGCGCCTCGCGAATCTCCTCGCTGGTGATAACGATCTTTCGGGGCAGGCCGGAGATGGTGTCGCGGCCGGCGATTTCCATCGTCAGTTCCTCTTCCAGCGGGGCCGCTGAGCCGATCTGGATCTTGACCTTCTCCGCCCTGGCTTCGCCGATGAGAAGATTGTACGTTCGCTTGAGATGGCTAATGACCCCCTCGTCCATATCGTCGCCGCCGACGCGAATGGATTCGGAGGTGGCGATATCGGCCAGCGACATGATGGCCACCTCGGTCGTTCCCCCGCCGATATCGACGATCAGCGAGGCCGTCGGCTCGGTGATAGGCAGCCCGGCGCCAATGCCCGCCGCCATCGGCTCGTCCACCAGGTAGACTTTTCTCGCACCGGCCCGCTCGGCGCTGTCAATGACGGCCCGCCGCTCGACGGCGGTAATGCCGCTTGGCACGGCGATGACCACGCGAGGCCGGACCAAGCCCCCGCGACCGTGCACTTTCCGAATGAAGTAGCTCAGCATGGCCTCAGTGACTTCGAAGTCGCTGATGACGCCATCCTTGAGCGGGCGAATCGCGCTGATCGAGCCGGGCGTTTTGCCCAGCATCTCCCGCGCGACCAGACCCACGGCCTCGCCGCCATTCAGCACGACATTGGTCCCCTTGCGGACCGCCACCACGGACGGTTCGTTCAGCACGATCCCCCTATCCCGAACGCAAACCAGCGTGCTACAGGTACCGAGATCGATACCCATATCCATACTGAAAAAGCCAAGGATTGAGTCCAACAGCACGGGCGACTCCTTTCTCAGGTTGCCATTGGGTATTCTGACGATCTTGCAGGGGTACCGTCAAGGGGAATTTCACGCCGATATAGCAAAAATCATGCCTACCGGCCTTGATACAGGCGGCGGACGCGAAGCGTGCTTGACGACGTGACAGTTGGAACCACTGCTGGGGATTGGCCGTCGATCCTGGTGCCGCCGGACAGGATTCTACTGCGGCAGGCCGAAAATCGTTCCGTACTGGCTATGACAGGCATAGGTGACGTACACCACGGTGGCCAGAACGACCGCGACCGCGACGGCCAGGATGGCCGTGTACAAGTTGCTCGGAGGGGAAACCTTTCCCCCGCGTGGCTGAGGCATGGGACTCATCGACTAATCACCTCCCGGCGGCAAAGCGGCCGTCCGCAGCGTCGCCGCTTTTGGTTCACAGATTCGTTGCGACGCTGTCACCCACCTGCGGCGGGACCTGGACGAGATCGAGGATGCCGACCGCCGCGTCCGGCGAGACCTCCAGGATCAGAATATTCGCCACGAACCGGTCGCCGCGAATGACATAGAACTTCATGTCCTGTCGGACGCCGGCGGCCGACCCGATCGAGATCTGCGCCAGACGCTTGCTCATATCCACCGCCGTGATCTTGCCGTTCAGCGCGATGGGCTTCGTCTTCGGCGGCACAACCGGCCGGACCGGCCGGACGGCCGTGCTGCCCGGCGGAACCGTCGTCGCAGGCCGCGCGGCAATTCTCCCGTACTGCTGGAGGTACTGGTTCAGCCTCGTCTCGATCTCCTGGTTCTCCTCGGTGACACGCCGATTCTTCTCCTGGAGTTGCGCGATCACCGCCATCTTCTCCATCAGCATCTGGTTGGTCTCGTCGAGCTCCTTCTTGCGGTTGCTCTGGTCGGCCCGCAGACCCTGGACCTCCTGCTGGGCGGTCTCGAACAGTTGCGTCTGCTGCGTGGCCGTGGCGTTGGCGGTCTCGACGGTCGCCGCCATGGCCGCAACCTTCTGCACCAACTGGGCGTTCTCCCGCTTGACGCCATCCAGTTCCGCTTGGAGCTGCTTGACCTGCAGACCGAGATCGTTGATCTGCCCATCGAGCTGCGCCTTCAGCGCCTGTGCCGCCTGTTTCTCGTTCTCGAGATCGAGCACGGCGGCCTCCCGGGTCCGCTTGGCGGCCTGGATTTCACGCTGCAACTGGTCCGCACGCTCCCGCTGATTTTCAGCATTCGCGACGTACGTGACAACGATCCCGCAAAGGAAGATGGCGAAGACGGTCAGTAGAACGATCAGAACCTTGGTAAGCGTACTCAAGACAGGCTCCTTTCACGAATCAGCTCGTTTTGCAGTCCTCAAAAACCCCGTTCTATCGGACCTTGAAATAACACCGGCCGGATCGTTGCCAAAACGCCCGCGATTTCGGCCCAGGGCTCACAAATCCCTACTCAAGTCCCGATAGGACACCTGCATAGCATAATTTTACGCTTCCGCCCCAAAAAGGTCAAGTCATTTTTCCTAAATCACCCAAATAGAATGGCTTGCGGTCCGCCCTGAGTTGGCCTTACCTTGGCTTTGGGATGGCCGCCGGCCCTGCCGCTTCTTCTCAGATCGATTTCTTGAGAGTTGCCTGTCAACGGACATCAACATCGCGCCACCCCCGGCGCTGTACCCAATGAGCGGGCAGGAAGTCATCGTTGAGGTCGGGGCGACGAGCCCTGTCGCGAGGGAAAGATGCCGGCTCAAGTGCATAAGACAGAACGAATTGGCGGGATCATCCTGAGGATTCTCGGCCTCATTCTGCTGATTGCCACAACTCTGAAAGGCCATCAGCTTCTGGTCGAGCCCGTCGCCAACAACAGTCTCTGGACCTCACGGCCGATTCTGATCCTGCAGGTCGAATGTGAGTTGGCCCTGGGCATTTGGCTGGTCTCCGGCCTGTTTCCGAAGGCGGCCTGGCTCGTTGCTCTTGGCTGCTTTGGCCTCTTTTCGCTGATCACGTTCCTGAAAGGTCTGACCGCGGCGGCCTCCTGCGGCTGCTTCGGCTCGGTCCACGTCAATCCCTGGGTCACCCTGCTGGCGATCGACCTGCCCGCTGTCGTTTCGCTGGGCATGTTCCCTGCCCGTTCGGCCTTCGCCCCCTTGTGGTCATTCCTGCGAAGGCGGGAATCCATTGGCAATCTGCTCGCGGAGTTCGCGAGGCCCTTGCCATCCCTGCCCCGATTCGCCGCCACGGCGGTTCTGGGTTTGGCTGTGCTGGCCGTCACGACCCCGCTGCTGGCGTTCAACAAACCTCCTTCGATCACTTCCACCTACGAGGTCCTGGAGCCGGAAACCTGGGTCGGCAAGAAACTGCCGATTCTGGAGTACATCGACATCGCTGACCAACTGAAGAAGGGCGCGTGGCTCTTGTTGTTCTATCACCACGACTGCCCCGACTGCCGCCGGGCGATTCGGCAATACGAGCAGATGGCCGGCGACCTGGCCGGCAATGAGGACTTCCTCCGCATCGTCCTGATCGAGGTCCCGCCCTACGGCGCCGCGCAACGTCGCAGTCCCGGCTGCGCCTGTGGTCGGCTGGCTGATGTGAAGGAATGGTTTGTGACGACGCCGGCAGTCTTGCTGATCAGTGAGAGCATTACCATAGCAGCCTGGGAAGGCGTGGTGCCGGATTGTGAGAGTGTAATTCACATTATGTCAGATTCAGAGCCTGGCAGAGTATTGCGTATTTCTGGAAAGTGCGAAAGTTCACCATATAACAGTCGAGTGCAGGGAGGTGCAAAATGAGAACGCGAAAGAAACTTATTGGAGTGCTTTGTATTCTGGGCCTGTTCGTGATCGCCGTTGTCGGAGAGTTGTCGGCGGTTTCCTTGGATCTGGGCGAACTTGGGCTGATATCGGGAACCTGTGGTATATGCAATGACTGGGGAGGGTGTACTGATGTGCTGTCGAATGGCCCGATCAAAACGTGGTGTGATGGAGATGCTGGCCCCGTGTGGTGGTGTATAGATCATGAGGAGGGTTTTACCACGTGTGGATACTGCGAGGAATCGGAGCCTGGGGCATGTGGAACAGTCTGGGTCCAGTGGCCGGGAGAGAAACCTGAGAAGGCAGGCGACTGCGACGCATGTATTACCCCGGATCACACCTGGGATTGCCCTGGTGCGTAGCAAGCGTAAACCTCTTATGGACTTTCGCACTTTGTTATGGTTCTGGTTGATATGTCATGCTTCCTGCATCACCAGCGCGAAGGGTCTCTCAAGAAAAAAAACGAAAATCGCCTTGAATCCGATAGAACGATTGTGTAAAATAACACCGCAAGTGGAGCTGAAGGCTGTGACGGGAGTTACTCAGGATGCGCAGCATACGCCAGTCCAAGACTGGAGAACGATGCATCGCGAGAGAACGGGTCTTTTCATGGCGACCCGAGGAGGGAGGAGAAAGATGTGGGTACATTTCGCCGGTGGCGTAGCGTCTTCGCCAAGCATGATTCTGAGTTTGGTCTTTCTGACGGCCTCGTTTGCTCGTGGAGTTGAATCAGGCATCAGCAGAGCGGGTAAACGCCCGATGGATGAAGTAGTTGCTTGCGTGAGGGCCAACGAAGGGAAGTTGGCCTTGATCAAGATGGAATTCTGTGCGGATTTCACATCTGAAGGAGACCTTCCTGACTACAGTTATTTGCCTCGCGTTAGCTCTCGCGAACAGCCCGAGGTGCACCACGAAGAGACTGAGTGGGCTCAGGACGGTATTCGTCAGCGTTTTGTTCGTAGGATATTCAGTGAGCACGGATTAGGATATGGTGCGATCTGCGTTGTAGACGGTGAGGTCCGCAAGGGCGGGGATTGGCCCAAACTAAAGCGGGGCACTATCAAAGACGTATCCCAATACGATAGATGGATGGCCAACTTTGCCTCTCTTCTGTTCTACCGGCCGTTCTATCGGCCAGAGGATGGCGCCCGCCTGCTTAGCGAGATACTGGCCACAGCGGAAGTTACCTCTGATGTTGTCGTACAGAAGCTCCACGACAGGGCTGTATTCGTCGTAGACATCAAGGGCGAGACTTCTCCTTGGACGAGACTATACATCGACGCAGAGAGAGGCCTGCTGCTTCGATCGGATTCGTTTTTGGGGCACCCGGACAGCCAGCAGGCGAAACTCCATGTACGTACGGAATTGACGAAGGTGCATCAGACCGAGAATGGGGGGTGGGTGCCGATCGAAGGGCGACGTACGTTTCATGGTGACGGCTACAAGAAGTTTATCGACGTACGCGTGGATGTCAACTCTATATCCGTGAATCGGGCGGATATCCCTGACTCTTTGTTCCAGCTCGATTTTCCCGAGCATACGATCGTATTCAATTATATTCTCGGTATCGAGGCGCAGATAAGGGCGCAGCACATCGCGGATGACGTTCTCAGCGATCTCAATGAGATAACAGAGGAGACAGGGCAAGACAACGACGATGCTCCCCAAGGCAACATCGACGACGGCAATGACGACGCCGGTGAGGTCGAACCCAGCGACGATAGTCAAGAAGAAAGTCGCGCGGAATCCAGTGAGGGTGCAGATGAGGCTGGCTCAAGCGGCGATTTGGTCTGGGCCTGGGGGATGAGACATTTGGGTCTTTTTCTCGTGGTGGCAGGAGTGAGCGTATTTGTTCTGGTGCTACGAAGAGGATTTAGAGCGCAATAGAAGACCCTTTGTGAACGTATCCAGATATGACGCGGCCGATGGATCATCCGCCGCGGCAGAAACAGCCCTGTGTTGCGCGTTCCTTGGATCGCATATTCTGTGCCAGCCGTCTTGCCCGAGGTTCTCTCCGGGAAGAAGTTGGTCATGTGAGGCAGACGAAAAGAGGATGTCATGCACCCGCATAGTGACACTCGATGCACCGTTGCGTTAAGCCTCTTATGTCTGATACTGTTCAACTGTGCCAAGGCCAGTGAGAAGGGGCCGAATAGAGGGGATACTTGTGGCCCTCTTGCTTTGAAGACCTGTCTGATGTTGCTCGGCCATGCGGTGGAAGCAAGTGTTTGCGCCGATCTGGCCGGTACCGATGTGGCAGGCAGCACTACAATGGCAGGATTGGCAAAGGCTTCGAGGCAGTTGGGCCGGAAGGTATTGGGCGTGCGTCTTGCACCCAGAGAACTGGCCACGTTGAATCGTCCTGCGATCCTACACACATCCTATCCTGATGCTAAAGAGCATTTCTGTGTGTTCGCCTGCTACCGAGACGGTAGATTCGAATTGATTAACCCAACCATGAGTCCGGCGAGGGAGATATTGTCTGAGAAGCAGTTGGGCCTCATATGGGACGGCACGTGCATCGTGTTTGCCCAACGCCCATTGCTGGACAGGATTACGGTGGTCCTATTGCGCTTTGGAAAGTACTTGGTCCTCTTGTCCGGATTGGCGCTGGGCGGCTCTGTTGCGGCAATCAGCACGAAGAGCCGCAACATCGGGAAGATAGCTCTGATAAGCGCACCACTCTTGATCGTAGTTGGAGTGGGAGTCGCGGTAGGATTTGGTGATATGTGGCCAGCAACATCGAAAGAGTCTTTGGTTCTCGGCATGGATGTCCTGGACGTTGGCGATGTTTCTGTCGGTGCGCCCGTTGTGCGTGACACCTGGCTTGCAAATGTGGGGCGGGACGCCATCAAGATCGATGACAGCAAGACGAAGGGTTCCTGTGCGTGTCTGAGGGTAACAACGAGTGATAAGGACTTGGCACCAGGCGGGAAGAGTATCCTGAAGCTGCGCATGGCTCCAAAGAGGCAGTTGGGACGGTTTGCACACAAGGCCTATGTGGCAACGCACGATCGGCAAAGACCGCAGACTCTAATTGTCAGGGGGAATGCCGTTGGGCCCGGCGTCACGTTTCCGCCACGCCTCTATTTTGGGCGCGTCTATCCGGGAGAGACGATTAATCGGACGTTTGCCTACATACCGAGATACGCCGACTGTGAGGTACTCCATGTTGAAGGTAGCTCTGGAGCAGTCAAATGTATCGTATTGGAAAAAGAGCGCAGGGTTGTCAGAATAGGTGTGTTTGTCAAAGCGCCCGACGGCGGGCGGTTCACGGGCAGCATTCGACTTGCAGTGAAGGATCTGGAGGATACAGAGATCGAAGTGCCCTTTGAAGGAGTGGTTGTTCAAAGGCTCTGAGCGGAATCTGCCAATGGCTGCATCAGCAGGGTAGTCATTTCGTCCGGCGGCGGAGTGTGGCTTTGGCGGCGGCTAAGCGGACTTTTTTCGACGGGTCCTGGAGCAGGGGGGGCAGGTACCTCATGAGTTTTTCGGTGCCGATCTCGCCGATGGCCAGAGCGGCCAGCAACTTGATGCGTTCCTGGCCCTGGGCGTCTGTGACTTTCATCAGGTTCTTCTCGAGGACTTCGAGGACCTCCTCCTCGCCGATCGGATCGCCGAGCTTGCCAAGCTGTTCGGCGGCGGCCAGGCGGACCTCCGGCACCGGGTCGTCGAGCATGGTAATCAGGGCGTTCCTGGCCTGCTCGGTGGCGAGGGCGCCCATGGCCCGGATGCCGATGACGCGGTCGTCGGCGTAGGCGCTGATCAGGCGGGTCCAGAGCTTCGGGTAGATGCGGTGGTCGTGCAGCATTGCGATGGATTCGGCCGCCTGCAGGATGACCTTGTCGCCGGAATCCTCGCGCTGCAGGGTCCAGTAAAGGAAGCGAAGTCCTTCCTGTCGGCCGCTTTTGCCCAACAGCAGGGCGGCGTTGGCTCGCACCGTCTGGTCTGTGCTGACCACCGCGTTGGAGATGACCTTGAAGTACTCCGGCCGGCCGAACTTCATCGTCGCGTAGGCGGCCGCGATCTTGATGTTGGGATTCGGGTCTTCAAGGAGACGCGCGACGTCGTTTCTTGCAGGACCATAATCGAGGTCTCCGACGGCCAGAATCGCGAGGAACCTGACGGGGACCGCCTCATCGGACAGGAGTTTGTGCACCCTCGGCATGAGCAGGGCTTGGCCGGTCGTCGCCACGACCTCGACGGCGTTCGCCCGGATCTGAGGGGCCGGGTCCGTGAGCGCATCGAGCACGGTCTGCCGGGCCGGGCCGGACAGGTCCCCGCCGGCGAACACGGGCGGCGGGGCGGTGGATGCCATCTTCGGCTGGGACGTCTGCTCGCAGCCAAAGACCAGCAGCATCGCGAAACTGAGAGCCGTCGTTTTGACGTTCCGGTCGATACGAACCATCACAACACCCTTAGTTATGTCTCGGACGATCCTTCGTGTTCTCTCGTTTGCGCCGGCGGACCAGCCGGATCGCAAGGGGCCATGCGACGGCGACGGCCGCAGCGATTGCACAGCCGTTGGCCAACCATTCGCCGTGCCGACTGTAGAAGGTCACCCGTTTGTCTATCGGCAATCGGTCGAGGGACCATCCAGTCATGGCGGTCCGGTCCATCGCTTCGGTGGGGAATTGGTCGCTGGCGGCCAGATAGCCGTCGCGTATGCGGCCGGTCGATTCGATCAGGCAACTGATGCCCGTATTGACGCTGCGGATGACGGCCAGGCGGTTTTCCACGGCCCGAAACGCGCAGATCGCCGCGTGCTGCGGCAACTCGCTGCTGGGAATCACTCGCGGCGGGTCCTGGGGAAACCGGACGAACCAGCCGTCATTGCTGATATTGACCAGCCAGTCGATGCGTTTGCGGTCCTGTTCGTCCAGCACGAAATTCCGCGCGACGTACGGGATCGTGTCCTCGTAACAGATGATGACGGCAAAGTGATAGGGCGAGGCCCCTTCAACGGGGGCGTTCGGTTCGCTGGCGGGCGGGGCCATCTCAAAGACGGTGTATCGCTTGCCGTGTTCGAGGGAGTAGTCGGGATTGTAGCCTTCCGGGAAGAACTTCTTGAGCTGCTCGAAGAGCCAGGGACACCACTTCTTGAAGGGGATGTACTCGCCGAAGAGGACGAGGTGGATCTTGTCGTATCGCCCCGGGTCGCGCGTCCCGTCGGGGCGGTAGAAATAGGCGGAGTTGTAGCTTCCGAGGTAGCGTTTGCCGTAGGGGTCTGTCAGGATCTGCGCCCCGTAGGCACCGACGAGCAGATGGGCCGTCTCCCTGGCGTGTTCGCACAAGGCTTGGTGAAAGGCCTTGTCCTCATCGAGGTCGCCTTCGAGGAGCGGCCACAGCCCCGGATCCAGCAGGCCCTGGACCATGGTCTCGGGCCAGACGATCAACTCGGCCCCGGCCTTCGCGGCGGCTTGGCTCTTTTCCATCAACTCTTCGAAGAGCTGCCCGCTGACGCTGAAACTCCGCTTGACCGACTGGGGCACGTTCGATTGCAGCGAGCCGACGAGCGGCCCTTCCGTCACGCATATCTCCGCCTGCCGGAGTCGCCACTGGCCGTAGAAGAGGGCGGCCGCGACGACAAGAACGGTTGCCACGACGCCAATCGCCGCGATCCGGGCGGAAGGTTTCCGTGGGCTGTCGAAGGGCAGCCGGTCTGCCGAGTGGCCCGCGAATAGAATGAGATCGGCCAGCAGGCCAGTGACCATGGCGACGACGAAGGAAACACCCGCCGCACCGAAGAGATCGGCCACTTGGATCACGGCGAGGTTTGCGTACTGGCTGTGTCCGAGGAACCGCCAGAAGAACCCGCCCAGCGGGAAGCCCTGCAGGCGTTCGACGCCGGCCACGAGGATCGGCAGGGCGATGAACAGCGGCAGGCCCCTGGCCCGGCTGAAGCGTACGCCCACGGCCAGCAGCAGCCAATACAGCGACATGTAGAGGCCCAGTGCGAACCAGCCGATGATTGTGATGGGCACGATCCAGTAGAGGTTCCCCAGCCAATAGAGGTATCCGACCGCGAGGACCGCCAGGGCCAGACTGCGAAACCGAATCTGCGGCGAACACGCCAGCGCGAACGGCACATACGCCACCCACGCAAAGAACCACCAATCGATCGGCGCTTGAATGACCGTCAGCAGCAGACCGCTGACAACGAAGAGCAGTGCGGCCATAAGCAGAGTTTTTCTATTGTTCAAGGAACGACGCTCCCATTGGAACTCCGCTTGTCTTGTCAAAGGGACTGAGCTTGCCGCCTTTGTCGAGTTGTTCGAGTCGTTGGTGCACCTCTTCGGGCGTGTAGAGCTGTGTTTTCTGCAGGCGATTGTTGAGTTTTCTTGTGAACAGGGACAGGAGCATCGGATTCGAGCAGAGCTGTCGCAGTGAGATCTTGTTCTCGCTGTAGAGCCATCTCAACTCGGCGTCGGCATGTTCCGGCCAATCCGGCAGACCCTCGCCCTCGACTGGCAATCCCTCGGACCCCGCAATGCGATCTTTCGCCGCTTCCGCGTATGTTCCGGAGATATCGATACTCGTATATCTGCGGTTCAGCTTGTGTGCGACGACGGCGGTTGTCCCCGAGCCGCAGAAAGGATCGAGCACCCAGTCGCCCTCATTGGAGCTTACGCGGATGATCCGCGACAGCAGGCTCTCCGGCATCTGGCACGGAAAGCCCGTGCGCTCGCGGAACGTGCCGCAGATGCGAGGGTACTCGTTCCAGACGTCGTCCGGCATCTTGCCCGCGGGGTTGGCCCGCTTATCGCGATATTTCTTCTGGCGATCTGAAATAACGCGCACTACATCGTCGTTGAATATGAAATCCTTGCGGTCCTTTACGAAGTAGAGAATATGCGTGTGCGCACGGGCGAACTTGCTCTTCGTCTGCTGGCCGAAGGAGTAGTGCCAGATGATCCAGTTGCGCAGGGTAAGCTCGAACTCATTTTCCGCCATGAGCTTGATCTGGGCGGCATATTCGTCGCCTATGGCGATGTAGAACGACCCGTGCGGCTGGAGCACGCGGACGCATGCCCCGATCCAGTCCCGCGTCCAGGCGAGATACTTCTCGCTCTTCTTGCGGTCATGGTACTGGTCATACTTGTAGCCGATATTGAACGGCGGATCGGCAAAGATCAAATCCGCGAACGGTTCCGCCTTGCCCCGTAGGATTTCAACGCAATCGCCACAGAGGATCTGATTCATCAAGTCTTTCATGGCCGCCATTCTATAGCCCTACGTGCGTTTGGCAAGCTGCAATCTGCGGCGGCAGTCACACCAATCCAGCAGAAGAACTGCGATGCAAAGGTCGCTCTTGCTTGTCGATAAGGGCTGCGACGCGTATGATGCGGAGGTGACACAATTACATCAGTGAATGCCGTGGGGACTCTGGATGGGTGAGGCTGACACATGTTCGGACGGGGGATTTCGGCTGGAGCGGCTGGCGAACGGGTGGCTGGTTGGTCGGTTTGCGGCGCTGGAGGCTATCGCTATCACTCATATTGTGACGACGCGGCAAGGGCCGGATGTCCAACACGTCCGGCATGATACGGCCGCAGCCAGCCGGGAGATCGCAGCAGTCCTGGGCCTGGAGGATGTGGCGTTCCTCGAACAGGTGCACGGCGGTGATGTGCTTGTGTGCGAGCAAGGCGGCTGCGCCGGATTCGCCGATGGACTCGTGACCACCGAGCGGGGCGTGGCGCTGCTCGGCAAGAGCGGCGACTGCCCCATCGTGCTGATCGCCGACCGGCGACGGTGTGCCGTGGGGTTCGCGCATGCCTCCTGGCGGGCGACCGTGGCAGGCATTGTCCCGGCCGTCGTCCGGCGGATGGTCGAGCTTGGCTGCCAGCCGGACGAGTTGGTGGCGTGCGTCTGTCCTTCGGCGGGGCCGTGCTGCTACGAAGTCGGCGATGAAGTCCGCGACGCCGCCGTCCACGGGATTGGCCCCCATGCTGCGGGCTTTTTTCGCCCCGTCGTTCCCGGCAGGGACCACTTCGATCTCTGGCACGCCAATGCGGACGGTCTGACGCGTGTGGGCGTCGCACCCCAATCCATCCACGTCGCCGGCGTGTGCACGCTCTGCCGCAACGATCTGTTCCCCAGCCACCGGCGCGAAGGAGAGGCCGCCGGTCGTTTCGCCGCCGTCATCGGTATGCTCACAACATATGATCCCGCATTGCGTCGGCCATGAAGCCTCGCGTGGGCGGCCGGTACGATGACACCCCGCCTGGAAAAAGTCCGAAAAATCGTGGAACTTTTCGCCGCGAAGCCCGTCCCAATGAATGATAGGTTGCAGGATGAATGATAGGCTGCAAGCGGATCCGTTGCTCGATCATCCAAGCGGAGTGTGAGTATTGAGAAACAACACTTCAAGAAGGGAGGAACAGCATGTGGAAGTCCATTGATCGTAAGAGTCTTGTGATTGGCGGCTTGCTGGTTCTGTTGGTCCTGAGTGCTATGGGAGCGGTGCCCTGGTGGCCGGACGACACGTTCGGTCGCTTCGCGATTGAAACGAACACGGGGTATGCCTTCGTCTTGGATTCGGCGACCGGGCAGGTCTGGTCGTTGTATGCGCCAGGACCCTCACCCTATAGCGCGGGAGGAATGGCGGCTTGGCCGCACGATCCTCAAGGATTCTTTGCTCCCAAGCTGGAGTCGTTGATAGTTGACCCCAACAGCCCGATCGAGTAGGAGTCAGATTGACGCGGTGAAGTGGGCGGTTAAGGTCTCGTAGAGCCGGCCGGGAAAGGCGGCTTCGATCTCTTCCAGGCTGCGGAGGCCGAAGATGACGGCGATGGCGAGCGGGTCCACGCGATACGCCGTGTGCCCCTCGTAGAAGCCGTAGCGCATGACGTAGTAGGGCTCCATCTCCCCGGTCAGGATGTGCGACAATTTCTTGACGAGCTCGGTTATCTGCTCTTCACTCAGGTTCGGGTACTTCTCGCGCAGGAATGTCTTCTCGGATTCGTCCATTTCGCGGAAGAAGTTGATATCGAAGGCCCCGATGATCTCATCGTTGAAGATGGATCCTTGAAAGCCGCGCGTCGGGTGCACTTCGCCGAAGCGGACCTTCCTGCCGTTGTACAGGACGTGCCGCACGTTGTCCCAGTTGCGACCGATGCGCCCCAGCTCGTACTCCTGGAGAATCAGGTTCCAGATGTGGAACAGCGGCTTGGCCATCTCCGGATGGGTCAGCCCGAGCTGTGCGACGAGACGGTTGTCGCCTCTCAGGACGGAGATGATATCCTCGTCGGCGGCCATGAAACCCGCTCCGGAAGCATTCGCGGGCCGGCCGAGTTCCGTGATTACCTCGAGGAGCTTGCCGGTGATGCGCTCGGCCCCATCCAATTCCTCCTCCGCGTGCAGACCCGTGCGGGCAAGGGTGGGGAAATCATTGGCATCGACATCGAGCTGCCGGCCCTTGCCGATTTTCCTGCGTCCGTAGGCCAGGTTGGGCGAGATGTTCTCGACCGTGACGGGTACGACGCCGTACCGGCCGTCCTTCATCAAGGCCACGACGACCACCGTCCCGTCCGGCAGCTTTGCGGGGGAGGCCAGACTGGGCGGCTCGGCCGTCGTTTCAGGATACAGGGCCGGGCTCACGTACTGGCTGGCAGATGGAAGGTCCGCACCGGGCCGCACCAGGGCCCGAGCGGACGATGGGCCAATCAGACCCAGCGACAGAGAAACCGACAAGACAGCGATCCGACGCGATTGACTCGACATTTCTACGCTCCTTTCCGCTGGACATCGTTCGATATCGCCCGGTGCGGGCTGATTCACAGTATCTACGACGAGGGAACGACGTGGACGGTTGACAGGGGCGGGAGGAAAATGGAGGGTGCCGTATTGATCCCGTCTTGGATGCGTATGAGGTCTCGTGTGCTGAAACCTCGTGGAATTCCACAATACTCCTGCAATAGAATGCTGCGGGGCGCGACCGATACGATATGTGCCACCGCACCCGGACTGCGCCCTTGCACACAGGCCGGCTTGCGCGGTAGCATCGTTCGTCATGAGAAATAAGAACGCCAGTAGGAGATGGAGAACCATGAGATCGACGCAATTCGCTACGCGGACCGTTGTTCTTGCAGCCTTGCTGCTGTCTGTCGGCGGCTGTTCCATTGACGGGTGGTATCCGCAAATCAAGTTCAAAAGGACGGTTGAACTTCAGCACCCGATGCAGCCGGGCACAACATTGGCCGTTTCGACGGCCAGCGGCTCCATCGACGCTGCCGGACAGGAGACGGGCCACGCGCAGGTGGTGGCCACGATCATCGCCCGGGCCGGGAGCGAGGAGGAGGCCCAGGAACTGGCCGAAGCGGTCGAGATCGGCTTTGAGGAGACGGCCGAGCGGCTGGAAATCAAGGCCGACAGGCCCAGGACAGACCGAAACCGGTCCATCAGCATCAGCTACGAGATTACTCTGCCCCGCCAGAGCCATGTCGAGTGCAACAATGCCTCCGGCTCCATCCACGTGATGGGCCTGGACGGCAACGTCAAAGCACACGCCGCCAGCGGGTCCGTTAAGGCCGCCCGTGTCGAGGGCTCCGTCCGCCTCGACTCGTCGAGTGGTTCCGTTCGCTGCGAGCAGGTCGAGGGCGGAGACATCCGTCTGGCCAGTGCCAGCGGGAGCGTTCGGTTGTCGAAAGCATCGAACGCCGGTGCCTGCGACCTTCATTCATCGTCCGGCTCGGCGACAGCCACCAACGTTCAGGCCGACTCGATCAAGGCAGGCTCGGCCAGCGGGTCCGTGACGCTCACCGATGCACAGGCCGAGGCGATTGATCTCCATGCCAGCAGCGGTCGCGTGAAGGCCGAAGGCATCACCTGCTCGCGTCTGGCGGCGGAGTCCGTTAGCGGGAACGTTTCGGTGGCGTTTGCCCCGTCGGCCCCGAGCGACGTCGTGGTCGATGTGGGCGCCACCTCCGGCAGTGTGACGCTCGTGGTCCCGCCGGGCTTCGCCGGCCAGGTCGACTTGTCGGCCATCAGCGGCTCCGTGAACGTCGACTTGCCCATCACCGTCCAGGGCCGGATCGACAAGCGGCACGTCCGCGGTTCCATCGGCGAAGGTTCCGGCCGTCTCACTGCCCGCACTGCCAGTGGCTCCATCCGCATCAGGTAGCGAAACCAGTCGGGCAAGCTCCAGCTACAGGCACCGTCGGACAGGGAAAAGGCAAGTTGCGACTGAAGACCCAGGATGCCTGCATCTGGGTGTACTCCTTTGATTCTTCACGTGAGAACTGACCGGTCCGGGGCGATGGCGCCACGCAGCCGATTCCTGCGAAACGCTGACGGCACGGGATGCTCAATCGACGTTTGGCTTGATGACTTGCTGAGCGGTGAAGATTTCGCCGGTGAGATAATCGGCAAATGTGACTTTGACGGTGAGCGGCTGGGCCCTCACTTCGGCGGTCAGGGCGGCATTGAAGACCAAGCGGTAGCTGGCTGCGACGAGCGTATCAAACCAGAGCTTTTGCAGTTCGGCCGGTTGGACCTGCCACTCGTCGAGCAGGGCTTGGTCGGTCGGCTTATTGAGGTCCCAGAGTTGGACGTGCACGGTCCCGGCGGCCTTGATGATATCACCGGTCTGGTCGATAGGCTTGACATAGACAACCAGCGCCTCGCGCACGCCGTCCTCGTCTTTGTCGTAGAAGTTGGTCAGTCCGGTGATCTTCACGGATTTTAGCGCGTAGAAGTTCTCGCGTTTCTCTTCCGGCAGCGCGGACAGGGCCCTGACCTGCGCCTTGAGCTGCTCGGTCCGCATGCGGCACTGTTCGAGCTGTTCGACCAATTCAGCCTTCTTTCGCTCCAGGTCCCGAGCTTTCATCTCAAGCGGGTGCATCCGTTCGCTGCCGGCGTCACAGCCCGAAAGCAATCCTGCCGCCATCAAGAGGAACGCGAATCCCGCGTATCTGGTATTTCGCTGTTCGCATTCCGGAGAGGTTCGGCGCGGTCTCCGCCGAGTGCGAGATATCAGATGCCACATGCGAGATATGACATACGACGTGCAGGATGCGGGATGCGACATGTGAGATACGATCCTTCCTATTGCTCGTCTTCGCTTTTTCCTTCGCCCCGGACGATCTCGGGGGCCTTC
>Ga0114922_10002244_pt1 | contig 18168 bp, 15 predicted proteins | sample AartaG_FD_100975 | JGI IMG/M metagenome (GOLD analysis project Ga0114922, IMG submission 100975) | Deep subsurface microbial communities from Aarhus Bay to uncover new lineages of life (NeLLi) - Aarhus_00045 metaG | ecosystem: Environmental > Aquatic > Marine > Oceanic > Sediment | place...
TGACTGATGTTGGTCGTGAAACTTGCCCGGGAAGATTTGGAAAGGATGATATCCACCAGGCCATCCGCGTTCAGGTCCTGTGTTTCTACAATACTGGAACCGGGTGCTAAGGATTCCAGGGCCGAAGGATTCATGTTACGGCTGCCCATTCTGTACTTGAGATTGGGTGGAATGAGGGGGATTGTGAATCCGGAACTATCGCCAGGGTGGAGTAAATAGACATCGAGACGATCCTCGGAGAGAGCAAGGAGATCCTGGATAGAGTCTCCGTTGAAGTCTTGAAGACAGAATGTAGGAAGCTGCAGGGAAGAGGTGAGTCCCTGCCCGGATGAGAGGCTGAATTCCGGAGAGGTTCCGAATCTCTGGGTGAGGTCGTAGCCAATGTTCGGTCTCTTTGAATAGATGCGTAATTCATGGGACCGGGGGATGAGGAATTCCGGGGCAGTGTTCCCATCAAGATCCCGAATAAAAGACCATCGATGGAGATTGAAAGGATCGTGGGCAAGGAATACAGAGGAGACCTTCAGAACGGGCTGGAGGGATTGGGAGTACCCTGCAGGCGTGTGTTTTCTAACATAGATCCCATCTCTGGTGAGAAAGACCAGTTCTGGAATGGCATCGCCATCAAGATCCCCAATATCGAAAAGGATCTCACCATGGTCAACAGTGAGTGTTTGCGCCGGACGATCCGGAAATAGGCCTTTCTCTTTAAAAAAAATGGAGATGTATCGATCGACATGAGGGTTTGGAAATTGGGATTTGTTATGAACGACTAGAATGTCGAGATGGGAATCGCCGTTGAGGTCCCGGAGGTAAATATCGAAAACCTGGCCCTCAATCTGTAAGATTTTTTGTTTGAAATAGGGGAGGTGCTGACATAAAAGGCCTTTGCATTCAAATAGAATGAATAAAATGATCATGTGTTGTAAGTATTTTGTTTTCATCATGGAGTTGCCTGACATAATCGAGATGTTGTTTTTTGAATTCCAAGTCGTGTGTGAAAAAGGGTCTCTGTCGGCCGATTGGGATCGAAGATCACGGCAGAGAGTCGTTTAGCAATTTGTCCAGAATTGATTGCGAGTGTTTTTCCAATTCTCTGCCAGTAGGTTCCTGTGACGGCTGGTGATTCATGGATGTGCCCATGAAGGGTTATATAGGGCTGATGGATATCGATGAAATCCCGTATGGCTTTGCTGCCCAGGTGGCTGCCATCGCCCATTTGGTCCAAAAGCGTATTGTGTGGAGGTGAATGCATAACATAAATCATTCTCTCCCGATTGATGGAACGATGTAAGTCGATCAGGTCTTCCTGGATAGAAGACCGTTTCGCAAAATAGTTCAATTCATCGGTGCGCCGTATTCTTCCCGCTGTGCTGACCACCGGGTGTATAGAGGTGCATTTTGGAGGATCCTCCTTGTAATCACGTTTTTCAAAATCTTTGGGTGAAAAGGGTGTTGGGGGGATGTAGGGATATCCGGTGATGGCCAAATCTTCTGTCAAGTTGTATTTCTGGCCATGGAGGAGAAACAGAAGATTTTCTTCCGCCAAATTCCGGAATAGAGGTAGAGTAGCAGCCCAATCGTTGTTGCCCAGGATCAGGTATACAGAAATGTTCGATTTGTTCTTTAATTCGGATACGAAAGTGTGGATTTCACGCTCGATAAAGTTTTCCTGATGCTTCAAGCTATCCAATGAATGTTTTCTCCTGGGAAGCAGATCACCCCCCAGGATGACAGTGTCGATTTTTTCGTCTTTTGAATGGGTGATTATCTCACGATAAAAATCGGTTTTGCCGTGCAGATCTGATGTATAAAGAATTTTCATTTATTTTCGGATTTGAGTAGATCCTCCAATTCGACGGCCAACATTTCTTGTATGCCCGGGCGATATCCTTTATGCTCAAAATGAATTTTACCCTTGCCATCGATAACAAACAATGTGGGCACTCCCAGGAGTCCATAATCCTGGTCGGTTCCATCGTTGAGGAGGACGGGCAGGAAAATCCGCTTTTTTTTGACGTAGTCTTTCACTGTATAGTAATCAGGATCGGTGGAAATTGTGAGAAACAGGACATCCTCACCAAAATATCTCGATAATGTATGTATTTCCTTTAACATCTGCCACGAGGATTCGCTCCATGATGCCCAGAAAAAGAGAAGGATTATGCTGTCTTTCTGATCGGAAAGACGGACCCATCCTCCATCTAAATCTTCCAGCTCAAAGTCGGGGGCCGGGCGGATTGACCTCTGGGTAAGCACCCTCTGTTCATAATGACTTCTGACCCATTCGTCCTGTTTATCGAGGAAAAGCTCCATGTCTCCTTCCTGCTTCCCGGCTTTGAGCCAGAGGTCGTAGAATGCTTGATAGGCGATATCTCCAATCTCACCTCCATAAGCAACGGCACGGGCATAGTTGAGCAGCGCTTCTTCAACAGCACCGGATTTTTCGAGAGCCGAGGCTAAATGGTACTGTACACCTGGCTGTGATGTGCCCTTAACGGACTCACTCAGTTCGGAAATGGCCTGCTCCATCTTCCCTTGATGCACGTATATCCAGCCGAGAATATCCCTGTAACGGGCCTCTGTGGTTCGACGTTGCTGTTCCCATTCTCTGATAGACATTTCAGCGGGTTTTGTCGATATTTCAGACGATTGTATCAGTATCAGTGCTTTTTTCGCATATGCAGATGCCCGATCGAGTCGAAACTGTTTTTCCGATAAAACCCCGGCAATGCCAGCCAGGCCACTGGCTGCAGCGGGTGTGCTTGCCTTTTCCATGAGTTTATTCCCAACGTCGACCATCCTGGTTGAGTCGTCGAGTTCAATAGCCGCTGTGGCCAGGGAAGACAGAGCAAGTCCACCGACACTGGAATTCGGGAATTCCTCAAGAAACGTGTTTAAACGTTGGGCTCGAATCTCAATGTCTTCCAATTTCATAATTTCATCGAGGGCTTTCAAGGCGGCCTGATTGCCTTTTGGATTCCGCTTGATAAGCTCGTTTTCGATCTTCCGGGCTTTATCGGTTTTGTCAATCATGCGGTAGCCTGTGACGGCAAAGTTCATGAACGTTTCGTCATCGGGATTTTCTCTGAGGAGAGAGTTGATTTCTCTCTCGATCTTGCTTCGGATGGAATCATCATAATCGTTTGCGCTGAGTAGAATCGTATACAGAAGCTTACGGGCAGACAGATTATCGGGATATAGAGAGAGCTCAGTTTTTATTTCGTCGAAGGCACGTTGAAGGTTTTCATTTCTCTTCCCTCCCATTCCGGAATAGGAGAGCGCCCGTACTTGATGTGCTCCCTGAACAGGATTACCGGTGGGATCAATCACGAGCAAATCCCAATACTCACCATTGTTATCCGCAATTAAATCAGGATGTCGTAGCCCCAATGAATCTATTGCCTGGAATGCAACCATGATCATTTTGACGCTGGTATCCGTTAGCGTGAAAGTGGTTTCCCACGACTCTCCTTTCTTCTCCATGTCGAGATATTCGGGTGGGTCCAGTGAATTTTTATAGATGAGGGCTATTAGGCCTTTGGGATTCGGAAGAATTTCTTTGAATTCGGATTTTTTGACATCGTAAACGACTTGCATGGGTTGTCCGTATTGTAATCTACCTCGTAGTGTAGCTGTCGGTTTTTTTTGCTGCTCGATTTTAACCGGTTGATTGTCTCGCAGGATAGAATCGGAAAACAAAATTATGGGAAGGATGAAGAAGAATGCAATTGCTAATGTCAATTTCTTCATATTGTTCTCCTCTGTTTTATAGTACTCTTTGAATTTTCCTATAATTATCAGTCGTTCCCGAATTCTCTCAAGGCTATCCCAAATCGCAGACCCCGATCGCTGACGAGGATATTCTTGAATTTTCCCAAGCTCAGTATTGTTAAGAGGATAGAGGCTCCAGCCGGTAAAATATCGGCTCTTTCAGTATCCAGTTCCAGGAGTTTTTTTCTCGATGAGAGCGGAAGCCGTTTCATTTTATCCAAAATTTTATCAATAGCGGAAAATCGCATGGTATAACCATCGATACTATCAGGATCATAACGCTTCATTCCCCGGTATAGCGCCGCCAATGTTGTGACCGTGCCCCCGACGCCAATGAGTGTTACACCTTGTTTTAGAATGGATAAAATCGTGTCCTTCAAAGCGGAACGAATATAATCCTCCATGGAAGCGTATTCGTTTTCTGCTGGAGGATCCTGCCGGATAAATCTCTCAGTCAAGCCAACGGCTCCGATGCCGATACTCGTAAAATCCAGTATTTTTTGGCCATCGCCAAGAATCAGTTCGGTACTGCCTCCTCCGATATCCAAAACGATGGTTGGTCCGTCGATATTACGGTCATCGATGGCACCCCGGTAACTCCATCGGGCTTCATCCTTTTGATGGAGCATCTCGATATCGAGGCCTGTTTTTTGTTTTATCGTCGCACGGACAAAGTCTCTGTTTTTTGCGGAGCGGAGAACCTGTGTTCCGACGACGACAATTCGTTCCGCTTTCCGATTCATGGCCAAGTCTTTAAACTGGTTTAATACAAGAATAGTTTCGGTCAAGGGCTCGTTTTGAATGATCCCATCTCTGTCAACACTTTTCCCCAGCCGAACACTCCGGATTTCCTGATGAATGGGAACGATATTCCCATTGATATTTGTTTCTGCTATTAGAAGGAGAATGGAGTGGGTTCCCACATCGATAATGGCCAGTCTGTGCATGACCTACCTCTTTTTATCGAAGACGACAGCACCGTCTCTCCAAGTGAAAACGGAACTCTTGGCCGTAATGACGCGATCTCCGAATCCGGTAAGATTGAGGACCAATCCTAAGAGCCAGTTCCCCGCCTTTTTACCGGGAGATTTTGAAGATTTTATCGCTTTCGGATTGATCTCTTTCACTTCTCCCGCCAACCAACGCTTGATTTCCTGATAACTTTCTATTGACATCGGCTGAAGGATGGCTTTAACAGCAACGGTGTATTTGCTCCCTGGTACCAGTTTTTCCAATGGCGCTAAGGGGAAATCGATCAGTTGGGAACATTGCTCCCGGATTCGATCTTCGTTCAGCAGACGGGGTTCTTCTCGTGGGGTATCCAGCACATATCTTCTTTCCCAATTATCAAAATTTACTTTCATTCTGATGATTTCCTCGGCCACTAATTGATCGGCCCAGTGGGGACGTTCCTTCCAGAGTTGAATCTGGTACTCGATGGCTGCAGTCATCCCTTTTTGTAGACCCTGGATGACTTTTTTCTGAAAGAGATCGTTTATCTGGAAATTGATGAGTAGAACACCCTTCTCGCCTTTAATTTCTCCAAAATGATGTTTCTTTTTTTTTGCCAGGCCCGATATTGGTAATAGCAATATGATTGAAAATAAACAACATGCGACTATTTTCTTCATAAGAAATCGTTTTGGTTATAAATGAGTACTGGTGCAAGATTGATGAAATCGAAGACGATTCAATTTGTGTACGAATGTTCCTCCTAAAATGTTCCTTGAAGAAAAAAGGCCAGTCCTGCGATGTCCGGACCAGCCCCTATCCAAATGAACCCCTCAAGAAAAGACACCCCAGGAGTCATTCCTCGGAGAAGGTCCCCATTGAACGTATTTCCTATTTTGTCATGATCATCTTTTTCGTTTGGACGATGGCATTACTCCCATTCAAGGGTGTTGCTTTTAATTGATAAAAGTAGATGCCCCCCGGAACCTGTTTTCCGGAAGAATCCAGACCATTCCAAACGGCAGCATGTACACCGGCCGATTTGAGACCTGTTTCCAGAGTGGTTATCTTCTGTCCGAGAATACTAAAAATATTCAAATCGACTTTTGCGGTTGTGGGCAGAGCATAACGAATAGACGTGGTCGGATTGAAGGGATTGGGAAAATTCTGTAGCAATGTATATTCGGTTGGAATTGCCCTGGGATCTTCACATTCAGGATCGCACCCAACGCCGACAGGACTTGTGGCCATGATAACCACATCTGCCGTGTCATATATTGCCTGATCATCATAAGAGGTAACCATGAGCACCATGTCGAAACCGTAGGTTACCCACATGTACGAGTAGGACTCCTGGTCTTCGGAGAAGGCAGGAATGAAACCTTGGGCTGGTATATAGATTTCTCGGAATTCATGACGTATTAATTGAATGCAGGGGTAGGTCCCTGTCGGTGTGGTCAGGTTTCCCCAGCCATTCACCTTGACGATGGTGCTGTCCGTTACGACACAGGGCAGCGTGAATATTAAATAAACCAGTTCCGGATTGAACAATCTTTTTTCGAGCCATTCCCCGGAATTTACATCCAGGGGATTGGGAAAATTCTGACTGGGTGTACCGTACACAAAGGGAGACCCCTGCATGACCGGATACTCGAAGCCCATTCCGAGTTCTACCATCCAGTCACCGGATATTTGCCGGTAATTGTAAACCTCTATTGTGGTGTCCTCGATTGAAATCGTACCCAATAAGGGTACATCCTCTATATTAATTTCCGGGATATACTGGACTAGTTTGTAGACCCATTCCGCATTGGCGAAGCCCGGTTCGTTGGCATAAGGAGTACCGGCAGGAAGTATCAAATCGAAGCTCGCTGGAAAAAGCATGGTCCCATCGAAGTTCCATGTCTGCGGGCCGCCTGTCTGGCCGATATTCAGGGAAGAGACGTCAACAATGGTATCGACACCAACGCTTATCGTCCTTGGAAAAACGCCAGGCCAGTTAATCTGTATCTGCGCAGTGCTCGTCATGCAACCGAATAAAACGAGTATCCATGTGATGATTATTTTATGTTTACCAAGTTTCATTACCCCCTCCTTTGATTTAAGAGCGGAATTACTGTCAATGACGCCCAATTTATCTTCGTATTTTACGCATTGGTTGTATAAAAGTCAAGGGAAAAATGAAACCGCGGATAAACCGCTGATTATACAGATTTCGCAGATGTGACTGATAAAAGAGTCGTCATGCTTCAAAGGTTTTGTATTTCTTCAATTGCCTGGTCACAACACTTTTCTGAGGCATCCCTGGTCTTTGCTTCTGTTATGATGCGTATGATGGGTTCTGTATTGGATTTGCGGATGTGAATCCAGGAGTCCGTTCGCTCGATTTTCAATCCATCTATCAGGCTTATCGTTTCATTTTGATATTTTTCTTTCAATGTTTTTAAAATATCATCAGGATTTGTGCTTCCGATATCGATCTTTTTCTTTGTCATGGTTATAGTAAGAACGTTTTACTTCATCAGACTATGACTGATTTTTTTAAAGTCGAGATTGTAGAAATTGAAATCGGGATTGGGCAGATCGATTTTAAAACCCGTAATCTCTGCATTGGAATTAAACTGGAAAGTCACAAAGCCCTCGGGTAAAAAGTCATCTTTAAATTTAATCCTAAATGTATCGAAGTGCCAGTGTTCCATATTGCTGACAAACAAATCTTTTGCAGGGAGTAACGTCAATTTCAATCCATTTTTTACGATCTCAATGCGGGCATCGCCGTACATCAGATCATGATAAATTCCTGTGTATTTTGCCAGTTCTAATGAAGGCGATGTATTTTTTACCCTTTTCGCTAATCTATCGGATTTCTGTTTTTCAGTGACCTCTTTACGATTTTTTTCAAGTTCTAAGAATTCCATTGTCCAATCTTTTTGACTGTCATTTAGAAATTCATCCAAAATCTTCAGGCGTAACGGGAGTGTAAGAGAATTCATGTCATTGGTTAGCATGACTATACCAAGTTTTTCTTCCGGAATAAGGGTCACTTTAGATATATATCCGGGCATGCCTCCATCATGCTCTACAATCTTTCTGCCCGAATAATCAAACAGACGCCAGCCCAGGCCATACGCACGAAAATGGGTCCCGTTTTGTTTCATGAAGGGTGATACGCTTAGAGAAATCTGGGCCGAAAAAAGTTTTTCGATAATAGAAGCGTCCAATATTTGTTGCCCATTCCAGGAACCGCCATTGAGCAGCATGATCATCCAGTGAGACATCTCATCGACACTGGAAAATATGGAACCGCATGGGTTAGGATTGCTCATCTGGGGTTGTTGAAGCTGACCGTCTATGTGGGGATGGGCGAGATCCTGGTCATCGGTCACATGTTTACCGCAAGTCCTGGACTCAGTCATTTCCAGGAGACGGAAAATCTTTTTATAAACGAAATCGGACCAGGTCATGCCCGTGACTTTATTTATGATTTCTCCGGCGATGAGATACATGTTGTTCTGATAACCATACTCGCTCCGGAAGTCGTTCCGAATTGGCAGGTGCCTCATTCTCTTAATGATCTCCTGATTATCATATTGAGTCCCATACCAGAGCAAATCACCGTCAAAGGTAGCCAGACCTGATCGATGACACAGAATATCTGTAATGTTCAATTCTTTGGTAATGTAGGGATCAGACAATCGGAATTCGGGAATGTAGTCGATGACCTTATCCTTCCAATTCAGTTGTCCTTCCTTAACCAGCATCCCGATGCAGGCCGTGGTTATGGCCTTGGAACAGGATGCGATATTGAAGAGGGCACCGGTTGTCATGGCTTTTTGAGTTTTGACATTTTTAAGTCCATATCCCCTATGAAAGACCATATCCCCATCTTTAACGATGGAAATGGCCAGACCAGTCAGCTCGAAGTCTTTGACAGCTTTATCGATGTATTGGTCCAGAGCCTGAAAATCCACTGTTGACTGGGCCTGAATAGAAAAAGGGACGATCCGGACGAGCAGGGCAAACACCAGAAAACGAATCGACTTTCTCATATTTTCTCCATCCTTTTCTTTTTACATTATGCAAGATTTAAAATTTATGATCCAATGATCCATTGGTCTTTTTAGTCTTCAGAATATGATTTTAACAGCACAATCCGTGCGGCGATTTCTTTTAAAACTTTGGCGCAAACCATGGCCGTGATACCAGAGGGGTCTCTCTGGGGATTGAATTCGACGATATCTGCACCAATGATTTCCGGAGTTTTGATATTATGAATCATTCGAATGGCCTGCCTGGTCGTTAATCCACCCGGTTCAAAATGAGAGACCCCAGGGGCAAAAGCGGGATCGAGGCCATCCAAATCGAAGGAGATGTATAAAGGACCATCGAATTTGAGAGAGATGTCGTCTCTCCAGTGCTTCATTTCAATCACTTCGACACCAAATTTCTCAGCCTGTGACCTTTGATGTCCGTTCATCCCACGAATACCCACCTGAACCAACCGTTGAGCAAGGTCGTTTTCCATGATTCTGGCAAAGGGACAGGCATTGGAAAAACGGTTACCGTCCAGTTCATCATAGAGGTCGGGATGTGCATCAAAGTGAAGGATTTGGAGTTTGTCGTATTTTTCATGGAAGGCCTTGATGATCGGGTAGGTGATCGAATGGTCGCCTCCCAGCGAAATCGGGATGAGGCGATGACCCAGTAATAGGGTGATGGCTTCTTCGATGTGAGTAAACGCATCGTCATCTTGTCGAAATGTAAGGTCTCCAGCATCGAAGATGGGGGATCCCTCCCCAAAATCCACACCTGTTTCACTCCATAAATTCGTGGAATCGCAGTGGAATGCTTCTCGTATCAGAGGAGGGGCCGACGCAGGACCTCTCATATATGAGGAATGCTCATCCAGAGGGAATCCGATGAGAGCGATCCTGCTTTGGCCGAATTCTTTGACGGTGTTTTTAAGTTCTTCTAACAATTACTCCTCTTTTTTCTCGGCCGGTATAAACGTCATATTGATCTTAAGTTCTACCGGAAGACCCTCTTCAGGGGCGATTAAGAGATTCTTTACCGTATATGGAATCGTGACCTCTCGATAACCTGTTAGCGTATCAGATGTTGCCCTTACGGTGAATAATATGGTTTTGCCGGCATAAAGCGTGATCCGTTCCGGAATAGAAATATTTTGAACGTCTCCTGCAGTGACCAATTCGAATGAGACGTCGGATTTATTGTGGATTTGAGTGATGGTCCGGCCTTTCCCTTTTAAAGTCATATTTGGATTGCGCATTTCAATCGATTCATCAAAGATCGGCTTTAAAAATCTTTCCTCACCGATAAGTTTGTTTCTATAATACACTGCTGTGCGGCGGCCGAACAGAGCCTCTTTTAGAGCGGTCTCGGTTTTGTTAGTAGCGAAAACAAGGGTCATGCTTCGGTGATCCCCCCGATGGAATTGAACATCCATGTTTATTGGGCTGTGAACGTCCGATGTTCCAATGAGGGTTAATTCTTTTTCGAGGCACCATTGATGGACGAGGGGATAGTATTCGGGACCATTTACGACTTCGATGCCATGAAGCCAGCCGTTTCTATATAATTCTTCATGGTCTTCGTACCATCTGGAAATACCATCGGGCTGCTGGCCTGTCCATCCGGGGTGGTTCCATATGACGAAGGCATCCTGATCAACGGCCGCTTTTACGGCGTCTTTGAATTCTTTTTTATCCAGAGGATCTGCATCATTTAAAAAGAGTGTATTAAAATGGCCAGGTGGCATGCTCCGTGTAATCTCAGCACCCCTGATGATTAATAAATCCAATGCTTTCGCTCCCGGTTGTGCCAGCTCATAGGGTCTGTTATGATTTGTGGGTACATCTTTTTTATGGGGCTGATATTCGATGTGGTCCGTTATGGAGAAAGCATCTAAACCTTCTCGCCAGGCTTCATCGACGCGAACTGTGGGCCAGACGTCGCCGTCGGAAAAGACAGTATGCATATGAAAATCGCATTTTAATGTAACGTAACCCGGGATATCGGGGATTTTCAGTTCGGTTCTTACTCGTGTTTGGGTGAAACTACTCTTTGAAATGAGTACGAGTGCCAACAGTGTTATTGATAGAATTGTTTTTTTTACTTTTAGTTTATGCATTTTTTCTCCTTTTTTATGACTCAGGGTTAAAACCCTGAGTCATTTACTTGATCATTAGAATCCACGAGATAAATCTCGTGGCTATTCATTTCTCTTTATTTTATTGAAACAATATCCCTTTTCATAACACTTTTGATATTCACGTATTATTAAAAAGGAACATGTGTCCATTTTTTATCCGTTTTACAGGACTCGCATCTCTTTGAGAAGATATTCGGCGCCTCCAAATTTCTGGGTGATCCAGAGGACATATCGGATATCTACGGCGATGGATCGACTGTAGTCTTCGCTCCAGGCAAAATCGTTGATAGTGGCTTCATATGCGCGGTCAAAATTGATTCCCACGAGTTCTCCTCGACTGTTCAATACGGCGCTTCCCGAATTTCCACCTGTGGTGTCCATGTTGTAGAGGATAGCCGTGGGTACGCTTTTCAATTTCGGATGCTCGAATCGTCCAAAATCCCGAGTTTGGATCAGGTCGATCAACTTTTTCGGTGTATCAAAGGGTTCGTGCCCTGTCGTTTTTTCGAGGACACCATCGGCCGTGGTGATTGGATGGTAATACACGGCATCGAAGGGATAATAACCCCGGATGTGGCCAAAGGTCAAACGCAGTGTACCATTAGCATCCGGAATGAAGTCTGTCGAGAGGAATATTTTTTTCACATCGATAAGTCGGGCGTAGAGTTGGTCAAGGGCACCTCTCCGTGACCGTTGGGTTTCCTTCCTTTTTTGATAAGTCGGATAGAGCGCTCCGGCGAATTGGATGAAGGGATCTTTCATTTTCTTGACAGCTTCAGGCGATTTCGTTAATGCTTCTGCCAAATCCTTTTCATTATTCAGCTTCGAATCTCGAAAGGCTTTCTCGATAAATTCGTTTATCGCCTGCCCTGGATCTTGATTTTCGATGATTTTTTCTACAGCAGGGATAGATTTCGATTTGGGTAGTCTGGCAGCTCGCATGAGCATCTCTTTTAACAGGATTTTATCCGTTGGTTCGTAATAATCCTTTAATGACATGAAGAGTCGTTCCTTCGTGCGGTCAAAGTTGCGATCCATATAGGCGGATTCCCGTTCGACATCTTCCTTCTGGCGTTCGATTGCCCCTTCATAGACCGTGTATGCAAAATTGAGCATGTTCGAACTCCCCATCAGATAATTCAGGATGAGTTCGGCGTCGGCCTGGCCCCTCAATTCCCGATAGACTTTGTCGATGTCCATCAGAAGGGTTCCAAAATTTGCCTTTCGTTTTGGATCGGCTTCGATGAATTGCTGCAGTGCCTCTTCTTCTTTCCGTTTTTTTTCCACAAGGCTTAGACGTCCGAGTCCCTTCAGTTTACCTCGATAGTTCTTCATTGTGTTTGAGAGTCCCTTAATACGGGATACATGTTTCAGCGCAATGGTCCTGTCCTCTTCGTCCATCTTCTCCATGACATTGATTCGCCATTGATATAGATCGACAACGTAGGGCATGCGAATTTCTTCCTCGTACGCGAGATAGTGGGATGTACGATGACGGTAGGTCCGTCCAGGGTAACCGAGAATAAAAACAAAATCTTCTTCATTTACGCCTTCGGGAGCCACTTTTATCACTTTCCTGGGATGGTAGGGAACATTCTCTTTAGAATACTCTGCCGGTGCCCCGTCGGGGGCGACATAGACACGCATGAATGAAAAATCACCCGTGTGGCGTGGCCATATCCAGTTGTCCACCTCACCTCCGAAGTTGCCGATGGAACGGGGTGGTGCATAGACCATGCGGATATCTTTTAAATATGTATATATAAAAAGGACGTAGGTTTTTCCGATGAACATCTCGGATACCTCGGCTCGTTTACCCGGATGGTCTTTTTCTGTTTTTTTTATGATTTCTTTCATCTTTTTTTCGATGGCCTTGGTCCGTTCGGCAAGATCCATTTTGTCGTTTACTGCGCTGAGCACTTCCTCAGAGACATCCTGATACGATTCGGTGATTCGAACCGTATATCCTTTTGCCTGGATCTCTTCGGATCGATTCCTTGCCTGGAATCCATTCTGAAGAAAGTCGTCCTCTTTGGTGCTGGCAGACTGGATGGCCCGATATGCACAATGATGGTTCGTGAGAATGAGACCATCGGAGGATACGAAGGAACCCGAGCAGCCACCAACTTTACATATGCCATCGATCAGACTGATGCCGTTTGGATTGAAGAGTTCAATCGTCTTCAAGTGCAGACCTTTGGCCTGAAGATTCAATCTGTGGATTTCGCTGATGGGGTACATGCCCTCTTCAGCGAGAGAGATACTGAACAAGACCATAGTAATGATGATGAGCAGAATCAGATATAGGTAAAACTTTTTCATGGGAGATCTCCTTCTCATATTTGTTCAGAACTCGATCGATAAATAATAGTGAAAAATATCATCAATTTCAAGTTAGGTTTCAATGAAAGTGTAATTTTATAAAGATATTCAATCCGTGCTCATCCGTCGAATCCGTTCAATCAGTGTTCTATTTTGCGTTGTTATTCTTCAAATTGTTTCCTCATTGTTCCTCTTCCTCTGGAACGTCCGGTTTGCTGAGTTCGGGCAGCGGATCGTCCCAGAGATAATGGTTGAAAAAATTTAGCTCAAACGCTTCATTAGAATCAAAGAGAGATCGTCATGGGGACGCGCATCGCCAATAAATTGCTTCACCTCAGTCAGTATGTGTTCACCGACGTTTTGAGCAGTGAGATCCTGGCATTTGGACATGAGATTCAATAATCGCTGTTCACCGAAAAATTCTCCTTCCTCATTACGGGCTTCGGTTACACCGTCCGAATAGACCATAAGTAATTCGTCTTTTTTAAGCTCAATGAGCTGTTCATCATATTTCGGCTTCGGCAGAATACCGAGAGCCGCCGCACCATGATTCAATTCTTTCATTTTTCCGTGCCTCAGTATATAAGGGGGCAGGTGCCCTGTGTTCAGGATGCGTATTTTCCCGGAGTTTGGTCCCAATTCGAGATAAACAAGAGATATGAATCGATTTGGCAAACCATCTCTGCGAAATATCGTATTTAACTCCGAACCGAGTTTGGACAGGGATTTGAAGTTGGGAGCAAGGGCCCGTAGAGTGGCCTGGAGCTTTGCCATGACCATGGCGGCCCCCAGACCCTTACCTGCCACATCTCCCAGTGCCAAACCCAATCGATCTTCATGGATCCAAATATAATCGACCATGTCGCCGCCAACTTCATTAGCAGGGCGTGTGTATAGCCAGATGTCCCATCCTGTAACTTTAGGACTTTTTTCAGGCATCAAAGCGAATTGAACGGCTCTGCCAGCGGCGAGTTCGTCGTGGGCGAGGAGTTTGTCCTTGAGTTCCAGGGCCAGGATGAAAAGCAGGATCACAAAGGAGAGGAGCCTCAGATTGACATTCAATTGAAGATCGCCAATTCGAAAGGAACTGCTGAAGAGCACGAAACCCCATAATGATATCAACAATAATATCCGGCGAACCGGGGTCAATTTTAAAAACAAACTTTTCAACAACCAGATCTGCATGGTAATCCATCTTTTCACCCGACCCATATTCGATAGGCGGGCTCGGGTGTCTTTGTCCAGGTAGAAGTCGTAGATGTCCTTTACATCCTGACGAAGGGTACGTTTGATGTCCCCTTTGCGAAGATCCTCCCAGGCGCTTCTATGGATCTTTTGCTTCTTTTTTGTAGATTCTTTCCCATTGGTATTCTTAATTGTCATTTTATATTTTCCTCAAATAGCATTTTCAGACCTCTCTGCATCGGGATGGTCATTTACTCCATGGCACGTTTCATTCGATTCAGGGCCTCTTCTAATAAACTTCTGGAACAACCGAAATTCAGCCTCATGAAGCCTTTTCCACCAAAATCCTGTCCATCGGACAGACCTACTCCGATGTCCTCGAAGAATTGCATGGGATCGTCGAGGTTCGCCTGTCTTGTATCGATCCAGGCAAGATAGGTTGCTTCCACATGCGTCATGGAGAGTCCTGGAATGACGTTGATTGCTTGAGTCACGATGTCGCGGTTCTTCCTTAAGTAGTTCAGTAAACTATCGAGCCATTTCTGGCCATCCCGATAGGCAGCCAGCGCAGCGGTATATCCCAAAGTATTGACATGGGGAACGATTCGGGCCATGACCTTCTGGAAACGCTGACGCAATCGGTCGTCAGAAATGATGGCAAAGGAACATCCCAATCCGGGTATGTTGTAAGTCTTACTGGGTGCCATTAACGTGATCGACCGTCTGGCGACTTCGGGACTCAGTGTGGCGGTTGGGATATGTTGTTTATCTTCATCCAGAAGGAGGTCACAGTGGATTTCATCTGAACAGAGGATGATGTCGTGGCGTTCACAAATGTCAGATAGTTCGGTGAGTTCTTCATGGGTGAAAATCCGGCCTGCCGGATTGTGGGGAGTACAAAAAAGGAATAGTTTCGTGTTAGGTGTAATTGCCCTCTTCAGTTTCTCAAGATCGAATGTCCAACGGCCATTTACCTGCACAAGCGGGAAGGTGATTAAGCTGCGCCTTGAAATCTCGGGTGCCGAGAGAAAGGGAGGATAGATGGGGACGTTGGTCATCACTGAATCGCCGTCCTCCCCCACGGCCCTGCAGGCAACATTGATTCCGGTAACCAGACCCGGCAGATAGATCAACCAATCATGTTCTACCTTCCATCTATATTTCACATCAAGCATCCGTAAAATCGTTTCGGTGAGTTCCTCGGGAGGGTGCGTATAGCCGAATATGCCGTGATCGATACGCTGATGCAGAGCTTCTATCACTGAAGGCGGAGAACGGAAATCCATGTCCGCTACCCAGAGAGGGATGATGTCCCGTCCTTTATATTTATTCCATTTTAAACTCGATGTTCCTCGTCTGTCGGTGAGTGTGTCGAAATCAAAAGGATTCATAACTCTCCAACCGTTACTTCGATGTGCAGGGTTCACTCTTCTTTCAGTTTTTCTTGAACACTCTTTACCTTGTCGGCCATGGTCTGGGAACGATCGGTACGCGTTCCGACTCGTATGGATGTCGATATACGGGGAGCGCCCATGGCATGTATGGTTTCATGGCAGCGCTTGACCGCAGCGAAGACGGTGTCCCAATCTCCTTCGACATTCGTCCCGTAGGCGTGAAGGTGCGTCTTGAGCCCGGCGTCTTCTAGGATGCGTTCGCAGGCCGCTACATATTTGGAGACCGAAAGGCCCACACCGATGGGTATTAAACAAAAATCCAGAATGACGTTCATGTCATGACTCCCATTTTCACATCCTACTTAAATGATATATTACAAGTAGTATGCATATCTTTAGATCAATTTTCAAGGGAAAACTGATTTTAAATAGAATGTTAAGCTACAAATCAATATGACGTAAAGACCATAAGTTTAAAAGTGTTAGGTGAAACTAGTCAAACGCTGTTTGCATTTTATCATCTCGGTGATATTCAAACATTGTTGATATCTGTCCCGGTGTGACTCTCGATAAGGATAATTCCGGAATCTCGTTTTCTCGGAAAAAATCGACATTCTCGGTCTCGATCCCGCTTTTTGGCGAGCCGCCCACCAATTTACACTGGAAAAAAATTTTATATACGTGATAGGGGAATGGTGGGACATGAGATTGTTTATCACGGTCATGGATGGCCAATACCTTTACAGGCCGAGTTTCATAGCCCGATTCCTCATAGATTTCCCGGACTACATTCTCACCGGGAGAATAACAAACATCGGCCCAACCTCCGGGAAGTGTCCACTTACCATCTGATCGCTCTTTCACAAGTAATATTTTGTTGTCACGAAATACCACACCTCGAACATCGACCTTGGGTGTTAAATATCCTTCCTCTCTTGTCAAAAAGTCATTTATCGTATCCGCATCGTGATTTGTGTGATGTTGCAGGATGTCGGCAATGATTTGTTGTAATTGCTCGTATCTCTCCAAATCGTAGGCATTTTCAGAATAGGCCAGTCCGTTCTGTGCGATGGCCTGTAGTTTTTTTATCCATTCAATCCATTTGTATTCCATGAAAATCCTGCTTATTCATCTGCTTCACTCTATATCACTGATATCCCTGTATAAAAGCAGTGCAGAAGAAGCTGCCGCCAGAACCGAACGGATCTCAGAGTCAATGGAGGGGAGTATCCAGACACCTCCTTTATTGATCACCTCTACGGCTCCAATGATCCTTTTTTTATGCACGAATTCATACCCGGTTGGATCGGAAAGAGGGATCGGACTACCCTGCAGTTTCTGGGAACCGTTTATTTGAATGCGTTCCTTCCCATCAGTAAGAATGCCGTTTAACACCATTTCAGATGCTGACTGGCTCATCACGAGCCGCCATCTCCCTTTCTCACTTCTTCGTTTGAACGAACAGGCAAAATAGACAGATGCCATTTCGATCTCTAATTCGCCGCCGAGGAAGTCGTCAAAATTCAGTTCCCTCTTATTAACACCCGTAGCGCATTGAGCTTCCCAGGTCGGGCTGTTTGTCTCCCTGAGCGTAAATTCGTAACTCTGCTTCGCCTTGGAACTGCTGAACCATGCACTTCCCGAGGAACTGGTTTGAGTCCATCCACGATCCACATCCGTGATCCGGAAGGGACCGAAAGAGAGGGATTCTTTAAAAGAGAATCTCTGTCGACCTTTTACTTCCATCTCAGCAGCGTCAGAAGTCAAAGATTCTGGAACGGCCATTCTTGCCATACGGCAACTGAGGAGTGCTCCGACCCATATTACAATCAGCCAGAATCCGATTTGACGGTACTTGTATGGTTGATAGATTCCATTCATTGTGCATACCTCTTATTATTGTATGAACTGAAAGGACTACACTTGTTTGGGAAAGAAATATTTTATAGTATTACAGATGACATACTATGAAATTGGGATTGGTGAAAATAGAACATATCTATTATTTTTAGTCGTATCGACTTAGGACTTTACCGTGCCTGTATCAGCAGGTTATCGTCTATTATTATTGACCTGATAGTTTGATTTAATTGTCAATTGCAATTATCAATTGACAATTAAATCGGTGTTTTTATGGCCAATGTGAATAATCCGGAAAAAATCAAGCAACAGATTCTACAGACACGATCTCGGGTAACTCTTCTTTGAGCATTCTCTCGATACCGTTCTTCAGGGTCATTTCAGACATGGGACATCCGCAGCATGCACCCTGGAGGCGTACTTTCACAATACCATTTTCAAAATCTACAAATTCCACATCGCCGCCGTCGGCTTGTAGGGAAGGTCTGATTTTTTCCAGCGCTGCTTCAA
>Ga0114922_10002245_pt1 | contig 18167 bp, 21 predicted proteins | sample AartaG_FD_100975 | JGI IMG/M metagenome (GOLD analysis project Ga0114922, IMG submission 100975) | Deep subsurface microbial communities from Aarhus Bay to uncover new lineages of life (NeLLi) - Aarhus_00045 metaG | ecosystem: Environmental > Aquatic > Marine > Oceanic > Sediment | place...
ATCTGCGGGTAGTTGGCACCAAAAATCGGAAAATTGCAAAAAATTTTTACTCACTTTCCACAAACGAGTTACGAGAATCCAGCATCGAGAATCGAGGACTTTTTTCGGCGCAAATGCGCAAGTCCGCCCAATTATGGGGGGCTTACCCCTTTCTTGGGGGGCGCGGCACGGCCAGCAGGGCCAGCAGGCCCAGCCCAATTCAGTTGTTTTGAATTTGGGTCATTTAGATTTGGAGATTGTTTCGGATTTCGATATTCGGATTTCGGATTTCAAACTATCAGCTACCTGATTGGGGGGCTTACCCCTTTCTTGGGGGGCGCGGCACGGCCAGCAGGGCCAGCAGGCCCAGCCCAATTCAGTTGTTTTGAATTTGGGTCATTTAGATTTTGAGATTGTTTCGGATTTCGATATTAGGATTTCGGATTTCAAACTATCAGCTACCTGATTGGGGGGAGCGGATACGCAATACGCTATACGCAATACGCTATACGCAATACGCTATACGCAATACGAAATACGCTATACGAACTATGAACTACTGCCAACTGACAACTGGCACCTGACAACTGCCAACTGAGCCTTAGTGAATAGTGATTCGTGAATGGTAAGTAGTCAAGAACCTTGGAGCAAAGCGGAAACCCCTTAGGGGAATTAACCATTTAACCTTGGAGCGAAGCGCAAACCCCTTAGGGGAATTAACCAGTTAACCAATGAACCTTTTAACCATTTACAAGCATCGAGCATCCAGTATCGAGTATCCAGTATCGAGCGACGAGCGACGATTAATATGCAAAACAAACCCAATTTCCGAAAAGCCAAAATGAAATTAAACTTCTGTTCAACAAAGGATTATGAAAATAAACGACTTTGCAGATGCGGTGAAAACAAACCCAATCAAAGCCAACCCGTAGTGAGCTTGTCGAATCTATTTCCCTCTGCCCCTGAAAAATGTCCGACCGGGTCTTACTGTTGGTTCTTACTTTACCCTGTCCGGGTCCCATATCGTTGCTGCGATATGATGCGCAGGATGTTCTTTGGTTGCCCAGTAGTAAATCGCTACGAGCTTTCCGTCCGGTCTTTGAACAAGCCTCGGATAACCGAAATCTCTGTCGTCGAACCGGTCGACCTGGAAATCATCTCTGAGAATTATCTCCGATCCCCATGTGGCGCCTTCGTCGCTGCTGAGCCGGGCAATCATCTGCTTTCTGGAGCGGTTACCGTACACGCAGCACAGCCGCCCGTCCTTCAGCCGAGCCAGCGCTGGCGGATTCCCGTTCCAGACTCCGGCATCACCGACCTTACTTAAGAACGACCATGAACGTCCGTTGTCGTAGGAAACGTATGTGTCAATCCAGCACGGTTGTCCCCCGCCCTTCCTTCGGCGGATGGCCGTTACCAGTTTTGTATCCGAGCACCGCACGGTGGTGGGCATGACCCCGCGATGAGGGTCGGTCGGAGGGACAATCCACGAGACAAAATCGAATGTCTTTCCGCCGTCGGTGGTCCTTGCCGTGAAGGTAATGTCCCTGCCTGATTCGCCCGGGCTGGCCGAGAGGAAAATAAGACAGTCATCGCGACCGTTGACGAGATAGTCGGTGCGGGCGGTAAACTTCTTGCCCGCAAAGTTCGGATGATTCATCAATTCACCGAAGTTATGTGGCCCTTTCCAGGTACGGCCCCGGTCGTAGGAATACCAGAACTGCTCAGGCTCTTTTTTGATTCTCATGGCAAAACCCGGATGGGCGAAGTTGATACCGCCGGGCGGGGCTGTCGTCTCGCCTCCGTCGTCGACGAAATTGTCCGGGTCTTCCACCTTCCAGCTCTCGCCGCCGTCCGTGCTCCTTGCCAGCACGCTTCTGCCGCCCTCTCTGCCGGCGTAGTTGTGTCCTCGCTTCTCGGCGAATTCGCGTTCTGAAAAGCCCACGAGCATTTCGTTGCCCCAGCTCCAAAGGCCGTTATTTGCAGGCCACGCACAGAAAATCGAAGGCCCGCCGTGTACGATTACGTTCTTTCCCCGCCGCAGAGGAACCACCGATTTGGTTATATCCAGGATGGTCGCTGCGATGTGCTGCTGTGGACGCTCGTCCGTCGCCCAGTAATACATAGCCACCAGCTTGCCATCGGTGCGCTGGACAAGCCGCGGATATCCTAAATCCTGCTCGGTATCGGTATCAGCTCGGAAATCATCCCGCAGGACAATGCGCTTCGTCCACGTAGCCCCCTCGTCGTGACTGATTGCGGCGTACATCCTGCGCTCCGTACGATTACCGTACACGCAGCAGAGCCTCTTGTCCTTCATGCGAACCAGCGCCGGCGGATTGCCGTTCCAGTCCCCCGTGTCACCGACCTTGCTCAGGAATTTCCAGTTCTGCCCGTTATCGTTTGAAATGTATGTATCAATCCAACATCTATCTTCCGGGTGTGCTCTGCGTCTTATCGCACTGACAAGCCTCGTTTCGGTCAGCCGCACGGTCGAAGGCATTACCGCTCGATGGGGGTCTTCGGGCGGGACTATCCACGATACGAATTTGAAAGTCTGTCCGCCGTCGGTCGTACGCATACAAAATGCTCTGTCCGTCCCGAACTTGCCGGGCTTTCTCACCGCCGTAAAGATAAAGCAGTCTTTCGGCCCGTTGACCATATAGTCTGTGCGGGAGGTTATTTCTGTAAGCTCCGACTCAGGAAGGCCAAAGTCTCCGAACAGATAGGGCCCCCGCCAGTTCTTGCCGCGGTCGTATGAAATAAAAAAGCTTTCGTTGCCAACCCTCATCGCAAAATCCGGATGGGCATAATTAATGCCGCCCGGTGACGGTTTGGCCTCCACATCATCACCGGAATAATTCTCCGGGTCCTCGGTCTTCCAGGTCCGCCCGCCGTCTTTACTCCTGCCAAGAACGTCGAACTGCGGCTTTTCAATATCGTGCCCGTCTTTGACTTTGTAACGGCCGTGAGTAAAACCGACCAGTATCTCATCGCCCCAACTCCATACGCCGTTATTGGCGGGCCACGCAGCAAACCTGTCAGGCCTGCTGAAGACTATGCCGTTCTTCTTAACGGCTTTAGGCTCCCGGCAAAGCCCATTAGTCTGTGAGCACCCCGACAATATCGACAGGATAATCAACGCCGCAGTCCAAAAAACAATTCTCTTTGTCATAACAAACTCCTTCTTACATCTTTTTACACCATATCAAACAACCCCTTGTCCCTCCTCCGTGTGTTCTCCCGGAGGCTCGATAAGACCAATAAGCCGAAGCAGTATACGCCATCTTTGGGAAATCGTAAATCAGAAATATTCGATTCGGATTGAACCAAGGCAATATCATGATGTCATCGAATTTTGTCGCACGGCTCTGTTCGGCCAAGCCCGCCGGATAAACACTTCTCTACTTCAGCCGACCAAAGAGGTCTCCGTTGAGACTAATCTTCAGGACGTATGCATAATCGCACGGCTGCACCGCCGCGCTCACGTATCATAACTCTACCCGCACGACCTGATTGTTCAATCATTCTGAACGCCTGCTCGCAAACTGCCGTCACCATTTCTCCCCAATAATGCGCTATATTCCTCAGCTAAAAGCGCCACGGTTATCCGAAAAAATTTCGCGGCTTACGCACCTTTCGCGCGTAAGATCTTTATTGAAAGCAGCTTACAAAAGTCCAGAATCTTCCCAAAAATTGGGGAGATGGCATTGGTAGGTATTTTCTAATACTATATACTTATCACTATAGATAACCGATTTTTTGACGATTGGGCCGCGCAGCTTAATTCAAAGACCAATTTGTCTTATTTCTGCTGAAGACATACGGAGACTTGAGCCGGCTTATACAGACTGTATAATCATCGTTGGGTATACGACATGACAAAAAAACTTTTCCATACAATAATCATCGCAATGCTTACATTTGTACTGGCGGATTGCGGGAACAGAAGACCGCCACCGGTAAACAGCAAATCACCGGACAACAACGGAACATTTGTTCTCTATGTTAGTAATCAAAGCTCTGTCATTAGTCCGGTTGACATCCAGATTAAGATTGATGGTAACGTCGTAGTTGATGAGTATTTTCATGTCGCAAAAAGGTGTCAGCACAACGGGAAAGTATTCCAGTTCTTCAACTTGGCCAACGGCAGACACCGGCTCCATGTGTCATCCCGCAAAGGAAAGGCCGAACTCACAAAGGAGTTCGAAGTGAAAGCAGAGCAAGTGCGTTGGGCCACTATCGACTACGTATATTACCACCCCAAGTTAGATTATGAACCACCACCCAAACATTTCGACTTCCACATCCAAGACAAACCAATCATTTTCCAATAACGCAAGCAAAACCCAACATCCAAATCCAGGGCACGGCTAATCGCCGGTGTTTAGCCTTGACGCATTACCTCCACTATGCACACTGCCGCCCTTAACGCTTCACAATTTTGCCCGGCGACCTCCATTACGCGACATCTTCCGCATCAACGTCCAGACCTTTTGGTAGCAATTCTCTCCACTTCCACAATTATCCTTCGTGCAATGGTGGTCTTGGACACCTTTTCGATTTTACTCCAACGTGAATCCGGCATCTTTATCTGAACGGTTGACCTCTCAGCGCCAATTGCCGAAGGCGTGTTGGCGATTATCATATCAAGATTTTTCTCTTGTAGCTTTTTTTCTGCTCTTTCTCTTAACTTCTTGTCCTCCAGCGCAAAACCAACAACAATTTGCCTTTTGCCCCTTTTGCCTTTTCCCTTTTTACTTTTTACTTTCTTTTGTTCTCCCGCCCATTTAAGAATGTCGGCCGTGGGTTTCAACTTCAGGGTCAGCGACTTCCCGCTCCTTTTGATTTTGGCTTTGGAGTGTTTAACAGGAGCGTAATCGGAAACCGCCGCCGCCATAATCAAACAATCACATTTAGGAAAGAATTTTTTAACGGCTTTGAACATCTCAGCCGCACTATCAACACCTACAAACTCCACACCCACCGCCGGCTGCAAATCGGATGCGCTGATAAGCGTCACCTTATGGCCGGCCTTCTGTGCCGCACCGGTCAGCGCATAGCCCATCTTCCCGCTGCTTGCGTTGGATATAAAGCGGACCGGGTCAATGTATTCCCGCGTACCGCCCGCTGTGATTAACAAATGCATTTGTTAAATCCCAATATCGAATTTCGAAATCCGAAACAAACTTGAACTTGTCTGACGACAGTCAAGATTCAAATCTTCAAATTTTCAAAACAACTGTTTTGGTCATTTGAATTTTAGTCATTCGATATTGTTTCGGATTTAGGATTTCGTGCTTCGTGCTTTTTAATTTTAGAGGCGATTTTTTCGATTGCCCGTATAATATCCTCCGCCTCCGACATCCTGCCCATACCTTCCGTCCCACAGGCGAGCCGCCCTTCCTCCGGCCCTATCAGCTCAAAACCCGTCTCTTTCACAGCCTTGACATTTCGCTGCACAGCCGGATTGTCCCACATATGATTGTTCATCGCAGGAGCCAACAGCCCCGGCTTGGCCCAGCACGCGCAAAGAACGGTACTGAGCAAATCGTCGCAGATACCGTTTGCAATTTTACCTATTATGTTGGCCGTCGCCGGTGCCACAACTACGACATCCGCCCAATCAAGTAAAGCTATGTGACCAATCTCGTGACCTCCCGGTGTTTCCCACAAACTTGTAAAAACCGCCGAATTGGTGACAGCCTCGAAGCTCTTCGGCCCAACAAGCCGGCACGCGTTCTCTGTCATCACTGTTTTTACCTTGGCGCCCGCTCCGGTCAGCTTACTGGCCAAGTCCACCGCCTTGTACGCGGCAACCCCACCGCTGACACCCAACAAAACTTTGAGATTATCAAGATTTGACTTGCCTTTGGGCATATAAAGTCCCACTATTTTTTCGTGGGCTTGTCAATGTCACTGGCCTCGTAATCGATTGCAATCTTGTCCTGCAGTATCTCCTGCACAGCAATCTCCAGTTGTGTCTTGCCCTCGGTATCCTCAATCAGAGGCCGAGAACCCCCCAGCAGCTCCTGCAGCCGCTTCTGAACCAGTGCCGTCAGTTTAAATTTGCCACCCACCTTCTCAATTATCTCTGTACTCTTGAGATTCTCTATCATTCTTTTCCTCCAACGCACTGTTTAATAATTTCTGTTACCTCCCGCACCGCCTGTTCCAAATCGTCATTTATAACCATATGGTCATAATGCTGCCACGCAGCAGCGATTTCATCATCCGCCAGGTCCAGCCTCATCTCCGCTGCCTTCCGCTCTTCTCTACCACGACCGTTCATTCGCTCTGCTAATTCCTTCTGGCTCGGCGGCAAAATAAATATCATCACCGCATCCGGATATTTTGTCCTGGCCTGCCTGGCCCCCTCCACATCGATTTCCAGAATAACCGTCCGGCCTTGCGCCAGCGCCTCGTCAACCTTGTCCTTGGGTGTTCCGTACAGGTTCCCGAACACCTCGGCACGTTCCAGCAAAAGTCCTTTCCGAATCCGCTCCTCGAACTCCTGCTCTGTTATAAACCAGTAATCGTCACCGTCAATCTCGCTCTCGGATTTGGGCCTTGTGGTGACCGAGACACTAAGATAAGCGTTTTCCACCCGCTTCATTACTTCTTTACAAATCGTGCTTTTGCCCACACCCGACGGGCCGCTGATTATGACTATCCTGCCTTTGTTATTCGTTTCTTTACTCATGTCCCATTCACACTTTGAGGCGAGCTGCGGGAAAAGTCGCCGCAGCGCAAAATCCGATATATCACTCTATATTCTGAACCTGTTCCTTAATCCGGTCCACGTGGCATTTTATGTCAATCACGCACCGGCTAATCTCACAATTCAAAGCCTTGCTCGCAATAGTGTTCGCTTCCCTGAGCATCTCCTGACTGATAAAGTCCAGTCTGCGTCCTGCCTGCCCGTCTGCTCGGCGGGTTTCCGCAAACTGCTCCAGGTGAGATTCCAGTCGCGCAAGCTCTTCAGATATATCCGACCTTTCTGCAAAAACCGCCACCTCCCTGGCCAACACATCCTCATCCAGCTTCAGTTTCGCGTCCGCCAGCAGCTCATCAACCCTTTTCTGCAGTCTCTGCCGATATTGCTGCAAAACAGTCTCACTTCGAGCACGTATGTCCACAAGGTCACACTTTATCGCCTCACAATGGCTCTCCAAATCGGCTGCAAGTGCGCCGCCTTCCGTCGCACGCATCTGCTTGACCCCATCTATCGCCTCCTGCGTAATACTTAGAATCGCTTTCTTGATTTGCTCAGCCGTTTCTTCGTCCGGCAACATCGGCTGAACAACTCCAGGCAGGGTGAGCAAACCGCCAATATCAATCGGGCACTTAATACCCGCCGAAGACACTACCCTGCTCAGTTTTTCCATATAAGCCTGCAGAGCCTTCTCGTCAATGTCAAAAAGTACATTCACTGAGACATCCTTCGGCCGAAGAGAATAAGTCACTGTCCCGCGCAAAAAATTCTTCCGAAGAAGCTTCTCAATATCTTCTTCCAGAAACGCAGCCGTCTCCGGCAGCCTTATACTGCTCTTGAAATAACGATTGTTGACCGTCTTGATTTCCACGGTGTAGCTTACACTGTTAATCTCACACTGCGACTCGCCATATCCGGTCATACTGTTTATCATAGCACCAGACTTTCAATGCAAATTAAAACATGCCTTCCGTCACGCTGTGCCGCGTCGTGCTTGCGAACGATTCTCACCTCATACCCGGCAGCCCTGTTCCACCAGGAATATTTGGTTCGCGTCCCGGAGTCGAAGATGATGGTTGCCTTGTCGGCTGCTCTCGCCTGACCCCCGGCTCCCCACCATAATCACTCGGACCCGATCTGTAAAACTTGGCCATTACTATCGCGAGCATCAAAAACAAACCTACCAGTGCTACCGTCACCCAGGTCAGAAAGTCGCCGGTCTTGGACCCCAAAATCCCGCTCGCCATACCTCCGCCAAACGCACCACTCAGGCCGCCGCCTCGTCCCTTCTGTATCAAAATAGTTAAAACCAGTATAATAGCGCTCATACAGAAAAGGACCGCGACAACCTTCATAATAAAACCGACTGCCAACAATGAAAAAGCTCCCATATCCGTTCCCCTTACTATTGACTATTGATTATTCTATACCAACTGTTCTCAATGTCTCTTTCACTAATCAATAATCAATTATCACTAATCACTAATCATTTAAACCGCCGCCTTGATTATCGCCACAAAATCATCCGCATTCAAACTTGCGCCGCCGACCAGCAGACCGTCTATGTCCTGCTCACGCATCAGCTCCGCCGCATTGCCGGGTTTTGCCGAGCCGCCGTAAAGAATCCGAAGCTCCTCAGCCAGTTGGGCATCGTACATCTGGCCCAGCAGCTTTCGTATCATAGCGTGCACCTCTTGTGCCTGCTGCGGCGTCGCCGTCCGACCTGTCCCGATGGCCCACACCGGCTCATAAGCTATCGTCACGGCTGAGACCTTCTCGACATCCAGACCGGCCAGGCCGCGCTTAACCTGCCGGGTTACAACTTCATTCGTTTGCGAGGCTTCCCGTTCTTCGAGTTTCTCACCTACACAAAATATTGGCAAAAGTCCACCGCTAATAGCAGCAGTGACTTTCTTGTTTACCAGCTCGTCACTCTCACCTATCACGTGCCGCCGCTCCGAATGCCCGCACAAAACGTAAATACAGCCTGCATCTTTTAGCATCGATGTGCTTATCTCGCCGGTAAAAGCGCCTTTCTCCTCGTAGTACATATCCTGTGCGCCGACCGCGATGTGTGACTGGTTGAGTGCCCTTACCACCGCTTGCAGATAAACAAACGGCGGTATCACAGCCACATCAACACTCCGACCCGCTATGTCCATACTCCCGCAGGCAACACCGTCAGCCAGACTCACGCTGCCCTGGCTGTCCGTATTCATCTTCCAGTTGCCCGCAACAAATGCTTTTCTCATCAAAAACTTCCCCGATAACCGGAACTTCTTTACTTGGCCTGCGGTTTCACCGCGGCTCTTATTTATTGATGTTTGAATAAGTAATGGAACAGACAAACTGTCACTCCTGCGCAAGCAGGAGTCCGGAAAACGCCGGTAAAATGGCTGGATTCCCGCTTTCGCGGGAATGACATCTTTTCTTTGTTTGTACAGTAACGTTCCATTTAATATTCAAAGGTCAATAACATAACCGATTTCTCTGCGGCCAGGTTCTTACTCTCTTCTAACTGCAATGCCATACTTGTCCGCCGAAGCTTGCCCCTACCTGATTGGGGGGGGGCGGATACACGCAATACTCAATACGCAATACGCAATACGCAATACGAGACTATTAAAGCAGTTCCGTCGCCCGGGGGAAACTGCCTAAAATCGAAAGCTGCAAACAATGCTTGCGGGCATCTTCCAATCCCTTCTGAATCTGCTCGTCGGTTCTGTGTCCGACAAAGTCCACGAAGAAGTAGTATTCCCACTGCCTCTTTTTGCTGGGTCTGGACTCTATATTTGTCAGATTAATGCCGTACTTTTTGAAAACTTCGAGAACATCGGCCAGCGCGCCTGCCTTATGCGCTGTACTAAACAAAATTGCGGTCTTATCCTCACCGGTCGGCTTGGCATCTTCACGCGCAACCACAAAAAACCGCGTTATGTTGTTGGCAATATCCTCGATATTTTCACACACAACTTTCAATCCATAGACTTCAGCGGCCACACGCGAGCCGATCGCCGCAGCGCCCGATTCATCCGCAGCCATCTGAGCGGCTTTCGCAGTGGACGCGACCGGAATAGTCTTTGCCTCCTTGAAGGTTGCGCTCAGCCAGTTCCGACACTGGGCAAACACCTCCGGCTTGGAGTAAATCTTCTCAATCTCCTCCAGCAAGCAGTTCGCCAGAAGATTATGATGAATAGTCATCAAAACCTCGGAGCAGACCTTAACATCAGAATCTATCAACGCATCGAGCGTCTCAATAACGCCGCCGCCCGTCGTATTTTCTATCGGCACAAGTCCCAAATCACAATGTCCCTTACTGACCTCATCAAATATGCTGCGAATATCGGCCAGCGGCTCGTACTCAACACTTTGGCCGAATTTCAGCATTGCAGCCGTGTGACTGAAGCTGCCACCCGGACCCAGATAACCAATCCGCAGCGGCCTCTCCAAAACAAAAGAGCCGCTCATCAACTCACGCCAGATGGCCACCATGCATTTGTCCGGCAGCGGCCCTTCGTTGGCCCTGGCTATTCTTTCAAGAATCTCTTTCTCACGGTCCGGGGCGTAAATCGGTCCGCCGGTCTTGCTCTTTAGCTTGCCTATCTCAACTACAACGCGCGCACGCTCGTTCAGCAGCTTTACAAGCTCGCTATCAAGTTCGTCAATCCGGTTCCTTAGTTCTTCAAGAGACATAAACGAAAATCAAAACGTACGATAAGCTCTTCTGTCCTCCCCGCATTTCTTTCCGTCACTGCGTTCTCCGCGGTTAAATTTCTTCTTATGCCAGCCACTTTTTGTAAAAACCTATATATCTAACAAGATTTGCCTCTTGCGTCAATGAATTTGCGCTATTACATAATATTTCGTAATACTTTAGAACCAGATATGACTCAAAATGCAAGAAACGATAAGATATGCGGTTTTCAGGACCAAATGGGGCTATTTCGGCCTTGCTGGTACTGAAAAAGGCCTTCTGCGGACTCACCTGCCCCTGCCAGAGCCCCAAAACGTTAAGTACGGGCTCTTAAGGAACTTGTCGCTCGTGAATGGTGAATCGAGCATCGAGCATCGAGTATCGAGTATCGAGTTCGACAAAAACCTTTTCAACACCCTTGCGAAGCAGATAATTGCTTATTTTGAAGGCACTTACGTCAATTTCGACCGGAATATCCCCATCGTCCTGGACGGGTTAAGCCGATTTGCCGGCCGTGTTCTGACCGCCTGCAGAAAAATAAGCTTCGGCCAAACGACAAGCTATGGCCAATTGGCCAAAAAGGCTGGCAGCCCGGCCGGGGCAAGAGGCGTCGGCCGGGTGATGGCGAATAATCCCTTGCCCCTGATTATCCCCTGCCATCGAGTAATTCGAAGCGACGGCCGCATCGGTGGCTTCTCCGCACAAGGCGGCACAAAACTCAAAAACAGACTACTCCAATTCGAACAGAAAGTCCTGGCTTGATTTTGGGGGGTGGGAAGAGGGGCCTAAAACCCGCTTTTTCCGGGACCACAAAAAAATTTTATTATTTTTTGAATTTTTCTTGACTTTTTGCCGAACTGTATACATAATGTATACGTGGATGTAATAGGAAAGCTTATCCTACAGGAGTTCTGGGAGCGGCACAAAAAGGCAAGGAAGCCGCTTGAAAAGTGGTGTCAAGTTGCAGAGAAGGCGGAGTGGCGCAATTTTGCTCAAATTAAACAAACGTTTAGGACTGCTGATTTAGTTAATGTTCGCACAAGAAAGTTTGTTGTATTTAATATAGGCGGGTACAAATACAGGTTAATAACAACTGTTAATTATCAAGGCCAAATAGTGATTATTGAAGTAGTTCTAACTCATACTGAATATAACAAGGGCAAATGGAAAGGTTAGTTATGCAACTTGCGATAAAACGAATAAATAATAGCACAACGCAGATGCCGACCAGTTTTTTGGGCTTGCAGAAAAAGGTTCTTATGCTTCGACCAATTCACTCGAAAAGCGGATACAACAAAGCCCTCAAGGTCGCATCTGATTTAGCGTCACGGACGGGGCTAACCCGTGAACAGGCCGAGTACCTTGAAGTCCTCACAGAAAACATTAAAGCATACGAAAGCAGACGCTTTGTGGCGAGAAAACATAGCCCACTCGAAATACTGAGGTTTTTGGTCTCCGAGAATGGAATGAATGGTTCAGATTTGGGGCGTGTTCTTGGTCTTAGAACATTGGGTCCCAAAATTCTTAATGGTGAGCGAGGCTTGAGTAAGACGAATATCAGGAAGCTTGCTGATTATTTTTCCGTTGAGCCTGGGCTGTTTTTATAATCGAGTAATCCGAGGGATTCGGCCGCATCGGCGGCTTCTCCGCCCAGGGCGGGACAAAACTCAAAAACAAACTCCTACAATTCGAACGAGAAATCGAAATCCTGCAACAGGGCAAGTCTTAAGCCCTGTTCGCATCCACCCCCTGCATTTCGTCCAAGCCGCATGCTCTCCCTATTGATGGACTATTAGGGAGCCATACAAATCTTATTTCTGATGTTGTCCAGTTTGCCAAAACACAGGAGCTCATCGCCTACCAGAATCTTCGTGTTAGCCGAAGGATTGGGAATCGTTTCACCAGCTCTGACCACTGCTAAAACGGTGATATCATGGCTTCTCAAATCCGACTCAGAAAGCATTTTGTCGGATACGGGGCTGTCTTCACACACTTCAATCTTAGAGACACCATAACCACCAGTTGCCACTGTCAGTTCCTCAAAACTGACGGCCTTAATAATCTCTCTGCTTACAATTCGTTCTCGCAAAAAGCTCGTTATTCGACGAATAAATCTTGTATGCGTGAAAACCCTGTATCCCACATAAATGAAAGCGGCAATTATTGCCAAATTTATCCACGGCAGCAGCCAGGCTGGAATCGATGCCGGCAGAAACGGAATTGACCACTTTGCCGCGCGCGGCGTTACACTGTTCGCAAAGGTCGCAATCAGGATTACAAGCCCGGCGTGCCCCAAAACTATAAGGACCGACGCAATACGTCGCCTTTGACGACTGCCCGTAATAAGCTCCGCCTCTTTCGTCGTGAATCCCGTTCCCGTAAAACAGGACAATGCCTGAAATTTCGCCAGCGACCACTCCAGACCCGTCAATTGAAACGCTATGGCTCCAATTCTCACAACAACAAATGATACGCTAAGCACTATGACAAATAACACCAAATTCATAATCACTGCTCCCTAAAATTCTATAGCCACCTCTTTTTTCTGAAATAAATAAGCATCACAACCGCTACTATACCCATAACAAATAACACAAGCGGATAGCCCCAATGCCGCTCCAACTCCGGCATATACTTGAAGTTCATCCCATACACACCCGCTATAAATGTCAGCGGAATGAAAATAGTTGCGATAATCGTTAAAACTTTCATCACAGCATTCATCCGATTACTGAGGCTTGAAAGATATATATCCAGCATCCCCGAAGCCATGTCCCGGAAACTCTCTACCGTATCGATAACTTGTATTGTGTGGTCGTACACATCTCGAAGATACAACCCTGTGGACTCCTTGATAAGAGAGGACTCGGTCCTTTGCAAGCCGCTAATAACCTCTCTTAGCGGCCACACTGATTTCCGCAGAAATATCATCTCGCTCTTGAGCCTGTGAATTTGTTCGAGCGTCTTCTCGCTTGGCGCAGAAACCAGCTCTTCCTCCATTGACTCAATCTTCTCGCCAAGCCTTTCCAGAATGGCAAAGTAACCGTCCACAACCGCATCTAACAATGAGTACATAAGGTAGTCGCACGCCATTCTTCGAATTCGCCCCTTCGCATTTCTGATTCTGTCTCGAATCGGTTCAAAAACATCCCCAACCCTCTCCTGAAATGAGATAACATAATTCGAACCGAGCAGCAAGCTTACCTGTTCTGCTTCCACCCCCTGCTGTTCATCGCTGTACCTGAGCATCTTGAGCACAACGTAAATATATCTGTCAAAATCCTCAACTTTCGGCCGCTGTCCCGTGTTCAATATGTCCTCGAGAACCAGCGGATGCACCTCGAACTGCGCGCCAAGCTTCTCTATCAATTTCACATCATGTAAACCATCTATATTTATCCACGTCACCGTCGGCGTTGCTTTGAAAGGAAAACATTCCTCAATAGAGGCCACCTGCTTCTCCTGCATCTTTTGCTCATCGTAGTCCATGTACGTAATCCGCACGGCCTCCGTCTTCTGCTCTCCTACATGCACCAGCGTCCCCGGTGGCATGCCAGACTTCTTAATTGGGCTTTTGAACAATCTCGGCTTCCTTACACTTACTTTCATCTTCATCTCTCCCAATGCGACCCGTTAATGGCGGAACTGCAACTTCTCCGACCTATGCTTTTTGGTTGCTTTGGTTCCGATGCTGAGCCTCCGACTTGCCGGCTTTTGCCAGAACGTGGTTTGCCGTTATAAGCCCACCAACGAAACCCAATATGAATGTAACTGCAAGCAACAGCACCCTTGGCATTGTTATGGTCACAAAGAGCAGCTTGGTTTCTACTGCCTCAGTGTTTTGAAAAAAAACAATTACGACCAGCAGCAAAATAACCACCGCAACAATCAGCTTAAATTTGTTCATTGTAAACCTCACTTTTCCCCGTCATGCCGGCATTATCGTTACCTTCGACCTCAGTAGTCAGACTACCGGCTATTGAAAACAAAAAGCTTACCCTTTGCTAATGTTTCTTGATTAATTTTGCTATAACTATTTTCCTTTCCGCCGCAGCTTAAGTAATCCAAGAAAATCCTTGATATGACCGGATTGTCGCAGCGGCAATATTTCCTTGCTCGCAAATCTTACATCCCCTATCGAATAAAATGCTTGCGGATTCAGCTTTTTAACAATACCCACAAAATCTTGAAGCCCGCTGCGTTTTATTACGCTGTATATGATGTGTACCGGCCCGGTGCTGCCCTCGGCTGGCACAGCCGTAACACCGTAACCCGAAGACCTAAGACGCTCTATCAACGCACATGCGTCTTTCTTTGTAACAATTTGTACAACTAACGTCCCCATAGCCAGTTTTTCTTCAATCCACATCCCCGTGAAATTCCCCGCCGCAAAACCACCAGCATAAGCAACGTAGCAGTAAACGTTACTTAGATTTTGCATCACTTTGCCAATCGCGACCAGCCAAATCAGTATCTCGAAAAAACCAATCGCCGGCGCAAGAAACTTGCGACCCCGGGAAATGAAGATTATGCGTATGGTTCCAAAGCTGACATCAAGAACTCTTGCCAGAAAAATCAAAACCGGCAGCAGTACAAACGTAAATGCTTCTGAATGAAAAAAAACAATATCTCCCAGCATCGTACCTTTACCCCAAAGCTATTTCCCAGCAGAATGAGAACTTGTGTTCGTTCTATTTCTTTTGCTCGTTAAATCCCGAATTATCGAAAACGGAAAGCTTACCATCTGCCGCAACCCTTCAACTGATGACAGAGTCCGCACCTGACCCCATACCTCCGCAACAAGCTCACCAACAACGACTTTTTCCTCGACTTCGCCAACCTCTTTTATCATCGCCAGCCGGTGAAGTGAATATAGCCCAATCAAAAATGCCAGAAAGAAAAAGAAATCCCACTGCTGCAGGTTCAACGTCGGCAGGCTAAACTCCCTCGCTGGGCTCGTATATTTCAATGTCCAGGCAAGCTCCCGACCTGCAAAGAAGTCCGCAAACTTGCCGCCCAGAATAGGCGCAATCCCCGCCGCCACCGAATTGACAATTGTATTCGTTGCGAGGTACGCTGTGGCCCTGCCTTCCGGTGCCAATTTCAAACTGATATTTCCGCTTGCTAAAGACACCCCTGCCGAGGAAAGACCCATTACGACGTGGATGATAATCAACAACGGGACAGTCAATACATACTTCTCCGGCATCGTCGTAAACGTCCACGCCAGTATAGACAATATGAACAAAGGCCCGCAAATCGCAAGAACCGACTTGTTACTGAAACGGTCCGTAAAATTGCCCCAAATCCTAAGAAAAGCAAAGTTCATCACCTGGCTGACAATCGACAGCCCTATGATAAATGACATACTTAATTCCAATCTCCTGAGCATATACACCATAAAAAACGGCCCCGCCAGGTTCACCGCAAAATTCCACGAGCACAAAAACGCAATCAGCTTCCTGAAATTTTCGTCCTTAAATGGCTGCGCGAGCAGCTTGAAAATCTTGACCTTTTCTTCCGCCTTGGCCATACGTTTCTCAGGCGTTCGCGCCAAAAAGAATAGCCCAAGAATTCCCAAACCAAAACCAACCAGGAACAAAAGTGAATATCCCGCCAACTCATGTTTTCCAAAGACCTTCTTCCAGTAATCCAGATAAAACGCAGCGCCCAGACTCAACGCAATCCCCACTCCAGTAGCTATCCTCATCCTCTTGGAAAAGAACGCCCCTAAAATATTCTGCGGTATCAAGTCCCGCATCCACGAATTCCAACTACAGCCAGAAATCGCCCCGAATGCCGATGCCGCTACCATTGCACCCAGTAATACCGCAAGCCTGATGTCACCAACAAACAGAAATGGAATCAAAGCAATCAGCAGCCAGCACACCCGGCCCAAACCCGCCGCCACTACCGTAATCGCCCGCCGGTTGCGAATCTTCTCAACCAGAAATATAGAAGGAAGTTGCAGCAGTTGCGCTAACGGCCCAATCGCCGCCAGCAAACCTATCACCAGATTCGAAGCCCCGAGCTTGATTGCAAAGGCAACAAGAAACGCCCCGCCCGTCAATATCCCCATCGCCTGCGATGCTATCCCGTCCTTAATAACCTGCTTGAGCCCCGCCTCTACTTCCGAATCACTCAAGCTGTCTTTGACTTCGAATCTCATCGCACACAGCCCCTTCTTTCACAAAGTCTGCCATTCTGCCGCCGCAAAGAGAATCCGCCCCGGCTGCTATTCCTCTCCGCCGCCTTCTGAACTATCGTCCGTGCCCTCGGCCGGTGTTTGCGATGTTCCCTCCGGCTTCTTGCCTTTGGCCGTATACACCCGGCTGACAAGTAGGATAGCACCTATGAAAACAATAATGCCAATCGCCACCCACATAAGAACATTCTCCCACTAATGTCTGCTTGCGTTTCAGACTCTCCTTACTACAATAGCACCCACCCAGCCCTCGTCAAAACAAAAATCCAGCATCTCTCCCCGCACTATGGACAACAAAGCCTCGTGAGCTTTTGCACTGCGAACAGACCCGGGCGATCCCTAATTGAACGTCCAAACTTTAAATTATGTCCTTATGCGTTTCCCTTCTGTTCTTGATATTGTGTGATGGAATTCTCGATTGTGTCAAGCCCTTTTTTCCTAAAAAGACCACGCACCTAACAACTATAAGCGCCCTTTCTGGATTTTCAACGGGTTTTTGAGGAAAAATTTCGTCGCTGGCAAAGGGAGGGGGTTTCATAGCGTATAGCGGGTAGCGTTTAGGAGTTAGACTGGGTCCCCGCCTTCGCGGGGGCAAGGGGGCAAAGTGTATAGCGGGTAGCTTTTAGGAGTTAGACTGGGTCCCCGCCACCGACGTGCGGGGATTCGAAGTTCAAGGAGGCAAACTCGCCGTGAAATTTTTTTGCGGCTTTGTCATAAGCTTTAGCGGCGAGGATTTCGTTGTCGAAACAGCCGAGGGAGATGCGTTTGCCGTTGAGGGTAATTTGGGCGCGCCATTTCTTTAGCGTGCTGTTCCAGGTGACTCCCTTGTATTGTGAGGCGGTTTTTGGTCTCTGCTTTTTCGTGTTTCGACTGTTCTGGGCGTGGGTTGCGATTCGGAGGTTTGCCTTTCTGTTGTCGAGTCCGTTGTGATTGATGTGGTCGATGACCATGCCGGGCGGGACTTTGATTATGTAGCGGTGCATGAGGTGGGCGAAGTGAGATTTTTCATAGCGGGCCGGGCGGGCCCGCTTGGCATAATATGTGCGGGCGGCCTTGTGTTTGGCGGCGTGCCATTTGTAGTCGCGAAGTCGCCAGTAATCTTCGGGGTCGACGATGGCGTATTTGCCCCTGGTGAGGGGTATTCGGAGGAAGGGATAGCCGTAGCGGATTCGGCGGTAGAGCAGCAGCAGCCAAACGAAGGGCGCAATGAGAAAGGCGGGGATGTGAAGAGTTACTTTGATGAATGTGAGCCTTTTTTTCATTGCGCTACGGGGGGCCGGCAGGGGCCATCGGGAATCCGGCGGTATAGGCGGCCCCCCATAATTGGCTCAACTTGCGCATTTGGTTGAAAAAAGTCCTCGATTCTCGATGCTGGATTCTCGTAACTCGTTTGTGGAAAGTGAGTAAAAATTTTTTGCAATTTTCCGATTTTTGGTGCCAACTACCCGCAGATTTGCGCGATTTTTGGGGGTGAAATGGGTTTCTAAGCTGAAATCAAGGATTGCGGGGTTACGGATAGACACGGGGTTTTTTTATATGCTAATTTCGCAGATACGTATTAAGTGATTAAGTAA
>Ga0114922_10002246_pt1 | contig 18162 bp, 14 predicted proteins | sample AartaG_FD_100975 | JGI IMG/M metagenome (GOLD analysis project Ga0114922, IMG submission 100975) | Deep subsurface microbial communities from Aarhus Bay to uncover new lineages of life (NeLLi) - Aarhus_00045 metaG | ecosystem: Environmental > Aquatic > Marine > Oceanic > Sediment | place...
ATTTAGCAGCAGCGTAAAGCTGGCTGGGCCGAAGCGGACGAGCGAGTTGTTCTTGAGCGCGTTCTCCGCACCAGAAATGTCTCGTTCTTGCGCAGGGTCCCCGGAGAAACAGACAAAGGTGCCGTTGGCACTGCGCAGATCACACACCACATAGCGCCCGCCTGCGTGTCTGATCTCAGCGTGATGGCGAGAGACAGCAGGGTCAGCGATCACCAGGTCGTTGTCAGCGTCGCGCCCCACGGTGATGACCTCCTTGTCCACACTTTGCAGATCGAAGAGGGGCACCGATAGATCGTGGCCCCGAGCTACAAGCACAGCGAACGCTGGTGGTTGCCAGTCCCCGTTCAGCCGCGCGGTGTCGTGAGGCATCAGCCGCCATCCCTTGAGATCCAATAGCTGGGGAATGCGGCCCATCTCCTGGCGAGAGAGACCGATCTTTTGCGAGGCACGCATCACCAGCGTGGGCAGAAACTTGGAGAAGCCCATGACTTGCACCGGCCCTCGGCCGATCTTTAATTGACTCTCAGGATGCAATTCGGGATAGATGACGACGAGCGAGGTCATCTTGTTGAAATCTACCGGCTGTGCGCGGACTATCCCTGTGCTGATGGCCTCTCGGTTTGCTTCAAACCATTCTTTGAAGTGCCAGTAGTTATACCTGATCTGCTTGAAGGGGTTGGGGCGGCCGGGGTTGAGTACGACTTCGGAACCATCGGGGTCAATGATCTTCCAGTCGCCCTCGGGGCCGCCCACTAACTTTCCACTGACGCGCTTGAGTTCGGTGAGAAAGATGCCCTGCTCTTTGAGCACAACCAGGTCAATTTCGTTGGTCTGCGGGGCAGTAAAGTTGAGGAGAAGGACAAAATGTTCTTCTTGAGGCAAGAGAAACTGATAAAGATCGATCAGCGCATCCTGTTCGCCAGGATGCCGGGGCTTGTCCCCGTACCATAATTCGACAGTCATGAGAAAACCCTCCTATAATTGGGCATCGGCTGCCAAAGAGCGCAGCAATTTACTAACAAGGACGCAAGAGCACTTGAAACCCTGTCGCCCAAAACTGCTCCTGTTCGGAGCGGGCTGCAGGCCCGTCCTGCCACCTCCTTGCGCCGGCAGCCCTGCAATTCTCGAATCCTCAAAATGAAAAGTTACGGGCCTTCTGGTATCACCAGGACCTGTCCGATTGAAAGGCGGTCAGGGTCTTTGATGTCATTGGCCTCGGCTATGGCTTTGACCGTCACGCCGAATTCTTTGGCAATCTTGCCTAGCGTGTCACCGGCCTGGACAGTGTAGGTGATGGTCCCTGGGGCGATGATACGCCGAGTTACCGTCGGCGTCCGGTGGGCAGGAGTGGCCCTCCGCGTGGCAGTAGGGGTACGGGTGGGGACTCTTGTCCGCGTAGGGGTAGGGGTAGCGGCAGGCGTGGCTGGTGGGGTTGGCGTCGGCAGCGGTTCTCCTCCCCAGGCAAGGTATACGACGGGGATGCTGACGTCCTGGACGGGGCAGTACTCGGCAACTGCTGGGGTTGCCAATTCGGCTGCCAGGGAGACTGCAACGGGCAATGCGGCGATAATGACAGGCACCAGAAGGGACGCAACTTTGCGTTGGATGTGCTTCAGTCCCCGGAACGCACCAAGTGCCAGCCCGACTGCCAGTCCTACAATGGCAAAGGCCAGATAGACGCCAGTCTCCTCCAGGTGTTTGGAGAAGCTGAGGCATTGGAGCGCCAGCACATAGGACAGGTAATTGAGCCCCAAGAAGGCCAACAGGCTTCCAACCACGAACCTGGTGAGAAAACCTCGAAAAGATCTTTTCCCTTTGATGCCTCGCGCGAGACCAACGATCAGGGCCGGGAGAGAACTGGCCATCAAAAAGGCGCCATTGAGAACCTTTTCCGACGACTCGGCCATAAAATGCGCTACAAGCAAGCCGACCAGGCTGCCAATGAAACCCAGTATGCTCATTTGCTTCAGGACGCGTTGCCAGGGGAAGGCGACGCGCAACGTGACTGGTACTTCGACTTTGTCGCTCCTGTCGTAGGCATTGGTCACTCGCAAAGTGGTGCGATAATTGTTGCCCTCGGTCAGACCCCGGGTATCCGCCGTCAGTGCCAGGGTGGTCTCCCCCGTAAAGCTGGAAGGCACCTTTAGCCACTGCGCGGGTGGGTCCGTGGTAATGGTGCCAGCGAAATAGCCTCGCCCGGCCTTGTTTTTGATGGACAATTGTTTCTGCCTGTCTTCGCCTGGGTTCAACGTCCCAAAGCGGATGCGGGAGGGGCTTGTAGACAAAGCAGGGACTGGCAGCCTTGGATCAAGCACGTGTAGAAACGTCTCCAGACCGACGTCTTGATCCCCGCTTTTCTGGCGTATCTTCTCAGCTTGATCCGCCAGATCGGATCGAAACAGAGCACCGCTCAACCATTGTTGAAGATTTCCCTGGTAGAGATATTCCTTGGCCTCATCCCACTTGGCCTCGCACAGTCGCGCCAACTCTGAGGTATCGCGGGCTCTTTCGCCAGAGCGGAAATGGAAGGACTTGGCTATCGCGGTTAGAGAAAAAGCTGTCTGCAAAGCTTCAAGCTCTCGGCGCAGCTCGAAAGCCGTGTGCCGTTTTTTGGGATCTGGTTCCAGAGCCTTGCTTAGAACGTTTCGGATGCCTGCTGGCAAACTGGCAAGCTGTGGGAAGTCGAGAGGATGCCCACGGGGGTCATCGTCCGTCAGGAGGTGGTACATGGTCGCTGCCAGGGCATACACATCGGAGCGAGGCTCCGACTTGGCCTCATACTGCTCAGGGGCGGCGTAGCCTGCCGTGCCATACACGCTGGACTTTTGCAACCCCACCTGGCCCGTAGGCTGCTTGACAAACTTGGCCTTGGCGGTGCCAAAGTCCACCAGGCGTGCGTTCCCACTGTTCTTGTCCACGATAATATTGGCTGGCTTGATGTCGCAATGAATCACCGGCTTGCGCTGCCGGCAGAGCCATTCCAGCACCTTGCAGATTTCGATGGCGTAGGTGATAACTTTCTCTTGTGACAATGGCTTGCCCTTTACCAGCCTATCTTGCGAATCATGATGGGTGACCCTCGTTTCCAAATCCTCGCCTTCGATATATTCCATGACGATATAGTTGCGGCCAGACTCTGAGAAGTAGGCGTAAATAGTGGGGATGCCTGAATGGCTGAGGCTGGCCAGGGCGCGCCCTTCGTCTTCAAAACGCTTCCTGGCTTTCGTTACTTCGGTGGGATCAGCCGGATCGAAATAGGCCAGCATCTCCTTGATAACACAAGGGCGATCGACACCAAGGCGTTCGAATGTCCTGGTATCCCTGGCCAGATAGACCGCCCCCATCCCCCCTTTGGCCAACGGCCGATCAACGGTGTAAGCACCTTGCTGCAAGGTGTTACCCTTGGCCAGGGGAGCCACTCTGGCCCCACACGCCATGCAGTACCGTGCCGTTGAACGCGCCTGGTCGGCTCCACAATTCATGCACTTCAACATCACTTGTCCCCCACTGTTCGAGTTCGCTGTAGCTTGCGACCCCCAACAGGCCTAACCCGACTTCTGAGTCAGTTTTCGCGTCCCGTACCTCAGCTTCTTGGTCGCCTTGGGCGACATAGTGCCTTCTCTCTCTAGCCTTTCTGCTTCCTGAGAAGCCGCTTCAGCCAACTCTTCCTCACCCAGCACCAGTAGTCGTGTGGCGGCCGCTTTCAGTTTGACAGTGGCCCGGCCGACATTGCCCATAGCTGCTTCCTCCAGCGCCCGGGTTTGCAGCTTGAAGGCGCTGACCCTCTCCACCAGATTCATGACGTGGGGGTCATACTGGCTTACCAGGTTGGGATTCGAGGTGTACTGGAAGACGATATCCTGACGAACTTTGTCACCTCCTATGCCCCGCGCCGGGTCATCATACGCCAGGACGCTTTGCGCCAGGCGGTAAGTGCCTTCCGGCCGTGGGGGCACGGTGCACTCTAACAAAGCGGATACCTGGGCCTCCTGCTCCAGGTCACCCAACGGCAGGTTAAAGCTCCTGTCAAAGATGGGTACGTGACCAAAGTCGGAGATGATCGGCTTGACGCGGTGGGCTTTGCGTAACTCGACGCCCGCGCTCAGCCGCATCTTGAGTTCCAGATTGCGCAGGGCGATGGACTGCACTCCCTGAAGCTCCTGAGCAAAAGCCACAGGGATTTCTTGGGGGTCGGGAGTAAAGTAAGCGTTGCCGCCGCTGTTCTCAGCGATAGAGATCATCAACTCATCGTTGAAATCGACGCCCAGACCCATCGTGCTGACAGAGATGCCGGCCGTGGTTGCTTGCTGAGCCAGTTCCTTGCAACGTTCAGGGTCGAGGGTGAAGCCGTCCGTCAAGACGATCATCCGGTTGACCATGGCGGGCGACGACCCACGTTGGGCTTCTTCGAACCCCAAGGCCATACCCCGGGCCATGTGGGTATCGTCACCCAGCTCGAGGTCATCCAATTGCTCGATGACCTTCAGCAGGTCGCGTTTCTTTCCCCCCGACCGGTTGCGAATGAGGGTGACTGCCTCTCCAGCGAAGGCCACCAGGGCAAAACGATCTTCCGAAGTGAGCCGCTCCAGTGCCGTGCGCAGCGCAATCTTGACAAAATCGAGGTTGCGGGGGCAGTCGTCCATAAAGCCAAGCGGCACATTATCAAAACGCCATACCGGTACACCGTCCGCTATCACCTCCTGTACGGCTCCCATGCGGGCCAATTCTTCGAACTGGGCATCGGTGAGCATGGGGATGCACATGGACTCGCTGCGGTCCACCACGATAGAGAGGTTCACCGGTACCGGGATGGTGCCCATCTGTTCCCCAGCCTCCACCTCGAGCAGCAGATAGAGCAGCCGAGGCTGGTTGGTCACTGGAACGTAAGCGTTGCTCAGATACCAGTGCAAAGTCAATTCGTCGGCCATGTTTACCCTCCTGGGCGTTGGCAGGTCTTTTGTCTTATAAGTGCAAGTTAGAGCCCCTATCTTGCGCCAACCCGGCGAGCGCTTGCGGTTACATCTGACCCGGCGTGCGTAGGCATCTGCGAAGCACTCCCAGGACCCCTTCTCGTTGCTCAACAGCCAATAGAGCCCTCAGGCCCTGGCCGTAGACGTCGTCTCGTTGTGTCATCAGCGCCATCTTTTTTGTCGCTCCCATGGCGCTTAAGACTTTGTAAGCCAGCCACTCGGCAAAGCCCTCTCTCACCAAGGCATTCCGCAACAGCGGGCAGTTCTCGCCTTGCCAGGCATGGGCGTACTCGTGTGCCATGACCTGCAACATGAGGATCTGCGGCAGACCACATTGGGCATAGATCACTCGTTTGCGACCCTCTCGTACAAAAAGGCCAAAAGTCCTGTTTGTGCTGGCTTCTTCGGAAAGTCCGGCCTGAGCCACGGCTGCCTGGAGTTGGGTGCGATCCACCAATGCAAACGAGGTGGGAACGTTCAGAGCCAGCCCCAACTCTCCCTGGATGATGCTAACTGCCCGGTCGAACAGCGACTTTGCCTTGTCATGGTCGTAGACAGCCGTTTGGTGACATACTCCGCAGATGTGACGACCATCAGCAATTTGCTGGCCCCCTCGGCCTACCGGAGCGCCGCACACGTCACAACGAGGCCGGTCTCGGAAGCAGGTCTCACAGTAGATTTCGCGCCGCCCGTCAAGTTGCAAGTAGCGGCCAGAGATCGGAGCGCCGCAGGAGGCGCAGAACAGTTGCCCCGGCCGTTCGTCTTGCTGTGCTTTGACCGGTGAACGCAGGGCGATTCCACAGTAGGAACAGAACCTGGCTCCCCGCCGAACGGCACGCTGGCAATGGGGGCAAGCCCTTCGACCATTCTCAGGACAAGACTCAGGACATGCCTGAACAGTCACGGTTCCCTCACTCCACCCTGGCTACGATGACTGTGACGTTGTCCTCGCCTCCATTGTCGTTGGCGGCCTTAACCAAGCGGCGACAGGCCTCCCATACACCTGGGGCTTTCTCCACGATCTTGCTGATTTGCGGATCGCGCACCATTTCCCACAACCCATCGGAACAGAGTAGCAGGGTATCGCCAGCCTGCAACTCTTGTTGAAAAATGTCCACTTTGACTCCCGGTTTGTCGCCCAGGGAGCGATAGATGACATTGCGTTGGGGATGGGTATAGATCTCCTCTGGCTTGATCTGGCCCGCCGCCACCAGGCTGGCCACCAGTGAGTGATCTTGTGTGAGCTGCTCAAGACGCTTATCTCGAAAGAGATACGTCCGGCTGTCGCCCACGTTGGCCACGTGGGCCGTCCAACCTTTCAGCACAGCCATGGTGACCGTCGAGCCGGCGCTGCCGGCCCGAGATCGATAACGGCGTGCATAGTTCCTCACCACCTGGTTGGCCCGTTGCACCGACTGACGGATGGCGTCGTGCAGAGTCGTCTGAGAGAGTTTCCGCGTCGCTCTGCCGCCGTGCCTGGCAGCTTGCAACTCGGCGTCACTCAGTTTTCGCGTGGCCTTTGGATCCCGATTGAACTCGCTCTCCAACGTTGCCACAGTCAACTGGCTGGCAACCTCCCCCGCCAGGTGTCCACCCATGCCGTCGGCCACGATGAAAAGCGCAGCCAGTTTCTCCTGCAGGGACTGGACCACGCGCAGATAGAACCAGTCCTCGTTCTTCTGGCGCACCCGGCCGGCGTCACTCAGCCCGGCAGCGGTGACCTTGATCGCCATCGCTTCCTCCTTTTCGATCCCTGAAACGATGCAGCTACATCAAGGGGATTGTAGCTACCCGCGAACCTACATTGACCAACCAAAAGGAGCGGCGCCAGGGGTAGGCTATGCTCGTGGCGACAGCCCTACCCCCGGCACTGGATCTCCCCGTTCAACTGGCATGAAAGATCGTCTTCACCTTGCTGAACCAGACTTCGTCCCCTTCGCTCAACGGCTGGCGCACTCCCGGGTTCAATTTCTGTTTGTTGACGTAGGTATAGTTGGTGCTGTTCAGGTCTTCAATGAAGCACCGGTTGCCCTGGAGAGTGAGCCTGGCATGCCGTCGAGACACCGCGGCCTCCTCTCCGCCATGGGGCGTCAGATCGATCTCAGGAAAGACACCGCTGACGGGATCCTCTCGCCCAATGATGACTTCGGGCTGCCCGAGGGGTATCTGGAGCCGTGCGCCACTGGCCTGGACCTCCAACCAAGGCTGAAGCCCGACCGGCGGTGGTGCCACCGGCGGCGGTTGGACGGGAGGCGTTACGGGAGGTGGAGCAGCCAGAGAAACGCCGCAGTTGTCGCAAAAGGTCGCGCCGGGCAGGTTAGAAGCTCCGCAGGCAGGGCAAATCATCCCTCCGGCCGGAGGAGCCGGTTGAGGAGGTGGTGTCACGGGAGGTGGTGAGGGAGGAGGTGCTGCCGTCAGAGAAGCGCCGCAGTTGTCGCAAAAGGCCGTGCCAGGCAGGTTAGAGGCTCCGCACTGAGGGCAGATCACCCCTCCCGCCGGAGCGGCGGGCGCAGGGGCATGGGCAGGGGGGGCAGATACTGGAGCGACGCCAGTGAGACTCGCCCCACATTCGTCGCAGAAAGCTGCTCCATCAACGTTTTGATTGCCACACTGTGGACACGTGATCATTTCTGTTCTCTCCTTGTGTTTGTTAGATTGATTTGGCCATTGACTACAGATCATTCAGTTTCTGGCGGCTTTTGGGTCAGTTTGCGCGTCTCGTAGCGCAGTTTCTTGGTGCCGGCGGCCGACATTTGCCCACTCTGTTCCAGTTGGTCGGCCTCGGCGCTAAATGTCTCGGCCAGTTCTGCCTCTCCCATGTTCAGCAATCGGGTGGCTGCCGCCCGTAGCTTTTGCGTGGCCCCGGCAATGTTGCCCGCCGCAGCCTCGTCCAGGGCCCGGGTCTGAAGCTTGAAGGCGGTGACCTTTTCGACCAGGTTCATCACGTGGGCGTCGTACTGCTGGCTGAGGTTGGCATCGCTGGTAAAGCTGATGACAACGTCTGTCTTGGCCTTTTCGCCCACGACGCCTGTCGTCGGCACGTCGTAGGACACTTCGGCCTGGGCCATGCGGTAGCGCCCCTCCTGGCGGGCAGGCAGCAACAACTCGACCAGCACCGACTTGCCCTGCTCCTTGTCCAGCTCGCCCAGGTGCACCTGGACATCCCGGTCGGACAGAGGACTGTAACCCAGGTTAGAGATCATGGGCACGACCTGCCACACCTGACGAGGCGCGACGCCACTCACCAGTCGCAGCACCATTTCAGCGTTCTGCACCACTGCGCTCTGGGCAGCCTGTACCGTCCGTTGGAAGAACTGAGTAATCGTGGCAGGGTCTTGAATAAAGTCGGATACGCCCCCACTGGCCTGGGCCATGCCATCGAGCAGTTCTTCATTCCAATCGTCGCCCAGACCGAGGGCGATGATAGATACGCCTTCAGCCCCTGCCTCGGTGCCCAACTGCTGGCAGAGGTTCTCGTCGCCGAATGTTTGACCATCGGTCAGGACCAACATGCGGCTCAAACGATCTGATCCCAATGCCTTCCTCAGCTCGTCCAGCCCGGATCTCATGCCTTTCGACATCTCGGTGCCGCCCCGCGCGCGGATGCGGTCAATTTCGTGCAGGATGCCCGGTTTGTCGGTGGCCGGCTGGTTGGGCGCGATGGTCGTGACCTGATCGTCAAAGATGATCACCGACACGTGGTCTTGCGGCCCCATTTGACCCACGGCGATCTTGGCTGCCTCTTTCATACTGTGTAGCTTGTCACCCTCCATTGAGCCACTGTGGTCCAGCACCAGCGCAAAGTTGAGAGGCATCTGGACGTTGGCCACGACCGCCGTGGGCCGGGCATCGATGAGCACGTAGGACAACTGCTGCCCACCGGTCACGGGCAGGTGCGCTTTGTTGATGGATACGTTTAGGTTCACTTCTCCAGCCATAACTTCCCTCCCTTTATCAGTCGAATTAGCTCTTAACTCTGTCACATGGCACAGTCATGTTGAGAATAGGTCAAGCTCACCTCCTTCATTCATGCATTTAGGGTGCGTAAATTTATAACTTCCCGCGTTCGAGGCGGATTTCCCTGGGAAAATCGGGGTAGTGCGGGAACTTGTTTTTTGCGGACCCTTACGGCTGTCCTGAAAGAACTTGAGATAACGATTGTAGGGTGCCGGACAAAAGTTTACGGATGGCGACAGGTAAATCAGGGAACAGCAACCATATGATCAGAATGACCACAACTGAAATGATCGTCTCCTTCAGCGCCATCCAGACCTTCCTCAGAACGCCTTGCCTGTGCATCACGGCCACATGCTTGGGTGAGAGTCGCTTATGATACACTCGCTCATCCTGTGCGAACCTCCAGGCGGCTTCTAAGAAAAAGCCGCGCTTCCTCACGGGACGATCCTGAATCATAGTGTACGGCCCAGAGCCTCTCCTCAGCTTGATTTCTATTCTGCCGACCAATTTTTCCTGCGGATGGATGGCACAATTGCAGCGTATTTCGGTACATCTTCGTCGCCGCCAAAGTCCTCCCAGGGCCGACTCATAAGTGGTCACAAGTTCGAACTCCCGCGAGCAATTGCAGATGTCGTATGTTATACCGGCGGGGTGCCAACCTGCACTCACCCTTAGATCGCGAATCTCTTCTCTGGCGTTGTTCGTAAACACAAACTCCGTCAGCATAACCTCGTTTTCTGGAGGCAGAGTGTCAACATAAGTTCCCCATTTGAAGCTAACGCGCTTTCTAGACTGGGCAACAGATTCTGCAACGTAACGCGCTTCTGGATGTCTCTCATTCATCGGGTTGATCGCCCTCCCTTCACGTGACAGGCTCACAAGTGAAAGACTTTTCTAGCTGATGTCAGCTCAGCACCTCCGTGTCGTCAGTGCCCGTACCATTTCAATGGATGGGTGAACACGTAGACCACACCGACGCTTTCCAGGACCAAAGCTCCGATCCCAACGGCAGCGCGTGCTTGTACAGGGTCCATCCCCAACACCCTCAAGAGCACTGCGACCACACCGCCCAAGACCAGCCCAGCAGCAGCGCCCAGAATTATGGCTAGCATCAGCGATAAGCCCAGATTCAGGCTGTCCTGTATTCTTCTGGCTGCCATTGAAAACAGACCGCCGCCTACGAGACCGCCGTAAATCAAGAGGCGTCCATCAAAACTTCGCTGCATGATCCACAAGACAATATTCCCTACCACCCCGATTCCTATAAGGCCCAAGACACACCCTACTACTACATTGACAAAATGAGCCAGTAGGGTGAGTTGAATAGGGATTTCTTCTACATGCACCCTGACCGGAACAGAAACATTGCCTGTCGGGAACGCAAGCATTACCTCGCCACGGTGGGTTTCGTCTGTAATCAGAAGTCTAGTATCAACGCCTATGCCAACCCTGTACGCTTCACCTCGTTTGCATCTGAAGCTCGAGGGTTTGACACGGATCCACGGCTTGTTTGATTGGACCTGAACATCAGTCGCCTTCCCAATTGTGTTCCGAACAAGCAGAGGTATCCATCTTTCTTTACCCCGCGTTAGAGTCCCAAAGGCTAGTGCTTGAGAGCTCACTTCTAGACAATGCGACAGTGCAGGGAGCGGCAGTGTTGGATCAAGCAGGTGTAGAAACGCCCCCAGGCCCACGTCCTCATCTGCGCTTGTCTGGCGTATCTTCTCAGCCTGGTCCGCCAAGTCGGATCGAAACAGGGTATTCCTCAACCATTGTTCAAAATCTCCCTGGTACAGATATCTCTTGGCCTCATCCCAATAGCTATCGCAGCCGCGCACCAACTCCTTGATAGTGGAGGCCCGGTAACCGGGCTTTTTGAACACAAACGGCGCCGGTGGGACGGTGGTCTTGCCACAAGCCGTGCAGAACTTGGCACCAGCGCGCAGGGGGGCTCCGCAATGGGGGCAGGCGACGGCCGTCTTTTTCGTCGGCTTGCCCTGAAGGGCTTGGCGCATCTCAGCCGCATTTTGGAAGCGCTGATGACGGCGGATGCGCATGGCCCGCAGGATGGCAAACTCGGTGTTCTGTGACAATTTGAGATTTAGTGAACGTGGAGCAACAAGGGAGCCTGGGTTGACCACCCGCTGCGTAGCCGTCGGAGGCGCCTGGCCTGTGAGCAGGTGATAGAGCGTCGCACCCAGAGAATAGAGATCCGACCTCGCATCAGTGTGCCACTGTCCAACATCATACTGTTCTAACGGTGTGTACTCCGGCGTGCCTATGCCGCGTATGGCTGTGACGGTCTTGGGATTTGTAGGATCGTAGAGCTTGACCAATCCAAAGTCGACCAGTACCGCTCGACCTTCTGGTGTGAGGCGCACATTGGCAGGCTTGATGTCTCGGTGGATGATGCCATGAGCATGGCAGTACTCCAGCGCGTCGAGGAGTTGCCGTGTCCATTTCAGCACCTGGGCCTCGTCTAGTGGCTGACCACCCGATTGATCGAGGCTATCTTGGAGGGTTTCTCCCTCGACCAAGTCCATCACCAGGTACTCATTGCCAGCCAGAGAGAAATAATCGGTAACGCGAGGCAGGTTCGGATGAGAAAGGTTGGCTAGGGTTTGTGCCTCGCGTTGGAACTGCGCACGAGCTGCAGCCAATACCTGAGGATTGGCATGTGGATCAGGTATCATCTCCTTGACAGCAACAGCGGTGTTCAAGCGGGCATCCCAGGCGCGGTAGACGGCTCCCATCCCTCCCTGGCCTAGCGGAGAGACGATGCGATAGCGATTTTGCAGAATGTCGCCAACTGATAGCATCAAGCGCCTCCATACAGGATCACGTGCACTGCATTACCGGTTCTATAAACTGACTCGACTTCAGGTTGCCTCAAACTGGCGCATGACCTCGCTGACGCGCACCCTTCGCGCTTCGACGAACCTGCGCACCTCATCTTCGTCGAAGCGATAGTGTCCCCCGGGGCTCAGAAAATGAGGCAGCTTTTTCTGCCGCGCCCAGCGGCGCACCGTGGACTCGCTCATCTCAAGAAGCTGGGCCACTTCACTAGTCGTCATCCACCTTCGCGATCTGTTCTCCACCTCTGCCTCCTCCCGGCCTCAGCCAGTGTCTAACTGTTATAGCCGATATAACCCAATTGGGACAAGGTGAACGGCATGAATTCGAAAAAAGCGGTCTTGTGTCCGTTAAGTCCGCATCACGCTCAATCGGCAACAGCCATCACGCAGCTTCAACCTGGACCATGACGGCCGTGACGTTGTCATCGCCTCCGTTGTCGTTGGCCGCCTGGACTAGTCTGCCACAAGCCTCCTGGGGATCTAGCGAGGTCATCACGATGCGCTGAATGTCCTCGTCCTCCACCATGCCGCTGAGGCCATCAGAGCAAAGCAGCAATCGGTCGCCCACGTTGAGCCGTCGCTCAAAGGTATCTACCTCCAACTGAGGTTTGTCTCCCACCGTCCGGTAGATCACGTTGCGCTGAGGGTGCACCTTGGCCTCTTCGGGCGTGATCCTCCCCACCGCTACCAACCGCTCCACCAGGGAATGATCCGTAGTAATCAGAGAGCTCCCTTCACTGTTGATCACGTAGGCGCGGCTGTCGCCTGCATTGGCAACGTAGGCGACGTCTCCAATCACCAAACTCGCAACCAGGGTGGTGCCCATGTCACTTCCCCTGGCCATGCGCTGGTCGTAGACCGCCTTGTTGGCCTGCTGGAACGCCACCCTGAGCCACTGTGTGTAGTCCATTCCTTCCTCTTGGGTTGTCCTGACACGAGGCAATAGTACTTCGCTGACCGCTCTCTCCGCCAGCAACTCGATGGCCATTCTGCTGGCGACTTCCCCTCCCTCATGTCCTCCCATGCCATCGGCCACGACATAGAATCCCATTGGCCGGCCAAGGGACTCACAGACCTGAGAAATCTCCAGGGTCAGCAGGCTGTCTTCGTTCAACTCTCGCACCTGACCAGGATGTGTCAGCCTGCCGGTGCGCAGGTTTATGCTGGTAGGCCGTTGCAACTCTTGCAGCAGGTGCTCCAGGTCGGTGGCAAACGCTTCGGCAGAGGGATACCCTTCCTCCGGCGTCATAGCGAGTGCGCTATCGAAGACACTAGCTACCGGGGGTGGCAAGGAGATGTCCGGGGAGTAACTTGACTCTCCGGTCAAGAGGTAGTAGAGGGATTGAGCCAGCATCCGAACGTCTTTCGCGTAACGCCTTTGGGCCACCTCGCCCCTGGCTGCTGGAGGCACAACATAGGAGGCGCCAAAGTATGTCAACCTGGCCTCAGCCCCCTCAATGAGGATGCGTCCCAGATCGACCATCTGGTGAGCTACATGGTTCTGGTGCACGTAGGACAAGGCCCGTGCCAGATCTGTGCCCCACCTCAGCACCCTTTCGATCTCTTGGGGCACGGGCAGATTCTCGGCCCGGCTCATTTCCAGCACAGGATCGATCAGGTAAACGCGCTGCGATTCGCCGTAAGGACATTCTTGGAAGGCATCCTGAGGCACCGCAATCGCTGGATGGCTCAGTTTCAGCCGTGCTACCTCGCGTTCTACGCCAAGAGCCTCTTCCTCAGCGGCCTCTTTCAAATGAAACGCAGGGTTGTTGGCAGGGACGCCCTCCAATGCTGCGCCGCAGTTGGAGCAGAAATCATCATCCGGCGCGTTGTCCTCAAAACCACACTCTGGATTGGGACACTTGATCACAAGCTGAAGCCCGCGCACCAGATAGGTATTGAGTTTCTCTCCTTCACTCAGAATGCTCACTATTTCGTAGCGACCTTCCCCGACCAGAGCACCTTCGGGCAATGCGGCGAACTCGGGTGGCGGTGGCTCCAGGGGCTGTGTGGCGTCTGTGGCTGCACTTTCGAAAGGGGCCTTGGGCACCTGCGAGGGTGCAGGAACTGGAGGGGGAGCCGTCGCTGGTGCTGGCGGCGGCTGAACCTGAGTGGGTGTTTCGTCCGCCTGGACTTTGCCATGTTCGGCTGGCACAGCCTCCAGGGGCGCTCCACAGACCTGGCAGAACCTGGCGCTATCACGGTTCTCGGCTGAGCACTTGGCACATGCTTTCATCTAAGCTTCTCCTCCTCCTTGCGTTTGGGGAGCTTCATCCGGTCCCGAGTTCTCGCCGGTTCGGAACAGAAACTCCGCGCTGCCCAAGCTAACTCTGTATCCATCGCACAAAATATTTCGCCCTGTCCGGCGTCCATTGACAAAGACACCGTTCTGAGATCCTGAATCAACCAGCACCCACCGGTCTTTTTCCAGTCGTACGTCGGCATGATAGCGCGAAACCGTCTCCCACCCGACAAACGTTTCGTTGATCACCAGGTCATTGTCCAGGGCCCGGCCGATACGGGTGGTGCGCCTTTCGAGTAATAAGCGTTTGGGCTCGTCTACCTTGTGGAGGCTTTCCAGATAAGGGACGGCGGGTTGAATGATCTCTGAAGTCGTCGGCGGTATCTGGCTTTCTGGATACTCATCCCCCTTGCTTTTGAACAAACGCCGCCAAAATGATTCGCCACCTTTTTTCTTCTCTTCTCTGTTGCTTCCCATTGGCACCTCCTTAACTTGAGCGAGAAATCCTGCAATTCTACACCATAGAAAGTCAAGCGTTATTATCGGAGAGGCATAATCAGTATCCCCGCAGCTCTTCGATTAGCAGCCAGACAAAATGAGGCAGAAAGGCAATGAAGCCCAGCGTTGCCATGCATGAAAAGTTCATGGCTAACGGCTCGCTAATAGAAAAGCGATCGAATGGGTCTCTGGTTGCTTGGCAGAAGATAAAGTTCAACACACCTCCCGCTTCCCTCACCAGAGCCCGTATCAGTGGTGCGCCGAGGACAAAGGAAAGCACAATATAGGTCAGGCTGACATCCCGCCGGATAACCAGGGCGACGAGGGCGAACCATCCGATCAGTATGGCTTCGGCTGCCAGCAGCATGGCAAAAGTAGTCACGTTATCCCGCAAGAAGGGAACGCTACTGGAGTGGACCCTCACGCCGAACAGACGTAGGATGCTATAGGCGAGCCAGATTAACCCTGCAGATCGCCACTGCGCTAGCAGCCGGTTATAGCGGATCAGGAGCCAGACCAACGCGATGAACGAGAATCCTAGAAGCGGAAACTGGAGACAGAGGGGTAGTCCCTGCATGCCGAATAACAAGGTCACGTTGGTCAGCGCCAGCAGCCCCCACGCTACCCTGGTAATACCCTTCACTACATTGGCCATCCACTTCTCCATTGAGCTTACCTCTGTCTGGCCGGGGCAGGGATGATCATCAGTAATTGGCAATCAGCCAGGGATGGAGCAGGCGATCGCATGACTCACATTTCTTGCCGAGGTAATATGCATCAGGAACAGGGGTGTTACAGTGCGGACATCGCTCGGCCAGCTTCTGATCGTAATGCCAGAAAAGAGCGCCACCGATAGGCACGATGGTGAACGCTATCATCATCCCAGCCAGCATCGCTACCGACCAGCTCTCATAGATGTATGGGAAAAGGAGCCGGTTGTAGATCGGAATGACCACCAGCACCAGTACCAACCCCAGAAGACCGCTCACTCCCCAGAAAACACGTCGTACCCGTTCTCCCAAGCGATACCAGGTGAGCACACGCCGCTTCAGGCAGGCATCGGCCAGCAAGAATGCGATCAGCGTCGGAGGCATCAGCAACGCAAAGTAAGCGATGGGGCGCACCATGTGCCATTCGACGATCTGAAGCCAACTAAACTCCACGCCCACGAGGCGCGGCGGCTCTGTGCCAAGTCCGCCAACCATCGAGTAGATCCAGAGGTCCAGCATCATTCCCCAGGCTTCCTGATCTCCCTTCAGCATCAGAAGGCCAACGACGGCATCGGCCAAGTGGGACAGAAGCTTGATAAGCGTGAACAAGGAAACAATCAACAGAATTTGTCGAGCGAGACCCTGGCCCAAGCTACTTCCTACGCATATCCGAGGCAATAACCAGACAGCAAAGACAAGAAAGGCAACTAGGATCGGCATATGCGGTCCCGGTTCGTAGATGTAGAAGGCAGTCAGCGCGCCGCGCAGCAGAAAGTCGAGCAGAACCACAGCCAGGCCGACGGAGACGGCGATCCACCGCCACGATCCAAAGGCGCGCAGGGGATCTTCCAGGCAATCTATCCGCTCTTGTCGCCCAGGGTGAAGGGCCAATTGACCGTTGACGATTGGAATCCGTTTCGGCAGACTGAGAAGCCACCTGCGCACCCGCTCCCATTGGGAGAGAACAGTAGAGGTAAGAGCCCCTAGGGTGCTATAGAGTAGGCGGGCCTCGAGTACGATGTCCGCCTCACCCATCAGCGAGGCGGCGCGGGCGTCAGCGTACAACTCCCTTACCCGTAGCAGCCGCCGCCAGTAGATCAGAAACAACACCAGGCCACTGGCAGCGAAGGGCCAGTAGGCGGCTGTGAGGCGGAGGAAAAACGGCTCCCAATTCTCCTGTCTCTGATCAGGATCGGCCAGCCGTTTGACCAGGGAGGGATTCTGCTGGTAAAGCGCGTTGTAGATCGGAAGCAAATCGAAATCGGGCACATCCGGTGGTATGTGCTGGGACAGTGCCGTCCAGAACTCTGGCTGCAGCACTTCAGGGCCGTTTTCGATGACAAAAACCGAGAGGCTGATGCCGACCCACAGGCCGAGCGTCATCACTAGCATCATCATCTTGAGCAAGCCATAGGAAAGCCACATGAGCCAGACGTCCCGGTTGAGAAAATGGGCCAATTCGTGGGCCAGGATGGCTCGAAACCGGTCACGGTGTCTGCCCGGCGGTGCTCTAAGCCCGGACGCCAGATCCTGAGCCAGCGAACGACCCAGGCCCAGGTAGGCCCGCCGGAAGCTGCCAAAGGCCTGAGCTCCCAGAGGACGGTCAGTGCTGACCACTGTAGGTGGTCTGTCGGCTCCTAACGACGCCATTTCGCCTTCGATCACGGCCGTGTCCTCGTCGTGGCGGTGGGCCATTCTCCAGCGAGAGATTATGCGGTCAGGCCGGCGCAGGAAATCGCGCAGTGGTAGCAGGGTCATGCCCAGGACGATGGGGGGCCACCAGAATCGCGAGCCAGGCAGAAGGCTGGCCAGCGCCGCGCCCAGTACCACCAGGGCGATGAGGGCGAAGAGGATAGAGGTGTGACTTGGAAGACGCAGGATGTTCAGCTTGTAGGTTGTGCTTGTGTTATCAGGAATGTTCTCCGGCATTTCTTGCCACTCACTGACTGTTGACCAACAGACGTTCTCGAAAAATATCAGCGGCGCGCTGTGAAGCGCGGCGGCAACCTGGGTATGGGTTTCAGCTCGTCTCCACATCGCGCAGAGGTCGTGCATATCCCGAAATGCTCTAGCGGAACGTCTCGGGGTGTTGCTTCATAAAGTCGTTCAGTTTAATGGTCGAGATGGCCAGCACCGCCAACTGGATGGGAACAGTGCCGAAGCAACAGATCCCCGCCGATAGCACGTTGGCGGCGACAAAGATAAACATCATCACCAGCCCACCGATCAGGATCAGCACGCCAGTGTTGGTCTCGCCGGCATAAATCCAGCCGATTCCAAAGATGCCGAACAGACCGGGTAGAATTTCCAGGATCAGCCCCATTGACCGATCCTTGATCGGTTGGGCGTGATGATAGGGTGTCGCCGGAGGTGGCTGCCCTGGAGGCAGAAAGGGGCCAGGCTCAGGTGAAGGAGGAAACTCGGTAGGCATTGCCGGTGGTTCAGGTGGCGAGGAGAGTTCGACCTCCTCCGCCGCTGGCTCCGGAACCCCCGGCGGCTCCTCTGCCACAGCTTCCTGTTGTGCCTCGCTGGCCTCAGCCGGCAGTTCCTCGATCGGGGTCTCGGGAACCACATCTGTTGGTTCGGCGGACGGTGATTCCGGTTCCGGTGGTGAGCCAGTGGTCTCTTCTCCTGGCTCGTCCGGGGGAAATTCGTGGCTGTTGGCGTGGATAGGTTCTTCCATCAGATTTGCCTCCTTGTGAGTTCGACTAACGTTTCCGGGCCTTGCGAAGCCCTGAGCGTAGCGAAGGGTTTGGGCGGGGCGGCAAGACCGCACCGCTGCAAGGTTGTGTTATGCGCCATTAGCCGTCTTGTCTTTCTATTCGCTATTAGTCACCACCTACCTAGGCTGATAGCTCCTAGCAGAGCGAGGTTGCCAAAATCTGCATTTGACGATACAATTGTTCACCAAACTTGGAGGTGGATCTTGC
>Ga0114922_10002247_pt1 | contig 18162 bp, 15 predicted proteins | sample AartaG_FD_100975 | JGI IMG/M metagenome (GOLD analysis project Ga0114922, IMG submission 100975) | Deep subsurface microbial communities from Aarhus Bay to uncover new lineages of life (NeLLi) - Aarhus_00045 metaG | ecosystem: Environmental > Aquatic > Marine > Oceanic > Sediment | place...
CCACTTTGAGTTGGTTCGCCATATACTACCTCCTGACGAAGGTATACGACGAACAATTCCTCTTTCAAAATGGCCGGTTTTAACGTGACCCCTACTGGCCGGTTTTGCCCGACCGATGACACCTTGATCTCCTTGCAGAGGTCATCCATCTTGGACCTGATTCTGGCAGCTATTAGGTTGCCACTTCCGGAGCTCTCGGTCTGGTGATTGGAGTTCTTTCGGGGCATGGAGATCACTTCGCTTAATTGGATGGAATTGGCGGTAGGGTTTATATGGATTGCGGGCGAGGAGACTCCCAGCACAGCTGCGATTCCGGCGTAAGCATCGCAGACGGTTCATCAAAGAGTATGCGAAATAGCTCTTATCGACACACGCTGGGAATCCGGATGCTAGGCCCCGGCCATACCCGATTTGGTAACCCGTGAGCGGTTTACTTGAGAAGTATCATCTTCTTCGCCTCAACGAAACCGTCCACCTCATACCTGTACAAATAGATGCCAGACGCCACTTTCTTACCAGCAGCATCCGCCCCGTCCCAGCGAGTTGAGTAGGACCCCGCCGATCTGATGTCGTCAACAATTGTCCTAACCAACTGACCGAGCGAGTTGTAGATTGAGATCTGGACGTGGGAGCGCATCGGGACGCTGTATTCAATTATCGTAGAGGGATTGAAGGGATTAGGGTAGTTCTGGCTCAGCGAGAAGTCACCCGGCAAATCATCATATGGCGTTTCACCCACATCGTCGGGGAAACAGCTGCCGACATCGAGCACTCCGATCAAGATACCACAGACGTTGTTCTTTGGTAGGCAGGGTGAGTTGTCCTGAAGTGTGAAATCACCGCCATCCGCATGGCAGAAGAGGGGATCATCTGAGAAGTTGCCAGCCACATCCAATAAGCCAAAGAGACAACCAATCCAATCACCTCCAGAATTGCCGAAGACGTTGCAGCAACGCACGTTCAGGAACGGATCGGCCTGCGAACAAACAAGTGCTGGGCCGACTCCAAAAGAGACTATACAATTCTCGAGAATCACAGTATCAGCTGAGTTGCTCATCAGAGTTGAACCTGTATTACCCTCAAATGTGCAATTGTAAAGCTCGGTGGCCGAATTGAAGTTGAAAAGTACGCCTCCGCCAACATATGCACTGTTCCGCCAAAAGCTACAACCATTCAGAACAGCACGAGACTCATAGCATACAAAACCACCGCCGCCGGAGGCGCTATCTTGCTCAAAACGACATCTCGTGAGGCTAGCTGACCCACCCGAAGCCTGGAAGTACATTCCTCCACCCATGCTTTCTGCAAGATTTCGACTGAAGAGGCAATCTCTCAGAACTGGAGATGATCCGATACCGATTGAGGATACACCCCCACCGTTGTGGGCCGACTTGTTGCCTACAAATGTGCAGTTGTCAATCGTCGGGCTACATGGACCACCTATGAATATACCTCCACCGCCAGCTGTCCCATCTGCAATGTTGTTTTCGAACCTGCAACCGCGTATCGACGATGATGCTTCAGCATGCAGATGTATTCCCCCGCCTCTGTCTCCAGCCCAATTGTCACGTATCAGACAGTTAGTGAGATCAACAGCAGACCCTGCCACAATGATAGCTCCTCCTCCCTTACCAGAATAGTTCTTCTGAATCCGGCAATTCTCAAGGCCAATTGGTGCTGAGCATGCGCTAATGAACAGCCCGCCACCATGCCATTCGGTATTACCGTTTTGAATGGTTAATCCTATGATTCTTAGGTCGTGGTCAAGATACAAGAGATGAAGAACTGAGCCAAGCGCGTTACCATCGATTACCGTTTCAATTATGTGCATACTGTCTGATTCCAGCAGAAATTCTGAGGCTAGCACGCTTGCCTTGCAGTGCTGGAATTCTAGGTTCTCAACATAAAGGCCGGGTAGTACCAGAACAGTGTCACCGGGTTTTGATACATCAATACCCTCTTGAATAGTATTAAAGGGATGATCTTCGCCGCCATCCTCTTGCCCAGTATTGTTGGAACCATTGACGTGTATGATTTTGCTAATAGGGGAAGGTTCTCGGACAACCCATACGACGTGGGTAGTATCAGACGTGCTGCCATTTTCGCCCAGAACTGTCAGCGTATATCTGTTCGTATCAACATCACCAGTCGTGTTCACTTCAAGGATTGATTGCCCGGGAGGAACGACGGTACTTGGATTGAAATGCCAATCAAAGGAACCTTGAACAGGTGTAGGGTCTATGTTGCTCAGAGACAGCGCGACAGCCGAGCTAAACCCGGCAAACGATTCCAAGTAAACGGTATACGACCCGGAGTCGCCGGGATTAACGGTATGGCTAAGTGGATTGGGCGGTGGGTCGAATATGAACTTTGGTGTAGCATCGACGCAAATCGGACCCAAATGGTAGGTGGAGGACCAATTAAGGGCGCTGTCAACGGCTTTGATGTGAAAATACCATTCCCCGTCATCACTCACTATAGTCGTGCAGGAGTCACTGGCAGGAATATCAATACTGTTGTCCGGGATGTAATCCTCGAGAGGATTGTATTCCGTTGAAAACCCCATTAGCGATCCTAATTCGTCCGCGGCTGACCAGCATATGTCAAGGGCGTTTGTATCCAGACAGTCACCAATCGTACCAGATTCACAGATGAATACTGTGTCAATCGCAGGAGCAAGTGTGTCAGTATCCAGTATATTCAATACAATACTGACATGCGCAGGGCTTCCCATAATCCCTGCGGCCTCAAACACTATGCTGTCAATCAATGGAGAATCTCCGGCGGAAAACGCGGAGACGTCCAGAATCAGATTGGCACTGCTAGGAGTCGTCCCAGCCGATGGAGACAAAGAAGCCCAAGTGGGTTGGTGGGTGATGTTCCACACGAAATCATCGTCACCTAAGTTGCAGACGGAAAGGGTATCATCGATATGGGTTGCTTGACCCTCATAGAAACTGTAGGCCAGATGAGCCGGCTGGACGGTAACATGAGGTCTGATTCTATCCACTATGAACAGTACTGTATCCGAACCTTCCGTAAACCCTGACACACTTGCAGAAACCAGTATGTTGAATGTATCCTTAAACAGCGGAGTGCTGATTGATGCACGGTACAATCCATCAAGGTCCTCATCAGTCGCTGTGCCGGAGTATAAGGTGTCTAGATCTTCAGGAGCACACGACCCTGTACAGTGCTTTGCGACGTAATACTTAACATGGCCCACAGCCGGTATCGGGTTACCGCTGTCATCCAGCAGCTGCACAGTCAGGTGAAGAGGGTCACCTGCATAATAGTTGAGAGAATCCGTAACGCCGTCGGTTAATACCGGAGGTGGTGGTAACAAGTAGAGAACAAAGGAGGTGTCATTATTCTCAGGATAGGCGTCATCCACCAAGATCGACCTGATATTGATCTGATAATCACCGACCGCCAGACCATGAGTATCCCATGTAAAAGCAACTGAGGCGACTCCATCTGATGGCAACGAGGCAATACCAGCTGAGTCAGTATATCTGTAGTTGTTTGGCCCAGAAACGAGTAGCAGCACGGGTACATCTGTTTCCGGTTCATCGCCATTGTTTCTAATGTCTGGCTGAAAAGTCACGTCGTCACCGGATTGCGGACTGGCTGTGAATGCAACCTCTTCCAGAAGAATCTCTCGATGTTGTAATATCCTCATCCGTACTGAATGGCCATAGCCAACGTGTTTAGTCTCATTGACCGCAGCCCCAACGTCGGCTTCCTGTATAATCAAGAGGTTATAGTCGCCTGTTGGCATCCTAAACTCAGGCACAATCACATAATAATGGTCGGGATTGGGCGGGGGACTGGTGAAAGCATAAGACATGCGCAGAGATTGCGCGTAATGCCCACATGGCTCACCGCCAGTAACCCTGTCAAGGTATGACCACCTCCATATATAGCTATCAAGAGTGTTGGCATCTAGTCTTGGATTAAATGAATGCAGGTAGGCGTCATAGTTTTCTTGACCGTTTGGCAGGTAATAGTCATAGCTTGCCTTGTACTTGTCCGGCGTCTCCAAAGGCGATTGGTGTTGCCTGGAACGGTATATAGCTGTGAACAAATCACTTTGCGGCAATTCAGTTGTCCTCGTTCCGATGTGTAGCTCGAAGATATAGCGTTCGGGGTTTCCAAAACATAGGCAGCCCTCTGGAAAAAGCATCAATTCGCCGTTGTCGAAGGAGTAGACGGAGCCAACATCCAGACTACCGCCGTCTAATGTGGACCCGCTCTTTAGGATTGTGACACCCATGATTCCGTTAGCCATGTAGCTTACACTTATCGAGTACGGAGAGATCACATTGTCGGTCACATTACTTGACGCCGGGCCCAAGTAGTGATGTGAGAAGATCTTATAGGATCCCAGCGGCAGATGATCAGGTGGTGGTGAAGGTGTTCCGACTATCACCGTCCACTCCAGTAGATCGTTGTTTCGATCGTTGTCGTTGGCCAGATTCGTACGTGCACGCAATGTGTATATGCCTTCCTGTATACCGTCGGTGGTCAAGACGATCGAACTAGTCAGAACCCGGGAATTCGGCGAGATGGCACCCTGATAGTTGCGAATTGAGGATTTGACTACCTGGCCTGTTGAGTTGTCAAGAATCTCCATGCGGTACTCGACGTTGCTTTCCTCCACATCCCCGAGGTTCTCAATCGCATAGACTGACCGGAAAGATCCGCCCAGCTCTATCTGTATTTCACCAGAGTGGATATCTGGATACTCCCAAGCAACGCCATACAGCGCAACATCGTGTCCTGGCGGAGGCTCCACAACACAGAAACCTATGGAACCCTCGGAAGCTTCATAGAGGTTCGTGTTGTACGGAGAAGCTGTCGCCACAATTGTGTAACCCTGCGGTTGGGACGGTATACAGATATCCAGGTAGAATTGGCCATTACCTGTGCCGATGGCGCTGCCTGTTAAATGAATCGCGTTAAACGGGTCTTTTATCAGGATTCCCATGTCACAATCGTCAAGTGGATACCCTGCATTGTCTGTGACAAACACATTGACTCTATCTGTTTCCCCTGCGTTGTAGCAGCCGGATTGGCCTTCTAACGAGAGACTGACAGCGAGCGGCCTTTTGTCAAAGGCATTTATTATGCCATCTCTGTCGTCATCACCGGCATACCATAGGAGCTGATCCTCGATAGCCCGTATTCTGCTCTGTACGTGCTCGTTTAGTGAATAGAATAGTGCGTAGGAGAGTCTCTCTTCGCCACAATCATTCTCTTCATCTGGATCGCACTGTTCGTATTCCCACTGAGACAAACCTAGCGCAGCTTTCTGGGGGTTCGGCGGGGGCCATTTGAGGCTATTCAGGTATATGTCCAACATGTCCAGACTTGTGAGTTCTTGGCTTAGACATTGCGTGACCCTAGCACCGTCAAAACTCGGCTTCAGCCAAGCGTTCTTTTCCTCACTTGCTCGATAACTGAGTTCGTATAGATAGGGAACGAATCCTCCAACCCCCAAATTATCCCTTATTCCGAAATTGTACTTATCATAGGCATAGAATATTCGGATGTGCATAAGGGAGGCGTAAAGCATCGCGTCCCAAAGGGATAGCCCCGCAAGGTTTTCCATCAGAAGCGATGGAATAAGCATAGAGGCGATTGCACGCGATCCATGCGGAGCATAATGAAAGATTTCAGATCCGAGGCTCACAATGTCTATCGTGCGGCGCAGCAACTCAGTTGAGAGAAAGTCACTATTCACTCTCTTCTGCGTGATCTCTTCACATATCTGAGCGTAACGGAAGGCCAGGTCTGAGTTGTAATCAGCCAATGCAGCGAAGTCTTCGATCGTTAGGACTCCAGAGGCGATGGTGTACTCCAAGGCTATATCGTGAGCAGCAATCCACGTTCCGTCGATCTCAAACGCGCCCGCCGTAAGATCCACTGAGACAATACCCTGGCTCCTTGTTGTCAATACAATCAAGGCAGATAATGTTCTGCTCTGATAGATTTCGGTCTCGGGATCAGAGACAGAGAATTCCGCAACGTACGGGGACGTGGGGTCGAAGTTTATATCATCGAAGCCAGAATAGACGAATGCTTCCTTAATTTCGATGGCCTCAGAGGCAGGTCCTTGAATACTAGCTGTGATTAATGGGTTCTTCACCAGGTACCCATGCACTGTCAAGTTGAGAAACACGGGATAATCTACACCCAGACACAAGCTAGGACCAGGGGGGATGCTGGCTTTGAATTCTAGGCTGGCTGTCTGTGAATTCGAGGTATTATAAAGCAGACCAATTGTCACAGTAAGAAGCAGTAATCTGCTAACGCGCATGTCAATGCCTCCGAGAAGAAGCTAACATGTGTTCAGGATTGTTAACCGTTGACGTGTGTCAACAGGGAAGGTATCGAAGTAGAAGAATATCATTATATTGGATCCTTGACTACAATTACCACACAAGATGGCGTAATTACGATCTCTGTTTATCAAGAATATACGGTTTTGGTGATTCTCAAGATTCATTTGGGGTGTCTCGTGGAACTTGGGATAGTGGGAGAAATCCACATAGTTGAGCCTTGGAAGCTTGACATTAGGCTCCAACATCTTATCTCTTGTACATTCCGCCCTGGTAATACAGTCGTATACTACCTCCCCATTGTAAAGATGTAGAGCTCTTGCCAATTCTCCGTAGCACACACCGGCCTTATAGAAGCTTCGGACCGTCGCGTTGTGAAGACCATCTGGAACATAGATCCCCTGGAAATAGCACCGAATCGTTTTGAAAGGTGAATGCTGTACCCGTCCTAGTTGTGGGTTTGGCGTATGGATTTGGCCATCATTCAATCGTTCATCATCGCAGAAATAGAGATGTGACTTGAGATCTTCGGCAGGGTAAGGAACAATGCTGATGAGAGGTGGCTCTGATGTCCTTATGGGCCTCAAGCCGGTCGCCTGAGTGCAACCACTGACGAGAATCATCAATACAATGAATACTGCCATGCTCGCTGTTTTCATGGTTGGCCTCAATTGTTGAGCCAGACTCCCAACAGTGTCGAACGCCTTCGAGAAACACTCGCACACGCATCAGGATGACGTGTAAGTGCGATGTTGAGTAGGTATTCCAGCCTATTTGATTATAGGTAGTCCTTCCTTTATAAGTGTTTAGGTCTTCATATCATGAAATTCACAACGCAAGAATGGTGCCCTATACGTTCGTACAGTCAAATGTCGGGCCAAGTTCTGATTGTCATTGAACGCTAATAACTGAGGCCTTTGGATCTGATGTCGGCAACATGGTCTTAGTTGGAACATTTGTCCAAATCGGGGCTGGTCCTTGGAAGATTTGTCCAAGAAATCGAATGCGATGCGATGTGATTGAAGAGCAGGTAATAGGCCCGTCATTTCTTGGCTGGTGAGAGGCCGTACTTCTTCATCTTCTTGTAGACGTTCCAGACGGACTGGTTTAGGCGGGCTGCGGCGGCTTTGACATTGCCGTCACACTGAAACAGCGCATTCTCTATCAGCTCCCGCTCCGCTGAGTTACGGGCTGTGCGAAGGCTCTGACCGGCGGTTGCTTCGGGTTCAATCTCAGGCAGATGCAACCTGATATCTTCCGGTGTGATCGGGCCGCCTTCATGGAGTAGCGCGATCTTCTGAGTCAGGTTCCTGAGCTCACGGATGTTGCCTGGCCAATCGTAGGCCATCAGCATCGGCAGTACTCTGTTGTCCACAGACGGCACCTTGGCGCCGGCGTCTGCAAAGCTGAGTGCCAGATAATGCTCGAACAGCACTCGGATGTCCTCGCGGTGCTCGCGCAGTGCCGGGACGTGTATGTGAAGCACATTCAATCGGTAGTACAAATCCTCGCGGAAGCCCCCTTCCTTGACTATTGTAGTAAGATCTTTTCGAGTGGCCACCACCACTCTGGCCTGGTAAGGAAACTCCTCAAAGCTTCCGATCCGGCGTATCCGTTTTTCTTCCAGGACCCTCAGGATCTTGGCTTGGGCAATCTCGGGCATATCGCCGATCTCATCGAGGAATATGATGCCACGCCCGGCCGAAAGAAATGCCCCTTCTCTCTTCCTGTCGGCGCCGGTGAAGGCTCCCTTTTCGTGGCCGAACAGCTCGCTCTCAATCAGGGTATCAGGTATGGCGGCACAGTTGACCGGAACAAACGGCTGAGAGACTCTTTCACTCTCAGCGTGAATCGCGCGGGCTACCAGTTCCTTGCCAGTGCCGGTTTCACCAGTGATCAGGGCAACTTCATCGGAATCAGCGATTTTTCTCACTGTCTCAATGAGGGCCAGGACTGCAGGATGCTCTCCAACTATCTGATATTTTGACCTGATGCTCCTGCGCAACTCCCGGTTTTCCTTTGTGATCCTTGACGAATCAAGCGCATTCCTAATAGTGAGCTCGATCCGCTCAAGATCGGTGTTCTTCTCAAGAAAGTCCAGCGCGCCGAGTTTGATGGCCTTGACAGCCTGAGGAATCTCACTGGAGTTAGTGACCACTATGATTGGAGGGCAGTCAGCCAGCTTCCGCATGCTCTGCAGAGCTTCAAACCCCTCTGGCCGTCCATTGAACATCAGGTCAAGCAGGATGAGGCTGTACGAATGCGCTGACAGCGTTTTCTCAACATCGGATAGGCTGCATATCCAGTCGATCTGAAATCCAGCCTGGCGCTTCATGACTGCCGAGAACTTCTGGCAGTATGTCTCTTCGTCATCTATCAGCAGTATCTTATCCATAAACCCTATCCTGTGCTGGCACTTGCGCCAAATGAGACCGTCACTTCCGTACCCCTGCTGACAACGCTCTCGATACTGATGTCAGCATTCAGGAGCTCACAAATCCTGCTGGCCATGGCCAGACCCAACCCAGAGCCGCCGCTCTTGAACTTTGTGGTGTAGAAAGGTTCAAACACTCTCACCAGATTATCCTGAGCTATGCCATGGCCGTTGTCCTTGACCGTCACGACAATTTGCTCCTGGCCGGTGCTTTTCTCCCGCACATTCCATGCCAGTTTCGCAGCCATCACCAGCTTTGCTTCAGACGGGTCCATCGCCTCAGCCGCGTTCTGGATAAGAAGCGTGAACAATTCTCTGAACAACTCCTTGTCAGTATTGATTCTCTGTTCTGGATCTTCAACGTCTATAACGTAATCCAAGCAAATATCGATAGGAAGCAACGCGTAGTCAACGGCTTCCTGAAGTAGGTCGGCAAGCACGTGCTCCTGCAAGTCCACATCCTTCAGGCGAAACCGCAGGAAACGTTCGGTCATCTCAACTGACTCTCGGAGAAACTGTTTGGCATTGTCAAGCTCTGTTCCAAGTTCGTCAGCATCAGCCTCCGGCACTAGGCGTAACGCTCCTTCGGCCAGTTCGACAGATCTGAGAGCATTGGTAATCGGCGTCTTGATCCGGTGAGCGATGCGGCTGGAAAGGTCGTACCAGTCAGTCACCATCTGTTGGGTGCTCTTTTTCTGACTGTCCGTGATACTGAAGAGGGTGACTGTTTCCCTCAAAGTGGTACAATCGCCAGCTTTGCTGAGACCAAGAAACTTCAGTCCGGCTCCGGTTCTTACCGGAAGAACAGAGTCTTCATCTCTTGGCCGCTGGCTCCGCATTTCGCTAAGGCGCTGACTCAGTTTACCACCTTCTTCACCCGGCAACAGGTCAGCCAGCTTTTTCCACCGCCATTGCCTCGGTAGATCGAGCAACCGCTGAGCTGTCTGGTTTGCATAGATTAGACCATTACCATTGTCCAGGCCAATCACGCCCGAACCGACCTGGACGCCTGCCTCGCTGGCTAGAATCAAAACCCTGCTGAAGAGAGCCTTTTGGCGCAGATAGGCAAGCAGCGGGAGACCCAGCAAGAGACCTGCGGCCAAACCGATTAGCGTAGCGTACTCCGAAAGCCACCAGTAAATGCCGGCGAGCGAAGGCGAAGGAAGCTCAGGTATCTCAAAAACCCGCACGACTCCAGCAGTCAAAACCAATCTTGAAGCCCCGCCGGGAGTCCGCCTGATGAGCTCACCTTCGAGCGCTGTTTCGCCGCCGGTACTGTAAAACACTACTTCCTGTAGATACTTGTTTAGCAGTCTGAATTCTCTGTCGGCGGTCGTAATCAAGATCTCCGGGCAGCCATCACCGTCGAAATCTTTGACGGCTTGGATATTGAGTCCAGCGTAGGATCTGCTCTGTCTTGCGAGGTCAAGGTCGAGATCATACATCCGCAAGCGGCCATCATTCCCGCGGGTCAGTATACCAAGCTCGGGGTCCAGACCACCCTCGACACCGACGTTTCGTTGATAGGCGTCAGGTTGATTTCCCAGGATGCGTTCTTTTACCACTCTACCGTCTCCTCCGGAGAGTGAGACTATCCTGCCGTATTGGTAAGCCAGGGATTCCTCCTCAGTCATTCTTCCGGTATTGGACGGCGTGACTAACGCAAAGATGTTCGGATGATCGTCGTCTGCATAGGCACATCCGTAAACAGTACAAGAGGAGAATAGGCCACCCATTTCCCGTTGCCAGAGGAGCTTACCATGTCTGTCAAGCATCACGACGTAGCTGTGAAGGTCGTCGGTACCGTTCACACCCTCGGGCGGGCCGTTTGAAAACGCATGGCTGCCCAGAAGGATCTCCGACTGGCCGTCACCGTTGTAGTCGTCAATCGTAGCCGGCTCGATAGCAGTACCGAAACCGTACTGCCAGATAATGCTGTCGCCGGACACGTCGTAAGCAATCAGAGCCCTTGGCTGGTAATCATAGTTGGTGTGAGCGTGGAATATGACATCTTCAACCCCATCATCATTGGCGTCCAGCATGCCTACCGCTCGGTAGAACCCATCCCAACGACCGTCACCACCGGGGTTACCCTGAGCAAAGGCAATCCGCTTGCTCACCGAATGGCCGCTCTCGGCAAAGCTGTAGTACTGGATGACGAAGGAGTCGGACTCCATGTGTGGCATCCCCAGTTCCAGCCGCCCGTCCAGGTCGGCATCTGCCCATGTAACAGCCGTGACAATGGGGTCTTCAGTCAGGTTCAACTGGGTCATGCAACCCAGATCAGGGCTGACCCACTTGACGTATTTGTCCTCTTCCTTGAGGCCAAGAAGGAATACTTCGTCCTGGCCGTCAAGGTCAATGTCTTTCACCAAGAAGCGTGGCGCACCATCATAGCTTACCAAATGCCCTGCCAGGTTCCTGGGTACAAGTGATACCTTGAGAAACGCCCCTAAAATGACGCCGGCTGCCAGGATGCAAGCTACTATCACAATCAGTATTCTGAGGCTTCTCGTAATCATGTGACTCTATAACAGATCAAATTGGCCACAGGCCATTTCCAAAACCATAATAAGCAAATGCCGAGAAAAATCAAAGCCCGAAGCCTTTTCCCAGAGCGAAGGGCCGAGCGAATTCACCTGTCCCTAGCTTTGAAACAACTCTCTCTTAGCTTGGATATGGCTGCGCGCGGGAGCCATGTCAAAGTACACAACCAAAGATCTAGCGGAGAAACAGTGTCTGAAGATTGACGGGATTCAGCATGTCCAGTGCGCCACAGATCGCACATGTTTGGGGGCGCTATACTCCCAGCGCCTCAGCCGCCTTGTCGTAATCCTCCGGCTTTACCCATAAGACGTATCCAAACCCTCCGCTGCCATCGCTTACGCCATTGGCCGCGTGCACGTTGATGCCGGCGTTCGAGAGTTTCAGGTGATGTTCGACCAGCGCTCCCGATCTGTCCTCTCCTTGGATCAGGAATGCATTCTTAGGGCCGACAAGCGTAATGCCTTCTTCTCCAGCAGCCTTTATTAGTTGTTCAGCACTCTCAGGAAAGAAGTCTAGTTGAGACTGGCCTGACCCGTAGGGAAAGGCTGTAAAGGCAATCAGATTAACGCCGCTGTCTTTGAGACGCGTTAGGAGCCTTAGCCCTTCACCTGGTTTGTCATCAACGATGACATAGAAATACGAGACTTTGCGAATTGCCCCTGCCATTGGGAACCTCCTTTCGATTCTGTCAACCAATCACTTTTTCTGAAGCGGATTCTCCGCTTGTACAAGGCTCGTAGTCTGGTCATCTCCTGCTCTGTCCGGAGCTATCTAATCACGGAGCCTGAGCTATGTCTTCCTGTAGAATCGTCGGCTGGTCGACGTTTGTCAAGCGCCATCTTGCTGACCGTCTGGTATTGATCAGGGTTACTACTCGCCCGAATCAATCCGCATAAACCGTGGGGTCAACATTGCCGCCAGCGATGAGCCACAGGAAACAGCCTGCTACTGGGCGAGCTTTTGAACAAACGCTTTCGCCATTCTGTAGCCGAATTCCAAGAGATGGTTATCTGCACCACTGAGGTCGCCAAGGCTGAGTTCCGGCGGTTTTTCCGTTAAAGTTGTCAGTATGATAAAGAATGTCACCAAGCGCCGCCTTATATGGCAGTTGCAGACGCCGGTACTTCTCATGGTCCATCCCCATGTAAAGGGAATTGAAACGGTCGTTCCATTCGAAATACGGCTCGACTTCGGCTTCTTCCAGCCATTGTTCAATAGTATGTTCCTTACCGCAACCCAGTCTGCAGTAGTTCGCTGTCTTTGTGAGGAAGAAATAGGAATTCATGTCTGCGTCGACCATTCTTCCCACTGGGTACAATCTGCAGACCAAAGGGCGGTCTTCATACACCTTACAGCCATAGGACATGAGGAACGGGCACTTGTTGTGCTTCTTGCCAGTCCACTCGAAATCCAGAAGCATGATTGGAAGTTGGCTGTCCGCACCTAGGATTTGCTGGCCGAATCTGTCTGAGAATTGCCTGGACGAGAGGCTCAGGCTCGTTCTCAACCTGTGGACATCATAGGGCGAAAGCAGAATGGGATTATCAACGCGATCCTTACAACACTTCCCGCTTCTGTCACAAGTGAATCTGAAGGTGTCTCCGGCCTCGAGAAATCGTTCGATTTCCCCGAATCTGCCTTGAAACTTCTGAAGAGTTTCGTCGTCCAGCTTATCGATCAGTCTTCTTGGGTTGGATACGCGCATTCATTTCACCTTCGGGTGCGGAGCAGTCGGCAAAACCAGAGCCGGCTTCGCTGGTGAAGTCCAGCCGGTGTAAGACTCTTCAATCAAGTCTGCATTGTGGAAGGCCTACAGCCTGTGATTTGTGGCGACAGATTCCAGATCTTCTTGGGAAATCCAGTCGTACCACTCACGGATTCCGAGGATTTCTGCCCACTGGTCGATTAGCGTCATGTCCCCTGCGCAGCCAGTGTCGGGCGAATCTGCGTATAATCTATAAAGCCTCTCGCCGAGGTCCTGCTCGGATACGGGCAGCCCTGACCACCACAGGGAGGGCTGCCTGACAATCCCAGAGATTGCCTTGGAATATGCGAGATTCATGGCCATGTTGCGCTCTGTCAGCCTGGGCGGCAGATGCTGTCTGAATTCGGGCGAGGCGATCTTGGCAGACAGCACCTCCTCTGAAAGCAGGTACTTCCGTTGCGACTGTTGATGTTCGGGGAATAGCTGAAAGATTGACATCTCGATGCGGATATCCACGGGCTGGTTTGTCAACTGACTTATCAGACCACGACGCAGGTACTTTACGTATGGCTTGCGTGCGGGCACTGGAAGGTCGCACCGGACAGGAGCCTTATCAAGGTCGCTCAGTATCTCCTCCTCTGCCCTGGCTGCAGCATCCACAGCGGAGTACGGCAGTCGGAATGATCCATCTTGTATTGAGTCCCAGGCGCGTCTGATGTGGCCAAGCTCGTGCAAGAAGAAGTGGTCCATATAGTCATCTGACAGAAGGTTTGGGCTCAGTTTCAGCAGGTGCCTTTGGCGATTGCGGACAGGAGCAATTTCGGTCGAGGCGCCACTTCGGCCAAGCAGCTTAGGTTCAAGATAGATCAATTGCGGTCCGTACCCGCAATTCGCGACCTAATCCACTCGCAGGTGGAATACTGGAAAGACGCTGACAAGGCAGTTCAGAGGGTTCTGGACTTCTTAAGACTGTGGGCGACATTCCATTTTCCGAAGCTACCATGCGCGCTTGATCTCATCCAACGTGACGTGCTCTCCAGACTGGGCAAGCCGACGGGTAACTACGAGGTGTTTGCCTTCCAGGTCAAGAACCTCTTCTTGGATCTGTCGATCACTGCTATGAACGAGTACGGAATCCCCCTCGAACTGGCACGCAAATTGGAGAACTGGTTAGCTACTGACGGAGACTTAGACCTAGCTCAGGAGAACCTGAGTGCGATCTCTCTCGATACTCTCAAGCTCTCCGATTTCGAGAAACTGCTCATCTCCGAGGCTCAAGCGGGTCTGTAGCCGAGCGTGGTTTCCGACTACACAACCCGATGGATCGGTTGATCCACAAATGTGTTTGACTTTGAGCCGGGCAGGACGGATTTGATGCATGAGCGAGGGGCAGACGAAACATCTGGAATTGATCCAAGGCGTCATAGGCCGGATGGCCCAGAACTCCTTTGTGATGAAGGGGTGGGCGGTCACGCTGGTGTCCGCGATCCTCGTCGTCGCCCACAAGGTGGCGGGGTGGGAGTACCTCCTCGTTGCCCTATTGCCGACGTTCGTGTTCTGGGGGTTCGACGCCTTCTACCTCAGACAGGAGAGGCTCTTCCGGAGCCTGTACGACGCGGTCCGCAGAATGGGGCCGGACACCTGGGAAAATGAACGATTCAGCCTCGACCCGGCGCCGCACTCCAAGGGCGTGAGTGGGTGGCTCCGTCTCTGCTGGTCCCGCTCGGTAGTCTGGCTGTACGGCCCCATGGTGCTGTTGATCGCCAGCGTTGCGTTCTACACGGCGAAGTGCTAGAATAGATGAAAGGAGTGGCATGGATGGTAAGGCGAGTGTTCTTCAGCTTCTACTACGAGGGAGACAACTGGCGGGCGGCGCAAGTGCGCAACCATTGGATTACGAAGCCCGACCGCGAGTCCGCTGGATACCTGGACAAGGCTTCCTGGGAGAAGCTCAGACGGCGCGGCGACGTCGCCATCAAGCGCTGGATAAACAACCAGCTGTCCGGCACGTCGGTGACGGTCGTCCTGATCGGGCCGATGACCTACCGTCGCAGGTGGGTGAGGTATGAGATCGGCAGGACCCTGGAGCTGGGACACGGACTGCTGGGAATCCACATCTACCGGCTCCGCGACCGCAACCGGCGCGTAGCCCTGAAGGGCAAGAACCCCTTCGACCGCTTCAGCCGCAGGGATAGCATCGGACGGCTGCGTTACCTTTCCGAGGTGATCAAGGTGTACGATTGGGTGACCGATGACGGATACACCAACTTCGGCAAGTGGGTAGCGGCGGCCGCGAGACAGCAGGGGCTGTGACCGGCCGTGGCCTTCACCACGAGAGCGCGGGTCGTCGAGCGCGCATCGATTACCGATGGGCTTGCCGTAGGTGTATATGAGCTGAAGCAGGCCGTCAGGAAGATGGCCGGCGAGATCGTCGGGCCTCAAGTCTTCCTGTCGCACAGCCATTCGGACACCGATCTTATCACCTTCGCGATGCGCCTTCTGACGAGCCAAGGGGCGGAGATTTACATCGACCACAAGGATCGGTCGTTGCCCGACTCACCCAGCACGGAGACAGCGGACCTGCTTCGCGACAAAATCAAGTGGTGTGAGAGGTTCGTGATGCTCGCCAGCGACAACGGGCTCGAATCCAAGTGGGTTCCGTGGGAGCTAGGGTACGCGGACGGAGAGAAACCCGACGGCACAATTGCCGTGCTGCCGGTGCAAGAGAACGAAAAGGGGTGGAACGGCTCCGAGTACGTAGGGCTTTACGCCACCATTCAAGAACTGACAGAGGAGGACTGGCGCGTCGTTCAGCCGGGTAAGACGATCTACGGCTCGGACACGTTGAAAGACTGGCTCAAATCCTGAGCGGGTCAGGCCGTCAGGCTACTGGCCGGGGCGACTCTGTCTTAAGAGCGGATGGCGATGGCTGAGCGTAAGTCATGTATCGGAAGTCCGTCGCTCGAAGCTAAACGTAGAAGGGCGTTGGAGCCGCCCATAGGGATGTCCTCAACTCCCGCCACTTTCTCCGTTTCCCTGCCTCCGGCAGGTCCGCTTCTCGCGGAAGGTAACAAGAAAGTATAGGGCGCGCTCGCGAGAACGGGTCCTTCTAGATCGTGAGGTGAAAATGTGACTACTATCGGACGAATCATAAAAAATGGAAACGGATATGAGCTAATTGAATTAGATTTAGCAGACGTGGGCAAAGCAGTCGACGATACAGTGGACCTAAACCTGTTGATCTGGCATCGATGTATCATAAAGGCGGAGAAGTTCTGTAGGGAACTCAGTGATGTTAGAAATGCTGTCGATCCGCTGGAACTGGCTAAAACACTGTTCGCCGCATCGTCGATCAAGCTATACACCGAACTTGAGGCAAAACTCGTAAGGAGGGTCCACCTGGCCAAGAACGGCCAGGGGTCTCTCGATCCTGTGTCAGTAGAGAAGACCCCCCTGGATCAGTCTACTGGACGGGAGAAAGCAGTCTGCTGAACGGGGGGTGGCGCACGTTGAAGGCAGAAGGAAAAGTGGCCAATGATCTGGGATTTCGCTTCGTATCCGGTGTGCAGCCCCAACATTATTGCAGAGGCTTTCAGACAGAAGGTACAGCTTAAGCGGGTGAGCACAGAGGAGCAGGTTCCTGGTGGGCTAAACGATGCTATGCTCGCACACTACAAGGCCTTCCTTTCCGTGTATTGCTCTATCGGCCAGGAACCTGCCGCGACAAATATGTATTTATGTACAGTCGTCAAATAACTCAACACAACTCCGGGAAGAGGGGGGGATAAGCATTGAGTGGTGCATAATTCGCGACTCGAAAGCCTACATATTCGAGATATGCCTGGACGAGAATCAACTCGCCGGATACACTGACGGAACGCTGTATAGAAGATATCCGGAGGAGTATCTGGCAATAGACCAGCACCTCCGGCGGTGCTGCAGGTGTCGTCTTGCCGCTCGAGATTTCCGAAGATGCTGGACTGCGACAATGGGCGCAATGGAGGATGGGCCGAATGACTACGACGGAAACATATTCTGAAGAGCTACATCCTATATAATTGAGTTAGGGTTCCCATAGACTCCGCCCGGTCGAGCCACGAGTTAACTATTGCCACGGCATCAGAACTGAACTTGTGGCTGCTAACCGATTATGGATGCCAGTGCGCAGGGAAGGGCAGATAAGGTGGAAGTGCATCCTCAGCGCCTGCGCAGAAGTCTGCCTATGATTTTCTCAGCCAATTGTTTCTGCTCGCGACCCAATAGCCCGGCATAGTTGGTTAGCAGACCTTCCCTGAGAACGTGCTTGTCGCAATCAGTGAGCCGCAAGCAGCGGATCACGATCTCATATCGGTTAAGTAGGTACAACTGCATTTCCGGGGAATTAGGAAGAGACAAATAGTGAACGCAGTGTGAGACCAGATTGCTAAAATCCGTTCTGCATCTCCTTAGGTAGCGCATGGTGATACCAGGATCAGTGTTTAGAGACAATTGTGGAAGCCTCTTGGGTACTGAGTCAGTGAAGAGGCACATATTGACGATCTCGACAAGATCGTATTCGCTGCTACCCACCAAGTCCTTCATATACTCAGAAAGGTCACGTGAGTTGCCACAACAGTCGTACAATCGAGCGAAGTGTCTCTGTATGATCGGCATAGATAGGAAATCAGGAAATGTAGATGTGATCATTCTAAGCCCTTCTCGGAGAGCATCAGACGTCTCATGGGTGCAGAATCTGCAGGCCAGGAATATATACTGGAAATCGCGGTTGATTAGTCTCACAGCCTGCACGTCCCTGCCCGCCCAAGGCGCGCGCTGCGCGATATCCTGACATGATAGCGAGACAAGAGAGTTAAACGCCTTCGCCAATAGAGTCTGATCATGATCCGTAAGGCTGGCCAACATTGTATCAAACGCCTCCATAGCTTCATGTGTCCATGGCATAACCCCAGAGTAGCGGGAAGGAAGTGCCTTATCTGCCGACAGGAAGTGGATGGGGTGTTCGAGGAAGTGAGTTAATTTCAAAAGGTGTGGAAATTGATAAAAAAGTAGCGTAGCCTTTCGGTGAAGTTTTAACCGAAAACGTCGTGGAAGCACGACCAACGAAAGGATACGCTGATGTCAAAGTACAAGAA
>Ga0114922_10002249_pt1 | contig 18144 bp, 16 predicted proteins | sample AartaG_FD_100975 | JGI IMG/M metagenome (GOLD analysis project Ga0114922, IMG submission 100975) | Deep subsurface microbial communities from Aarhus Bay to uncover new lineages of life (NeLLi) - Aarhus_00045 metaG | ecosystem: Environmental > Aquatic > Marine > Oceanic > Sediment | place...
AGGCCGCTCTACATGCGGAACTCCGTACCCAGGTAGATCCTGCGAGCCACCTCGCTCTGCAGAAGCTCGTCCTTGGGACCTGCTACTACGATCTCTCCGAGGTTGATGATATAGGAACGATGGGTGATCTCCAGGGTGTCTCTGACGTTGTGGTCGGTAAGCAGCACTCCTATGCCTTTCTTTGAGAGTTCCACCGCAATGCGTTTTATCTCATATACGGCGATAGGATCGATTCCGGCAAACGGCTCATCCAGCAGAAGGAACTGGGGCTCGATGGCCAGGGAGCGGGCAATCTCGGTGCGGCGGCGTTCTCCCCCGGACAAAGTATAGGCCTTCTGTTTCCGCAGGTGTCTGATGCCCAGCTCATGAAGAAGGGAATCTAACTTTTCCCTCTTCTCGGCCAGCTTCAGATCCCTTCGGGTTTCCAGGATTGCCGTGATGTTCTGCTCCACCGTAAGTTTCCGAAACACAGACGGTTCCTGGGGTAGGTAGGAAATGCCCAGGCGAGCGCGTTTATACATCGGTAGAGCGGAGATGCTGTGGCCGTTCAGATAGATCTTCCCGCGATTGGGTTTGATGAACCCAACAATCATGTAGAAGATCGTGGTCTTGCCCGCCCCATTCGGTCCGAGAAGCCCTACCAGCTCTCCTACCCGCATAGAGAAACTGACATCCTTGACAGCCTCTTTCTTGCCAAATACTTTTACCAACCCTTCAACGGCCAGTCTCCCATCCCTTGCCGGCGCATTCGCCCTGGTCTCATCCGGGGTCTTTGCAGCCTTCACTCATTCGGCTCCTTGATCTCCGATCGCACCTTCCCCCGAATGTCTCCCTCCAGACGAATCGTATCCGTATTGAGATCGATATAGATCTTCAGCGCCCGGTATTCGTCGCCCTTCCAGTTAACAACGGGCATTCCGGAAAGCTCCAATTTGTCCTCGTTGCGCTGGTAGCGGGCGTACTCGGCTCGGCAAACCAGATCCTCTTTCAGGATACGAACTCCGATCTGCACCACCGTTTCATCGCTGTCTTCCCAATTTTCAAGGTATCCCCCTTTAACCACCACCTCGTTCTGTTCATCCAACATGATCACATTGCCACGGACTCGCACGACTTTCTCCTCACGGTTATAAAACAGCCGGGCGCAGGTTACATCGATACCCTTCTGTTCGTTGACGATGCGCACGTTTCCCTCGCACGCCACATAGCGGAAATCCTCTCCGTACAGTTCTATCCGGTCCGCTCGGATGAGATTGTCCTCTGTCTGCACCTCGGCGTTGCCCGACAGCACGGTACGTTCCTTTCCCTTGGCCAGCACCGTCTCCATACGATCGCCCTGAAAGGAGAAAGTTTGAGCCCAGAGCGAGGGAGCCAGAAACACGAGCAGGAAGAAAACCTTTGACATCCTACTCCTCATCCTCCTCTTCCCGAACATAACTTCCCCGCACGCGGGAGGAAAACTCCAGACGCTTCCTGCGAAAATCAGCGGAGAAGCCCTCCCCCTCCACGTAGGAACCATCATCCTTTTGCAGGCGAACGGTCTGTCCGTCATCGGCGACCAGGCGCCGTCCATCACTAACCCAGGAAAGCCTTCCGGCTTGCAGAGACGCCTGCTCCTCATGAGAGTAGATCTGTATCGATCCGCTCACCGTAGCATTTTCACTGTCCGTCGCAAATACGGCCCGATCGGCCTGCGCCTCGGTGAGCAGGTTGCCCTCCTGGTCGTACTCACGGAAAAATACATCCTGGAGAATGATTTCATTTCGTTCACTGTATGTTTCGGCCCGCGCGGCCTCCAGGATCACCCATACCCTGCCCCCGGACACGACGGTATGGGTAAACTCGAAGAGGATCGTCTCCGGAATCTGACCGGGGATGCTCTCCGCCACCCTGGCTTGTTCGTAATCCAGACTGCAGGACATGCAGAACAGCACGAGAATGATCCATAGAACGGTTCTTGCCGCATTCATTTGCGCATACAAGCCGCAACGAAGGTGGCAAACAGGGGATGGGGCGACACGGGCTTGGATTTGAACTCGGGATGGTACTGCACCCCGATTCCCCATTGGTGATCCGGCCATTCGCCGGCCTCCACCAAACCATTGTCCGTTGTAAAGGCACTGAAGATCAGACCCGCTTCCGCCAAACTTTTTCGAAAAACATTCGACACTTCATAACGATGCCGGTGCCGTTCGGAAATCTCCTCGCTGCGGTAGATCGCATGGAGGCGTGTTCCCGCCACAACCCGGGACCGGCTGGCGCCCAGGCGCATCGTGCCTCCATAGGCTTTGACGTCGATCTGATCCTCCAACAGGCTGATCACCGCGTGCTTGGAATCGGCAACAAACTCGCTACTGTTGGCATCAGCCCAACCTAATACATTGCGAGCGTACTCGATCACCATCACCTGCATACCCAGACAGATCCCGAAAAAGGGAAGCCTCTTGTTGCGGGCATAAGAGGCCGCCTGAATCATTCCCTCGATACCCCGCTGACCGAATCCCCCCGGAATGAGGATACCGTCCAGCCCGCCGAGGATTTTATCCACATCCCGGGCCGGGCTGTCTGGAAGCCGGTCTGAGTCCACCTTCACCAGTTCGATCTGACAGCGATTTTCTATGCCCCCATGGTGGAGAGCCTCATAGATCGATTTGTAGGAATCGAGAAGCTCGGTATATTTGCCGACCAACCCGATGCGGACCGAACGCTCCGCGCTGTTGTACGCTTCCACAACCCGCTTCCAATCACTGAGATCGCAAGGGGTGCCGGGCAACTGCAATTTATTCAGAATGATTTCATCGAGTTTCTGCCCGGCGAAGATGAGGGGGATCTCGTATACGGTTGAGTGCACATCGCAGGCGGAAATCACCGCTTCATCCTCGACATTCGTAAACAGGGAGATCTTTCTTCGCAGTTCCTCGGAGATCGGCGTCGGGGCACGGCAAAGGACCATATCCGGCTGTATGCCGATCTGCCGCAGAGAAGCCACCGAATGCTGGGTAGGTTTGGTTTTCATCTCTCCGTCGGACACCGTGGGAATCAGGGTCAGGTGAATGAACAGCACCCGCTTCTTGCCCAGATCGTGGATGAACTGTCTGGCGGTTTCAAGGAAGGGAAACGACTCGATATCACCGACCGTACCACCAACCTCGATGATGGTTACATCCACCTCGGGTTGTTCACCCACCTTGAATATCCGGGATTTGATCTCATCGGTGATATGGGGAATGACCTGGACCGTGCGTCCTAAAAATCGTCCCTCTCGTTCCTTTCGAATCACCTCCTGGTAAACCTGCCCGGTGGTTACCGAATTGACCCGTCCCAGTGGAGAGGAGGTGAATCGGTAGTAGTTGCCCAAATCCAAATCCGTCTCGGCTCCGTCATCTGTGACGTAAACCTCCCCGTGCTGATATGGACTCATGGTACCGGGATCCACATTGATGTAAGGATCGATCTTGATCATTCGAACTTTCAGACCGTGATGCTCGAGAAGACTGCCGATGGAGGAAGCGGCCACCCCCTTTCCGAGGCCCGAACACACACCCCCGGTAACAAAGATATACTTGCCGCTCATGTGTAGAATTATTCACAACGGGTCGAGAGATGTCAATTGAAACTATCCGTCACAAATGTATAAAGAAACCGGTTCTCTCGCTAGTTGCTGTTGGGGCGGGTATGGGGCGCAATGGCGTCGGAGATCTGCACCTCTGTGTTCAGGTGGGAAGCTTCAGGAGCGAAAAAGATCAGACCCTTGCAGGGATCCTGCAGTGAAGAGAGAAAGGTGCATAGATCCGCGGAGCTGAGCAGGTGATCGGCCGCCAGCACCGGAGCTCTGAGCCGCACAGCCAGGGCAAGGCCGTCGGAGGGACGCACTTCCATGTCGAAATGCCGCAGGCGCCGATGGTATTTGATACGGGCGTTGTACCCAAACTCTGCCGATTGCCCGTAGATTTCCAAACCGTCCATCGTGAATCCGTGCCGCTGGAAGTAATTGGCCAGGATATCATGGGCCAGGGGTCGGGGACTCTTGATTTCCTCCAGTTCGACGATGATCGAACTTGCCTCCGAAGGGCCGATCCACACGGGAAGCACCCTTTTGCCCGTCGCGTCACTCAACACCGCTACCGGCATTCGATCGGAATCGAGAAAAAATCCCTTAATGTGAAGCTCAACCATTGCCACACCTCTTTTACATGAAATATAGCCCGCTTGCGAGAAATCACTACCGATGGGATGCTTTTTTTCGAAAAACTTTTTTGGGGGCGCCCGGCCAGGGCGCCCGGCCAGGGGGGGGCGCCCAGCCGCGCCCGGCCAGTCCGGAGGTGCCGGGGGCCCGCCCAGGGTACCCCTGCAGGGGCCCGGCAGGCAAGCCGCTACGGCTTTGCAGAGAACACCTTGGTGATCTCCGGATACTCCCGGGTCTTGTCCTTCAGGACGAAGTTCATCACGAATCCCATGACGATTCCGCCGATACCGACCAAAACCTTCGTAGTTTCTCCGGCCTTCGGCCAAAGCACGCCCGTCAGATAATAGAACAGAAAGAAAACCAGTATGGGGACGATGAGCACGAGAAACCCCGCTTTTATTGCTTTTCCCGGGGCAATGAAGTACTCCACCCGATCTCCGATTTTGATGGACAGGGACTGCGAGTTTCGGGCCGCGAACAATCGCTCCTTACGAGTTGCGAAGATCCTCAGATCATGATGATTGAACTCCTGAGAGTGCTCAGCATTTCCGTCGCCGGACTCACAGCTGCCGCAGTGGAATTCGCGCTCGCAGCCCACACACTGTTCAGCGGATATCCAGACCAGCTGTCCTTCAACCTTCTTGACTATTCCCTGTTCCGTCATGATCCTCTGCCTCACAGGCTTCACGCACGATCTCTATGGCGACGGCCTTTCCTTCTTCATTGGTTTCGACAAGTACCCCCTGCAGTTCGAGATCCTTCCAGGTGACCCGGGACTGTTCGTGCACCTGGGTGAGGAATTTCCGGATTTCGATCTCCGGTTCCAGTCCGCCCACCGAACAGCGACTCCCCGTCCGCCCGGTGCCGGCGATAACCGCCGTGCCGCCGGGAAGAATCCGGGCATCGGCACTGAGCACCTTGGTATGACTACCGAGCACTGCGGCCACCTTTCCGTCAAGATGGTAGAACATCGTATATTTTTCCGCCGTGGTGGATGCATGAAAATCAACAATTACAGTTTCGGTTTCCGCGGCGATCTTTTCCAGGACGCCTTCGATCATGAGAAAAGGATTGTTCAGATGCACCCGGTTGAATCCCGATTGACCCAGCAGATTCACGATGCCAATACTCCGCTCCCCCACGCGAAATATGTTCCATCCCCGCCCGGGATTGCCATAGGGATAGTTCGCCGCCCTGAGGATGAAGGAGGCTTTCGGAATGTGAGGCACCATATCCTTCTTGTAGTAGATGCACTCTCCTGAGGTGATCGCGTTCACCCCCAACTTATGCAGATAGATCGAGTGGTTCTTACCGATGCCGAATCCGCCTGTTGCGCCGTCTCCGCAGGCAATGACGAAATCGATACTCTTTTCCTCTTTGAGCTCTGCCAGCCTGCTCTTCACGCAGAACACTCCGGGAGAGCCGACAATTTCACCGATGTAGAGGATTCTCAAAAGTTTTATAAAGGCCTTTCCGGGGACCGCAGATGCCGTGTATTTTGTCTTGTGCCTCCGCCGCTACCTGCCCGCTCCCGCAGCTAAAGATACTAAAGAAAACACTATTGTGGAAGACTCGGTTTCCGGGGTATCAGGATTCCCCGATCACGAATACATGGATGAAATGCAAAGGCCCCACCCCCCACGCACGGATTACATGGGATCTTGACAAGGGAGGCAAGGTTTTGCTATTTTCCCAGTATCGGCCCGGATGGTGAAATTGGTAGACACGCTAGGTTCAGGGTCTAGTGGGGGTTTCCCCGTGGAGGTTCAAGTCCTCTTCCGGGCATAGTGAAGGACAGTGCTTTCAGGCGCTGTCCTTTTTTTGGGGGGGCAGCGGAAGAGGATTTAATTTGATAGATCGTCTGGTCGTATACCCGGATTTCCCTGCTGTTGTGATCCGGCAGCAGGGGCTCGATCACCATCAGAACTACCTTGGAGATATAGACCGGCTCGCCCCGGCTGATCCGCCTCTTGATGTCGTCGGCAATCCGGAGTTCATCCTGTTCGCCTCCAAATATCGCCCAGGTAATCGGGCAGTTTATATCGATCCGCTCACGACGAATCTGCTGGTAGTTGTAGTGGATCGGGTAGTCGTGCACATCGTCGTAGAAGGTAGCATTTTCGGGAAGCATTTCGAACAGATCCTTCACGAAGCGATCGACAGCGTTGAAACTACTCTTGTCCGGGTCCATGAAGTACTCAATGGGATCGAAGATAGCCTCCACCTTTTCCATATCCGGGTAGTGACCAACAATCCTTCGGATCGGGGCGATACGCTGAACATTCTTGTACAGGAAGACGGGCATGAGCAGGGACACCGAGCAAATCAACAGCAGTTTCCGCCTGTCAACCACCAGCACCAATCCCCTGGCAATCACCGGGGCTGCCAGGACATACACCGGCAGGGCGAAGGCATACATATCCCACACGAAGTAATTCGCAGACCAGATGATTTGAGGTATCAGAGCGGCAATCAGAAACAGATCGAAGCGCTGCCGTTTGGCCACCAGAAGGTAGGCACCATAAAACAGGAAAACGAGCACCATGGACGGATATTGATAGGCCAGCAGAAACAGATAGTTCAGCCGCCAGAACAACTTGGGCACATCGGCAAACATGAGCGACCTGAAATTCCCCCCGGTCTGCTGGTCCAGAACAGTCATCAGCGAACCGTATTTCAGAAGGCCCTCAAAGAAGGCGAAAAGGAATATGGAGAGGCCGAGAACAAGAAATCCAAGGCCCAGCGCAAGATCTTTGAGGGAAAGTCGCCTTCTGTCCATGATCACCAGCACCAAGAAAGCCGGGAAGAACAGGGCCATCAGGATGTGGTTGGATATGCCCAGGCCCCAGAAAAAAACAGCTGCAAAAAACCATCTTTTCTGCGCGCTCCGTACGTATCTGGATACGGAGAGAAGGATCAGGGCGATCAGAAAACTGTTCAGCGTGTAGACTTCCAGCATGGTCGAATGCCACCAGAGAGACTGAGACAACATCAGGGCCGTGGCCGCGACCGCACTGATCCACAACCTCTGCGTATAGCTCAGACAGGTGAGAAAGATGAAATAGACAGTGCCGGCTCCACAAAGCATGGACAGCAGATTGAGCCTGAAAAACTCGCTGCCCAGGGGCAAAATCCTGATCCACAACCACCCCATAATCGAGAAGAGGTTGTGGTTGTTTACCCAGGCGTGTATCTGCAGGAAATAGGCGTTGTTGAGGACCAGAGCGGCATCCACATAGCCGACGGTTCTGGCCATGGTCGCGGCATAGAGGCCCAGCGGCAAGATCCAGAACAGCTGGATCACCCGCCGGGACAGAGGGCTGAAACGGGCATTCTCCATACTCCCTCTCCCCGATAGGCATTTTGTCGTTCCCGGGTTGACCGGAGGCTGGGCATGGCCCTCTGTTTTTCCGGGCTTACGGTTTTGTCGAACACCGTAACGCTCACGGGTATCGCCTCTATATTGTCAACCCAGGACCTTTCCTGGCGGATGCACCGGATTTTTCAGGCTCCCGGTAAATCGGAAGTATGGAAATTCCCGTTATTTCCCAGCTGTTGAAGCAAATTATAGTACAGATAGATCCGCGGTTGCAAATATCCTGTGTAGAGAGAGGGAAGATCTACCGGGCTTACACTTTTTTTCTTCGTAGATAGATAATCCGCCCGTTTTTGGGCTACACTTTCTCCCAGATGAAGGGACGATATCTCACATTATTCCTGTTATTGTTCATTCTCCTCCTGGGCAGCTGCCGCAGCAGTGGAACAGTGAAAGAACCTCCGGTTGACGGCCCAGGAGCGCCGGATGAATCCCCTCAGACCAGCCTGCCGGCCCCGGATGAGACCGAAGCAGTCACGGTAAAGCCCGTGGAGGAGCCGGCTCCGCCGGAAATCGGCTATTACGAAGCGGTTCGGCAGATATCCCGGCTGTATCCCCAGGATTTGCAGCCCCTGGCTATACGGGGGCGCATCGCGATCATTCTCCATGACTTGGATAACGATCAGCATCCGGAGTGTCTATCCTTGGGAGTGCCTTCGCGGGGCATCGATTCCGCGGAGATGACCAGCCTGGTTGATTCTTCCCGTTTGTTTCAGCAGGACAATGAGCCGATCTCGTTTTCCCTGCTCGTATTCACCAACGACCAGGGCAATTTTCGGCGCCTCAAGACCCTGAACCTCGGAGAACACACTGTATTTGAGTGCTTTCGCGGGAAACCTCTGTACGCAAATCGTTCACTCCCCGTAATCGTCACGGCCTCGTTCCAGACCGTAGAGGGACGGGAAGTCGAGCTGTTGGTATTCGACAATGCCGGCGGTCTGCCACGCTACCGACATACTCTTCAAGAAACACTTTCCACGCAGTACCGCCTGGTGGATATCGATGAAAACGGCATGATCGACCTGTTTGTCAAGGAGAGAGCGATCGAGGAGGGAACGGGATTCGAAACCTTTCTTACCTGGTACCGTTGGAACGGCCGGGATTTCGTCGAATATCGGTCTACGAACGTCGTTCGGAATCTGAACACCTTCCTCGCATCGGCCACAGAACTGCTGTTGACCGGGGAGCTTGGGCAGATCACAAGCTTTCTGCTCGAACCGGCCAGCATTCGCACGCTGGAGAGAAAGGGTTGGAGTGACCACAAAATCCTGATCCATACATTGGGATTGGAGGACATGGGGATAGAAAAGTTCCCATCTCTGCGGGAAGTCGTTTTCCCGCCCCTCCTGGAAGATCCTTTTCCCGGCGAAGAGGAAAAGGGCTCTTCCTTCGAGATTACCTATCGGATGATCGATCTGAACGGCACCTCCTACATCGCCAAGGCACGGCTCTGCATGCCTACCAACCCTTTCAAGGAAAGACAGTTCGCCTTCTGCCCTACACTCGATTGACAGAGAATCCAAAAGCAAATTACGCTGTACAGCATGTACAGCTATCTAATAGAAGGGGGCCATCCGCTCAAAGGCAAGATCAGGCCCAGCGGCAATAAAAACGCGGCTCTGCCCTGCTTGGCTGCAACCCTACTGAGCGATGAAGCGGTCATCCTGAGGAACGTTCCCGACATCGAAGACGTGGAAGTCATGCTCGGAATTCTAAAGGCCCTTGGCTCCGATATCCGCCGCCTGGATGAGCATACCTACAACATTAAAACAAACAACATCAAAAACTGCTCGATCCCCCTGGAAATGTCCAAAAAGATACGTGCGTCCATCCTCTTTGCCGGGCCGCTGCTGTCCCGCTGCGGAAAAGTCACCCTTCCTCCTCCGGGGGGAGATGTCATTGGACGGCGACGACTGGATACCCATTTTATCGCTTTCAAGGAACTGGGAGCCCGGGTGGAGGTGGATGGGGTATTCAGCCTGCAGGCCAATAAGCTGGTCGGAGCCGACCTGTTCCTGGATGAGGCTTCGGTCACGGCTACGGAAAACGCAATAATGGCCGCCGTGTTGTCGGAAGGCACAACAGTGATACAGAACGCGGCTTCCGAACCCCACATCCAGGACCTCTGCGGTATGCTGACACAGATGGGGGCGCGCATCAGCGGCATCGGCTCCAACATCCTGCGCATCGAAGGAGTAAAGCGACTGACAGGCACAGAGTTCAAGATCTCGGCTGATTTTATGGAAGTGGGATCCTTGATCGGCCTGGCAGCGGTCACCCGCAGCGAGCTGGAGATCCAGGACGCGGTTCCCCAACACCTGAGAATGACAAAGATCGCCTTCAGCAGGTTGGGAATTCACTGGGAAACCGATGGCAATACCATCCGGATTCCTGCGGGGCAGGAGCTGAAAGTCGTACCCGACATCGGCGGCACGATCCCAAAAATCGATGACGCACCCTGGCCCGGCTTCCCCCCCGATCTGATTTCCATAGCCCTGGTAAGCGCCACTCAGGTAGAGGGGACTATTCTCATTCACGAGAAGATGTTCGAATCCCGGATGTTTTTCGTTGACAAGCTCATCGGCATGGGAGCCCGCATCATCCTCTGCGATCCCCATCGGGCGGTGGTGAGCGGTCCCTGCCGTCTGAAAGGCGCCGAGCTGGTATCTCCGGACGTTCGTGCGGGGATGGCCATGGTGATCGCGGCACTGTGTGCCGAAGGCAAGAGCACTATCGGAAATGTCTATCAGATCGAGCGGGGCTATGAAAATCTTTCCCAACGGCTACAAGAGTTGGGCGCCCACATAGAAAGGGAGAACGCGGGTCAGAACCCCCGCTGAGCACGAATCTCCCCGTACGCCTTGTTGATGAGCTTGAACTTCTCTTCGGCGACCTTGGTAAACTCCTCCCCCAGGTTGGCAACAGTATCCGGGTGATACTGAGCCGCCAGCCTTCGGTACACGCTGCGGATCTGATCATTTCTGGCATCCGGACTGATACCCAGAATTCCGTAGGCTCGATTGTCCTCCTGTTTGAACTCCGCCGCCATGCTTTGATAAGAGGCGGCATCAATACGCAGGGTTGCGGTGATCCGTCGGATAAGTTGCTCTTCGGCTTGCGAAACTCCCCGCTTGTCCGCCTCGGCAATCTTGTACAACAATCGCAGCAGCAGGAGTCTTCCCGCCGGACTCGAGCTGAGGCGATAGTAACTGGCCAGGGCATCTACATCTAATCGCTCCCGATTGATAAAGGTCTCGTCGATAACCGCCTGGATGACCCGGTGATCGTCCTGGGAATAGGGGAAGTTCTGCCTAAAAAAAGCTTTGAGCGCATCGATCTGGGACACCCGAACGTGTCGATCCGCGTTGGCAACGGCAATGGAAAGTCCGATCAAGGATGTGAGAAAATCCAGCTGGGCAGCGGAGATCGAGTCCTCGGCTCCTCGTGACCTTTGGCCGATCCGGCCCGTAGCATCCCGCTCCTCAGTGGCTCGATCGTAGAAATGACCGACCAGTCCGCCCAGAATCGTTCCCATGGGACCGGCCAGGGATCCGAGGAGAGCCCCGATCAGTTTCCCTTTGAAGGCCATGGAGCTAATCCGTCCTCTGACCGGCCAGAACGATCATGGTGACCAGAAGCAGCAGTGCCTGGAGAACGAGAAAGACAATCAGAGAGATCGAGAAACCCAACCGCAGCAGTACGAAGTCCAGCAGGATTCGCTGGGCATGCAGATACACTCCGGTGAGAGAAATGGCCACGATCGGAAACAGAGGCATGGGCAGGAGAAGGGCCCAATGCAGGCGGGCGGAAAAACGGGCCCGGAAGCGCCAGCCAACGGCCACCGATAACAGACATAGGACGAGAAAGCTGAATGGCAGGAGCAATCGTCTCAGAATCTCAGCGGATATGCCGGATTCCAGATAACCGTAACTGCCGATTTGCCGGCGCGCTTGCCATAATGTGAAGAATCCCAGGCTTTCAGCGGAGGTGGAGGCCGGCCTGCCCCCTCTCAGAGTGGGAAGCTGTTCCAGAGCGGGTTTCAGCGAAAGCATGTAGGGCAGTTGCTCCCCCCTGAGCCGGGTTGCACCGGACAGGTAGCGAGGTACTGCTTCTCTTGACGCCTCCTTGCGCTCTGGGCTAAGTCTGTCGACTCCATGGAGATTCAAGGTTCCATCCCGCAGTTTGCCGTACGGGGCGTAGTAGTGATACAACAATCCCTGAGCGCCGAAACGCAGCGCTTCGATATCCTTGCAGAAAATCCCCGCATCAATTCCGGCCAGCTTGCCGATGAATACGATCTCCCGTTCATCCTCATCTCTGTAATTCACAAAGAGCAGCTCCGCGGCTCCGGGGAGGGTGTCGATCTGTTCAGCTTCATCAAGGAAGAAAGTTTCCCTGCGCAACTGCTCCTCGCTCTTGCTCAGGTAGCTGATCACATCGGCATCCTGCGGATACCTGTCCTGCAATTCCCGGAATACCTGGTAGGCTTTGAAAAACTCCTCATTCTGGAAGTGCTCGTATCCCTCCCGCTTTCGTTCATACAGTCGCTTCTCTTCCAGCTCGAGTGAACTGAGATCTTTGCTGGCGATCTTCTCTTGAGCCCGGGCGGCCAGTCGCTGAGCATCCCCTCTGTTGGGATCGAGCCGATAGGCCAGGTTAGCGTAGTAATGCGCGGAGAAGTAGTCTTCCCGCTCGAAATAATCCTGGGCCATATCGAGAAGCTCATAGGGTTTCTTTCCTTCAGCCAGATCCTTGATTCTCATCGAAGCAAGATCCTGCTGCTCCTGCGGCTGTGCCTCAGAAGGCTTGGCAATCATCTCCATCTGGAGGTCGCTCACCACCTCCATGATTCTTCTGTTTTCCTCGTCGATAGCCAGGTAGCGCTGATAGTTGAGTAAGGCGGTGTCCGGATCCTCCTGCCTCAGGGCCGCATCAGCGGTATCCAGGAAGATGCGGGCTTCGAGGGTCAGAGATGCGAAACGTTCCATGTTTCTTATGGCCAGCGGGTGAAGCCCCAATACCAGAGCCGTATACACGACTGTCAGCACGATAAAGGTGGTAAGGTGAGAGCTCACCAATCGCGCAAACGGTTGCTTGCTTGTTCGCAAGCGAACGGTCTCCGCGGTGGGCAAAAGGGAGTAGGCAACTGCTACCGCGGAAACGGTCACGGGGATGCAGTAGCGCATGAACAGGAGGAAAGAGTTTGTCCACACAAAGGGCCATTGAAAGGTCGGCAGATATCCGGGAAAGGTGAAGATAGAGTAGAAGAACAACAGGGCAAAGCCCAGCAGGTAGAAAAGGAGGAGAATCGAAAATGGATTCTGCACCGTCCGCCTTCGCACCGTCTATTCCACCTCCTCTCGTCGAAAAGGAACGAACAGAAGATCGAGGAGCAACAAGAGACCGCCGGTAATCAACAGCGTCACCTCGGGCAGGTACTGCAGGGCCTGGGGATTCTTCAAGACCTTGTCCAACTCAAGGAGCACCCCCTCGCTCATAAAGCGAAACAAGGCCAGAAAACCCCTTATAGCCAAGAGAGCCAGAACGACATTCAGCAGATGCCAGCGGCTAAGGCGGAGGAACATACCGCTTCCATAGAAGGCAACCACCAGGGCCAGAACGGCAAAGTAGAAGGCAGGCAGAGAACGCCGGAACACCCGCAGCAATTCCCGGTTGAGGAAATCAAGATCGGCAAACAGGCGCCTGTTCACAGGATCCGCGGCGAACATCTCTCCGTATACCGGATCCGCATCCATTTCCAGCGTGTAACCGGCCATGCGAATAACTACGGAGTCTTCTCCCACCAAAACCAGGCCTTGAGGAAAATACAAAAGCTTCTGGTCGGCACTCCCGCCTTCAGCCAGCAGCACGGGGCTGACGGTTCGTGCATCGATCTGTTCGACGTAGATCACTTTGCTCTCTGTCCTATTGAAGACTCCCGGAACCAGATAACGTCGGGAGGAGGGGGCTGCTCCGGACATGGAAACACCGACTCCCCTCGCATCGGCCGGTCCGAGCCGCTGGAGGATCTGATAACCGAAGGCCAGAAGCACAAACGCTCCGGCCAGAGGAACAAGCAGAGAGAGAAAGCGGCTTTGCGGCTTCGCGGCTATTCGGGCCAACAGGACGAACAGGGAAACGAGGACCGCGGCTGGAAGTATCTTGACGAGCAATTCAGAGATGCCGGCTTCCACCGCCTGAAGGGCCGCCTCCCGTCCCTCGGAATACACGCTGCCCCAAAGAGCGAGCACGCTCACGGCGAAGAAAAGGACGAACAGAAGTATAAATATAAAAAGGAAGAGTATGGGGAGGCGGTAGATGTCTTTCACGGTTAAGATAATTCTACCATCGGCGTTCCGGGATATCAAGTTGAAGGGCGGGTCGACCGGAAAACTGTGGGAGAAGGTTAGGCCGGGACAGATGATTGACCAAGTTTGAGTTCGGTCTATAATCTGAATTATAAACAGGACGTTGCGAGTTACAATTCTAGTTCTCCTCATCGGAATCTCCGTGGGGGTAGCTCTCTACTTTCGCCTCTCCCTCCACACCGATATCATCTATACCCACTTCATGTATATCCCGATCGCTCTGGCCTGCCTGTGGTGGGGACGCAGAGGCATGGTGGTCGCCCTGTTTATGGCAATCCTTGTGTTTTCATTCCACCTCTTGGGCCTGAAGCTGGGCAGCATCTGGAATGATGCGGCCAGAATCGCCCTGTTCGGTCTGGTCTCGTTCTTCATAGGTTCTGCTAGAGACCGGGAGCGGGCGGAGAAAAAAGCCCAGGAACAGGCGGAAATAAGACAAAAAGTGCTCACCGCACTGGCGGCAAAACAGGAAGAGCAGCTGGAACATTCCACCCGCCTGGCCGAGCTCGGCGAGATGGCGGCGGCGATCAGCCATGAACTGAACCAGCCGCTCACGGGAATACGCAACTACGCCCGCAACGCCTTCTACATGCTCGAACAATCGGTGGGCAGCGTGGAGGAGGTAAAGGGAAATCTGCGACTGATCTCCGAACAGGTCGATCGAGCCGCTAAAATCATAAACGAGATGCGGGAATTGGCGCGGAAGGAAGAACGCCACTTCACCCCGCTGGCAATCAACAGCGTGATTCGGGAAACCGCCGATTTTCTCATACCCCAGATGAGGCTTTCCGGTGTTGAGGTCGAGTTCCAACTGTCGGAAAACCTTCCCGATGTACGGGGGGACCGAACCCGGCTGGCACAGATCTTTCTCAATGTGCTTGCCAATGCTCGCCAAGCCATGGAGGGATCACCGATGCGGCGGCTCGCCATCCATTCTTTTGTGGATCCCGGAGATGAGCGCTTCGTGGTTGTCGAGATCAGTGACACGGGCAAGGGCTTCTCCGCCGAGGAAGCCCAGAAGCTGTTCCTTCCGTTCTTCACTACCAAGAAAAGCGGCCACGGCACGGGCTTGGGTCTGTCAATTTCCAAAGCGATTGTCAAGGACCACGGAGGTGACATCGAAGCCAGAGGAGTGAGTGGTCAGGGAGCTACCTTCAGCATTCGCCTGCCGGCAATCGAGGAGGAAGAGAGGGAAAACCATGCCTGATGGGAATATCGGGGATGCGCCGGTCATTTTTGTGATCGATGATGATGAAGCGGCCCGGCTTTCCATAGCTCAGATGCTCCGGCTGCGCGGGTTCAAGGTTGAGGCGTTCAGCTCAGCCGAAACGGCCCTGGGCTCCCTTGAAAACGCCAAGTGCATCATCACCGACATCAAGATGCCCGGAATGGATGGCGAACAGCTTCTGGCCGAAGCGACCCGGCGGGGGCTCCTGGCTCCGATTCTGATGATTACGGGTCACGGCGATATCCCCATGGCGGTTCGCTGTTTGAAAGCGGGGGCCTTTGACTTTCTGGAAAAACCCTTCGATGATGACGTGCTTCTTGCCTACGTAACCAAGGCTATCGAACAGATGGAACTCCGTGTGGAGAGCCGGGAACTGCGCCGGCGACTCAGCCTTCTTTCCCCCGAGGAGGATGGGCGCTTCTGTATGATCGGCCGTAGCCGGGAGATGCAGGACGTGTACGAACTTGTCGAGGTGGCAGCCCGGAACGACTCTCCGGTTCTCATCATGGGGGAAACCGGTGTGGGAAAGGAGCTGGTTGCCCGGGCAATTCACGCCCAGAGCGCCCGCTGTCGGGCTCCCTTCGTTCCGGTAAACGCAGGAGCCCTACCGGAAAACCTGCTGGAAAGCGAGCTGTTCGGCCACGCCCGGGGTTCCTTTACCGGAGCCACCTCCGAGAGGGAGGGGAAGCTGGTCACCGCTTCGGGAGGGACCCTGCTGCTGGATGAAGTCGAAACCATGTCGGAACGTGCCCAGGTCCAGCTGCTCCGCGTTCTGGACGACGGGATCGTGGAGCCCCTGGGAAGCAATAAACCGAGGAAGGTAGACATCCGGCTTGTCTCCGCCTCCAATGTAAATCTCCAGAAAGAGGTGTCCAGAGGGACAATTCGGGAGGATTTTTTTCACCGGATCATAGTCCTCTCCATTGTGGTGCCCCCGTTAAGGGATCGCCAAGAGGACATTCCGCTGCTCATTTCTCACTTTTTCCGGCTGAGGGCCGATCAGATCGGTCTGCCGGTCCCGCAGATACCGGAAAAGACCCTGGCCAAGCTTCTGGCGTACAGCTGGCCCGGAAACGTTCGTGAACTGAAGAACACAGTGGAACGCATGCTGATCACATCTCGCGATGGAGTGGCTGGTGATTTTGTGCCCGATCTGGATTTCGAGTCGGCTCGCCTGCTCTCCCTGCCCGCCGCTCCCGGATTGCTGCGGGAGGAGATGGAGCGAACCGAGAAAACCGTGATCGAAACGGCCCTGCGAACAAACAGGGGGCAGATCAATCCGACCTACCAGTCCTTGGGCATCTCCCGCCGGGCTCTCTATGAACGGATGAAGAAATACGGCTTGGAGCGGGAGGGGTATCGCTGAGCCGCCCTGTTCGGGGTATTTCATGCACAGATCTCCCATGGGAGACACGGACCCATCGACCGGCGGCTCTCCGCCCGCCTTCCCAGATGGCTATCCGGCTTTGCCTCGGCTTTCCCTCAATGAAATCCGTAACCACGAGTTTTTCGTAAAAATACCGGCTTCTATCTTTCATTTCTGCAAGAAAATAGCGAACTAACCCTCCGCAAAGCTTCCGGGAGATAATCCCGGGGTCAAGTTTCCGGCCGGGCGCGCCTTCCCGCACAACGCCAGGCAGAGCCCGTGCTTATGGCACGATACTTGCTATTTGGCACGAGGGAAGCACCGATCCTATGAAACTTGAAAAGCTGATCGAGGTCATCGACGCCCGGATGCTGCAGCCGTGCGGCAGGGGAAGGACCGAGATCGCCCGCGTGTTTGCCGGAGACAAGATGAGTGCGCTTCTGGAACAGGCCGGCCCGGAAACCATGCTGGTGACGAACCTGGCCAATGCCCAGCTGGCCTGCGTGGCCGAGCTCATGGACTGTCCGGCGCTTTGCCTGGTCGGCGGCACGGAACCCGATCCGCACCTGCTGGAAGCGGCTGCCCGGGCCGAAACGGCCGTTTTGGTCTGCGGGCTGGACATGTTTGAAACCTGCGGACGCCTGCATCGCCGGCTGTATGGGAACGATTCCCAGCAGCGATGATCACCAGCTGCTTTCCGATTGCGGGTGGTAGATTCGAAGATGCAGGGGCCGCTTCCCGCAGGCTGAAGGAGCAGTTGAAGCAGATAGGTGTCGCCGGGCAGATCATGAGACGAATCATGATCGCCGCCTACGAAGCGGAGATGAATGTGGTGATTCACGCCTCTAAAGGAAATCTCTGGGCCAGACTCGATGGCGAGCGATTCAACATGGAAGTGATCGACGAAGGTCCGGGCATCGCCGACCTCCATCTGGCCATGAAACCCGGCTTTTCCACGGCTTCGGCGGAAGCGAAGCAGCTCGGTTTCGGAGCAGGAATGGGTCTTCCCAATATCGAGAAAGCGAGCGACCTGTTCGAGGTGAACTCTCACGTCGGCCAGGGAACCCGGGTGTGCTCGACAATCTATCTCAAAACACAGCCGGTGGAACAGTCCGCCGGCCGGGGCCTGTCCGTCCGGAAGGAGCTCTGCGTCGGCTGCCTCGACTGTCTGAAGGCCTGTCCTACCCGGGCCCTCAGGGTATGGAACCGGCAACCCCATATCCTGTCCGCTCTGTGTATCGAATGCACAGCCTGTATCGAGGCCTGCCGGTGGGGGGTTTTCAAGGTCCCGGTTACACAGAGTAGCAATGCCTTGGAGGAATCCCCGGCCGGCGCACACACCCTCGTACTCCCCAGGGCTTTCCTCACACAGTTCGGATCGAAGATCCCCCCCAGAGCGGTTCTGGCAGCTTTAAGAAACCTGGGGTACAAGGACATTCGTTTCACGGAGGAGTGGGATAGAGAGCTGCGCCGTATCGTGAGGCGTTATGCCGCGGGTCGGGAAGGGCACCCGGTCATTGCCCCTATATGCCCGGCCGTGATCAATCTGATCGAAAGCCAATTTCCTTCTCTGATCCCTCAGATAGCCCCCTTCATGACACCGATCGAAGCAGCCGTGGAAGC
>Ga0114922_10002250_pt1 | contig 18140 bp, 13 predicted proteins | sample AartaG_FD_100975 | JGI IMG/M metagenome (GOLD analysis project Ga0114922, IMG submission 100975) | Deep subsurface microbial communities from Aarhus Bay to uncover new lineages of life (NeLLi) - Aarhus_00045 metaG | ecosystem: Environmental > Aquatic > Marine > Oceanic > Sediment | place...
ATAGCCAGCGGGTCAAGCACCTCCTGTTGTATGGTGCGTTTCAACGGTCTGGCACCATACGCCGGGTCGTATCCTTCCCTCGCGAGAAGCTCTCTCGCGGTTCCCGTCAGTTCTATAGCTATATGTTTACCTTCGAGGCGCGTCTTGAGCCGTCGGAGCTGGACGTCGACGATACGCTTGATCTCCTCGAGACCGAGCGCGTTGAACACGACGATATCGTCCACACGGTTGAGGAACTCCGGTCTGAACGTGGCTCTCAACGCCGCCATCATCTGTTCTTCCCTCTTGTCAGGGTCCGCATCCATCTCGGCAATGAGCTGTGAGCCGACGTTGGACGTCATTATGACGACGGTGTTCTTGAAATCGACTTTCCGGCCCTGTCCGTCGGTGAGGCGCCCGTCGTCGAGCACCTGGAGCAGCGCGTTGAACACTTCCGGATGCGCCTTCTCGATCTCGTCGAACAGCACGACGCTGTACGGTCGCCGTCGGACGGCTTCGGTGAGCTGGCCGCCTTCCTCGTACCCGACATATCCGGGAGGAGCGCCTATGAGCCGCGCGACGGAGTGTTTCTCCACGTACTCGCTCATATCGATCCGCACCATCGCGTGCTCGTCATCGAAAAGGAACTCCGCCAGCGCCCGACCGAGCTCGGTCTTGCCGACGCCGGTCGGGCCCATGAATATGAACGACCCGATAGGCCGCTCGGGGTCGTTCAACCCGGCGCGCGCACGGCGGACGGCGTCGGAGACGGTCTTCAACGCATGATCCTGACCTATGACCCGCTGACGGAGCCGCTGTTCCATATTCCTGAGCTTCTCGATCTCGCCCTCGAGCATCCTCTCGACAGGTATACCGGTCCATCGCGCTACGACCTGCGCGATATCCTCCTCCTCGACCTCCTCCTTGAGCATCGTCACATCTTTCTGCAATTCGGCGAGCCTCTTATTCTCTTCCTCGAGCTGTTTCTGGAACTCGACGAGCTTCCCGTACCGGATCTCCGCTACTCTACCGAGGTCCCCTTCCCTTTCGGCAAGCTCTTCCTCTCTTTTCGCGACGTCGATCGCTTCTTTGATCGTGCGGATGCGTTCGATAGCCTCTTTCTCGTTCTTCCAATGCGCTTTCTTGGTGTTCAGGTCCTCCTGCAGATCGGCCAGCTCCTTCTCGAGCGCCTGCAGCCTGTTCTTGCTGGCGGCATCCTTCTCCTTCCTGAGCGCTTCACGCTCGATCTCGAGCTGTCGGACACGCCGTTCGACCTCGTCAATCGCATACGGCAGACTGTCGATCTCGATCCGCAGCCTGGAAGCCGCCTCGTCTATAAGGTCTATCGCCTTGTCCGGCAGGAACCGCTCGGAAATGTATCTATGGCTCAGGTTCGCCGCTGCGACAAGAGCCGAATCCTGTATTCTCACACCGTGATGCACCTCGTACCGCTCCTTCAGGCCGCGAAGTATGGCTATCGTCGACTCGAGGTTCGGCTCGCCGACGTAAACCGGCTGGAACCGCCGTTCAAGAGCGGCATCCTTCTCGATATGTTTCCGGTACTCGTTGAGCGTGGTCGCGCCTATACATCTGAGATCGCCTCTGGCGAGCGCCGGTTTCAGCATGTTGGACGCGTCCACCGCGCCCTCGGCAGCGCCGGCACCCACAACGGTGTGGAGCTCGTCTATGAACAGTATGATCTGACCGTCGGCTTCCTCGATCTCCTTGAGGACGGCCTTCAGACGGTCCTCGAACTCGCCCCGGAACTTCGAACCGGCAACGAGAGCGCCGAGGTCCAGCGCAACGAGCCGCTTGTTCTTCAACCCTTCGGGAACGTCGGCGCCGACTATACGCTGTGCAAGTCCCCCGACGATCGCCGTCTTGCCGACACCGGGCTCGCCTATCAGGACCGGGTTATTCTTCGTCCTGCGCGACAGGACCTGCATCAGACGGCGGATCTCCTCGTCGCGGCCTATGACCGGGTCGAGTTTGCCCGAACGCGCGAGATCCGTCAGGTCGCTGCTGTACCGCATCAATGCGCCGTACTTTTCCTCAGGATGCTGGTCGGTCACGCGCTGCGTGCCGCGTATATCCTGCAGGGCTTTCAGGATGGTCTCTTTCGTCGCGCCGTGGGACTGGAGGAGCTTCCCACCGTCGTTCTTGAGCTCCGAGACGGCCAGCAGCATATGTTCGGTGCTGAGGTACTGATCCTTGAGCTGCTGCGCCTCCTGCCACGCGTGGTCGAGCACCTGCTTCAGCTCGGCCGAAATGTACGCCTGCGATACTGCGCCGCCTGTAACCCTCGGGATCCTCTCCAGATCCTGTTCCACCTCGTTCCGGAGAAAACCGGGATCTACGCCCACCTTCTGCAATACCGGCGGCACGACCCCTTCGTTCTGCTCCAACAGGGCGGCAAGCAGGTGCGATGGAGCTATTTCCTGATGGTTCTTACCTTCAGCTATCTCCGCCGCACGCGCAAGGGCTTCCTGCGCCTTAACTGTCAGTTTATCTAGTCTCATTGGTTATCGCTCCTTTACATTCATAATCGCGTCAACCTTCTTCACAATGGTCCCGCTGACTAAACTGCAAGGTACGTGCCGAAGAATGCCCGGAACGGGGGGCAGAAAGCTAACGCATGTATAGACAGGGGCTTACATTCGACATTATGCGGCGGAACAGGAAATCAGACGGGTTCAATCTCCCGCAGATGTTTCAAATTGAGACAGTTGGATGGCGTGTTTGCTGACCTTGCGCCAGAGCGTCGAGCGGGAGATCCCGAGCTTCTTGGCCGTCTCCGTCTGGTTACCGTTGCATCGGGTGAGGGTATCGACGATTAGGCGCTTCTCCATCTCTTCGATAGTCAGGAAATCGCCCTCCGACCTTTCGGGAAGGGCGCGACGCACCCCTCTGACAGTCACGTGCTCCGGCAAGTCGATCGCCCTTATGAGGCCGGAGTCCGCCATGATGGCGGCGTGTTCGATCATATTCTCGAGCTCTCTGATATTGCCGGGATAATCGTACTTTTCGAGGATGAGTTGGGCCGATTCATCCATCCCGGTTATGCGTTTGTTGAGTTTCCGGTCGCACTTGTCGATGAAATGCCGGACCAGGCTCGGCAGCGCGTCCATCCGCTCGCGCAGAGGCGGCAACCGAATCTGGATGACGTTGAGCCTGAAGTACAGGTCCTCCCTGAAGGTCTTCTCTTCGATGCGCTGTCTCAGGTCCTGGTTTGTTGCGGCGATCACGCGCACGTCGACCCGCCGGGTGAGGGTATCGCCTACGCGGCGCAGCTCGCCGTCCTGCAGCACGCGAAGCAGCTTCACCTGCGTCATGAGCGTCATCTCGCTCACCTCATCCAGGAACATCGTGCCCTTGTCGGCCTCCTCGAACAGCCCCTTCTTGTCGGTCGTTGCGCCGGTGAACGCGCCTTTCTTGTACCCGAAAAGCTCGCTTTCGAGCAGGGTTTCGGGCAAGGCGGCACAGTTTACCGCGACAAACGCCCTGCTGCGGCGCGGGCTGATCTGGTGGATCAGGTTGGCGAGAACCTCCTTGCCGGTGCCTGTCTCGCCGGTGAGCAAAACCGTGCTGCTGGTCGGGGCAACCTTTGAGGCCAGCTCGAGCACCCGGCGCATCGCACCGCCTGTTCCGACGAGATCTTCCGTTGTGGCTCTCTGGAAGGCATCGAGCGCCTGTCCGTCCTCTCTCCTCTTCAGCGCGCCCTCGACCAGCATGGCCACGTCGTCCATCTTCATGGACTTCAGGACGTAGAAATAGGCTCCGCGGCGGATGGCTTCGGCGGCTTTGTCGAGGTCGTCCACCTCGGCAAGCATGATTATCTCGGTGCCGGGATGCCTTCTGAGGGTGAAATGGATGAGGTCGATATCGGTCTCGGCCGCTACGCGGCAGTCGAGCAGAACCACCTCGTACGAGTTGTCGGAGACCTGCTTCAACATGCATTTGCTGTCGGAACAGAGGTCCACCCTGTGACCGAACCGTACGAGAGTTTCCGTAAGTCCTTCTCGCACGGATTGTTCTGATTCGACAATCAGTATGCTGGCCACGCGTAGTCACCTCGCTCCGGATGGCGATTGTCCCAAATGCCCCGTCATGTTGATGGTGTCATCAGGTTGATTATACGCTAAATGTTGCGATTTGTCAACAAAATAGTGAGGGCAGCCGTCAATGATGTTTCGATATGCAACGATCGTGCATTGCCAGCGGCTATTTTCCCCGTCATTGCGAGCGTGAGCGAAGCAATCTCACCTTGAGGTAGGGCGGGCATCTTGCCCGCCGTTGGACAGGCAGAAACCGAGATTGCCGCGTCGTCCGCCCAGGGCGCCCGCCGCGGCGGGTCGCAATGACGGGTGAATATGGTACGGTCTGGGCGCAACGCCTGCCGGTGGGGCTGTAGGGGAGCCCCTCGTGGAACGTGCGCCGTGGCGGATGGGCGGGCTCCCGCAGGCTCGCCGACGGGAGGGTACAAGACCCTCCCCTACGGAGTCCGCCGCTAGTGCGCATCTGCAAAGTAAAGGTAGGGGCAGGTCTCAGACCTGCCCGCATGCAACGGGGTACAGGGAAAGACATGCGCGGGCGAGTCTGAGACTCGCCCCTACAACAGTTCCCTCTCCCCGCGGGAGAGGGTTAGGGTGAGGGTGCGCATTGGATGTCCAGCAGGACTGTGCGGCAATCGGACGCCGAGCTTTGGTATGGGGTTTCTTAGCGTTCTCAGCGTCTTTGCGTTGAGGCTAACGTCTTCCGGAATCTCGAGTCTGAGGCCACTCCACGGGACGAGCCTGGTCCTCGCGTTCGAGTATCTTCTCGATGATTTCGAAATTAGAGGGCGTGTTATGGATTATGAGCAGGTTGGTCGTGGGGCTTAAGTCCAAGTAAGATAGCGTTTCTCCGGTATACGGCTCTATAATATCGGGTATTTCCTCGTGCAATTTGGCCAGTATCTTCTTCGCCCGGTATGGATTCTGCAGGAGATAGTAGCGTGTCTCGAGCGGCTCGAAAGACTCACTCCGCACGATGTCCGGGCTCGATACCCAGATGAATTCCGGTTGGACCTTGTATGCGAGCCCCATCGGCTCAAGAATCGCTTTCAGAACCATTTCGCCCGGTGTGTCCTCGAAGTGCAGATCCGCGATCTCGCTCTGGACGCTTGGCTCTATGGGCCTTTTAGCCGGGGTGACAGGCTCGGTCTCTCGGGGAGGTGTGGAATCGAGCATCACGCGCTCGTCAAGAACTATGTTCGCCTGGGCGAAATCGGACAGAAACGACAACACGTCACGAACGTCGGTCCCTGCCGCATAGTGCGCGGTAACGGTTGTCTCGCGCAGCTTCTTCTCGATTCGCCTTATCCGGTCGATGGTCGACATCTTCTCTTCGGGTTCAGGTTCAGGATCTGCGCGTGCTAACGGGCGAAAGCGCATGGGCCGGTACTCGACCTCGACGTCCTCGCCGGCACGGCCCGGCGTCACTTGTTGAGTGCACTCTTCTGCATACTTCCGCGCGATCTTGTTGTCCGGGTCGAGAGCGAGCGCGCGGTTGAACCGGTCGAGCGCGTCCCTGTAGTACCCGTCGGCGTAGAGTTTCACGCCGACATCGAGCAGCTCTGAAACTTCGCCTGCATCGTCAAGCTTCAGAATCTTCACCGGATCGCCTTCAAACGGCCCGACAAATGTGCGTATGCTGGACCACACGGGATCATTCTTAACGTAGAAACAGTTCTTGTTGGGTACGTGGTATACCGTCGCGTCAAGGCCCCTGTAAACGCAAACGACGTCGTCTCGAATGCTATAGGATTGTGACCCTCTGGGTCTCTCCTCCCACAAATCAGCAGGTTCACCCGTACGCGTCGTTCGCGGTGCCGTCGTTAAGTCCAAACCACGAAAACTTTGTGCAGGGGTCGTCATGAAGGAGGGAGCAATCTTTCGCGTTTGAGTAGGCGGATACTCGACCTCGACGTCCTCGCCGACGCGCCCCGGTATGAGGTACTGTTTGCATTCCTCCATGTACTTTTTCGCCGTCTCATTCTCCGGGTCGATGCCCAGTACGCGGCTGAACGGCTCGCGCGCGGCCCTGTAGTACCCGTCAGCGTAGAGTTTCACGCCGACATCCATCAGCTCTGAGACTTCGCTTGTCTCTTCGGGGATCGTCTCAGAGTCCTCAAAAGACTCCGATGTTTCCGCTTCATATCTCCTCCCGGTTGGAACCCATGTGAAGATGACCTTGTTTGCCTCGAGATCGATTGCCTCTAAGACGGCCCGGCCGTCCGCGAACGCGCCGCCTTCAACTGCCACTTGTCTGTAGCGGTCGCCGATACCGATCACAGCAATCGGTTTTGCCGTTGGATTTCCCTGGAACGCTATAAAGCGCATGTCCTCCGGAACAACTTCGTCCCAGTCGATTCGCTCGGTGACACTAGTCTCTTCCCCCTCCGCCAGCGTTCTGCGCGAAGGTATGGTGATGCGGCGGCCAGTCGTGCCATCGGACGACGCCTCTAGCCCATCAGATGGGGCCGGTTGTTCGCGGTGGAGGACGTCCGGGGTCGAGATCCAGATGGACTCCGGTGTGACGGCGTAGTCCAGCCCGAGCGGTTTGCACATCGCAATCAGGGCATCGCCGAGGGAAATTCCTTTGAGGTAGATCCTGTGAACATGGCCGTGAACGGTCGGTCTGATTCCTCCAACCGTCTCCGCGGTTGTGCCGTCCGAGGGCAGGATCACACGCTCGTCAAGCACTATGTTCACGCCCACAAACTCCGCGAGAAACGCGAACACGTCGCGAATATCGGTTCCCCCCGCAAAATTCAGACTGACCGACTTCCCCAACGGCTCGCGCATTTCCTCCATCTTCGCATTTGCGTCTTCGGCGTCTGTTCCCTCTCCGGACGGAGGTCTCAGGCGTGTTTCTACCGCTCTGAATGTCTCCTTCTTCAGCACGTCCGGTCTGGAGATCCAGATGTACTCCGGCAAAGCTACGTAGTCGAGACCCCACTGCTTGAGCATCACGGCCAGGGCGTCGCCAAGAAGGATGTTTTTGAGGTAGAGGCGGCGAGTCTCGCTCTTGACCGTTCGATCTATCCCATCAACCGGTGGGCGCGCACGGACTTCAGACCCACTCGGCGGCATAGTCGGTACGCGCGGCATGCCCGGCGCAGTGGGACGGGGAACTGGCGGCAGCATGACGCGTTCATCGAGGACTATATTCACCTGGGCGAAGTCGGACAGAAAAGACAACACGTCGCGAATGTCGGTTCCTGCCAGGAAATCAGCGCTGATGTTGGCTCCTAACTTTGCCGCCACTGCTTCCGCTTGGCCAATGATGTCTTCTTCTCGTGCGCCGCTCCCCGACGGAACTATCAGCCGACTCTCCGTGGGCGGGAATGTCTCAGTTCTCAGGACGTCCGGTCTGGACAGCCAGATGAAGTTCGGCTGGACAACGTACTCGAGCCCCGCCGGCTTGAACGCCGCTTCAAGAGCATTGCGAAGCGGCATGCCCTTGATGTAAACCCTGTGCATCTCGGTGGCGACAGTGGGTTCGATCGCTCCGGGGACCTTGGGGACAGAATCGTCAAGCGCGGGTGTCGGAAACCCGGGTGGTGGAAGCATCACGCGCTCGTCGAGGACTATGTTCACACGGGCAAAGTCCGACACAAACGCAACTATGTCGTGAATGTCGGTCCCTTTGGCGAAATCGAGGGAAACCACCGTATCCAGTTTCTTCTCCATCTCCGCCATCTCTTCATCCCGCTCCGCTTGTTCCTCTTCATTCGCGACGAAGACCGTGTCGCGCGTGTCACCGGCGCCCGTGCCGCCTTCCGGAGCGCCTCGGGCATCCGTCAGGACGACGCAGGCGAGTGCGGCAAGCAGAACGAGCGATACAACCGACCGCAGCATGGAGTCTCTCTTGAATAGCGCAATCATGATGATTCTCCTTTTTATCTGCGACTTGTCCTCGACTATTCCCGCCAACCCGGGTACGCGTCGCGGCTGCGAGAAACGTTCGAGCAGGCTCACGATGGTCCTGCCGTAGCTTTTCGATTCGCCGGGTTGCGTGCGCGACAGAACGAGCGCGTCGCACGCGATCTCGCGGTCGGCACGCATGCGGTAGAACGCGTACCAGATGAGCGGGTTGAACCAGTGCATGAGCTGCAGCGCCGCCATCAGCCAGTTGACGGCAATGTCGCGGCGTTTGAGGTGCGCAAGCTCGTGCAGGAAGACGTAACGCAGCTCGTCGCGGTCGAGCGTCTCGACCATACCCTCGGGCAGCAGCAGACGCGGACGGATGAACCCGAGCAGCGCCGGGCTCTTGACCCTGGGCGTCTCAACCACAGACAAGTACGCGCGTACGCCCATCGTCTCTTTGCAGGTTTCGAGGAGACCGAGCACACCTTCGTCCGTGACCTGTCTCTGGCGGGCGATACGCGACGATAGCGCGATGTTCTGCCCGACGGCGTAGATCGCTACGAGCAGCGCGCCGAACGCCCAGATCAACGGTACCGGCTGAACGCGAAACGGCGCGCGTTGAACGGGAATCGGTTGGCCGTCTAGCTGTCCGGGTAGAAGCGGCACCGGTGCGGGCATCGACAGGGATACCGGCTCCGCAGGTTCGGTGGGGCCAAGGACGATCACGTCCGGTTCGACGGCGGCCGGACGCTCCTGTCCGAACGGCATAAGGTTGAACACACTGAAACTGCTCTCCGGCGCGCCGGGCATAACCAGGCGCACCAGGAGAAGCAGCCACAAACAGTAGTGCCACCTCGCGCCGAGCTTACGGCGCAACACCGCCTGAACCGCAAGTATGAGGCAGACCAGAACGCTGGCCTGCACGCTTGTTCGGAACAGCCACTGGAAAAACGGGATCAACTGTAGGTCTGGAAACGCCACGATCATCGCCCCCTTTCGTCGAGGATGTGCTTAAGGTCCTCGATCTCGTCCGGCGTCAGCTCGGCGTCCTCGAGAAGGTTGGCGAGCATCGGCTTGAGCGCTCCTCCGTAAACCCGACTCAACAGCGAGTGGTTTTCCGCCTTCATGCACTCGACCTCGTCCACCAGGGGATAGTAGTGGTACGCCCTGCCCTTCTTGTCGAAACCGAGCGCCCTCTTCTTGACCAACCTGTTGAGCAGCGTCTTGATGGTTTTCGGTTTCCAGGTCGTCGTGTGGTTCAACGCGTCGACCACCTCGTTCGCAGTGCGCGGGGCCTCGGCCCACAGCACCCTCATAACCTGCCACTCCGATTCTGATATTCTCGGTATCCTTTTCATAGTCACCTCCATTGTGATTACGCCTGTAATATATCTATATTATTACACATGTAATCGATTTTGTCAAGGGAAAAATTCGGCTTATTGGCAGACAGGAATGTCTGCCCCACCAACCTGCGCGCTGATCGTGTGGGCAGAGCAAGCGCTGCCCCTACGCCGATCCCCTCTCCCATTGGGAGAGGGCTAGGGTGAGGGGCGATGTTGAATGTCCGGCGCAACTGTGGTACAAGTAAGCACAGGGCTAATTGCAGGCAGGGTGGGCGGGTCGCCCGCCGTCAGGTGTTAGGAGAGGATACGATGAAGATCAAGCGGGATTCCGAGATAGAGGGTGCCGTGGTGGAGATGGAAGGCGCCAAAGACGTTACTATGAAGATACTTATAGGGCCGGATGACGGGTCGCAGAACATCATCATGCGACTGTTCACGGTCTCTCCCGGCGGCCACACGCCGTACCACACGCACGATTTCGAGCATCTGGTCAAAGTGCTGGCCGGTACAGGTGTGGTGGTTGATAAGGACGGCAACAGACACGATCTGTCGCCCGGACACAACGTGTTCGTGGAGCCGAACGAGAAGCATCAGTTCGCGAATCCGCACTCGGAGCCGCTCGAGATGACATGCACAATCCCTAATCCCGACGTGAAATGAGTGCGGTTTGTGCCGCTCGCCGAGGGTCGCGCCAGCTGATAATGTACCTTTCGTTCACGGGCTCCCTACTTTCTCCACCTCACGCCGGAGCTTCTTGGTTGCCGCCCGGACGTGTTGATGCACGGTGGTGAAATGCACTCCGGTTATCGCGGCGATCTCCCTGAGGCTTTTCCCCTCGAAAAAGTAGAGTTTCGCGCAGGTGCATTGAGGACGGGTGAGACAATGCTCGATAAGGTTCACCAGGATCACCAGTTGTGCGGCACGTTTCCTGCCCCGCGCGAGCCGTCGGTTCACCTCCTCCGCCGGCTCGTACCACAGGCCGTCCTCGTTGGCGAACCGCTCGAGGTCCCTCGGGTCAAACGATTTTTCCAGGAACTTGTACGAAGGTATCCGGCACATCGGGAAGCCCTCCTGCCGCCGTGTAGCGACATTCGTGAGCCTCCCTTGCCCGGTACCGGCTCGGTTACCGTTAAGAAACAGTTCGCTGGACGCGACCCTCTAGAGGGTTGCGTCGGCGATCACGTTCCGGAACAACCTCGTGATGACGTTGTTTCTCCTCCCTGTCAATCTGTACGATTCTTCCCTGTCTAACAGTTATCTTCACGTCGCCAAACTCGAGACCTTCAATCTTGGACCTGATCCAGTTCAGGGCAGCCTCCGACAGACGTCCGTGCGTGTCGTTCCAGCCCTGCTCCATGCTGTCCCCCTCCCGACCAGCCCTGTGAATGGAAGTGTCGCCGCGCTCGGCACATTAAACCCGACGCCGAGGGGCCAATATAGTAGACGGTCTATACGGGCGAAACATTCCACGTCAATTGCCGTCTTCGCTATTCTCGTTTCGCTGTCATCATTACACGAGACAGAATCGGAAATCTTTCGGTTTCCCTTGCGATTCTCTCGTGTTGTCGTGGCGACCGAGCCGAAATACGCGTCTTTCGAGACAGTCCCATCCTAATACTTCATGTTCTGTAGGGTGTGCTTATTGACGGTCTGAAGGTAATAAGGGATTTCAGCGCTGGTGGGGGGGATCCGCTGCGATATGCTAAAGCAACCGGCCGGAGCCTGTACTGCTGCGTCTTACGGCCTGGCTCCTCTTCGTCCCATTGGTCCGCGACCGGGCCCTCCTCGTGCAGCCCTCCCTCCGGGACGCTGACGTCCGGCGGGGCGGGTTGCGGGGCCTGTTGTGGCCGGTGCCGCAGGGCGCACGGTGGGTGTGGGCATGACTGGAGGAGTCGGAATGCGTAAGGCTGGGACGGTCGGTTGCACGCTACTGACCGGTGCTGCCGGTGGCCCGGGAACGCCGATGAGTATGGTACTGTCCGAAATCTGGTAGGTAAGCGCCTTGTCCTCCTCGAGTTTCGCCAACATCTGCAGGACGTTGCTTCCGTCCGCTTTCGTAAATGTCCATAACGGGTCGACACTGCCGTCGACTATTTTCTCTCTTACCTTGGGGTCCACCGTGATGTTTATGCTGTAGAGCTCGGATATGTTGGCAAGTATCTCGACGAAGCTGGTGGGTTCCGGGTAGTTCACGGCAATACTCTGAGTAAGTTTTGCCCTGAGAGCGCTCGGTACGCGCACACCGGCAGGTTCGGGTCGCAGCGTCGGTCGCTCCATCGTCATTCGCGCCCGCTCAATCCTGTCAATATCTTTGCGCGTAAAGGACATTCTTACCATGTCGCTGATCTGCACCTGTACGCCGCGCCAGTCCTCCGCCAGGACCTTGACGTTGTTCAGGACCGATCTGTTCTTGAAATGAATCGTATCAGCGCCGGCGCGCGCCGGAATGGCCGCAAGAAGAACCAAGACCAATGCTATTGGCAACGTGTATCTGGATCGCATTCTAAATCACCCCTTCAGGCTATGCTGGCAGTCGTCTCCTCTTTGCCAATAGTATAGCGCGATAGGGAGTGGATGTCAAGCAGAATAGGGGGGCGGAAAGTATTTTTCTCTCGTTCATAATCGTTGCATTCTCAGCGGTTTCTGTCAATACCCCAGTTTTTCTGTTGACTGGCGGAGCAGAAACTTGATATAATACCGGCAGCCACTTCGGGACAGGGTGAAATTCCCGACCGGCGGTGAGCCGATATTCGGCGAGCCCGCAAGCGTGGTCCTGGCGACCATGCAGATCTGGTGAGAATCCAGAGCCGACGGTACAGTCCGGATGGGAGAAGACGGTTACAGCTAGCTAAATGTTGTTTATATGCTGTCCCGAAGAGGTGTCTTCGGGACTTTTTTTGTTGTTATGACGGATGCGGATTACATGATGATGGCGTTGGAGCTGGCCGAGCGCGGTCGCGGCAGGACGAGCCCGAACCCCATGGTCGGCGCGGTTCTCGTGCGCGACGGGGAGGTGGTCGGTCGTGGATACCATGCACGCGCGGGCGACGATCACGCGGAGATCGTCGCGCTGAAAGATGCCGGCGAGCGAGTTCGCGGCGCGACGCTTTACGTCAACCTCGAACCGTGCTGCCATCATGGTCGCACGCCTCCGTGCGTTGACGCGGTCGTGGAGGCCGGAGTGAAACGAGCGGTTGTGGCGATGGTGGACCCGTCGGACAAGGTCGACGGCAAAGGTATCGCTGAACTGCGCCAGGCAGGTATAGACGTGGAAGTCGGGTTGCTCGCCGAGGAAGCGGATCGGCTTAACGAGGTATTCATCAAGTACGTCACGACGGGCAGACCGTTTGTGTTCTTGAAGGTGGCGATGAGCCTTGACGGGCGGATCGCCACGGGTACGGGCGATTCGAAGTGGATAACCTGCGAGGAATCGCGCGCGCGGGTACATCAGTTGAGAGACCAGGTGGACGCCGTGCTCGTAGGATGCGGGACTGTGGCGGAGGACGATCCCGAACTGACGACCAGGCTGCCGGACGGTGACGGGAAGAACCCCGTGCGTGTAATCCTGGATGGCAAAGCGAACATGCCAATTGATGCGCGTGTGTTGGCTGAAGGTTCCGCGGGCGTATCGTGGGTTGTTGTCGGAGAATCCGCCGAGTCGGACCGCGTAGAGAAGCTTCGGGAATCCGGCGCTGAGGTTGTGGTTTTGGCCGACAGTGACGGACGGATCGATTTCGACGTAGTGCTTCGCGAACTCGGCCGCCGCGAGATCACCAGCTTGCTGATTGAGGGCGGTAAGGGAGTGTTCACCGAGGCGTTGAGATCAGGTTCGGTTGACAAGGTGCTCGCGTTCGTCGCGCCTGTCATACTGGGAGGCGACGGGCGGTTCTCCGCCGTAGGCGAGCTGGGAGTTGAGGAAATAAGCGATGGGCTCAAGTTGCGAGACGTTAGTGTTAAGCGCATCGGCGATGACGTTCTGATCGAGGGGTACGTGAGCGATGTTCACCGGCATAGTTAGAGAGATCGGCACGGTAGTGCAGGCCGTGGTCGCCGCGGAAGGGATGCGGTTGGCTGTGGAGACTGTGACAGCGGCTGAGTCGAGCAATGTCGGGGACAGCGTGGCGGTGAACGGCGCGTGTCTGACGATGACGCGACTCGATGGAAAGGTGTTCCACGCCGATGTTATGCGGGAAACGCTGAGCAAGACCACTCTGGGCGGGCTTCGTCCCGGCGAGAAGGTCAACCTCGAGCTGGCACTCGCGGCGGGCGAACGGTTTGGCGGCCATTTCGTGCTCGGTCATGTTGACGACGTCGGAATTGTGAACGAGAAGAGGCGAGAGGGTGATTCCATAGTGATGGGGTTCAGCGCGCCGTCCGAATTCATAAAGTATCTGGTGCCGAAAGGCTCCGTGGCGGTTGACGGATTGAGTTTGACCGTGACTGATATCTCTGAGTCTGGCTTCAGGGTAGGTCTTATACCGCATACGCTAGACGTCACGACGTTGGGCGCAAGAGGGATCGGCGACAGGGTAAATCTGGAAGCGGATATGATAGGGAAACACGTGTATCAGTATTTGAGCAAGGGCAGGGATGGCGTAACGGTTGACCTGTTGCGCAGAACGGGTTTTGTCGAGCATTAGCGGACATATAGGGAACGGCGGGCAAGATGCCCGCCCTACCACTGGTCTTGTGGAGGTGAAGTTGGATGTTTGATGAAATACCGGTCATATTGGACGAACTGCGTGCAGGCAAGATGGTGATCGTCATTGATGACGAGGATCGCGAGAACGAGGGCGACCTTGCCATGGCGGCGGAGATGGTCACTCCCGAGGCGATCAATTTCATGGCGAAATATGGTCGCGGTCTGATATGTCTCCCGATGACGCAGGAACGACTGGATGAGCTCAAGCTGTTTCCCATGGTTCTGGACAACACGTCGCGTTTCGGCACGGGTTTCACGGTGTCAATAGACGGCAAATGCGGCGTGTCAACGGGGATATCCGCTGCGGATCGCGCGACGACGATCCTGAAGGCGATTGACCCTGGGGCAGGACCGGAAGATCTTGCTCGGCCCGGTCACATCTTCCCGCTTAGAGCGAAACCGGGCGGTGTCCTGGTGAGAGCCGGCCAGACCGAGGGGATCGTGGACCTGTGCAGGCTTGCCGGTCTGCAACCGGCGGGTGTTATCTGCGAGATAATGAACGAGGACGGTTCGATGGCGCGTGTGCCGGAACTCATAGAGTTTGGCCAGCGTCATGACCTAAAGATCTGTTCGATCGCCGATATCATAAAGTATCGCCATCAGACTGAACGATTGATCCAGCGCGTCGTCGATACAGTGATGCCGACGCGGCACGGCGATTTCGAGCTGGTGGTCTATGAGACGGATATTGACAACTTCCATCATCTCGCGCTCGTAAAGGGTGAAGTTGCCGGCAAGAAGAACGTCCTGGTAAGAGTGCACTCGGAGTGCCTTACGGGTGACGTTTTCGGATCGAGAAGGTGCGATTGCGGCGACCAGCTTGACAAGGCCATGCAGGTTATTGCCTCGGAAGACCAAGGTGTGCTTCTTTACATGCGACAGGAAGGTAGAGGAATCGGTCTTGTGAACAAGCTGCGAGCATACGCGTTGCAGGATGCGGGCATGGATACCGTGGAGGCCAACGTGCATCTCGGGTTCAAACCCGACCAGCGCGATTATGGTATCGGAGCGCAGATGCTGTCCGATCTGGGACTGACGACGATACGGTTGCTCACGAACAATCCGCAAAAGCGCGCGGGTCTTGAGGGGTACGGGCTGAGCATCGTGGAGCGCGTCCCCCTGATTATCGAACCGACGAAGCATAATGTTCAGTATCTCAAGGCTAAAGAGAAGAAACTCGGACATATTTTTGAGGAATCCGGGGAGTGAATGAGAGAAAGGAGGAGTAAAGTGGCGCGTACTTTGGAAGGTAACCTGATCGCCAAGGGCAAGAAGTTTGGTATAGTGGTACCGCGGTTCAACGAGTTCATCACGTCGAAGCTGCTCGACGGTGCGCTGGACGCCCTTGATCGGCACGGGGTCAAGGAGAACGAGACGACTGTGGCGTGGGTGCCGGGCTCGTTCGAGATCCCTTACGCGGCGAGCAAGATGGCCAAGAGCGGCAAGTACGATGCGGTGATTTGTCTCGGCGCTGTGATACGCGGAGCAACGCCCCATTTCGACTATATCAGCGCGGAGGTGTCGAAAGGTATCGCGAGCACGGCGTTGGCAACCGGTGTGCCGACAATTTTCGGTGTGATAACCTGCGATACGCTCGAGCAGGCAATCGAACGTGCCGGCACCAAAGCGGGTAACAAGGGATTCGACGCCGCGACGACCGCAATCGAGATGGTGAACCTGTTCGACCAGATGTAGTAGGCATTCTCGCGTAGGGGCAGGTCTAAGACCTGCCCGCATTGTGAGGCGTGAGTGATATTGTTTGTCCGGGCGAGTCTGAGGCTCGCCCCTACCTTGTTCCGGGAGTCGAGGAAGTGCGAGCAAGTCCACGTACATTGAGGCGGGCGCGTGAACGCGCGCTCCAGGCTTTGTTTCAGATAGAAAGCACCGGCGAGGATTGGCGCGAGTCGCTGGAACTGTTCTGGCGTGAGCACCCCAGCTCACAGGCTGCGCGAAAGTACGCGACGGCCCTCGTGGCCGGCACTGTGCGGAACATGGAACGGATCGACGCGGTCATCACCAAGGTAGCGGACAAATGGGCGCTCGAACGGATGGGCGGTGTTGAACGGAACGTATTGCGGCTCGCGGCACAGGAGATCTTGTTCATGCCGGAGGTGCCGCCGAAAGTGGCGATAAACGAGGCGGTCGAGGTGGCTAAGAAATTCAGCACGCAGGATTCGGCCCGATTCGTGAATGGAGTTCTTGACACGATAAGGGAGATGTTCGAGCAGAACGAGATTGAGATTCAGCCGGCAGGTCAGGAACAGGAGCGAGAGCCGGATGCGCAGGTGTGAACGCGCGTCCAGTTATCGGTCAGCCGGTATTGCTAGATGCCGGTTCGTTCTGGTATAGTTGAATTGCCTCACGAATGCAAGGTGGTGCTGGAACGTGGCGTGGTTCTGAGAAGTTTACGGCGGCAGCATCGACCCATGGAACGTAGCGAGGAAGAGACGCTCCGACGGGTAGCCGATGGCGACCTCGTGGAGCTGGAGATCCTGTGTCGGCGGCACGCGACGAAGCTGTGCAACTTCGCGTACCGCTTGCTCTGGGACTGGGCCGACGTGGAGGAAGCCGCGCAGGAAACGATGTTTCGCGTCTTCAAGTTAGCGCTGGATGGCCACTTCGACGACGATCCAGACATCTTTCTGTCGACAATGTATACGATTGCCGTTAATCTCTGCATGGAGAGAGTGAGCGGACGGCGGCGCAGCGACAGCGCTGCCGAAGCCCAGCCCGCCGAGCGGGTCGACGAGGCGCTTGCCGGACTGACTGCCAATCACAGGGCAGCACTGCTCCTGAAGAATTACAACGGATTGGACTACTCTGAGATCGCTCGTGCGCTGAACTGTTCCACAAACCAGGTGAAGATGCTCGTGTATCAGGCGCGCAGGCAAATGGCGGACGTTGTGCGGGACAGCGGGTGACGCATGGTTGACGAGACGCAACAGTGCGATGTAGCCGGGGAGGATATCTCCGCGCATCTCGACGGGGAGCTATCCGGCATTGACGCGGCGCGCGTCGAGGCTCACCTCAAAAAATGCCGCGACTGTGCGCGCGCAATGGACGATCTAAAAGCATGCAGCGGACGTGTCGGTGCAATCGCGCAGCGCAGACCTTCCGCGACGCTCGAGACGGTGCTCAAGAGACGAAGCCAGGACTATCTTGACGGTTTCAGAGCGCAACAGCGTCGGTCTCGTATAGCGCTTGCCGCCCGCGTGTGGGCGCTTAGGGTGATCGTGGCAGCGCTCGTGGTCGCCGTGGCCGGTTGGGGCATATACCTGGCTGGACGATTGTGGTCGGCCAGGCTCGCCGAGCCGGGGAAGTCTGAGCAGACAGCGACTCCCGCCCAAACGACCTCGGCAGATAGGACGATAGAACCTGCCGGAGCCGGGACGCCGAGGCGTGAAGGTGGAACGGCTGCCACTGGCGCCGGGGACACCCGTCGACCGGGCGAGCGCGCCGGGACACCCCCCCAAAAGGTGAAAGACCCGGGGCATACCGGCTGGTGGCGTTTATCGTTTGGGAGTCCGCCGGTCGACATGGGGTTCGTGAAGCTTGCGCAGGATGGGGCGACCGTTGTAATGCCAGGAAATACCTTTGTCAAGGGACGGGGGAGCCTCGACGAGAGGGACATGGTCATCTCGCGTACTGACGCAAGAGCGCAGGCGGAATTCAGTCTGGAAGCCGAGTTCGATGTTGACGGCCAGAGCTTCGGCGGCACTGCCGCTATGAGCTACGGGGGCGGTAGTTCCCGTTCTTCCGTGAGGATTTTCGGGGAGAAGGCCGCACCCGAATTGGCTGCAACTCTTGATTCCCAGGCCAAGGCGGCCGGGACCGCAGCAGAACGTGAGAAGAGGTTGAAGGAAGTATATGGAGCGCTGCAACGATATGCTGGCGAGCATAACGGAGCGTTCCCCGGCGAGCTGACAGAGCTCGTGCCGGCCCATCTTGATGACTCAGGTCTGGTTGCCGGCGCGCAGGGGGTACGCGAGATTGGATATCAGCGCGGGTTCGAGATGCCGCCGTCGCCCGGCGAGAGTCTACCGTCGGACGACGCCCGCCTCGACGTTGCTCCGGACGAAGCGCCGGGGTTGTACGCGGAAGGTGCAGACGAGCGCGTTGAACCGTTCTTCACCGAGTTGGTGTCAGAGTCGTGGAAGATCGCTCCGTGTGGTAGAGCCGTACTGTACCTCGACGGGACGACGG
>Ga0114922_10002251_pt1 | contig 18132 bp, 14 predicted proteins | sample AartaG_FD_100975 | JGI IMG/M metagenome (GOLD analysis project Ga0114922, IMG submission 100975) | Deep subsurface microbial communities from Aarhus Bay to uncover new lineages of life (NeLLi) - Aarhus_00045 metaG | ecosystem: Environmental > Aquatic > Marine > Oceanic > Sediment | place...
CTTCCTCGAGCGCCCCCTGAGTCTTGATAAACTCGTTGGCGACTGCCTGGAGCTCCTGGGTTAGCTCGGTATGCCTTGCCTGGAGCTGGTTCAATTTCTGTTTCAGCTCCTCGATTCGGGCTTCGAGTTTTTCCTGCATCATGCGCTCCCTCTCCCTTTTTAAATCCCCCTACAGAGGGAATTTCCATTAATCCTCTGTCAACCCACCCCGTAGGGACACGGCGCGCCGTGTCCGTACTTTATTAAAGCCGCCGTGTCCCTACAGGGCGGGGGACTGAGGTCCTGCCTGTCGGCCTTCCGTAGGGGCGGTTCGCGAACCGCCCTTACTAATCCGCTGTCAATCCATGGCCAGAGGTGCCGAGCTTATCCAGCAGGGTATTGAATTTGCTCACGAATGCGTTGAAATCGGTTTTGGTTACACACTCACTCCACTGTGTTGGATCGCCGGTGGCATTTGAAGCGTCCCCGAGCGCAGCCTGGCGAGAGCCTACAACCTGATTTCCGCCTATTTGGATAACTTTACCTGTAGCAATATCTAAATCTAAACCGCAATAAATAAGTTCATCGTCTAAGTGATTTACAGCAAATGTCGCGGCACCCAAATCATTTCTTATTGTTAGATTACCACCCTTAGCTAAATTTCTAAGACGTATTCTATAACCTGAAATATCAGGAAGATCCAATTGTGAAACCTCTATTCTCGAACCTGATTTTAAATAACCCTTTAAATTTAAAGTTCCTTCGCTTTTATCCCATTTGATATAATAGCCGCTCGTGTTGCCGATAATCACATCTCCAACATCCGTACCGCCCACAAGACATTTAAAAACGTTATTCGTGCCGTCTGTCACCAGAAGCCCGGTATTGGCATCCGGGAAAATCCTCACTCTGGCGCCGCTGGCTGCACTGTTATAAGTGCCACCCAGGGCCGCCACCTTGGAGGTTGGGTCATAACCAGAAGAAAATTCGCACGAACCGGATATCTGAATTTTCCCGGCGCTGATCCGAATTCCCTCGGACGAGGCGTTGACCGTGCCGACAATGTTCGAGGTCCCGACAACCATGAAATTGCAGTGGCTGGTCGTTACTGCATTTACCTGGATTGATTGCTGTCCTATTTTCTGCGGGCTTTTGGCTGAACTTGCCGCACTGACCGGGCTGGCGTTTCCGCTGTGATCGTAAGCGGTCACCCGGAATTGCCAGGATTCAGTCATGCTGGAATTAGAGAGATCATGAATATAGACTGTACTCCTGTATTCCGGATCGAGTATCTCCCAGGAGCCGCCGCTTTTTTTGCCCTCGATCTTGAAATGCGAAAAATCAGGGCATTCTCCGCCGCCCTGGGCCGGTTCGCTGATATTGATCAGAAGGCCGAGGGGTAGAGAAGTAACCGTGATCACAGGCTGGTCCGGACCCGTTGTGTCATCTGTGAGCTGCACGGTCTGTGTGTTGCTGAAAGCGCCGGGCCGGCCGTTCTTACCCACAGCCCTCGCCTTGAACTGGTAATAATGTCCCGGCTTAAGCCTGCGGTCAGTGTTGTCATAAAAGATCACCAATGGGGCCGGACCGCTGGATTCATTCTGTTTAATCTGGTAGTCCGGCAATTGCTGCCACTCTGTCCAGCTAGTCTGGTTGCTCTCATTGTCATCCCGGCGCCAGACCTCATAGCGCTCGACCAGGTCTTCCTCACCGGAGTAGGGTTCGATTTTGAGCCGGAACGAAAAGGCCTGGTAGGGTCCCACAGCTTTGCGTCTGATCTGCGGGAAGCCTCCGGCTGAGGCAAGTGTCGGGGCATTGAGCACCTCGTCGGCAGGCAACATGGGGGAATAAGCCATGGTGCGCTCGGTGCCGTGCTCTCCCTCGGTGCCCCAGTGATCAACCGTGCTCAGGGCAAAGGCCATCCAGCGCTCGCTTCCGCTTGCAAAAGGATTGGGCGGGATGTACGAAAATGCGTCTCTTCTTCCCGCATTGGCCGGGATCGAACCGGCCAGTTGCCAGCCGGCATTCATGCTCAGCCGCACGTAAACGTTGTAGTGATGAGCGCCCGGGACCTCGTTTGTGACATATATGTTCACCGCGCCGTGAAGGTTGATCAGGACCCAGTCCGCAACGCCGGGGGGAGCGAGCGCGCTGTCTTTGAGCAGGACATCCTCATCTGTGACAATCGAGGAGGCGCGGCCGTTTAAATCCACAAACCGCACTCCGAAATCGTAAGCGATAAGCTCTTCAAAATCACTGTCAAGTTTGGAGTAGTTAGCTGAGCCATTGGCAATCACAGTCAGCTTTTTCGACCCCCAGTGGTCCATGTGGGCCGGGCGCTGGAAAAGCTCGTATTTCTCACCCGCTGCGCCTGTGTCATCCACACTCCTGTCCCAGGACCAGGTGACCGAGCCGTCCCCGCCAGCGGTGACAGCCACATTCTGCGGCGGATTGACCGCAGGCGCACTCTCCTCGCTCTCTGCTTTATCAAGCAGCACCAGCCCGCTCCATAGGATTTCCGCCAGGTTGCGGTCGATATTTTTGCGGGTAATCATCACCAGCAGCGGGTTCGGATCACTCACCCCGGGGCGGCTGTAAAGCGTGGAATCGAGATGGACATGATCGCCGATCTGGAGGTAGGCGAACTTGAGTTTGGTAGACCATTCGATCACCCGCACGCCTTGTTTCTGGAGATTGAGCCGCCTGCGGGCCACTGAGGAAGCCACCTCCGGCGATGAAATCGGGATGAACTCGCTGTGAAGCTTATCCGAGGCATGCTCCTTGTTCGCCTTTTCGCTGGTCTCGTCGTAGTCGATCTGAATTCCCCTGTATTGCTTGTCATCGTGCCCTTTGCCGCCGAAAAACACAGCCACAACATTGCGAAGGTGTTTGCGGCCAGGGTAGTATGCCTCGCTGCCGACAACCAGGTCATCACCGCCCAAGCTTTCCGTGTCCGGGTCGGGACTTGCCGACAGGTCGGCATAAGCGCAGCGCCATTTTCCCATTTCGTCAACCACCTGAAACGCCAGGAGGTGCCTGTTGAGCTCCCTGTCGACCGCCTGAAGGGATCTGGGCTTCTCGATCACATGGGTCAGTTTCCAATCAAATGCAGACTGCAGGGCAATGAAATTTGCATTGTTGATTTTTGACAGCCTGATTCGCGCCCGCTGCAGAAGGTCTCTCTTGATCGCCTCCGGGTTCATCCTTTCGTAGTGGATTTCCTCGGTCATTTCCGGCGGGTCGCCGGGAGTGGGGGCCTGGGCCTGCTTGAACCTGATCTGCTGGTCGTAGCCGTGCACGATTACCCTGCCCTCGGCGACCTCCCAGTCCTCGATCCAGATCGTCTTAAACGGGAGAAAAGCGCTCTCGGCCAGCCCAGTGCCTGCGAACCCGAGTTTGACCGCGATCTCGTCGTTTTTCATTTCGTAGCGCGAAAACAGTGCTGAGATCATCCCGCCTGGGTCGAGCATCTCGATGCGGCTGGTGTCTGTTGCCTGGGCCTCTCCGGAGAGCGGGTCTCCCTCGACCGAGTAGTCCGGGGCCTGGCTGACAACGTTCGGGTAGCCGAAAAGGGGCTCGCTTGCCAGGACAAATTTGTGGCTGCTGCGGAACGCCACCCTCATCGAGTAGACTCTCGGCGTGTCAAGTTGATCCGAATCGGAGCTGAGCGTTGGCCTGATCTGCACCCAGCCTTTGGTGACCTTCGTGCTGTCCGAGACAATCCTCCATCTCGCCGTGCAGAGCAAGCCCTTGGTGTCGGCCTCGCGCATTTCAAAGGTCAGGCTCGTGCCCCGGGGTCCGGTGTAGCGAAGCTCGAGCTCGCCTGACAGGTCGCTTGAAGGAGTCTCGCCCAGGTCGAACTCCCAGGTGCCGGAGCCTGTGGCCTCGTAGCCGAAAGCGGTCATCTTGAACGAGAGGCTCGCCTCAACCTCGGCGAAAAGTCCCGCCTCGGCATTGAAACGGTAAAGATTGCCTCCTGAATAATCGTCCCGCGAGTCGCCGCCGAGCAGCTCCACGTCGCGTATGCCCTCGGAGTTGACCAGCTTGATCACAATCGCGCAGGGACTGTTCCCGCCGGGCAGCCAGACATTCTCCTTGCTGAAATCAAGAATCCGCCACTTACGCCCTTCAGAGTCGGTTTCCCAGTCCTCGCCCTCGACAGGCCCACCCTGGCTATCAGGGAGGTCATCCTTCGAAAGGTCGATCGTTTTCTCGGCCAGCACCTCCGCTCCCGCGAGGATTTTGGCAATTTCGCTGGGCACATCCAATCTCTCCCGCCGGTAGCCACCCATACCGGGAGGCAGCACAGTGCGGAAATCACGGAAATTGCCCAGGATCTGCACAGAGAAACTCACCTTGCCCTTGTTTTCCCGGTTGTTTATCCCCAGGTAGAGCTTTTTCAGGCGGAACGCGGTGCTGAACTTGACAATCTGGACGGAGGTGACCGGGTAGTTGAAATAGCGCTCGGTCCAGGTGCCGCCCACCAGAGTCCGTTTCGGCTCGGGGTGCAGAAGAATGGCCTGGTAGTTCTGCTTCAGTTGCCTGGCGGGATGGGTGATCTCGGCCTGGGCCAGGCGCAACTCATCCGTGGTATGCTCCAGGTCGAGATTCGTGACCTGGCTGCCGGCTGTCCAGTCGCCGCGGAAATTCTTCTCTGCGTAGAGTACCGTGGGCTTGAATTCGAAAATAAGTACCGGCTGTGCAGTTCCCGCAGCAGAGTCTTTTCGCCATTTTTTCGTGGGCTCAAGCGCCATCAGATCACCTCCCTGGCCTCGATTATCCCGTAACGCACTGTACGTGTGATGGCGAACCGTCTCGGGGCTCCCTCGCAATTGAGATAGAGCGGATCGGCTGTCTCGCTCTGCGGGAAAGTGAGCCACCACCAGTTCTTGCCCTCACCTGCCGCCTGGCTCCACCAGGGCTTAAGCAGCTCGTACTGCGAGTCAGTGAGATTCTCGAAAGCGGCACGCAGCACGCGCCGCCTGAAACGCTGGTTCCACTGGAAAGCCCCGGAGGCCCCGTGCACCGGCTCGCCGACAATTTCCTCCTCGTATGGATCGAAATCGCCGTAGGGGCCGAAAGTGAGCTCGATCCGCTTGCCTGCCCAGAGGTTGTAGATCTGAGGCTGTGCAGCAAGCCCTGTGATCCGCAGCCGCCAGAACTGTTTGCTCACTGCGTTGAAAGTGCGCCAGTAGATCGAGCCGCTGTCAAGGGCGCTGATCGTGGCCGCAGTGGTCCAGCTCGTGCCGTTGGCCGAATGCTGGAAATAGACAGTGGCCGAGGCTCCTTCAATCGTGAAATTCCTGTCCAGCACGAAGGTGTCCATCTCAACCGCGCTGTCGAAGCTCCAGGTCAACCGCTGCTCGGATTTTCCCGCAGCCCCTTTCCAGAGAGAGCCCCGCGAGCGGTCGGTCAGGTGGGCCAGCGGGTAAACCTCGTTTTCATTCTGCGGATTACCGAAGCCATCTGTAAAAGAGACCGAGCTGGCTTGCTCGAGCTTGTTCTGTGCCAGGATATGTGGAAATTCGGGCATTATCTTTCTCCTTGACTGCTGAAATATAGAGACAGAGATATCCCGCAGCCGGAGACTCGCTCCGGCCGTTTTTCTGTACCCGGTCCCGCCGGAACCGGGCCAAATCTGGATTCGGGAAAGAGGGGTCAGTTAACGGATGGCCACCCCACCCTCACACGTCAATCAATACTCCCTTATCGGGTTGGAACCAGTGCGCACCAGCTCCCTGATCCTGTTCCGCAGCTCGCGGTCCACTCCGGCGCGGTCCAGGCTGCGGTCCACCTCGTAAACATTGGCACTGCGGATACCGTCGATATAGACATTGACCACCTGCGGCCCGCGCCAGGTGCTCTCAGCCGTGCTGCCGCCGGCGCCTGCTGTTGCCAGCCTGGTGGCTGAGCCGCCTCCCCATCCGGCTCCGCCTCCAATGCCGGAGGAAAGACTGCGCAGCATCTGGCCCAGGGCGATCAGGCCGAACGAGGCAGCCGCCGCGCCGAACGGGTTCAGGGTGCGGAAAGCGGCAAACGCCCTGGAGGCATAACCTGAAACCGTGCCAAGATTCATAGCGTAGCTGGACAGGCCGCCGTATAAATCCTTATTCAGTATCGAGGATCTCTTGCCGATTTTGTCGAACGAGCCTGTGGCCCACTCGAGCATCTTGCGGAACATTAAGTCAAAGCTCGCCATTATTTTGTCGTTGCCGCCTATTATCTGCTCGAACATTTTATCGTACATCTCTCTGATCGTCTTTAGATGCTCCAGGCCGCCATCCTTCCCTGGCATTTGGGCGAAAGAGGGCATCCAGGGAGCCAGCGGGCCGTCTTTTTTTTCATCGAATAAGCCTGGGAAACGTCCGCCTTTGCTGCCTGAAAGAAGCGGGCAGGAGAACTGGCAGGCTGGTATTTTATCGAATCCCGGGTCGGGCAGGCCGCCTTTGCCTGGGATGCCGCCCAGGCCGCCCTTGAATATGCCGCCGAATTCTCCCCCGCCGAATATGCCTCCCAGGCCACCTTTGCCGAGCAAATCTCCGAAAAGCACGCCTTTGCCGAAAAGGCTGCCCAGGATTCTGTTTTTGCCGCCCAGCAGGCCGCTCAGGGTGGAGAGAATATTGGTTCTGCCAAAGCCCGCAAACCCTCTCAAGGATTTGAACAAGTCGCTACTTCCTAACTTACCCAAGGGTAAAGATACGTTCACTGAATCTGTTAAAAATGAAAGCATGGTTTTGAGAAAACCTCCTTTCAGCCCACTGCCTATAGGCTTGATAATGCTTGAAACAGTTTCTTCTACCGGTTTGATCAGGTATTTGTCGTAGTCTATTTTCACAGGCTCGATTTTCTTATACAGCTCATCCAGGCCTCTTATCCGCACCGGCAGTTTGGGCAGGAGCGGCTTTAACTCCTTTTCAGGCAAGGCTAACCGCAGCATGCCTAATTGCGATAAAAGAGTAGAAGCCGAAAATTGCTCCCCGGAAAGAGAATTTTTTAAAAAATTATTAATATTGTTAAAAATATTAGGATACTTTTTATACAAATCAATCGCTTCTTTAGAGCTGTCCTCAAGATCCTCAATAAACTCCACCCCCTTTTTTAACTTTATGGCTCTTTCAGTCCATTTTTTAATATTTTTAAAATCTTTATAAACGGAAAGAAAATTTAAAATTGGAACCCCTCTTTTTGCAAAAAATTTTAGAATTGGCCAATCTTGACATTCCAATCCTATTTTATCTTTTACATGAATGCTATCAGACATAAGAATTCTTTCATATTGTTCGGGAGTTATACCTGGTGGTATTGTAGGTCTATATTTTTCTTTCTTAGACATAATATCTCACAAACTTTCATACGCCCAATTAAGTTAAACACCCCAACATTAACAATGCTAATCTAATCCAAACATAAGATTAGCATTCTTGTTTATATAATCCCATTGACTATCAAAAAGAACTGGTGCCAATCCTTCAAAAAAAACACCTATTGAATCAAAACATGCTTCAAGAACAATATTACCAAGCGTGTCTATTACTCCCCATTTATTATTCCATTTTGCAGGGGCAAGTCCATAATTACATAAACCAAGGTTTTCAAATTGTAATTCGATCATTTTTTCTCTTCTTACATTCCATAAAGACCACAGATAATCGATTTCCCCTTCATCATTAAGAAAACAAATTGCGATTGGAGACCACCCATCCTTAACTTCTCCTGCTCCACAAAATCTTTTACTAAAAACCATATTTCCAGACTTATCAATAAATATGGAAGAATTATACCGTCTGTTAATAAGAGTATCTAATGTTACAAATGCTATTCCCTCTGAAAAAGAACTTGCAAATTCGAATTGTGATTTAATAAAAAAATCCCCTTTTTTATTTAAATAACCCCACTTCCCTTGAAACCTTACAGCAGCCAAGCCCTCCTTGAAATCTCGGACTTCTTCGTATAATAAAGCTATTCTAAGATTTGCTGTAGAATCAATAAATCCCCACTTTCCGCCGGAATCTACAGCCGCCATTCCTTCTTGAAAAACTCCAAGTATATCGTAATCAGCTTCAAATTTGATTTTTCCCGTTCTATCGATGTAATATCCATGATTTTCCTTGATAACACCAGAGAGCCCTTCCGAAAATCTAGTCATGTATTGAAATTGCGGCTCGATCACATAATTTCCATTTAAATCAATACAGCCATATTTCTCGGCTATCTTTATTACAGCTAAACCTTCAGAGAAATTCCAAGCATCTTCAAATCGCGGTAATATGGCAACAGCACCTTTTTTATTTAAGTATCCCCATTTACCGCCTATTTTTACTGGAGCGTAGCCCTCTATAAAATTTGCTGCTTCTTCTATTATTATATGGGAATTCTTAACTTCTATACGTTTTCCCTTTTCCAAAATGACTGTTATACTGGTGTTTGTACTGTTAATTATCTCACCTCTTAACTCAGTACCGTCTTTGAGTTTTATAGTGTTGATAGAGTCGAGAGATTTCTCTCTCTCGCATGCGGCAAACAAATTCAATTGGAGAAGTAAAACGATAAAAAGAATGAATATTCTATTCATCTTAACTCTCCAGGAATAAAAGTGTTTTTAGTATACTAATTTTTATACTCTCAGTTGCAGGCTTCGAAATTTTGTCTTTGTATTTGATTGAAGTTTGGAGCTTTTTCGAAAAGACCGCCTTTGCCGAGCAGGCGGCCCAGGATTTTGTCCCTGCCACGCAAAATACCCAATACTTATTCAATAAGGCCGATTTTACCGCCCCGTCCCCAGGGAAAACGAAGACCGGAGAGTTTTGCTTTTATTGCTAAATGTTGCGCCATACCAGAACCACCTGAGGCATAATTGCTGATAAAGCTGCCACCGACCATCTTTAACTCGAGGAGGAAGGTTCAAAGCAGGGTTTGCAGAACCGGAAACTGGTTTATTCTTTATTAAATTTATTTAATATTTTTCGTGATTTCCAGAACTTTTTCTCTTGCTCGCCCTGGTGCTCCTTCTGCGCCTGGATAAATACCTGGTAAATCTCGAAGTCACGCCATCTCAAGCTCTCAGGATCAGGCCGGAACGCCTCGATATAATCGGCCAGCAGCGCGGCGTAGTAAGTGGTGACAAAACGCGGCCGCCAGTGGAGCGTCTCCCTGGTCTTGCAGCCCCGGCACGGATCCGGTCCCTCGGCCTGCCAGCTGCAGCAGTCGGTGCCAGGGCAAACGAGGTCTTTCTCCGGGACATCCGCGCGCTCGAAGCTTGCCCGGATGTCCCGGATCAGTTTTTTGCAGTCTCCTCGGCGAGCGTGCCCTCCTGCCTCAGCAGCTCCTCCACGGCCCAGTACTTGTGCTCGATTGGAATCGCCTCTTTCCAGGATTCACCCCTGTCCCCGGGGTCCTGCATATTATAACCCTCGACCCTGAGAATACACCTGTCATAGAGAGTCTCGATCGCGCCCCAGTAGCCTGTCCCGCCTTCAGTGCCGCTTGTGCCGGTCAGTTCGGCACGGCTCATGCAGCCGTAGAAAACTTTCTTATCCGCAGCAGTCGGTTCGCGGAAAATATGAACCAGTTTATAGATTTCATCCTGGGCGCGCACCTTCAGCGTGATCTCGACCTCTCCCCCGGAGGGTGAAAGGGGAAAAAGCTTGTTTTTGCTCATCGTGCTAAAGGCTCCTTTCCCGGTTGGGGATGTTCAGGGCGATTCAAGTTCAGCTAGTCGGGAAATATTCACTCACTGTGCCCTCGACAGTCTTGACCGAAACCGGCCCTGCAGTGGCCGCATGCCAGGCCCCCTCGACATCGAGGTCCAGGTGAAGCAGGCCGTCGTCGTAGCCGTAATCCAGCCCGGTGTAAACCGCCTGGGGGATAGTGATCTGGATCTCGTCGAAATCATCCGGGGATGTTCCGGATATTTTCTCGCCAAGGCAGGAAACAATCATCTCGCTTGCTGTGCCGTCCTGCTGGGCCGAGCGGAAATCTGCCGGGTCCCCGCTTTCGGCGAGCATGGTCAGCCCGAGCGCCAGGTTGCGCTCCGGGGTGTAGGGCCACACACAGGGGTAGATCCTGTCGGCCTCGGCTGCTGCCTTGCGCCAGGCCAGGTCGTTGTTGATACCGGATTCGAGTGTGAGTTCGAAGGAACGAAGCTGGGCCCTTTTGCTCGGATCACCACCGATACTGAAAATGCCTGCATAGTTATAGAGATAGCGCAGCGCGCTCGCCCCGGGCCAGCTATATCCGCTGAGCGTTCCCCCGATCTTGGAAGCTAAAAACGACCCTCCGGCTTCACACCTGTTCGATCCCTCCCCGCGCAATGTGAGGCTTGCACAGGCGACATCCTGAAGGTAGTAGTCGTTGCCGTCCTCGTGCACTGCAAAAGTGGTCACATACGCCTCAGGCCGTGTGCCGAGAGACTGGAACTTGGAGGTATGCTCGTAAGCGCCGCTGCCCAACTGCTGGCTGCTGTTGTAAGAAAAGAAAAGGGCCAGAAGATAGCCCACGAAATCCACGGGCAGCGGCTGCACCGGGATTTCGAAGCGTACGAACTGGCGAATCTTGCCGCGCTGGGTTTCCCAGTCGTGGCCTGCGCCGATCATTCCGCGGTCGGTCCAGTGCTCGGCAGACTCGTCGATAACAATGGGGTCCTGAAGCTTGAGAAACCTGGTCAGGCCGGCATTGCCCAGCGGAGACCCGAAAGAATCCTGCTTTTGAACCGACCAGGCAATCTTACTCGCAGTTCTCTGCACTGGTGCCATAATTCACCTCAAAGATTTTTCTTTGTGATCCGGCCGCAGGATCACCGAACAAGGGCGGGAGAGCTCCACTGGCCGGTTATTTATACAAAAATTTTAGTACTAAAATGGTTTATCAACGGAAGAACGCCCTTTAAACCTGCTGGCGGACCTGCCAGGTTCGGACTGTCATTCTGTAAACCGCAAGTCCTTCTTTCTCGGCTTCCTCATCCTTCTCGCAAGTTTCTACAGTAATCGGTGCAAGGCCCGAAAGCCCGAGATCGTTGCCCATCAGCGCGCCGCGGACATCGTCGATCAGGCCGTAGGTGTTCTCAACGCTGAAACGCCGGCCCCGAAAATCCTCGGCCACCAGGGTAAGCCGGAAAGCAAGGTGTTCCTCGGCAAGGCTGCTGTCCGAATTGAGTTCTGCGTAGCGTGCCCGAGTGAGCGCTACCCCGACAAACGGAAGGTTGCGCCCCAGCTCAACAAACTCTTTGAGCGATCCGGCGAAAGTAGCCACTGTCTCCGGATTCAGGCTATCGACTGCCGAGACCAGTCTGTTGATTATCGCATCGGAAACGGTCTTGATTGATGAAGCCAAGACGGCCTCCCTGGAGTAAAAAGTTCAAGAGCCTCTCAAATATCCTTCAAATGAATCAAGCTCCGGAGCCGGCGACGGGTATCAAGCCCCTCTTTCCCATCAGCCTCTTCCACACTGGCGGGCCCTGTTTTCAAGCTGCCTGCCCACACCTGCATCCGCCACGTCCGGCAGGGTCGCTTCTGCCTCGCCGCCAGCTCCTGGATTGTTGATAAATCAGAGCTTTTTCAACTTGTCTTCAGTATAGACCCGGTCTTCCTCCTCGGCATCCGTGCGGTAGGAACTGTTAGTGTGGCCGGCAACGCTGCCGGCATCATCGAGTCCCAGGCTGTGGTCGCCTCGTGAGGCGGTCTCGAGCTTTGCCATGCAGTCCTCGTATATGATTCGCCAGTCATCGCTTACTGCCCTGCGCCGCAGGTAGAGGTTATAGACAGCAAAGGTTGCGCTGATGCGGTTTATCTCGTCCGGAACCGGATCATATCCCCGCAACCCGGGCCATCGCCCGAGGAGGTAGCTGTCGATCAGGGCGTCCGCACTCTCGATAGCCTCTGCAGCTACCGAGGTCACGCTTTCGCTCTCGATCGTTGCATCCGGATCCGTGGTGCAGAGCCGCACCAGCTCCTGAGCGTCTATCCAGCGAGTCAAGTCTGTAATCGTAGAATAAGCCATCTTAACCTCGGGCGTTACCAAAAGTATTAAACTTTATATACCATCAATATCCACCGACCATTGACCGTCGGCTCAGCTCGATTTCCTCTTTTCGGTCCGGGTTCTGGCAGCCATGCTCCTGCGGGTTTGTTTTACCGCAGTGCAAAGGCCGCGTTCGATACCGCTTCGGGCGGTCTCTTCCGGCAGATCAACAGTTTTGCCCACCTGGGGCAAGCGCCCGCCGCAGAGCCATGGTTTGAGGATTCTAACCTTCATCGGTCCTCCCGGATGATTAGCTCGAGTAAGTTCCGGTGATCAGAAATCCGCAGTCAGAGCAAACCACTTCCTCTGTCTGCTCGATCAGGCCTTCCACGACAGTGGCGTGCTTGCCCTCGTCACGGTAACGATAGGCTGCCACATCCAGGGTTCCGGAAATCGGACGGCGGAACTGGTATGCCAGCGAGATCGAACGCTTAGTCGGTGCAGTGCGTTCGACAAAGCAGACCAGCACGCTGTTGTCATCCCAGACGAAATCAAAATCAGGGCTGCCTACCCCGGGTGCCGCCTCATCGCACAGCGAAAGAGGGATCACCACCTCGAGGCCGAACAACCTGGGGGGTAACTCGCCGTTGATCAACAGGGTGGAATCGGTATGCTTGACCAGGTCGCGGATTTTCTCATCCTTCTTGGCTTCCACCGCAATATGGGGCGGAATGACAATCGTGTTCGGCTCCACTCCGGCTTTCTTGCGCACGCTGAGCTTGGCCCCGTCGATATCACCCTCAATATCGACACCGCTGGCGGCGTTCCAGGCCGCGGTTGCTGCTGCATTATTGGTGATCACGCTGGTGGACATGAGCATGGAGACAATCCGCAGCTCGATAGGAAGGCGAAGCTTCCTGATAATCAGGGCCATCGCATCCCGCTCGGGATCAATCACTGCGCGATCGGCGTTGTCCATCTCCTCATCTGCAATCAGTTCCCGAAGGCCATACTGCTTGCAAGCGTAGGTAGCCGAGTCGTAGGAACGACGGATCTCGTTGGATTCGGTCAGCGGTGCGCGCAAGGCGTCGTAGTCGTTCCGCAGCGCCGCGATGTTGCTGAATTTGTAATACTTGCCTGCGGTGGTCGGCACATGGACCACGGGGGCAAGTTGATCCGCAACGAAAGGTCCGCCGAGGCCCATGTTTTCCACAGCAAACTGGGTCAGGGTCCGGTTGAGATTCTGGGTTGAATATCTGTCTGCCATCTTTGTCTCCCGAATTCAATTTCGCACCGGCTGTTTGCCGAAAGCCGGTACTTTAATTTTAGTACCAATACTGGAAATTAGGGCGTTGGATTATCCACGCGCACCGGCCAGACTACGACCGGAATCAGCTGGTCCGCTGCTGCTGAATCACGCAGCGCATAGCCGACAAAATACTGCACGGTTCCCTGGCTGCCAGCCCCGGCTGTGGTTACCTTGCCGTTGGCGTCGCTGACCAGCCAGTCGCCCTCGCTGATATTTCCATCAGAAGCCAGAGCCAGCACCGTGCTTCCCCCCTGAGCCACCCGTACATCCTTTCCGGCGTAACCGGTCTCGGTGGTGATACCCACGAATTTGGCCGCATTGGCTCCGGAGGCGTCCACAACACCGCTGTTGAGTACCGCGCAGGTGCCGCGGGGAATCTCGCTGTTACCGACAGTGAAAGTGTCAGTATTATTCAGTCTCTCTCTGAGTTTAACCGTCATTTCCTCTCACTCCGTTTTGTGTTGAAAATCTCTCTTGTTCTTAAGAACGGCCTGAGAGCCTTCTCAGCCCCCAGCGGACTTTTCCAGCCGCACGCGTTTGATCGCTTCCTCAAAAGTGAGTTCCGGGTTGGCGGCCATCAGCTCGAGTGCGGCATCGTGCTCCGGGTCTTCGGGAAAGCCGCTGAACTCCTCTTTTCTGCGGGCGACCTCGTCCATTGCTCCCGGATTGTTTCCAGGTGCCGAAAGCTCCTGGAAAAGAGCCAGTGGCTGCCGCTGGGCCAACTCTTCGAGTATCGCCGTACGCCCGGTCTCATCGAGACGGGAGCCGAGCCGGTAGTAACCCTTGAGCTCCGCAGGGGTTAGCCGCCCCTCTTTCGCGGCTTCCTCCAGGGCCGAGGCAAACCGGGCAAGCTCAGCCTCTTTTTCTCTCCCCTGGAGAACTTTCTCCAGCTCTGCCAGGCGTGCTTCTGCAGCTAACCGCGCCTGTTTCTCTTGCTTGAGCGCCTCTTCGAGTTCAGCCAATTTAGCTATGGCACTTTCGCTCTCTGTATCAGAACTCTTCTTCTGATCCGAGTGGCCTGCAGGCTGTATAAAAATCTCTTTCAGCGCATGGATCGCCCGTTCGGCAATCGTTTTGTCATCCATTTCCACCTCTCCTGTAGTTGGAAGCGCATCGCTCAAGTTCATCTCGCCTGAGCCGACCAGGATCACCCCTTGCCGGGCCTGTTCAGCCATTACAGAGGGTAGCGGTGAAAGCCCCTTGACCGCTGGCGGTGCAGCTCCGAGAAAGCTAACCGCACCCAGATAAGCTTTGCCGGTCGGTTCGAATGGCTTGTACATCTCGATTGATCGGCTGCGGTAGGCTCCGCTGCGCAGCCACTGGCGCAGGCTTTCTGACAGGTCGGCTAACCGCGCCTGCAGCCTGTCGCCGAACACACGGAGCGAGGTTACCCAGCCGTGTGCCGGGCCTTCCCGGCGATGTTCGACCGTGACCGGGGCTTCCTGGACCTGGGAGTCGTAGTCGGCAGCCATATTGTACAGGTCCTCAGGGGTGATCTCGATCCGGGTGGGGGCCCCGGCGATTGTTCCCTTCCACAGACCGGTTCTGGCGATATCCCACCAACCGTCAATCTGTTCGTCTGTCAGTCTGTTCTCCTTCATAGGCCTTTAACCCTCTTCGGCTGGTTGTATACTATAATTTTTATACTTATTTTCTTCGGACGACCCGGCACCCGCCCCGCTGCTACCCTCCAGCAACTTGTCATCCACGCGCGGAGCCGGAAAGCCGATCTGCTCACGCAGCCATGACTGGCCGACAGCCAGGCCTAAATCGTTCACCGCTACAGAGACCGCCTGGAGGTAGGATTCAAGGTCCTTGTCCTCCTCGTAAGCGATACGGAAACACGGATACTTGCTCACTGGCAACGGACCGAAATTGATATCGATCAGAGTGCGAATTACCCCGTTGATCTGCGCCTGCTGCCAGAGAGAGTCGTCCTCGATAATGTTCTGCAGACCCTTGTTCTGGAACTTGGCCAGGGCGTAAGTGCCGCTTTCGCTTTCAGTGGAGAGAGTCTGGCCGAGAATCGCCTTGGCATACTGGCGGTCGACATATTCGGAGATAATGAAGCGAAAGACCTCGATCACTCCCTGCCGCCCGATCTCATTGACCTGGAACTCGGTACCCTCAGGACCGATACCGACCGCATTGCTGTGCATAAGTTTAAGTACTTCCATCAGCGCATCCTGCTCGGCAGTCGACAGGCCTCGTGGGTAATTGGCCCAGATGTAGGGAGCGCCGAACTTCTCCACGAAACGAACCAGCTCCTTGATAGCGTTGTTCTTGAAAAACCACAGCGGGTAAAGTTCGCGCAGAAGGCCCTGGCCGAACGGGATTTCATCGGAACCCCAGGTATTGATCACGAATTTTTCGCGCGGCATTACTTTCTCCACTCCGGGGCTCTTGCCAAGCAAGACCAGGTTGCCGCGTTCATCGAAACGGAAACGCTCCGGGTCCCGGGTCCGGAAACATGCGATCCCGAGAGTGCTGTCGGAGCGGCGTTTGAACATTATCTCCGCCGGTGCGTAACCATGGGAGATACCCCGGAAAAACCGCTTGCGGCTCAGATGCAAATTTTCCACGCCATTAAGCACCTCTTCCACCCAGGCGGCACGTTCGTGATCTTCGCGGGTTTCACCGCCGGGGATGATGCGCCAGCCCTGAGCCATCACGTTGAGAGCGCGCTGCCTGAAACACATTGCAAGCTGGGCATCCTTGCGCAGCATCTCGCTGTAGAGCCGCAAGCCCTCGCCCGAATTATCGTCCAGAGTGCGGTCGGGATTTTCCAGGTAACGCCCGAAAAGGCGATTGAGCGTGTCCCCGACCGGGCTGGAAAGTTCCCGGCTCAGCCGGATGTTAAAAGCGGCCTTCTTAGGTCTTTTCCTTCTTCTTCTGTTGCCGTTGGTAGCCATCACCCGAATACCCTTTTTAGATGTTCCTTACCCGTTCGCGGCCGGTCAAAGTGGAACTGCTTCGGCCCGGCGACTGTTTCCATGAGCTGTACCGCCATTTCCAGGGCGTCAGGGCCATCATCGTGACCAGCCAGAGGAAAGAAGCGCAGCTCATCCAGGAGTGTTTTGTGTTTCTTCTGAAAGCGAAGCGTGCCGCTTTTGACCAGCGGCTGAAGGCGCTGGATGCGCAGCTTCTTGTCTTTTGTCTGCTTAAGGCCTCTCACCGGGGGATAAATTCCGCGTTTGGCAGCTTCTTTCTCCAGAACGTCCTTAAAAAATTCCTGGAACTGGACTGTTTCCACCCCGATTACACAAGGCCGACGCCTGGCATAAAGCTCCAGTGTATCATCGATTATCGCATCCGGAGTCCTGCGCTGAATGTCAGCCTCCAGTACGTAGAGCGCGCCGTTTTCGTCCCGGGCGAGACATACTATCGCCGAGGGATCGTGGTGGCGGCTCTTGCCGCCGAGTGAGGGATCCACCGCGGCGACCAGGGTGAGGCGCTCAAGATCGATCTCGTCCTCCTCGAACCAGGTGAACCATTCCTTCTGGAAAAGCGCTTCTCGCGGGTTCACCGGTTCGTTCTGGATCTCGCTGTCAAAACTCGCCGGGCCCTCGGCCACACGCAGTTTCACCAGGTCATAGTAGCTGCGGTGCGTCGGCCAGATCACCCGGGTGCCTGCGGTCATCTGCTCCCTGTGCTCGTCAAAAAAAACATCGGCTTCTCTGGTGCGTTCCTTTTCAGGTAGCGACATGTCAGTGTAAAACCTTTCCCATTCTTCCCAGAGAGCGGTTTCCGGACTCCAGTTTATCACTCCCTGGTACTTGCGGCTCTCGAATGCCGGGTTTACAAGCAGCTTGGAAAGCAAGCTTTCGTAGTGCAGAATCGTGCCGATCACAACAATATCAGCCGTTTTGCTTGCTGTCTTGCTGAAAGCCTTGAAAAACCAGTCGACAATTTTCTCCCGTTGTTCGGGGGTCTGGCTGTTCCGGTCGTTCTCCAGATCGTCGCCGATCAGCAGGTCCGGCCGGAACTGGCGGTGGCGCAGGCCGCGGATGTTGCCCCCTGTGCCCCGCGCGGTGATTTTAACACCGCTGTTGGTAATGATTTCACTCTTGGTCCACAGCGGGCCTGCTCCTGTAAGGTGACCGAAACTTTTCCGGAGCTTTTCATTGTCCTCCAGCTCGATCTTGATATCTCCGAGATGGCGCTCTGCCTGGGTCGCCGTGTCACTGGCGATCAGGATGTAGCGCTTGCCGGCACGCTCCGGGTAACAGATACACCACAGCGGCAGGAAAAGGGTTGCGATAGTGCTTTTCGCGCTTTCCCGCGGAGCGGCTACTGCGATCCTGTGGCCCTGTTGTTTATCAATAATGGCCCCGGTGAGCAGATTATACATCGCGAGGTGGAAATCACACGGTTGCTCACGGTGGTAATGGTCAAAATATTTTTCAGCAAACAGCCCGATATCAAGCCTTCCCAGCTCCCGGTCACCCTGGGCAGGCGGCAGCCTCCCGATACGCTTTAACCGTTCTCTTACGCTCTTGGGGACTGAGCGACTCGATCTCCCGTCTGACCTCTTCGACTGCCTTGCTCCGCTCATCTGTATCGCTTCTTACTCCTACTTTCGCGGGACCTTTTCCGTATGCGTAACCGTAAACCGTTTTCATCCTGAAAAGCAGGGCCTGCCGGTCACCTTCGCTCACCTTTTCCTCAAGCCGCCTTTCATCCTTTGCCAGTCCGAAAGATTCACTTTTTTCCACCGCCTTTGCGAATTTTTTGTCCAGGGCAAATTTCTGCTCCAGCCCAGCGAAAGTTATCCCTGCCCAGCCGCAGGCTCCCTTGCGAGTTCCTCCTTTTCGCAGGTGCCTGAGCAGGCGGTGAAGTTCACTGAATGTGATATGCAGTTCCCGTTTGCTCATCAACTCATCCTCTTC
>Ga0114922_10002252_pt1 | contig 18128 bp, 13 predicted proteins | sample AartaG_FD_100975 | JGI IMG/M metagenome (GOLD analysis project Ga0114922, IMG submission 100975) | Deep subsurface microbial communities from Aarhus Bay to uncover new lineages of life (NeLLi) - Aarhus_00045 metaG | ecosystem: Environmental > Aquatic > Marine > Oceanic > Sediment | place...
AACAAAAGAATAGTCGGTGTTACCGATGATTTCCATTACCGGGGCATGCAGGAAGTTGTCGAACCCCTGATCATGGATATCGAGAATTCCCTCTTCGAAGCTATCACCCTCTCTATTCGTGTGGAGAACATGAATGATCTCATGCGGTTTATCCGGAGCACATGGGACGATCACTTCCCAGGCGTTCCCTTCGAGTATTCCTTCCTGGATGAGAATTTTGACCGTGAATACAAGTATGAGGACCGGATGGGAAGACTCCTGGGAATCATTACGACCATGGGATTTTTCATTGCCTGTCTCGGTTTGTTCGGGTTGGCTTCCTTTTTTGCTCAGTTCCGGAAAAAGGAGATCGGTATCCGGAAAGTTCTCGGTGCTTCCACTTCGGATATCGTGTCCATGCTGTCTAAAAAGTTCGTGTTGCTTATTTTGATTTCCATTGTCGTTGCATCACCCATCGCCTGGTTTTCTATGAACAAGTGGCTCCAGGATTTTGCCTACCGTATCCACATGTCCCCCGTTGCGTTTCTTTTGGCTGCCGGAGGGGCTTTAGCCCTCGCTGTAGCAACAGTGAGCATTCAGGGGATTCGGGTTGCTGTCGCCAATCCCTCCCATTCCCTCAGAAACGAATAATATTTAAATCCGCTAAAAAGTCACCCGAAGCAAGATTTGAGAATTTTCCTAAAAATATGGTTTGATCGGGCTCTGTGATTTTGTTATATAATTAAAATGCAAAAAGAATAGGATACAACTTATCCACAAATAGGAGGGATGGATGAAATTCAAAGTTTTTCTTTCAATCTTTATCTTATTCATGGGCATTTCTCTAATTTCCTGCGATGGAACACAAGAACAAGCAGAACAATTAGAACAGGCAGAGCCGGTTCCGGTCATGGATATGGCTCAAGTGCGACAATCGATCGAGGAGGCCAATGTCAAGTTCGGCGAAGCGGCCCGCTCAGGCGATGCCACCGCATTGGCAAGTCTTTATGCGGAAGATGCCAGGCTCTTGCCCCCGAACAGCGAGATGATCCAGGGAAGGGAAGGTGTGGAAGCATACTGGGCCGGAGGTTTCCAGATGGGAATCAAGGATGTTGTGTTGACCACGGTGGATGTCATGGGAATGGGCGACATGGTTTGTGAGATAGGAAGGGCCAATGTGACCATCCAGCCAGAGGGACAGGAAGCGATCGAAGATATCGCCAAGTATGTCGTTATCTGGAAGAAAGCTACTGACGGTGCGTGGAAGCTTTATGTGGACATCTGGAATACCAGTCTGCCGCTCCAGTAAGGATTTAGATTACTTATCTTCGAAAAATTTCTTTTCCAGGCATTCTCGGAAGACGTTGATGTTGGTGTAGAAATTCTCTAGGGCTCCGACGTATTTTTCGATCTCATAATCCCTCATGTGCATCGGGATGATCTGTTTGGGCTGGATGAGTTTTTTGGCCATTTGCTGGCCGACCTTGTCCAGGAGGAAAAAGGGATCGATAAAAGCCACATCGATATCCAGTTTTTGCAGTTGGAAGGCCTTGAAGTATTCTTCGTTTGATGGGGCATAGATGTCTCCGAGATGTAGGACTTTTGTTCCCTGCATGTCGAGTATGAAAGCCAAGGTCACGTATGGACGTTCAGGTGTTCCATGGTTGACGGGAAATATTTTGAAGTCCACCCCGTTGATGGTCTCCTCGATGATCGTTCCCCATTCGGGATTGATGTTTTTGACTTGCGCGCTGATCTTCGAAAAATCGTCCCCGGCCGCCTCCTTCAATTCTTTGTAGACGATCTCGTTTCCTACCAGGGTGGTCTCCGGGTGACCCATCAGGACTTTTGCGGCCATTTTCGGCTCGAAATGGTCCCGGTGGGCATGGGAAAACAGAAGAAGGTCGATGCGTTCGAACGGTGGACGGGCGTTGACCATGTCATCGAACACCTTGTCTGGCGTGTTGCTGTAGCCCCATGGATTTTCGATTAACGAATCCACTATGACTTTTTTTGTTTTGGACGTAATCAGAAAACCATCGTTGGAGATATAGGTGATTCCCACCCAAGGCTTATCGGGATTTTTGGGCGCCAATCTTGGGACTTTTGCTGCACCCTTGACTTTCAGTAATTCAATAATCTCCTGATATCCCCAATCCTCCGCGATGTGAAGAGCTGTTCTCTCATCTTTTCCTTTGATGTTAAGATCAGCTCCTTTCTCCACTAGAAGCTTGACGATATCAGAAGAGCCTTGTTTAACGGCATAATGCAAAGGTGTCCGGCCTCTCGCATCTAAATCATTTAGTGCGGCCCCCTCTGTGACCAAACGCATGGATAGCTCGGAAAGACCGCCGATCGCGGCGTTGTGGAGAAGGGTCGCATCCATCTCGTCTTTGGTTTTTGTGCTCGCACCTTTTGCGATCAGCAGATCCAGGATTTCTTTTTGTCCTTGTGCAGTTGCCAGATGAAGAGCCTTTCTCCCGGTTTCGCTTTCGATGTCCAGAGCCTTGGAAGCGACAAATACATCCATTATTCCGGTATGCCCTCCCGAGATAGCAAACTGCAGGGGGGAAACACCCATTCCGTCTTCGACCGTTATGTCCATCCCTTTTTTCAACAAGATCTCGACCACGTCTATATGCCCCTCCCGGGCCGGATAATGCAGCACAGTCCGTCGGTATTGATCCAGTTCCTTAAAATCCGCGCCTTTCTCCAAAAGCAGACTGACAATAGCCGTTTTTCCATGGTATGCGGCATAGAGCAGAGGATTTTGATTGGCATTGTTCCGTGCATCGATGTCGGCCCCTTTGGACAGCAAATACTCCACGATCTCGATGTGGCCGGCCGCTGCAGCCCCATGGAGAGGTGTGCTCTCTTCTTCATCCTTGGCCTTTACGAGTTCCGGGTCTTTTTCTACCAAAGCCTGCACTTTTCCCAAATCCCCTTTCGCGGCCGCCTTGAAAATTTCCTCCGAAGAAGCCTGGAAGGCATGTGAATAGTAAAGGAATATGGCTAACAAACATAAAAAAATCGATATTTTTTTGGGTGTTTTTATTTTTCTGTTAATCATAAATTTCCATCCTTATTCAAACTTCAATTATACACTACGAGAAATATACTTATATAGTTCGAAATTGAAAAAAAGCGAACCGCCCCCCTTTTTTTTATTTTTGGCAGATGAGGCGGGCGCCTTCGAGGGCGTTAGTCAGGATTCCGACACACTGCCGCTCCTTGGTGTGGTAGCCGGATTTTCGTGTTGTGTATTGCCGGATCACCAGGACTTCGGCCCGCCTGTCCTCTTGATATTCGCAGATGACACGTTTGGCGAGCGGGATTTTTTTCTTGAACTTGGACAGCCCGAATCCGGGTTTGGCAGCCAGCACACAGTAAAAATACGGGTAGCTCGTCCCCTGGACCACATTCAGGTTGATCTGGGCCTGCAGCCCGTAGAATCCTTCGGGGGAATCGGGAAATGCTACCGAAAAACGGGCATCGTCCGGGATAGTCTTGTCTTTTTTTCCTCTGGATAACATCAAAGCCGGACGGAATACCTCCTCTTCCATTTTGAGGTTTTGGAATAGCTCGTTCAACTGCAAGATCATCCTCACTTTGATGGCCAGGTTGGGTTGCTTCATGATGAACCTCATCCCGGAAAACCAGAGAGGGATCATCAATATAGCGATGTCGATGGCCAGGATCGCCGTGACCCTTAGATCCTTAGCCAGCTCTCCGAGGATAAATGCCCCGACAAGCGCCACGCTGCCGATCAGGATGAGGCTCAAAACGCCGACCCAACTGGAGATATCCATAGCATCTCTGTCCCATTTTATATTTTTCTTCCGGAGTTGTTCGATTTCCTGGATCTTTTCGATCGAAACCGTTTTCCATTTGGGATCCTGTTGGAATCCTTTGATCCGCATGCGGCTGTCGTATCCTTTGACAAGGACCAAACATATGCCGATAAACAAAAGGGGAGCACCATAAAGCGCTTTCATGAAGTAGATCTGGAGGGAAAATCCCGCAACCAGCAATAGAAGCGTCAGGTTGATGCGGGCGTTATAGGGAAGGCTTTTAGCAAAATGAAACCGCACACTGTCCCGCCGCTCCGGCGGAGGGAATCCGAATAAACGCAGTATAGCTGTCATGGGATACTCCTCTGATTTGGCATATTTTCGGCTTTTAGTTTTGCCAGCGGCTTTTCCAGTTCGCCGTACCCATGGACTTTGAAGTACAGCGGACAGGCGCCGTGACATACGGCAAAATGTTCGCAATCCCGGCAACCGGGATGTGCCGCCCGTTTATCCCGCAAAGACTTTCCTTTTTCGCCGAACCACACGGCTCGGAACCCGTCCTGGAGCAGGTTCCCGGCCGGCTCTTTCCAACTGGAACAGGGAAGAACTCTACCGTAAGGGTCCACTGACAGCAGCCCTTCGCAAGCGCTGCAGCCCTTGTTGCCCATCTGGTGGGATACCGGGTTGAACAGGCACATCGGTGTGGGGGAATACCACATGAATCGGATGTCGGTTGCTTCGGCTGCAGACTTTATTTCCAGCACCATCTTTTCGATATCGCTGTATTTCACCGCCAGGTCTTCGGCCATACCTCTTCCTGCCGGGATGATCATGTTCAGGGAAAACCGGGCCACTCCCAGTGACCGGGCAAACTGTGCCATTTGCGGAAGGGTGTGCTGGTTGAGCCGACACAGGGTGGCGTGGGGATGTACAGGGATCCCGGCGCTTTTTAATGCCAGTAATCCATTCACGGATGCCTGGAAGGCGTTTTTGACGCCGACGATCCTGTCGTGGACGTCCGGGTCCGGTGACTCGATGCTGACCTGGGCGGAAGCCAGCCCGGCCTTTTTGAAATCCTTGGCAGTCTTTTTGGAAATCAGCGTCCCGTTGGTGATCAGGTTCACCCGCATTTTCAGGGAGCCGGACGCATAGGCGATGAGCTCTGCGAGGTCGTCCCGGAGCACCGGCTCTCCTCCCGTGAAAGACACGCTTGGCACTTCCGCGTCGCGACGGATGATATCCAGAACTTTTTTGATATCCTTTGTGGACAGTTCTTCCATGCCGGATTCCTCATCCGATTCCGCAATGCATGTGCAGGACGCGTAGCAGAATTGGCACTTGATATTGCAGCGCCAGGTCACGGCTACTTCGGACAGGACAGGCAATGCGATATACCCGAGGTCGAAAGTCACCCGCTCGAGTGAGGGCGATTCGTAAGCATCGCAGATGGCGGAGTCCAACGTGCGGGAAAGGTCTGTGAAGAAGGAAAAGAGTTGGGCAGGAAGATTTTCATCGAAGGATCGGGCTTTGAGGATATCTTTGATCGAACCTCCCTGGATGATGTGATGCAGTACTTGGGCACCTGTTTGGTTGAGTTTGAACGCCTGGTTGGGCAGGCGGATGAGCACCCGGTCTGTCAACCGCACGTGGATATAGGGGCGGATTCTTTTGACGAAATCGTCCACCCAGCCAAGTTTAATGGAAGCAGAAGGCATCAGTGGCCTCCTCCGCTGACACAGGCGGAATGGCATGCTGAGTGACAAGCGGAATGACACGCGCTGTGGCATGCTGAGTGACACGCGCTGTGGCAGGCATCGTGGCATGCGGCATGGCAGGCGTTGATGCCTTCGGCTGCCGATCCCAGATATTCTTGGAAATTCACGACATCTGGATCGACCGGCATCGAGGCTTCGTATTCGTGGTCGTATTGGTTGGGATTGTAGTTTTGGTGCATCCCGTTACGCCAGTGATACCAGTACCACCAGCTGTTTATTGGATCGTCCTGGCGGGCTCCCCTATCTTCCCTGTCGAGGGGCTCTTCCGACACCTGATCGAAAGCTTGGGCAATCTGGTCGCCATAATATTTTTTGGTGGCTTCGATGTCGCAATCCCATGCCTTCTGTTGGATGTTGTGGACGACTTCCTTCAAAAGGCCGTTCAGTTCCTGCTCGCTGAACAGGCCATCATCCTTGGCGGCTTTGTACATCTTCTGTTCATAAGGGCTCAAATCGCTGTAAGGAACGGGCAGGGGGGTCACGACTTCCACCTTGAGTGGATCGCGGTTAACAACCTCGATGCAATTCTTCTTGACAAGTTGTGACAGAACAGTGGAAAAGATCTGTTTGTATGGGACGCCGATATACATGCCCGCTTCGATCGGATCCAAATCCTTAGAGATCTTGCCCGGCTTTCGGAAAGTGGCCAGCTCGATCTTGGGAGGCTCCCAGTCCTCCCTGACCCACTTGACTTGGTCCAGCTCGGATTGGGCCCGGACCATGGACCGGTGTTTGCGGGACACGCCAAAAATCCCGGAAAGCAGCATCACGACAAATCCGATCAGCAGGCTCCATCGCGATTTCGAAGTTTTGCTTCTGCCTGTTGTGACTTGTCCTGCAGGTGCGGCCGTTTGATCTGGGGATGTTGTTTCTCTGGGCGTCAAACTGGCCGTGCTGACCTGCGGGAACACGTCGGCGTTGATGTACTGTTGGATACGGAAATGATAGAGTTTGCGGGCATTGTCCTTGTGCAGCAGAACTTCGATGTGCTGTTTGTCTCCTATCTTCCGGAGGCGGTAGTCAATCTTGTATTCCTGGTTCATGAACCGCTCGGTGGCGAATCCTCGAGCCAGAAGTTTGGCTTCGATGTCGCTGCGGTCGGTTTGAGGGGAGGTGTACTCTATCGGGTAAATCACTTTGACCGTGTAGTGTTCCAAGGGCTGGTCCCAATCCGTCGGAGCCCAGTTGAACACGACAAGTTCACGGCCTTCTGCGGCTGTCGTGGAGGCCAGATATCCTGCCTGAGCCATGTCGGCGGCAAACCGGAAACGGTAGGTCACTTGCCCGGATGAGATTCCCATCCCGTTTGCCAGGACGATATCGTACTTGTTGGAATCCACTTTTTTGATGTCCAAACCATAGGTGTTGCCCCGGCTGTCGATGCCGGCAGCATTCTGGTAGTCGAAACGGGGGGTAAGGCGGTCGAATCCCTCAAAGTAGAATCCGTGGAATTCGCCGGATGTCACGATCCACCGAACCACGTATTCGATCGAGGCTTTGCCGTCGGGAAACAGGATGACTTCGGCTTCGACAAAATCGAGGCGGCCCTCTCCGGCGATGGCCGTGGACGCCATGCTGAGAACAAGGAAAATTCCTATCCAAACGATTATTTTTTTGGCCATGGCACTTATCTCCCTGCCTATAATTCTCGCTAGACTAATTTCCTTTTATCACAGGAAAATTCCGAGGTCAAAGAAAATGGGGCCGTAGACCGTTCTCATTATTGACCCAATTTAATTCATGTGATAGTTAAAAAGCACATCCATGGAGGAAAACGAAAAAAATGAGTAAAAATGTTTGGATAACACTTATCGTATGTTTTTGTGTTGGGAGTTTTGGTTTGTTGTTCGCGCAGAACGATGCCACACCGGCTGAGGTGCGGATGAAAGCCTGGGAACACCACCAGAGACTCAAGGAAGATTCGCCGTTCAAGGATTTGGAGTGGCGGATGGTGGGACCTGAGTTTTGTGGGGGGAGGATCGAGACGATTGCCTGCCATCCGGACGAGCCTTTTACGATCTATGTCGGCGCCGGTTCGGGAAACTTGTGGAAGACCGTGAACAATGGCACGACCTGGGAGCCGATATTCGAGAACGAGTCGACTTTTGCCATCGGATGTGTGACTATCGCCCCGTCAGATCCGAACATCGTGTGGGTCGGCACTGGGGAAGTTCTGATGGCAAGGAGTTCGTATGCGGGGACCGGGGTTTTCAAATCCATGGATGCCGGAAAGACTTGGCGGAACATGGGCCTCCATGATTCTCACCATGTGCCGAGGATCGTGATCGATCCGAAAAATCCGGATGTGGTGTATGCGGCGGCTTTGGGACACAATTATGGATACAACGAGGAGCGTGGAGTTTACAAGACGACGGATGGAGGAAAAAGTTGGGATAAGGTTTTGTATATATCCGAAAAGACTGGAATCGTCGAGATCGTGATGGATCCTTCGGATAATAAGACTTTGTATGCAGCGACTTGGGAGAGGGCAGCGGTTTGTACAAGACCACCGATGCGGGACAAACATGGAAGCGTTTGACCGAGGGGCTTCCGGTGGGCGAGTATGTCGGCCGTTTCGGGTTGGCTGTTGCGCCTTCCGATCCGAACGTCGTTTATGCGCTCCTGGATAATCATGAGCCGCCTCCGGAAGGGACGAGGCGTCGCCGGAGGGGTGGGGTATACCGTTCGGACGATAAAGGAGAGACTTGGCGGAAGATGCATGTGGATGGAGTGCCAACGGCCATCGGGTATGATTTTTGTCTCTTGAGGGTATCGCCGGATGATCAGGATGAGATATTTGTTTTGGGAAATAAGCTCCTTCATTCGACAGATGGGGGGAAAACCTATGAGGAGGCCGGTGAGACTATCATCCATGTTCTGTCCCATGACATCCGGGTCAATCATTTGGATATGCATGCGATGTGGATCGATCCCAAAAATCCTGACCGGTTGATTCTCGGGAATGATGGCGGATTGTACATCTCCTATGACAGGGGGGGGACCTGGCTGCATCTGAACAATTTTCCGATCGGAGAGTTTTATGCGGTGTGGGTCGATATGGACGAGCCTTACAACATCTATGGAGGGACGCAGGATAATGCTGCCCTTTACGGGCCGAGCACGCACAATGTCGAGGATAGGCTGACAAAGTACGGCGTGGAAGATCCCTGGAAACATGTTTATCTAGACAGGTGGGGAGGGGGAGACAGCTATTTTACCTACCGGGATCCGGTCGATTTTGACATTATCTATTACGAACATCAGTTCGGGGTGTTGCGCAGGAAAAACATGATGACGGAGGAGACCGAGGATATTATGCCGAGGGCCGGGGAGGGTGAGCCTCGGTTGCGGTATAATTGGATGACGCCTTATTTCATTTCCCACTACGATCCGGCCACGCTGTATTATGCGGCGCACAAGGTCTTCAAATCGACCGACAGGGGAGACAGTTGGGCGTGCATCAGCCCGGACCTGACCACGAATCCTGGTCCGGAAAAACGGGGGAATGTTCCCTATGGCACCATCTCGATGCTGTCAGAATCGCCGCTCCAGCAGGGGTTGATCTATGCCGGAACAGATGATGGGAATGTACAGGTCACGAAGGATGACGGAAAAAACTGGACGCTTGTTAAATCCGGGCTTCCGCCCAAATGGGTGAGCCGGGTGATCGCTTCGCAGCACGAATTAGGGACTGTGTATGTGGCGTTAACTGGCTACCGGGAGGATGATTTCGAGAAGCATGTTTATATGTCAACGGACTTCGGTAAGACGTGGACGTCCATCGCCGGAAACCTGCCGTCTGAGGGAATAAATGTCATAAGGGAGGATCCAAGGGATAAGAACATCCTGTATATCGGGACGGAATTGGGTGTGTATGTCACGCTAGATATGGGGCGGACCTGGCATTCGCTCTGCAACAATCTGCCGACGACACCGGTGCACGACCTGGTGATCCATCCTCGTGAGTTTGAGCTGGTCATCGCCACTCACGGCCGAAGTTGTTTTGTCCTAGATGTTAAGCCTATAATTCGGTGACGGGATACTTGATTACCTAATTATTTGGCAAATTACTTATTTTGTAACTTCTGGCTTATTCAAGAGCTGATTTTTTCCAGCTTGGCATGAATTAAGTGATCAAGTATCCCGTCATATAATTAAGGATTAATATAGGTAGTCTGGATCTTTTGGGAGTCTAGATTGCTGCAACTGCGAGGAAGTGGCTTCTGAAGTTGTAGTAAACTACTGCGAATGGGCTACAACGAAGCAGCTGAAGTAAGATTGGTTTCCAAATGATCCAGACTAGTCTTCTTTGGAGGAGAGGTAGAGAGTGTATATAAAGCCTCCTGTGAGGATAACAAAGACAAAAATCATCAGGATCAAGGCCTCAATCGTCATGGCTCTCTCCAAAATCACCCTGTGTGAAAGATAGTCTTTTGGTGATAAGTTTATTGAATATTATGAACACGATTATGGCGACTCCCCATTGGAATAGCACGGTTCCGACAGACCCTTTAGCAAAAATGTTCAGCCAGTTATCGGGATCTGTCTTGTAGCTGTCCCAGAACCACCAAACCAGCATAGCGACTAACTGGAGCGGGAGGAAAAACATAACGAGATAATCGAATGCTCTGCCCATTTTGATCTTTTGGCCCGGGCTTGTCATGATTTCCTCGCGGAACTTTTTCGGTCCGATCTTCAGCACAAGGAATATGAAGAAAGATCCACTCACCATCAACCCTAATCCCCACACCCAGTCCTGGTTGTTGAAAAATCCCATACTGATCGCGGAGGGGATCCCGAGGACAAAACAGGCTGTCCCCACAATGGTGACGGCTTTTTTTCGTGTCAATCCGGTATCCATGAATATGCGGGAGATCAGTTCCAGCTGAGATATGAGGGATGAGAAGGCTGCAAAACACAGCGCAAGAAAAAACAAGGCGAGGAAAAAATTCCCGTACGGAACTTTCGAAAACAGGGTGGGAATCCATTGGAATGTCAAACCCTCGTTTCCCTGTTTCATGACATCCAGCACTTTTTCCTGGGCCATGTTTTGGCCGGCAAAAAAAGCAAACACGGTGGGGATCACCGTGATACCTGCCAAAAGGGCCGCGATGTTGTTTCCGAATCCCAGTGTGGAAGAAGTCAGGAAAGGATTTTCTTTCTTTCGGGAGTACACACCATAGGTCAGCATCAATCCCCATCCGGCTCCGGTGGACCAGGCTGTTTGGGTCAAGGCCTGTAACCAGACTTCGATGTTGCCCAGCTGGGAAAAATTCGGGGAGAAAAGAAAGTCTAACCCCTTTAGAGCGCCGGGAAGAGTTAAAGACCTCCCGACAGCTATCAAAAGAAGTACAAATAAGGAAGGGATCAGGATCTTGTTAGCCCTTTCTATCCCCTTGGCCACGCCGAAGTAGATGATGGAGCAGCCGATGAAAACAGCCAGGAAATGGAAACCCACCGGTTGCCATGAGGAGGTGAAGCTCGCCCAGTACTGTGTGGGATCTTTTTTCATCAGCCCCTGAAATACCGTGGAAAAAAAGTATTTGATGCACCAACCTGTGACAACCGTGTAATAAAATGTGATCGCACATGTCACGAAAGCCACGAATGTTCCCATCCAGGCGTAATTTTTCCCGATCATCTGACCGAAAGAACCAATGACACCTTGGCGTGTTTTTTTGCCGATCGCGAGTTCGATGGACAGAAGAGGAATGGCCCAGACAAACAAAAAAAACATCCAGGCGATCATGAAAGCGCCGCCGCCGTATTGGGAGGCGATCCGGGGGAAACGCCACAGGTTGCCCGTGCCGACAGCCATGCCCAAACCGGCGAAAATGATCCCCCATCGAGAAAAGGATTCGTGCTTTTTCATGGCCAGTCCAATACTTTACTAATTGGCACTTGCCATGTCAATAACTCAATCGTTCTTCAGAAATTTGCCTTTGTAAGATGACTTGGTTTTTTCGTGGGATAATTCCTGCAGTCCTGAACTCAAGGGCAACTTTCTAATCTCCTCGACCGGCATCCCGTGTGAAATTTTTGTTGGCTCCCAAATGTACAGGGCTCCGCCGGGTTTGAGTTTGTTTGCCAGTGCGTTCATGATACGTTGTCTTTCTTCAGGTTCTATATCGTGGATCACATATCTGGCGAGAACCACTTCAAAAGCATTATCCGGAATATCCAATTTGCTTATATCTCCTAATACAAACGTGACATTCAGGAATTTTTTTAGCCGTTTGCGGGCTTTTTTAAGCCAGTAAGACGACCTGTCGACGCAGGTAATATGTCCCTTTTCTGCGAGATGTTTCAAGACAAAGCGGGCCTCGATACCGCCGCCACTTCCAAAATCGAGAACATGCTCATTTCCCTTTAGGGCAAAGCTGTTGATGAAGGATTTGAAGTACCATCTACCGAATAAGTATTTCAGTTTATCATCAAGTCTGAACGAAAAAGATGGATTGTTGAAATCGACTTGTTTGAATTTGTGTTTCTTATGCACTGGGTGTCAGCTTTTTTTGTTTATTCTAGCGGTAGCCGAAATATTTTCTTTTTGTATCCTTTTTTGCGGGAGGAGCGGGTGGCTTCCAGAGCCCGGATTCCACTTCGACCCATGTGGAATCTATCTTCTCACCATATTCTTTGCCAATCTTGTCGGCATTCTCTTGGCTGTTGAGGACATTAGCGAGGAGTCTGATATATCCGCGAGTGGCCACACTCACCAGAGCCGTTATTCCGTCATAAGCTTCCTGAAAATTCTCTGCGTTGAATGTAACCGTTTGATCTTTGTAAGTTATTCCTGGGACGCCATCCAGTTGATCCAATCGGGCAGGATAAACAGCCCTTAGTTGAGCTTTTATAGGCTGGGTCAGGTGCACGGCTTTGCTGTTCGGGATGTTTTCCACGGCCCGTTTGGCGGCTTCTCGCATCGCCTGATGCACCTCATCAAAGGGTATCAATTCTGCATCGCCGGCACCCTTGGCATTTTTCACCCTCACGTATTCCAGCCAGTTCATCCACTCCAGTTGTTCTCCCAGTTTGTCATCTCCAGAGGCAAAGATCACCGGCACATCGGCTCGTCCCCAGGAATAAGCGATGATTTCCGTCTCATTTATCGACATGTCGTTGAGGATCCAGTCCATGCCGATAGTGTATGTATGAGCGGCAAATCCTCCTCCGCCCGTCTTGGAGTGCATACACACCACAGCCACGCCGTCGTATATCCCTTCCTCAGTTAATTCAACATAGGCCTCGAACGGTTTGTCTTTCGAGACCAACTCTGCCCGATTGTCCATTTTGTCGATGAGAATATCGGGATCGGGATTCCCGCTGCCGTGAGCATCGACGACGTGCACCTCGTCCGCGCCTCCTGCAAACAATCCATCGATGACGGCGTTGACATCGTTTGTTAGCCACTCCCTGGCTTGGTTGTATTCCTCGTTGCCGAAGGAAAGGGATCGCATATCATTCTGACCGGAAATCCCTTCCATATCATAGTAAACGAGAATTTTGCTGATGCCGTCCGTATCCGGAGCTGCTGAAGACAAGTATCTTCCCATTTTGGGTGCCTCTTCTATGGGTACATCCTTCTCAGATTGACTGCAACAAAAAAGGAAAAACACAGATAGGATGAGAAAGATAAGTGGTAAAATTTTCTTTGGATTCATCGTGAGCCTCCATCTAGAATTTTGTAGATGCGTATTGTATCTGGTTTTCAAAATTTTCACCATCTTATGCAGGAATTAAATGAGTAAATTGGGGGTAAAAATCATTCCCTTGAATTAAGCAATCAGGTATCCCGGTACCGAATTAAGAGTTATTCGTAGCGGAGGGCGTTGACGGGGTTGGAGCGGGCGGCTTTGACGGCTTGGAAGCTCACGGTGAGCTGTGCGATCATCACAGATATTGCGGCTGCCAGAAGAAAAACCGGCAGTCCCAGACTGGATCGGTAGTGGAAATCCTGGAGCCACTCCCGCATCAGAAAGTAAGACACAGGCCAGGCGATAACGTTGGCCACCAGCACCCACTTGGCATACTCCTTGGATAGCAGGACCACGATCCCAGGCACTGAAGCCCCCATCACCTTGCGGATGCCGATCTCTTTGGTCCGCTGTTCGGCCGTATAGGCCGCCAGGCCGAAAAGACCCAGGCAACTTATCAGAATTGCCAGCACAGTGAAGGTGCGGACCACGGCAATCTCCCGTTCCATCCCCCTGTACATCCTGTCATAATCATCGTCCAAAAAACGGTACTCGAAGGGAAATCCAGGATTGAATGCATTGACTGTTTTTTCGATGTGGGCTATGGATGCGGGGATATCGCCGGGCTTCAATCGAACGAACAAATACCGATACGTTTGAAAACTTCTGTAGGTCGGGTCATAATAAATGATAGCCGGCCCGATCTCCCGGTTGACCGGGGTGAAATGGAAATCCTTGGTAATGCCGATTATCTGGAGTTGCATGTTTTCCTGCGACAGCCGGGCCCCGATAACACTGGGCATCCCCATGATATCGGCAAATCGTTCATTGATGATCACAAATGTTAAGGTGTGTCCTGTTCCGGGCCGAAAGGTCTCTCCCTGCACAAGTTCCATCTTAAAGGTTTCTTGAAAATCGGGGTCGACGCCGGAATAAGTCACCAGCGGATTTACATTGGGATCACGTCCCTCCCAGTCCCAATCTTGGCCGTTATTGTAGACGCCTGTCGGTGAGTGGGAAGTGGCAGTCACACTCTGGATGTCTGGATGCTGCAGAAACTCGTTCTTTATGGATGGGATATTGTCAAGCAGCTTACCTTCGATTGGAACATACAAAAGATGTTCTTTATCAAAGCCCAAACTTTTGTTCTTCATGAATCGCACCTGGTTGTAAATGACAACGGTCCCGATAATAAGCATCACGGATAGGGCGAACTGGAGGACGACAAGCATCTTGCGGAACAAACCTCCCCTAGCTCCGAAGACGCGCGCCCCTTTGAGGACGGCAACCGGCTGGAAAGAAGAAAGGAACAAAGCCGGATAACTCCCGCTCAAGAAACCCGTGGCTATGGTCACCGATAAAATTCCCAGGATAATGACCGGGTCCATAAAATCTTTTATAGGGAGAGGTTTTGCTGTCAAATTTCGAAAAGCGGGTAAACTTAATCGGACGATAAATAGAGCAACAGCTAAAGAGAGGAATGTGAACAGCAATGATTCGCCGAAAAATTGTCGCATCACCTGATGTCTCTGGGCGCCCACGACTTTTCTCAATCCCACCTCCCGGGCCCTATGGGCAGAGCGAGCCGTGGACAGGTTCATGAAGTTTATGCAGGCGATGACCAGGATGACGAACGCGATCAGGGAAAAAATCCGGATATTGGCCATGCGGTTCCAGTATTCCAGATAGACTTTGCCGAAGGGATAGAGAAAGGGTTCGGACTTGGAATTGTGGTTTGACTGGCGGATTCGGTCGAAGATTTTTTCGTTAAAAGCAGCGAGGTCCACGTTGTCCGCCATCTCGACATAGGATCGGAAAGAATGATTGGACCAGGTGCTTATGTAGTCTGGACTCCACCATTTGGTGGTCAGCTCCAGGGGTGCCCAAATATCGAACCGGAGGGTGGAATTATGGGGGACGTCTTCCATTACTCCAACCACCCGGAATTCTTCTGTTTTGTTCAAAGTGAGAACCTTGCCAACAGGATCTTCGTCCTTGAAGATCTTGTCGGCGATCGTCTCTGATAAAATCATAACATACGGATCGCCGAAGGCATCCTCAAGATTGCCCCGGATAAACGGAAACGTGAACAGTTCGAAAATTTCAGGATCTGCCAGTTGGATGCGTTCTTTGAACTGCTTGTCTCCATACTCCAGGAGATGTTCGCTCTGACCGTTATTGAAACGGGCGGCGTTTAGGACTTCGGGGACTTCGGCCTTGAGTGCCGGTGCCAGCGCCGGAACCGACCCGGCCCCCCGGGAGACTTCACTTCCATAATGCTGGATCGTACGGACTAGATACAGGGAGTCCAGCTTGTCGTGGTATTTATCGGTGGCCATTTCGTCCTTTACCCACAGGATGATCAGGATGCAGCAGGCCATGCCCAAGGCCAACCCGATGATATTGATAAACGAATAGCCCTTGTGTCTCTGGATATTCCGGAAAGCTATCCTAAAATAATTTTTTATCATGCCTGTATGTCCCTATCATTTTAGACGTAAGTCATGAGAAAAGGTTGCCTCCCTTTTCATTGTCTTATTCGGGAAGCCGTTATGACATATCCCCAGAATTTTCTTGGAATTGCTGAAATGATTTACGGATGGTGGGCGCTCTTATCATGGGACAGGGGATTGTCGGATTTCTCTATTTCTTTTTGGTCAACTCGTTCAGCTTCTCGACAGCATTCGTGTTATTCGGGTCCAGCTCCAGGGATTTTGTGTAATTCTTGATGGCCAGTGTTTTGTTCCCTGAGATCATGTAGGCCTCGGCCAGGCTGTCGTATCCGTTGGCATACTTGGGATAAGCTTTGATATTCAACTTGAAGATCTCGATGGCATCTTCGATCCGTTTCCTTTCGGTATTAAGGTAAATAGTCGGACAGTTTCCAAGTTTATGCCTTAGCGATTTCAAATTCAAATCGGATTTTTGAGAATACGATGTACGTTCGCGATTATTTATCGGGCCAATCATCGTCATCATCGTCGGGCACGAGGGTCACGGCCCAGGAAGGATAAGGAGCGCTGCTTCCTTTAACCGCGTGCCACAGGATGCGGTTTAGGGTGTCTTCCGGGCAGGCATCTATTCGCCGGAAGTTCAAACGTGCGGAAACATGGGCATTCCGGCGAAGGAGAGAGTCTGCGATATCCTTTGGATCCGGATTCATCTGGTCGAGCGGTATTTGATTGGGCACAGCTTCGAAGGGTGTGAAATCCGGTGTGGAGGTGAAACAGTCGAACATCGGGGTGGCGGTGGCATCGAATTGATTCATGGGCGGAAGGCCGAGAATCTGCTCGATCGTCCGCAGGAGGCTTGTCGTGTTGTACTGGGTGTGGACCACGGTTTGACGTTTTGTGTATGGGCTGATGCAGTAGGCCGTGGTGCGGTAGCCGCTCACGTGGTCGAATCCGTTCTGCGGGTCGTCCTCTATCCCGAAAATAACCAGGTCTTTCCAGAAACGGCTTTTACTGAAGGCCTCGACGATGCGACCGAAAGCGAGGTCATTGTCGGCGACACAGGCCTCAGGTGTCGGAGATCCGGCGCGGGTTCCGCTGGTATGATCGTCGGGCAGGCAGATCAGGATGAGCTGTGGCATTTGTTCCTCTCGCTCCCATGCGGCGATCTGTTCTGTGATGTAACGGGCTCTCCAGACATCGGGAACTTCCATGATCCATCCCACCGTGTTCGTGGGTGAGAAAGGCCGGATGGTTTCGATCGTGGGTTCGCACCCGATGACCACATCGCCAGGACCATGGAGATATTCCTCCCAGTAATCTTTCCACTCGGGTCGGTCTTTACGATTCGGATCTGTCCATCGGCATTCGGGCTGGGTGAATTCCCCGAAGTTCCAGATAGAGATGTTGTGGCGAAGCGCGTTATCCCAGATGAAGCCGCTTGGAGCATATGCCAGAGCGTCAGCATCGTCCGGCCCCATCCCGTCAGGATAGCTGCGGGGCCATCCGGCGAATGACCTCTCGAGATAATCTGTTCCGAAAGCCGTAGTGGACCATTGGTGGCCGTCGGCACTCAATATACCGCAGCAATAGGTGTTATCGAAAAGGACAAATTCCCTGGCCATCTTGTGCTGGTTGGGGGTCACCTGCTCGCCGAAGAGGCAGAGGGAGGGATCGCCATTTCCCTCGGAGATGTCTCCCAGAACCTGATCGTAAGTCCTGTTTTCTTTGATGATGTAGACCACATGCTTGAACACGCTGGGTTCGCCGATGCGTTCGGGAACCGGCCGAGGCGGCTGATTGGGGCGTGGTTTTTCAAGCGCCCGGGATATTCTATCGCGGTGATAGTTTGCATAAACAGCTTCTGATAACGACTTCAGTTCTTTTCGGTTGGGCACCGGCACGAGGGACATCGAACCGTGATAGTGGTGGGTGTTAAATCCCTGTCCACCTGTTGCCCTGTCCTGTTTCGGCTCGACAGGAAGGCCCTTGATGTTGGCCACGCACAGCAATCGATTTGCGGTGTCGAACACGATCGCTCCGGGGAACCATCCGACAGGGATGAGTCCGAGGAGCGAGGATTCCCGGTCCGCCGGGTCGAATTTCACAACGGCGATGGCGTTCTGAGTCCCGTTGGCCACAAAAAGACGTTTTCCATCTGATGAGAAGCAGAGGGAGTTGGGAGATGCACCAAAGAGATCTGCTGGATTGGCCTTGGCCCAAATCGTCTCGACAACCGTGTCCGACTGCGTGTCGATCACGCTGAGGTTATCGCTTGCCGCATTGGCGCAGACGATATACCGGTTATTGGGTGAGACGGCAAGCGCGGAAGAGTGGAGGTGGACGAGGATATCTTTAATTGAGCCTGATGCAAGATCGACAACGCTCACCGAACCCTCGTTCGCGATGTGTGTGACAGGGTCGACCTTGACGACG
>Ga0114922_10002253_pt1 | contig 18124 bp, 11 predicted proteins | sample AartaG_FD_100975 | JGI IMG/M metagenome (GOLD analysis project Ga0114922, IMG submission 100975) | Deep subsurface microbial communities from Aarhus Bay to uncover new lineages of life (NeLLi) - Aarhus_00045 metaG | ecosystem: Environmental > Aquatic > Marine > Oceanic > Sediment | place...
GACATCCATGTCTTCCTTTAAAAAACCCTGCCAGCACTCATCCAGATAACTCGTCGATCCGGTGAGGCCATCGGCCAGAGCCAAATCCCCTCCCCCATTATACTTCGTAGAATATGGCTTTCTATATGTAATTTTCTTACCAAAGGCCGAATGCATGCGTAACGATTTTTCAGTAACGCCCAACAATTCATCCTCTTTGAACACACCGGCCTTAATCACACCCGTCTTGTCTATGAAAATGGGTTCCTGGTAGACTGGAAAATCATTGGATGGGCGGCTTCCATCCAGTGTATAGCGGACCTGAGCTTTTTCATGTTTCGTGGATATGGTGACCTTCACCGCTTGTCCGGACTCACTGACTTCCGACTGAATCACCGGGTCGATGACGACCTCCATGCAATCAAACCAGGCCTTTCCCTGGCTAACCAGCATCAATTGGGGGCTGACCCGACCTGAAGTCATTCCGGTATCCGGTTTCGCTGCCGTGATAGAATACCGCTTCCATTCCGATGTCAGGGCAAATTCTTCAGATGCCAGACGACCCAACTGCATCCTGAATTTCAATGGCTCATCTCCGGTACGAATCCACGGAAAAAGTTTTTTAAAAAATCCTCCGTAGTCCAATCCGGTGGATTGCCTCCTCTCATCCTTCGTTTTAGCCCAGATGGAAAAACAGTAGGAATTGCCCTGTTTAAACTGAAATGGGAAAAAGGCCAGTTCTACCCCTTCTCCCTCTCGTGGTGTGATCAATCTCAGCGAATGACGGCCATGGTGAGCGACCCGGGAATCAACAAAATAGGTCGAGCCCCGTTCACCATTCACTCGCACATAGCATCCGGACGGAGTGCCTACACTGGGATTTTCCTCGAAGCTGTGATTGACCATCAAATTCTTTGGATCTATATCCCATACTTCTTCGGGAGTCGACTGAAATGGAATCATATATACCCGAGTTCCCAATGCATCAATTCCATCTTGGAAAAATCCATTACGGACACGAATCCTCCGGTTCTCGAAAAGCACGTCACCATTACCGGTTAATGGGATTCCCCTTAGTCGAAACGAAACAGAAAGAGGGCGATTCTCAGTATTGACCGCCAGGATGACCATTTTATCACCGTCTTTCCAGCCACCCACATGAACAGCTTGCATTGAACTGGACACTGTTGGAGAGGATTCTGAGGATAGCAGGAATGGTGTCAACTCGGCAATTTCCCGTGCCATGGCGCCACATTCACCCCAGGTAACAGTCGATTTGGGGAAACCGCTTAGACCATGACGGATGAAATACTGTATTCCGGTAGCACCATGGATGACAGCAAGATACGTCATGGCTCGTATTTCCTGCGCCGTTGGTTCACGCCGCCACCATTCGTTGCCTCCAAAGGCCTGCGGGATAATCCAGACGGGTTTGGAAATGTTAAAATCCGATATCAAGTCACGTGTGACCGAACCCACCTCCGTCACCGAGTGGTTCGGAATGGGATATGGATCGGCCATGACGACATCAAATACATTTTCATAGTCTTTGGCGCGTTTCGGTGTCATGAAGACGATCGTAATGGGATGATAAGGATCGAGCGTTTTAATAACTTGATATGTATATATGAGATCTTCGACTGGAACGTTCTGGCCCACAGGCTCATCGCTGATGTACCATGCCAACAGTGCAGGATGATTCCTGAAAGCTTTCACCTCCTGTTCCAGTAAATGCCTCTTTTCCTCGTCCGTCTTTTGGTTGAAATGATCCGAACCAACGCCCCCTCCTCCCGCTACACTGAGGAGATTGTAATGTACTTTCATCCCCAGTTCAGCACATCGATCCATATACCGCTTTCTCTCTTTTCGGTTTTTTCTGTCGATTCTCTGATAGGGCGACATCATGTTAAAGCCCTTTACGACTTCTTCCTCGGCGAGTGTTGGCTGCACCGGCGAATAGCAGTAGAATCCAAAAGGGAAAAACGGCAAACCATCAACGATGAGCCCTCCAGTGGCACAGTCGATCTTTACCTCGTTGGATTTCGGTAATCTTTTCACCACGTCAACTCGAATAGTATCCACCTTTCCCCTCGGTAGTGTTAATAAGCAGGCGACCTCATTAATACCGATGGACAGAGAATCCAGTGGAAATGGAATAAATGTGCGTTCCCCGGCTCTTACCGAAAAGTTCTCGACAATCGTTTTTCCTTCGAAAAAAAGATCCGCAGATACCAATCGCCCCTGAAATGCCTTAGGCAAACTCAAGAGGACGTGCCCCTTATCTTCTGTAGTATAATAGCTGTATCTGCTCATCGCGAGGATGAGTGCATTATCTGGCGGAGAAGCGTAGGTCTTTGAATAGCCCGTACCAGCCATTCGTTGAAATAGGACCAACCAGCAAACGACAAAACAATGAAAAGAACGCGATTGTATGACAGAGAAGAGGGGTTTCAAACTTTACTCCGTGTAAATGAAAAATCTTGAAATTCTTCATTCAAATAGTCTCGAACAATGGCGATGTCATTCAGTTGTGTCAGGTCAGGCACATGCTCACTCAATGGATAAGCATAACACGAATTGGGAAAATCCTTCACCATCATAATCACCGCGGCCGGCAGTTCCTTCTCCTGTCTAACCGGATGAAGAGGGACTCTCTCCAAATAGGGCAGAATCATGTCATAATCGAGTCCAAATATATTCATGCTCACCCCGACTTTTCCATATTTACACCTTACATTCTCAATCTGCTCCGGTGACGGTTTCTCAATGATATCTAAGAGAAAATTCTCTTTATCTTTTTTAGTCACGGCGAATTTTCCAATTCGACTCTGTTCAAATTTTAAAGCGGAACGGTCATAATCGACAAGAGCGTTTGGATAAGGTGAATCCAACATGAGTTTTAAAGCCCGCTTCGAATAGAGGTTATCACTGTTACATACCGTAAACTTCCCTCCACGCCAGTCGTCTCTGAAACGAAGCCCGCACAACAACGCATCCGCTGTGCCCAGGGGCTTCGTCCTACCTTCGGGTATTTTTTGAACGGCATAGGATATGCTTAAGCCATTTAACAGATTTCCCTGTTCCTTGTTGCCGTAATGATTCCGGATTGACTCATCTCCCTCGCCCACAACGATAACAACATCCTCGTATCCGGTTTCCCTTCCATTGAATAAGAGATAATCCAAAAACGGCCGATGATTTTCACCCACACCGATCATCGTTTTCGTTTTATGTTCGGCATCCTCCCTGAGTTCTCTTTCGATCTCGACTGAAGCGGATAACGATTTTTTCATTCGTGACGAAATTCCACCCGCAAGTATGACCAATCTTCCATTCATCAGCTTTTTACCTCATCAGTTATCAAACCCTTTATCAAACGATCCTTTACAGTAATTTACACCCAACACATCTAACCGCTTGAAATGAGAACCCAGGCGGATCTGAAAGTCTTTCCAGTCTCGTCCATCCTTCGGAGACCAGACGACTTCAGCCAGTGCGCACATTCGGGGAACGCTCATATACTCCGCATATTCGGGAGTCCTAATATATTCGGTCCATACATTTCCCTGGGCGCCCAATATATATTTATCTTCCCCAGGGGCTATTTCCTCGGGTGTAGGCTCAAAAGAGTAAACCTTTTTTAGAGTTAGATTTCCACCAATGGCCAAAGGTTCTGTATCAGGATCTGCCTGGTAGTAGTCAAAATAGCAGAAAGAAGTAGGGGTCATAATGACATCGTGCCCCTGCTTTGCAGCCTCAATGCCCCCCTCTATACCGCGCCATGACATGACAGTCGCCTCAGGAGCGAGCCCACCTTCCAGAATCTCATCCCATCCGATTAATCTCTTTCCCTTTGATAGTAAGAACTTTTCAATTCTTCTTATAAAATAGCTTTGCAATTCATGCTCATCTTTTAATCCTTCTTGTTTGATTCGGGCCTGGCATTTGGGACACACCTTCCAGCGGTCTTTTGGACATTCATCACCTCCGATGTGAATAGTTTCACTCGGAAATAATGCAATGACCTCCGTTAATACGTCCTCCAGAAATTCGAATACTTTATCATTCCCGGCACAGTAAACGTCTTTTTTTACACCCCATAGGGTACCAACCTCAAAGGGTCCACCGGTACACGAAAGCTCCGGATAAGCTGCAAGAGCTGCCAGGGAATGCCCGGGCATTTCGATCTCTGGAATAATGGTGATATATCGTTTTTCTGCATATTGAATGATTTCCCGAATGTCTTCCTGGGTGTAGAACCCACCATAACGCTGACCATCAAATTTATGGGGCCTGTCACGGAAATGTCCGACCAGAGTTTCTTTCCGGTATGCACCGATTTCAGTAAGCTTCGGATATTTTTTTATCTCAATCCGCCACCCCTGGTCTTCTGTGAGGTGCCAGTGAAAGGTATTCACCTTGTGCAGAGCCAGTAGATCAATATATCTTTTTATAAACGCCTTTGGGAAAAAATGGCGGCCCACATCTAAGTGCATGCCTCGATAGCGATAACGGGGAAAGTCATGGATTTTCACACAGGGGAGATCCCTACGATCAGCTCCGGCGACATTTGTTTCAGAATAAACTTCTGGAGGGTACAATTGAAAAAGAGTCTGGACTCCATAGAATAAACCGGCGGGTTCTTCCGCCTCTATCGTGATGATTTTTGGTTTAATTTCCAATTCATATCCTTCCTGCCCTAAACTTTTATCGGAAGAACCCAATCTCAAAATCAGCGCATGACTCGATTCACTCTCTTTCGACAGAGCTGCCATTGGGATTTTAAATCCCATCACAGTGCTGAATCTTTCTACTAACCATTCACCGATTTCTTGGACTTCTCTATTCTTCGTATTCAGAAGAATGGAGAAGTCAGTGGAAATATGAAATATCCCCCCCCTTTCCTCTATGAGAGCAGGCTTGGGGATCACAGTCACTCGTGACATGGTTGATGTCGTCTGTTTGGGAGAGCAGCCTGGAATTAACATGAGTCCTCCAGCAATCAAAAAAAAGATTAAAGGATAGTGCAGCTTGATACTCTTATTAAAGCAACAAGTTTTCATTTTTAATACCTTTCTTTTAATAACATTTTTCTTTCTGCAATAAAATTTAAATTGTTCATTCTTAATTTATAATTTATCATTCATAATTCATAATCCTATCCTTTGAAATTCCATTTATCAAATTCCGAAGGTGTCCTTGAAGCCATGATGGCTTCGACTTTTTTCACAATCTTCGGATTCTGTCTGGCGACATCGTTTTTCTCACCGACATCGTTCTTCAAGTCGTAGAGCTCGATGGGGCCTTCTGGATTGCTTTTGGCTTTAAGACGAACCCCTTTCCAGTCTCCCCACCGTACGGCCTGAGCGGGTCGCCCAAAATATTCCCAATAGAGATAATCATGTTCTCTCTGCTGATCCTGTCCCAGCATTGTCGGTAAAAAACTGATGCCATCGGTATCCTCAGGAGTCTTTACTCCGGTAATATCCGCAAGGGTGGCCATGACATCCCAGAGTGCGGAAACATGATCTGTCATAGTTCCGGCCCTGATCTTACCCGGCCATCGGACAATCATGGGCACACGGATACCACCTTCATAAACCTCACATTTGAGTCCGCGTAAAGAATCCGCACTATTGAAGAAGGTCGAATCCGTTCCCCCGTTAAAAGTCGGCCCATTATCACTGGTGAAGAAAATGATAGTATTATCGGAGAGTCCCAGCTCCTCAAGTAGATCCATGATACGCCCAATATGGTCATCCATCCTTGTGATCATGGCTGCATAGGCAGCCCTGGGCGTCCGGTGCGGCAGATAACCTCTTTCACCCCTGTAGGGTGTTTCCGGGAAAACACCTTCATACTCATGGAGAGAATCTTCCGGTACTTGAAGGGATACATGGGGAACCGGCGTGGCAAAATAGAGGAAGAAGGGGCGATCTTTATTACTGCGAATGAACTCCACTGCTTCTTTTACCATCAGGTCGGGAGCATACTGGCTGCCCGAATAGGATGCATATGAAGCCTTATCATCAGGATTCATATCCTCTGGCAACCGTTGATGAGGGTAGAAATAATCGTTCCCTTCCAATACATCTTTTTCCTCATTCCTCCACAAGTGGGTGGGATAATAATTATGGGCCACTCGCTGGCAGAGATAACCGTAGTAAAAATCAAATCCTTGCTTGTTAGGATGCCCTGTGGATTCCGGGCCACCCAGCCCCCATTTCCCGATACATGCCGTCGTATAACCCTCCCGTTGCAGCATGGTTGCAATGGTTTTCGTATTCGACAAAAGCGGCCTCTGGCCTTCCAGATTGGGATCGTGCCAGACGTCCCCCCTTTCCCCCATCTCATCGTTGTCCCGGATATAGGAATGCCCCGTATGCTTGCCCGTCAGAAATGTACAACGGGACGGTGCACACACCGGACTCCCCGAATAATGCTGGGTAAAGCGCATGCCACTGGCTGCCAGTTTGTCGATACTCGGTGTTCGAATCTTGGTCTGTCCATAACAGCCCAGCTCTCCGTATCCCAGATCGTCGGCCAGGATAAAGATGATGTTGGGTTTTTTAGAACTCGTTTGACATCGAGTCATAAAACCGGAGCAGGCCACCACAGCCGCCCCAAATCCCGCTGTTTTTAAAAATTCGCGCCGATTTTGATTTCTCATACGCTATATGACCTCCCAATTCAATCTGAATAAAAAACTTCTTCCAATACGTTTCATTCAATGCGGCTCCGTTACCTTTTTTCCCTCAAATATTTGATCAACTGTATTATAAACATCGTCCCATTGGGATCGGTCTTTCGGTTCAAATGTTTTTAATTGAAACGATCGCGCAACAAGCTCTCGTCCGTCCCAAATCGAATCGAGTACATTTTTAGCAACAGCCTGAACAATCACATTCCCCAGGGCAGTCGCCTCTATCGGTCCGGCAACAACCGGAAGCCCGGTTGCATTGGCCGTGAATTGATTGAGCATCTCGTTCTGGGATCCGCCACCAACGATGTGCAGGGTATCGACAGGTACCCCTCTCATCGAATTGATCTTTTCGACAGTGAACCGATATTTCAAGGCTAAACTCTCCAGAATCGTACGAACAAACTCTCCCTGAGTCTCAGGAGCAGGCTGATTGGTTCTCAGGCAAAACTCAGTAATGGCGGCAGCCATATCCCGTGGATGTAGAAAAGTGCTATCATCGGGATCGACAACAGCCTTGAAGGGTCTGGCCTCATCAGCAAGATGAAGCAGATGGCCATAGTCAACGGGTTTATTCTCCCGCTGCCAGCATCTTCGGCACTCCTCGATGAGCCACATCCCCATCACGTTTTTGAGGAAATGGTTCCTCTGATTGATTCCACCTTCGTTTGTAAAGTTGTTGTTCAGAGACGCCTTGGTAACGATGGGCTCTTCCGTCTCAACACCCAGGAGTGACCACGTACCTGAACTCAGGTAGGCCCAGTATTTCGATTTTGCAGGTACTGCCACAACTGCACTGGCCGTGTCGTGACACGCCGGTGCAATCACATCCACATTCGAAATCCCGGTTTCCTGAAGGATTTCCGGTAGTAAGGGGCCAACCACGGTTCCCGGTTGAATAATGGGTGTCATCAGATTTTTAGGAAGGTCCAGACGATTAAAAATAGCCTCATCCCATTGCCTCGTCTTCGCATTGAGGAGTTGCGATGTCGAACAAATGGTATACTCACTCATCTTATTACCGGTCATAAGAAAATTGAACAGATCGGGCATGAAAAGTAGATTCTCTGCGACATCCAGCAGTGGATGTTTTGTAATTTTCATGTGCAGAAGCTGGAAAACCGAGTTAAATTGCATGAATTGAATGCCGGTGATCGAGTAGAACTCTTCCCTGGGCATCAATTTAAAGGCCTTCTCCATGATATCATTTGTCCTGGGATCACGGTAACCAAAAGGAAATCCCAGAAGTTGATTGTCTCTACCGACCAGACCAAAATCCACACCCCATGTATCCACACCGATTCCCATCAAACCCTCGCCCTTCCTTTCAACAGATGCATTCAAACCCTTTTTCAACTCATTAAAAAGCATCAGGATATCCCAATGAATATGCCCGAATAGTTTTATTTGATGATTGGAAAAACGGTGAATCTCTTCCAACCGGATCTTTTTATCTGACAGCGATCCCAGAATGGCTCGCCCACTCTCAGCACCAAAATCGAACGCTAAAAAGTTTTTCCCTGACATATGATGATTCCTTAATCGAACATTAGGACAACCAGCCTCCTCGGTCCATGTGCTCCGAGTATCAATATCTTCTCGATATCGGCCGTACGGCTCGGACCGGCGATAAAAACCATATTTTTTGCCTTTTCCGGAGGCAGTTTATCAAAGAGGTCGAACTGATTGGGAACGAGATTCTTACCGGAAATCACTGAAATAACACATTCTGAAAGAAAATGGGGCAGCGATGTTTGACTGTCGTCATATGGAAAAACAAGGGCACCGATATCCGTGATACCAAAGGATGCCTCAACCAACGCGATGGGAACCTCTGCCAATAGTTCCTTCCGTTCCGGATAAGGAAGATTCAACGGATCTACACAGACAATGGACTCGTCCACCTTTATCATTATATCGGATATTCGCTGACAAATATTTTCACCGGTGACAGTGATTTTTTCATAACCGTTCTGTTTCATTATTTCCAGAACAATATCTGCCGCTGCATTCGCATTCTTAAGTCGATGAAACTCCCCGGAAACCAACTCCAATTCCTTTTGAAACTGTTCAATGAGTCCTTGTTGGGTTTTGGGAGTGACCTTCTCCAACCCCCGGGCAATGCGTTCATCCAAATCTTGCGGTACCGCCTCACGCTTAGTGGGAATCTGCCCGGCCTCTTTTAATGTTTCGAGAATGATATCACGACTATCACTCATAACAGTCCCTTGTTAAACTCATTATTATATTCATATATCCCTTAATTTAAAATATCGCTTTCGGAAACCCTTGGGATCAAAACGACCCATCACACGATCCCTGGTATAACCCGGTGCAGGAAACGCCATACCCTTTGGCAAAAGCCGCTGGAATTGTCCCGGGAACCAGGTAGCCAATCGATAAAGCATAGGATGCTTCGTTAAAAAGGCCCATCCTTTCATACCGATGCGTTCGGCTTTCATAGAATAACCCTTCTCAACAATCCTATTACGTAACATCAAGATATGTCTGGGCATGTCAATTTTTACAGGACACACATCATAGCAGGCGCCGCAAATGCTGCATAAAGATGGGGAATGCCTTCCTTCCGACTCGCCAAGATACTGAGGTGTAAGACATATGCCGATAGGACCCATATAGACACTCCCATAGGCATGCCCTCCGATCTGTTGATACACCGGGCAATGATTGAGACAGGCTCCACACCTGATACAGAATAATGTCTCACGTAATAGGGGTTCCTTCACGATTTTGGACCGTCCATTATCCAACAGTATCACGATCACCTCTTCGGGTCCTTCCCCGTATTTCTCACGGCTCGGACCGCCGATGAAATTCACATAACAGGTGGATTTTTGCCCGGTGGCGCTGGATGCCAACGCTTTTAATATGAAAGGAACAGACTTCAGGTCAGGGACTAATTTCTCGATACCCATGACAACGACATGGAGTCGGGGAAGGGAAAGAGTCAGGTGGGCATTGGCTTCATTCTCCAAAATACACAGCACGCCCGAACCCGCAACACCAAAATTGGCCCCGGAAAGTCCCATGTCTGACGAGAGAAAATGTTCCCGCAGAATTTTTCTCGCAATTCCCATAAGTGCCACCGGATCATCGGTATACTCGACACATAGTTTCTCTTGAAAAAGTCTTCCGATGTCCTGCCGGCTCAAATGCATGGCCGGCATGGTGAGATGCGAAGGAATCTGATCCATAAGCTGGACAATATACTCTCCAAGATCCGTTTCCAGGGACTCGATCCCGTTTTCCTGAAGTGCCGGATTGAGTTCGATCTCCTCTGTTGTTAAAGATTTAGACTTGACGATTTTTTTTACGCCATTCTTCTTGGCCAGATCAAGAATGATTTGTCTCGCTTCCAGAGCATCTGCCGCCCATAAAACCTGAATTTCGTTTTTTCTACAGTTGGATTCGAACATCTGCAGATAGTCAGCCAGATTTTCTATGACATCTCGCTTCATCGCATGATTCTTCAGTCGTAAATCTTCCCAGTAACCTATTTGATCGATGACATGCTTACGCGCATTGATCACAGTCTGGGTGGCCTTATCCACTGCCTTTCTCACACGCTCATCTTTCAGAGCTGCTTTTACATATTTTTTTGTTTTTAATGGAGAGAGATGCATTATTCTCCTTTTAAGAATGAGTCAACACTCAAAATCTAAACTCTTCGCCAACAACTCCGCAATATGCATGGTCCGGGCTTTCATGCGATGCTTCCTGAGATACCCATCAATATTCATCAGGCAACTGGAATCCGCACCGATACAAAAATCTGCCTCACTTTCATCAATGTATTTACACTTCCGTTTCACCATTTCTATGGAAATCCCTTTTTGTTTGTATGAAAAAGTACCGCCAAATCCACAACAGATGTCCGATTTTTCCATTTCAACAAAATCAATATCTCGAATACCCCGGATCAACTCCCGTGGCTGTTCTCGAACCCCCAGCTCCCTGTTCAGATGACAGGAATCATGATATGTCACTTTATGGGGATACCTACCGCCCAGCCGGGTTACTTTCAGGACGTCTACCAGGAATTCCGTGAATTCAAAAATTTTCTGATTCAGGGCTTCCAGGCCGGGAATGAGCTCTTTCCGAATGGCCAGTTCTCTATAAAAGACCCGAATCATGGCCACACAGGATCCCGAAGGTGCCACAATCACTTCCTCATCTTTAAATAGTTCAATAAAGCGTTCGGCTATGGGGATAATCTCCTTCCGGTATCCCGAATTAAATGCCGGCTGTCCACAGCAGGTCTGATTTTCCACATATTCGACTTCATGGCCAAGATGGTTAAGTATCTTCACCATGGAAAGAGCCGACTCGGGATATAAATGCTCTGTTAAACAAGGGATAAACAGAGAAATTTTCATATTCGTTCATACCTTCTAATCTTAAGAATATAAACCACAAAGGACAAGGAGAACAAAGAGAATGAAATCAATAATAAATATTCTTTTCTCTGTGTTCTCTGTGGTTTTTTATTTCTTGCCGTACAACGAACCGAAATTTTGACACGCCCGATAATCCGCCCCTTCCGGATCTTCTGTCCCAAAAGCACTCCAGGCACCGGGTCTGAATATCCTCTCCTCTTCCACATTGTGCATATTCACCGGGATTCGAAGCATGGATGCCAATGTGATGAGTCTGTCACCTATGTGTCCATAACTGATGGCCCCATGATTGGCGCCCCAGTTCGCCATAACCGAATAGACATCCTTGAAAGCACCTCTATCGGTCAATTTGGGAGCAAACCAGGTCGTCGGCCATGTGGGATTCGTTCTCCTGTCCAAAGTATTGTGTACATCTTCGGGAAGATCGACAGTGTAACCTTCTGCAATCTGGAGCACAGGACCCAATCCTTTAATGAGATTAATACGGGACATCGTAATAGGCATTTCACCCACCGTTACGAATTGGGAAGAGTATCCACCACCTCGGAAATAATCCACAGCGTGATACCACCGCGTCGCATCCAGGCATCTATCAACCTCTTCAGGTGAAATCTCCCAGAATGGTTTCATAACCGGATTACCATCTCGGATCTGTTGACCCGTTCCGTCCAGTGTCGTTGGCCCTGAATTGATAAGATGAATGATTCCATTGGCCGACCTCCCTGTCAATTCCTTCCCTGTAACCCGTTTGACCGCAGTCGGGCTCCAGTATGTGCGTACATCGGAGAAGATCTGGGCTGTATCGGTGAGCAGATGTCCGAATAACATGACCACACCATTGAGACTATCGTTTTCGGTTGCCACAATGAGAGGTTCACGGATTCCATTCCAGTCAAATGAAGAGTTCAGAATGGCCTCCATAAAATCACCGTTGGGAAGGTGATCGGTCCAATGGCGCTGACCCTGGAACCCGGCAAGTAAGGCGTTCCGTCCCAAAGCCTCTTCCCCAAATCCCAGTACGTCGAGGGAAGGATTTCCGATCATGAGATCCCGGACAATCAATGTCATCTTGATCACGATTTCCCACTCCAAGTCTTTCTGTTCACGAGAAACCCCCATATCCGATGAATTGACCTCTTCACCTTCTATACAATTGTCCTTTGCCCATTTAAGAGCATGTGGAAATTCCTCCTCATCATATATCTTGCGTTCCATTCTTCGTATTAATTCCGTCATATCAACGAACTCAGTCCTCATTCCCAGGTAGTCTTGAAAAAAAACCGGATTCACGATAGAACCGGCAATTCCCATAGATACAGCCCCTATTGATAGATAGGTTTTCCCTTTCATCTCTGCCACAGCCAACCCGGCCTTAGCGAATTTCAATAATTTTTCTTTGACATCATCCGGAATACGGGTATCGTCAGCATCCTGGACATCTCTACCGTAGATACCAAAAGCCGGAAGACCTTTCTGGTTGTACCCGGCCAGTGCCGCTGCCAGGTACACGGCACCCGGTCGTTCAGTACCGTTCAAGCCCCAAATGGCCTTGGGCATTAAGGAATCGGTGTCCATCACCTCGGTCCCATAACACCAGCAGGGGGTTACCGTAAGTGAAATGCCCACACCCTCCCGATAAAACTTTTCCGTACAATCGGCCGCTTCTGAAACGCCGCCGATACAGCCGTCTGCAATAACACACTCCACCGGCAACCCATTCGGATGACGCATGTTTTCCCTCAGAAATTCTGCCGCCGACCTGGCCATGTTCATGGTCTGATCTTCCAGAGACTCTCGTATGCCCTGGCGGCGACCATCGATCACCGGTCGAATACCGATTTTGGGAAGCGAACCTCTCAATCGATTCCTGGGTTCGTTCATCTTTGAATTTGTTGTATTCGCCATAGTTACATAACCTTTCTTTCAATAATTTTAAGAATTCATCAGCCACTAAGTCACCAAGACACGAATCATTAATGACTTTGTTGATTTAATCGATATTTTCCGATTTTGGTGTACTTAAGTTATTGTTTTTTGGTTCAAATTCTTTCACAGAAGGCCCGTTTAAAATCGTATTGTTAAGGAAAACCTCTGCCCGGAATTGAGCGATCCGTTCGGCAGATGCAGCGTTGTGGGCCGCCTGCTCCAGAGTGGTCTCGCCCGTTGAAATGACACCATAACCGGCAACGATGCAGCATCCCTTGTGCCACCGCAACATATTTAAAATGGGATTTTCAGATGTCATCATCTCCAATTGGGAACTATCAACCAGTCCCAGTTGTGGATTCAAATAGATGGCCTCGGCATCGATGGGCATGACGACCGGATGGTTTTCTACCGAATAAGGGATTTCTACAGATTGGCCCAATAAGACACCGTTCCCATAATGATCTGCCAGTACTGCCATGCCCTCGGCCGTGGCCAAAGGACTGGTGGTAATCATGCAAGTATTCTGGTGCGTATGGTGATAAATCAATTTATGGATTTTCAAGTCCAGGGGATCATCTTCCCCGAAAGACAACTTCATTCGTAAGAGCGGGAACTCAAAATCTTCCGGTACTGCAGACGTGGGACAATATATCATCTCCTCAGACGTCACCTTCTGACTCATGGAACCCGTACCAAAAGCACTTATTTGATTATTGTAGTTGTAGTTCAACCGGTGGCAGAAATCCTCAATGACGGTTTTATCGGTGACTTGACATACTGAAAAATCGATATTATTGAACATGTGAGGTTTTGATGGGAAAAATTCGTTTATGCCTTTTTTCCGAATGGCTTTTTGAATTGCCACCGTATCGACACCCCGTCTTCTCAAGAACAGGATTAATTTAGTACTGTTCTCCATGACACTCAGAAGATAGAGCGCTTCATCCAGAGAACCGGCCCGAACAAACGGTCCATGTCCCCGGACAATGGTCACTCTCTCTTCGCTAAGATATTTGGGGATTCTCTCTTCCATCTCCGCGGACCCAACCGGTTGATCATAACTGCCCACATGAACGCTCCCAACAGCAAAAGCCCCATAGATATCTACAGGATGGAAAAGAAATTCTTCCCTTCCTTTATTATCAGTCCCAAGAAATTCGAGAAGGAGTTGTTTTTCCTTGCTATCAAAGGAAATAAAAGTCGAATTCAGATAGTGGGCGTGGATGACAGCGTTGACCCCCGGCAGGCTGAGTACACGACGATGAATGGTGGACTCGGTAGACGTGCGGGCATCACCCCAACTCACTCCCGAAAATTTTACAGGCACGACATCCTGAAGAATGAACGCCGCGGATTGGGATCCACTGGATGTAATGTAAAAAAGGTCTCGATCCTTCGGGTCACGCGTCGACAGATTCCCACTGTGCGTGTTATTGGCATTCACACGGGCGATAGCAGCACCTATCCGGCGAAACTCTTTATATACTTGCTGTACAACATCATCTGACAATGGATATGCCTCATCATTTCATGTTGAATAATATACCACAAATTTCACTGATTTGCACTGATAAATACACGTAAATCCCAGGGGACATTGTCTCGGTGTTAATCTGTGAAATCAGTGGTTTGCAAATTAAAAGTCCAATTCCGGAGGGATGAAATCCAACAGCTTTAGAGATTTCAATGTTTCATGAAGTGGTTTTCCCCCATCATCCCATCCCATTGAGTGGTAATATTCTAAGTGCATCGTTTGAAATCCCCCCCTGTCACAAATCACGGTTCCATCTTTTGTCATTATACTCTCTTTATAAAATCGATCGGGCAGCCAGTCATCCTTCTCTGTCAAACCGCAGAGGATGTTAAAAACGCGCTCCAATGTAACCGTGCGCCGAGCCAATTTTCTTAGTGTGCCGGAGTTCTGCTCCTGACCTGTCACTCCGTTAACGAGAGCAGCATACTCATCCAGACTTAGGGAAAAGGATCCATACGCACAGGTTCCAATAATATCCAGGGCCGTATTTTTCAGAGTGGCATTCTTGGAAATCAGGGGAGTTCCTTCAATACGGTGAGCGGGCCATTCTCCATACCCGGCACAATAGGCATGAGGTGCGGTATATCCACCTTCTAAATGCCCACCGCCCCGATTGTTCATCTCATAACAAAGGGCCTGACTGTAGGACGTCCTGGGATCATAGGCCGGCAGTTCAAACTTTTTAATACTCATCGAGAGTTCCGGGTGACCATACCGTTCGCAGAAACGATAGGAGCCCTGTGCAAGATACCGGCCAATTCCTTCGACTTTACCTATGAGATGTACGATGGGTATCAACAGTTCCGGCTTACCGAATCCAGGTTCACCGTGAGTCTTAATGAAACCCTGTAAATCATCGATTAACTGCTGTTCGTTCGAAGTGAGGTTTTCCTTCTTTTCCCTCATCTTCTCGTACAACTCAAAAAACGCCGCAATCGTACCGCCCAGAGAGATAGTATCCAGGCCGTACCTGTTGGCCAGATAGCTGGCCTGTGTAATGACCGTCAAATCGTAGATTGAGAGATTGGCCCCTGTCATCGTGGTGGTTTCAAACTCCGGCCCCTCTCCTTTTTCGATGAGTCGATCATTTTCATCCAATAATGTGGTTTCTCGCTTACACACGATGGGGCAATTGAAACAACTGCTCTTCTTGACCTTGATTTTCTTCTCCCCAGGTTTGGCGTTTTGATAGTGATATCGTAAGGCCTCACCATTGATGTTCTTAATATCTTCAATTCGATGATTCGTATTCTGCATGTTGTTATGGATGAGCTGGTTGTAATTGTTCACCATACCCAGAATGCCCAGCGATCCCATGGAGGCCAGGATGCCGAACATATCCTCCCTCTTGGTAAATTTCCCCATGTCCATCTTCATCTTGGCATGGTACATGGCACTCCCTTCGATATTGGGATCAAAATGCTCAGGGTGGGCCATTTCAATCTTGACTGCAGGATCTGAAATCACCACGATGGCGTAGAGATTTTTAGATCCCCAGACTGCACCACCGCCACCACGGCCCAGGGCCTTGCCGGTATCACTCATCACAGAGGCAAATCGGGCCATATTTTTACCGCCTTCTCCAATGGCGAGAACCTGAGAGCGCTTGGAGTACTTCCCCTTTAATGAACTCCGAACAACAACAGCGTCCAGATGAGCAATTTGCCTGGCGTCTTCAATCTGCACGCCTTCAGGTGAAATGAGCAAATACACTGGCGTTTCTGCTCTGCCGGTGATGACCATCACATCAAAGCCATTTTTCTTAAAATCCACACTCCAACGACCGCCGCTGTTGGTACTGCCATAAGCCTCCGTCAGGGGGGATTTGTAATTCATATGAATCCGCCCGCTGGTGGGCATACGCGTCCCTGTGGTCGGAGAAGCGGAAATCACGATGATATTGTCTTCGGAAAAGGGATCCATCTCCGCAAAGGCATTCTTGTACTTACCCGTCTCGTTGAGGGCCAAAAAATGCTGAAACAGGAAGGCAATACCCAAACCCCGTCCACCGAAAAAACGTGATGCCAGTCCGGGATCCAGAGGTCTCGTATCAATCGACTCATGAGTCAGATCTACGTAGAGGACTTTGCCCATGTATCCTTTGGGTAGTGAGGAATCCATTCTATAAACCTTCTAAATATAATATCATAATTTTTGAGTCAATTTTACTCTCGTATAAATAGCGTGAACATTACGATGTTTCTGGTTTCTGGCCACTGGCTGCTGGTTAAAAATTCTACTATTTTAAATTTAAATAATTCATTTAAATCCATATTCTTTATGCAAATATCAATAACCAACTGTTATACCAATTGCCATATTCTCTTTATTTAACAAGAAACCAGTAACCAGTAGCTAGTAACCAGTATCTATCGGTCGCCATAGGCGGATCCGTCTCCGGAGGAAACGCTAATCTTCGCTAGTTCTTCTCTAGCACTTTCCGTATTGCTTTAAGTTCTTCTAAAATCAACTCCAGTTTATCCTCACCGGATAATGAAGGCGCCTTTTCCGCAACTGTCACCGCTTCAGCCCTGGGATGCAGCGTCTTCAACGTGTCGCGCAATTGCTGATGCAAGTCCTGGAAATCTACCAGACCAGACATTTTGCCTTCGTAACCCGTAGCTGTCTGTGTTTGGCCGGCCGTTTGGATACAAATCGAACCAATGCCTAAAAAACGGTCGTAGAGTGAACGATGTAAAATGAAATCGGTAATGGCCCGATAGGGGATATTCTGCTGAACCTTTGTCAAAATGCCTTTATGAATTGTCACACGATCATCTTCGATACTATAGGATAAATTTTTAATCCACAGGATGATGATCGGGGCAGAAATGACCCACATGAGTAATATGAGTCCAACGGTAATCGGCCAGAGAATCTCCGCCACTTGGTCGGGAGTTACATCATCGCTAAGTGAAATTAATAACTGAAGAACAATCCCTGATAATACAATGAATACAGAGATCGTCAACAAAACCAGCCACTGTTTTGTGATTAATTTCTTATGGGGTTTAATTTCCATGTTTTCCTCCTTTTTCATGTTTTTTCCTCGTTTTCCTCGTTCCCAAACTCCGGTTTGGGAACGCCATTGACCAAGAAACTCTGTTTCCAGGTCATATTAAAACAAGAATTGGTACACTTAAATAACTCGCCTATAATAAAAATTCATCATCATGATTCAAACAGCTTATATTAAAAACAAAGTTTTTAATATAATTTATTTCCCAAACAGGAGAGTTTCTGTGAAAACGGGTGTTATACTCATTCAAACTAAGTGAAGTTATAAGCCTCTAAAGGTCACGGGAAAAAGGGATTAGGAGATCCTTCGTCCCACAAAAATGGGACTCAGGATGACATTTTGATATTGTTAAAAGGGTCCTCCCAATAGATAAATTTCTTAAATTCTATTGCCCTTTAATAGTATTTAATAAATCAAGGAAAACCCCATGAATTTCCATCAAATTGACACGACCTACTACTGTGGTATTGACCTGCATTCAAAATCGATGTACGTCTGTATCATGAACAAAGAAGGGAAGATCCATCTTCACCGTAATATGCGAA
>Ga0114922_10002254_pt1 | contig 18124 bp, 16 predicted proteins | sample AartaG_FD_100975 | JGI IMG/M metagenome (GOLD analysis project Ga0114922, IMG submission 100975) | Deep subsurface microbial communities from Aarhus Bay to uncover new lineages of life (NeLLi) - Aarhus_00045 metaG | ecosystem: Environmental > Aquatic > Marine > Oceanic > Sediment | place...
CTGCCCCTGACAAAACAAAATAACTCAGTCGCAAAATCAACTATTCTTTTTGACATTCCCCCTCTATCCATTAAAGTGCCGGCTAACATAAAAAAAGGTATAGCCATTATTGGCCAAGAATCCAGTCCAGCAAACATTCTTTGGGGTATTACTATAAGAGGTATTCGTTCAAACGCTAATATTGTAAACAAAGAACTTATACCTAATCCAAATACTATGGGCATCCCTATTATTATGCATACAAGTATGGTTATTATTAACACCGCAATAAGCAATTTAATTTTCCTCCTTATTTTTTAATCAAAGACTTGAGGTATTTTAATATTATACTCGTCGATTAATAATTAATTTAAGAAACACCATTATTGCTTCTACTAACATAAAAAATCCACCTACAGGAATAGCTAAATATGGTACAAACATTGGTATTTGCATCGCTGGAGAACGCTGCGTTGAATGATAGATTTTGATAAACAACTTAAATCCATAGACTGTTACAATACACAAGAATAGAATAGTCAAAAAAACAACAATGATGCTTAGAAATTTTTTATATCTCGAAGATAAATTATGAGTTGCGTAATCTACTGAAATATGGCTTCCAGTTCTAATGGCGGCAGCTGCCGCTAAGAAAACTACCCAAACTTGCAAGTATCTTGCCATTTCCTCTGCCCAGGTTAAAGAATTATTAAAAGCATATCTAAAAATAACCTGGCTAAACACAACTAATATTAAAATGGTGAATAAAACAATAATTAATACATCTATAAATTTACGAAGTATTTCATAATGGGAATCTAATGATTTTATTAATTTTTCCATAAACAATTCCTCCTTATTTTTAATTCTTAATGAATCTCCCCGCAGCAAAGCTGCGGGGAATTGAACCTTAAGCAATTAAATTACAGGATGTATCTCTAGTAAAAAACAAATTTCACACAGCTAATAATTTATTATTTTTAAACTTTCCTTTTTATTCCTCTTTTCTTATAATAACTATCAGGAATTTTCTTAGGATCTTTATAGATGGTATAGACACATGTTCCATCACTTCCTATTTCAGGAACATCAAAGATAATTAATGGCCATCCGAACCATTCATACCAGCCAAATTCCCACATAGTGGTGCAATTTAAGCAATAAACCTGGAACCCTTTTTTGTTATAACACCACCAATGGGGTTCTTTTGTTACAGCTATCTTTTCTGGGGCAGTTTCTCTTACAATCTGTCCACCACTTTCGCATGGAGATAAGGATAGTTTGACAACATCACCATCTTCTTCCCATATCTGAACATTATCATGGTTCTTTTCCCATATTATAGCCCGATTCTTTATAAATTCATCGAAGGGGAAATCTTCTGGTTTAGCTTCACCTTTTTCATATTTATCAATAAATTCTCTAATAAATGGAGGATAGCCAAATCTGGCATATTCTTTCATAGCTTCCCATACAACCTCATCACCTCCATGTGTAACCAGACGACCCATAAGTATATTGGCAAATCCTTGCATAAAATCATGGAATCCTTTTTTATCTTTGCTAAACTCTTTGAATAGTTCTAACATTTCGGGCTTATCTAATTCTTTTATCATATCTAACAATTTATCATACTTTCTTACTGCCAATTTTCTTGCTTCTTTTACAGCTTGTGAGTTTCCCATCTTAACAATTACTCCTTTTTAATAATAATTTAAAAATTACATTCTTGTTTCTTTACCGTATTCCTCTTTATCAATCACAGGAAATTTTACTTGTTTCCCTGTATCACTAGACTGATAAATAGCTCTTATTAATTCTACGCCAACTCGCTCTTCTGTTGCATCAAATCTCTGTTTCTTTCCCTCATTAATCGCTTTTATAAAATCTAGAAACTGCAAACGGTGAAATGTTGTATCAACAAATCCTGGCTTAGTGATAGTATTTGCTACTTTTTTATTCTTAGTTAAAAAGTCTTCTTCGTTCATTCCTTCCACTTTCCACTCTGTTATTTTATCTTCCTCCATGATTATAGTCCCTTTTTCACCATGAATTGCCAATATTCTCGGGTATCCTGGAGTTACAGCAGTACTACTATCTAATACTCCTATTGCACCACACTTAAATTTAAACTGGGCTGTTGCCATATCATCAACTTCAATATCTTTATGAATCGTAGTCATATATTGACCAGATAAACTATCAAGCCTTCCAATAAAGTGTACCATTAGATCAATAAAATGAATGGTCTGACTCATTAAACTGCCGCCACCTTCACCTTTCCACATTCCTCTCCAAGCTCCAGATGCATAATACCCATCATTCCTAAAAGACTTTCCGGTAAGTGTTACTAACAATATCTTGCCCAGTCTCTTTTCATCCAATGCTTTTTTAATTTTTTCTGCTGCATCATAGTATCTACACATAACGATAACAGCAAAAGTCACATTTGCTTCTTCGCAAGCTTTAATCATTCTATCTGCTTCCAATAAATTTATCGCTATAGGTTTCTCGCACATGATATGTTTGCCAGCTTTAGCTGCATTCACTACCATTTCTTCATGCAAACTAGGAGGCGTGGCTATACATACTGCATCAATATCATCCCTTTTTAACATTTCTTTATAGTCTGTATACCAATCCTTGATATTATATTTCTTACAAAAACTTTTGCATGCATCTTCTTTGATATCTGCCATTGCAACCAGTTCAGCTTCTTTGATATCATTTAATGCTCCCGCTGAAAGAGGGCCTGCTAATCCACCACCGATAAGACCAAATCTCATTTTTTTTGACATTTTTATAAACTCCTTTCTAAAATTATTTTAAGAATACACAGTTGTTGATAAAAATTAAAAATTAATTTTCAGTCAAACGCATAATGCCAATGAACTAATATTTCACCTCCTTATATTTTCTTCATCCAAACAGACTAAGAAATAATTTTGTATTTTAAAATATTACTCGCGATATTTTTAATTTTTAAATTCTTGGATGGCATGAGAAAACATGCTTTACCTGAACCCTTATAGCTAGTATTATTCTTTATAGGAGAGAACGCAAAGTGTAAACACCACTTGAAAGTAATACAAATAAAATCTATTAATAATAAATTTTATAAACTTAGACCAATCTCACATATTCAATGAAAGATATTTTTAAAATAGTTTGAACAAAAATCAACAACATGTTTTTTTAATAAATTTGATGTTTTTTCTTTATCCCCATCTTTCAACGCATCTAAAATTTCTTTATAGTGTGATATGTCGAGAAATTTATATCTATTTGCATATTTTAAATACAAAAGTCTAATACTATAGTTGTATAATTTACTATAAATATCTTCTATAAATCTATTACCAGTAGCTTCTATAAGGATATTATGAAAATTAAAGTCAAACTCTATAGATTCAGAATAAGATATTTTTTTTGAATATTCACACTCTTTAATTAATTTTTCAATTTTTTCTATCTGTGTATCGGATATTCTTTCTGTTGCCAGTTTTCCAATCAGTTCTTCTAACACAAATCTTAATTCAAAAACTATTTGTATGTCTTCAAGTTTTACATTTGAAACAAAAATACCCTTTTTTTTAATTATATCAACCAACCAATCTTGGTAATGAAGTCTGATTAAAGCTTCCCTTATTGGAGTTCTGCCATAATTTAATTTTTTTTGCAACTCTTTTTCGGAAACAACTGAACCGGAACTTAATTTGTTTTCAATAATTAGGTTTTTAATTATTTTATAAGCCTCATCACTCTCTCCTATTTTTATCACCTGCCTTCATTAATGTATAGGATGACACATCTTAATAATATATTTATTATTTTATCACATATATATTTGTATTACATAATATAATATATCATTTGTTTGTTTAGCTGTCAAGGTTTTGAAAAATTTTCCTGTGTTATATTTTGCATTGGTTTTCCGGATAAAAATCGATGCAATTTAGATATAATATCCCTAAATAATGAGGTTATTACTATCCTCCATACTATTTGAACGAATAAAGGAGAATGAATAATAAAAAAGATAGAACTGGCGAGTACGATAATAACTTTATTAAAAATTAGCACATTACATATTAAATATTTTAATTAATATTGTAAGAAAATATCACTTTATGATATATCTATTCAAAAGTTCCTAAAATTTTAATAATATTTCTACGGAATCTAAAAAAACATTATTCCAATTGGATATTTAAATATGTTGAAATTTGAAATTTAATTAACAATAATTTATTTTAAATTTATTCTAATATGATTATACTTTTTTCTTTATCATCAACCCTTAACAGGATATCGGAAGAAAAGCTTTTAAAATCATCTTCCGATACAACAGCTATCGGGACACTTTTCCCGTATAATACCTTGGCAACAATTGATCCTGTAGCGATAATCGGTTCACAGAAAATATTAATGATGGCAGCAGGTGCATGATTGCATCGTATTGCTTCAAGTAATATTCCCGAGCTGCCACTAGAACCATGTCCCCGTGGAAAGACTAAAACTTTTCCTGTTATATCCTGTCCCTTTAAGGGATGTCCCGTTTCAATTATTTTTCCTGTTTTTGGATCAAGCCCTCCAACAAAACATAAAGATTTATCAGTTACTAGTGCCCTACCTTCTGCTTTTCCCCGAGCATAAAATTTCGCAGCTATAGCTTTATAACTCATAATTACCCTCCCAAATACCACTAATTGATGTTTCAACGCAAGTCTTCAAGCTTCCGAATATAACTTCCAATCCTCTTTGAGCTGGGGCATAATGGGCAAATTTACCCGAATTGGTCATTAGAGTCTTGAAACCCCATTTATCCATCGGCCAGTTTAAGAGACACGTATCGGTAGTTATCCTGGTTCCCGTCTTTTCTATTTTCTCCCAAATCCCCGTTTTCTTCAATAAAAATTCTGTGTTCTGGTTGGTGTGAATCCAGAACTGTACTCCGTCTGCTATCTTTCTTGATTTTAGTAGTTCTAAAGTCATGACAACTTCCGGATAGGAGAAGTGGGGACATCCCACAGCGACCAGATCTACATTTTTGCTTTTTCCGGTTAATTCCTCAGCAATTTTCAGAACATCGTCATAACTAAAATTGCCGATCTGTAAGGGCTCCTTCCCCTGAAAAGCCATCTCAAGACTATGTGCTTCCGGAGTTATACCAACTACATGAAATAGACCTACCGAACCGGATGAGGCTGATGCTGCACTTAATGCCTTTAATTGATCAGAAGTAATTTCTGCAGGTATACCCTCTAGTACCGGAACTAGATCACCGGTCACCTTCCCGATAAGATAACCTAGCGCTGAATAAAAGGCAGCAGAATACTCCCGGTTTTTCAATCCATGAAATTTAAATAAAAATTGCCCTCTGCGATTCTCTGTTAAATGATATTCAATATAGGGAGTTCTACCAGTTAGAGCAGCACAAATATCTGCAAAATCTCCATATCGAGCAGTCCTTGCACCCAGAACTGAATTTACAAAATTAATAGCATTTGATTCTGCCCAAGTAATATGTTCTCCAAATCTAGGAATTATACCATGTTGATAGGGTGTACATGTCCAGATGGGGATACATCCCATTTCAAGATAAGCCTTCTCCATGGTAGCACTTTTCATGGAAAATCTTTCTGGAACTCTAAAATCCTTCCAGCGCTTGATGTCCCTTGAAGTAACATTCATGGTGGTGGGAACTCTGACTTTGCCTCCCTCCGTTGCCAGTTTTTCGGCAAATTCCAGTCCCGCTTCTCCTGTAGTCGAAAAAAGGCATCCATCTATATGGGCTTGTTTGATATCAATAAGCTTATTGGCTCCATAGGATTTGGCCAGCTCAACCAGCACCTCCATTGCCATTTTTAGCGATTTCCCATTCTTTCCTTCTAAAAACTCTTTATCTTTCCTTGATAGTGTTAGATTCACGCTATACCTCCTCTATATATATTTTAAACTAAACTTCTCCGATATATTTTATTAAAATATTTTACATATATCTAATATCCCTTCTATAAAAATAATTTATTTATTCATATCCATACCAATTAATTTACCTATTTTTATGTAACTTTCTGATAAATCATACTCAGGCATTGGTAGAAATTTTATCGGAAGCCCTGAATTATTTTCTATAAGAGCTTCCAATCCCATTACTAAATCTTTAACTTTTTCAATAGGAAAACTAAATATTAATTCATCATTTTGAGCTAGAGCTTTACTACGATCTCCCATACATGGTATAGTAACTTTAAATTGCTTATTTTGCATTACCGGTACAATAGAATAAACACAAGCTGCATGACCAGAAAGTCTACAATTAATATCATTCCCATCAATCCAAATAATTGCTCTTAGTATTTGAGTCAATTGAACAGAATTACAATATAAAATTATTAGATCAGGTTCGAAAATCGTCTTGGATAAAGGAGCAAATGCAATTCCTTCATATTTACCAAATTCAAAATGAGGAAATGATTGTGCCCAATTTTTACCCGCTTCTAAAGTTCGAGCAGTTTTTGGGAAACGATTATGTCCTTCTAAAAAATATTGTGGTGCTTTGGCCAATCCTAATCCAATAACTGGTTCAAAACACCACATATCCTCTTTTAACATAACGAATGAGGTTCCTTCTCTTCTAGATATAGCAAGAGCTTGACATAATGATAAATGATAGCCAAAGTCTTTCTTAGGTCTTTTAGCGAGAGATGGTATATTCTTTTTACTCTCTAATAATTTTACTGCTAACGTAAAGGTATTTAATTTTAAATAGGTTTCCATTTTATTTCCATATTCGTGAAGAATACTCATTTTTTCTTTTAACACTAAAAAATTCTCCTTTAATTTTTTAAAATTTAATTAATTATACTAACGGTAAAGATTCTCTTTAGATTTATATCTTACCTTTCTTCTATAATTTCTTGTGCTTTTACGAAAACTCCCAAATATTTGTTTTTCAAAATTTTTATAGTAGCTCCATTTTCCTCTTCACTTATAGTTTTGAACCCTTACTTATTAAAGCTTTTGAGCAGGTTTAAGTACCACATCTATGAAGGCATGGCATCGATAAATATTTTTTTCTTTTATTATAATATTCGAAATATCTTTTATCCACATAAAATTACGATTAAAATATTTATTAATTTACGAATTCCCTCAAGGTAAACATCTAGATATTCCCCTATTTTTCCCATAAATTAATTTTCTCCTTTTCTAGATTTACATACTACTAACCCATCTTTTACTAACCGGCCTAGTGCTTCGCGAATGGGAGTTTGGCTTACACCAAAATCTATAGATATTTTTGGGATATCTATTCTTTCGCCTGGTTTTATTTTAAGATGAGCTATATCTTCCATAAGTTTAATATAAACATTATCTACAATTGTCTTATTTATTTTCATTATCTTAATCCCGAAATATATTTTATAGCTCATTTTTTATATATTTTGTATATAAAGATACAAGATTTAGTATAACTTTCAAATAAATAATGACTTTCTTATATTTTCTCCGTGCTTCTTTAACCACTCGTAAACTATTTTTCCTTCACTGGGAAGACTAAAATCTTTAACTCCTAATTCAACATATTTTTGCAGGTTTTCTATCTTGTAATCAATAGAACCTATCTCCACCCGGGGGCGGATACCTTTTTTTATTGCTGTTTCAATGGTTTCAAGCTCAGCCTCTTTTACTTTAGGATGATTACGCTGTCTTGGGTAACCTAAACTTAAAGAGTAATCACCCGGACCAAATTGCACCATATCTATTCCTTCTACAGAAAGAATCTCATCTAAATTATCGACTGCTTCTTTTTTTTCAATCATTAAAGCTACAACTGCTTCATCCATAGCCTTTACGTATTCTGGAGAACCGGCTTCTAAATAATATCCTACATTCCTACGATTAGCTGCTCCATTAATCCCTTTGGTTTGAGGAGTTTCTGCCCTTACAATACTTACACATTCTCTGGCATCTTCTACAGTCCTAATATCGGTAAAAAGAATATTTTGTATCCCTGAACCCAGGGCTCTCTGGGCAATAAATGCTCTATTGTTTTGATCTACTTTAATCATAGAAGACATGTCAAAGAGTTCAACTACCCTTCCAAAATTTTCTAAATCATGTAGATCCCAGGGTGAATATTCTCCCAAAAATTCTACATAATCAAATATCCCGGTATGTCCTACAATTTCGACCATCCCCGGCCATACGCTAAGAAGACGAGTGCCAATGCTTGGTTCCCCAGATTTTATTATTTCTCTAAGTTTATTACTTTTCATTTTTCTCCTCCAATTTAAGAAATTATAAGTAATTTCCTCTATTTACTTCTCAAAATTACAAAATAATATTCAAAAAAATTATGAAAATGTAAATATCTAATAAAATTAATAAAGTTTAAAAGATATTTATAGTTGCTCTAAGAAATTCGTCTATCTCTTCTTTAGAATTACAATGTAACGGAGTAACTCTTATTATTTCTTTAACTCCCATATTATCTAATGGCCTTCTAGACATAGGATTTGTTCTAACCCTATCATAAACAACAATTCCGTTTTTTAAATATTCTTGAACTGCCTCGCTTGTACTTTTCCCTTTTATAGAAATTGGCATCAAACAATCTCTTGTAGAAAGATCTTCGTTTTTTGGGAAAAAATGGATTTTTACCCCTGACATTTTTCTTAAACCGATAATACTATCAGTTCCATTTAGAGCACGTTCTAAAAGAGCTCTTTCGTGTAATTCTATATTTTTCATACCGCTTAATATTAGTGCTCTACGTTCCGTAGCGCTTGTAAAATGTTTACCTATCCAACAAATATAATCTATTGCCGCAGAAAACGCACCAAAACCAGCCGGTTCAACACTACCAGAACCCCAATCATTTATGGCTTTTTCTAAAACCCTTTCATGGGGTAAAACGGCAACACGATCAGAAACCCATCCCATTCCTATGCCTCTTTTCCCAAACATCTTGTACGGAGTAAAAGCAACTCCATCAATACCAAGTTCTTCAACGTCCATTGGTGCATGAGCTACATGTTGGGTGGCGTCTATAAATATAAATAAATCAGGGTTAATTTTCCGAGCCTCTTTAATTATTTTTTTCGCATTAAGAACTTTACCAGTTATATTTGAAGCTAAAATAAAAGATAACAAACAAGTGTTTTCATCAATCTTTGATAAAATTTCTTCAGAATCAACGCCCCCATTAATTGAATTTACGTGGGCAACTCTAAGTTCTTTTCCTGTTTTTTTTGAATAAATAACACAGGAATCATAGCTACTTGGGTGTTCTAAAAAAGTTGTTACAACATTTTTACCAGGTATATTCTCAATGATGGCACCAATAACTAAAAATATCACCCTTGAAGCTGTTTCAGATGAAACAACCTGACCACTTTTTGCACCTAAAAGCAATTTAATGTCTTCTTTGCCTTTAACTACTATTTCTTTTAGGGGTTTTGCAGCAAGACTAGGACGATTAGGCGAATCTGGTAAAGGTGTATACTTATTCACTAGTTCAACTACACTTTTTAGTCTTAAGGCTCCTCCAGCATTTTCAAAATATATTCTTTTACCATTATAGGGATCTGAATCTACATAATAGAATTTATCCCTAATTTCTTTCAATAACTGATTAGAAAAAAATTTACCTTTTTTTTCAAAATCCATATTCTTTTATTCCTCCTTACTGAAAATATTAAAAATTATTTCATAAAAAATTTATTTGTTATTTGACTATTTTAGGTTTTCTTTTTTTCATCTCATCCAGAACTTTTTTAATTTCATTTATGCTTATTGTGCCCTGTGTAAAATAAGATCGACATTTTTCTAAGACTGGTTTTTCTGAATATTGAATTTTTTGACAGATTTGGGCTAATTTAGACGCAATTGATAAAGGAATCAATATAACTCCATGCATATCAGCACAAATAAGATCACCTGGTTTTATTAATAATCCCCCAACTTTTACCTGGCAATTATAATCAATAATATGAACATAGCCATGTGAAACAAGAACACAACTTGCATAATAACCAAAACCCATTTTCTCAACTTCTGCTAAGTCTCTTACCCCTCCATTAGTTATAGTAGCTATGCAACCTAGAGCCTTATGTATAGAAACTTTAATTTCTCCCCAATAAGAACCAATTGGTGTAGAATCAATATCTTCAACAACTGTAATGGTAGGTTTAAAAGTATTTCTTACTATTTCGTAGTATTGCAGGTCTAAATTTTTTTGATTCTTTTTAGGAGAATTCAAGGATGATATTCTTGCAGTGCTTGCATACCCAATAAAAGTTTTTTCATATGGTAAAATACATTTTATCTCTGAACTCGTAAAACCCTCTATTCTTGGACGAATATTAAATATTTCAATTGCATTGGCAATAGTAGGAACATCATATTTACGTAACGCTTTTAAATAATCTTCTTTAATTCTATTTCCCCCCTATTTTTTTTCTCTTTAAAATTAAATTTGTTTTATTGAAGTGATTATATCCTGAGACTAGTGGTTTATCTAGTAACATCAATATCTATACCAAGACCTTACCAGTCTACCAGAAGTTTCATATCCCCCCTAGACTGCATCCTAACCGATAATGGTAAGGAATACACCATCCATTGGAAAAGTGTTAGCTATGCCCATGAGCAATTCTTGGCTGAAAATAATATCACACACCACTGGATGTAACCCAGGACTCCCAAGAGTAACGGCATGGTTGAAAGATTCAACTGGATACTGCTGGAAGAGTTCTATCAGATAGCCATGATGAAAGAGGTCTATAGTTCTCTTTCTAAGTTACAGGGTGATCTGGATAAATTCATGACCTATTACAATTTTAAAAGAAGGAATCAGGGTTATCGGCTAAAGGGTAAAATCCCTTACTAAAAATTTTTAGATGGTAAGCGTAAATATACTTTACCGGAACCTCTATAGAAGTACGATTTTTCTATAGGAAAGAATGACAAGTGTCAACAGGCAGTACTTAAAAGCAATACATATTAAGTAATTAGATCAATTAAGATGCTATAGTACAATAATATTTTAATCTTAAAATCTCTTATAACATCAATTTTCCGGAAATGATTAATTCAATAAGTTTGCCTGTTTTACTTTTAATCTTTACTGACACATTATTAATGAGCATTGAATCAAAATGATATTTTTCACCTCGTTCTTTCCCAATACCTCCCACTCTGTGTCCCATTCCAAAATGTACTGTTCCGCTAACTTTTTCACAATTAGAAATGTTCTCATCTGCCCTTGCCCAGTCATTGGTACCTAAAGCAAATTCAGCAATAGATATTCCTTCTAAAGACCTTATGTTTGAGTCTGACGATTTAAGAATTTTAAAAAGTTTATCAAGGTCAGATTTGTTACCTTCACATTTAATCACTTTCCCTTTTTCAAATTCCCATCTTATTAATTCTCTTAATTTTCCTACTCCGGTCACAGGACCATCAACGATTAATTTACCTTCGAAAGATTCCTCTATTGGAACTGACATCGTTTCTCCTTCAGGAGCTTGATTAATATATTGTCCTTTCCCAAAGATGGGACCACGAGGGACAACTGTATTGTACAATTCAAAAGATAAGGAAGTTCCATAATCTGATGAGACAAATATTTTTGAACTTTCTTTTAAAAGCTCTGCCACTTTAATGGTTTTTTTATTAACTATTCCATAATCAGCGTTAATTCCTCCTTCTCCTAAATAATCTAATTTGGCATCATACAAGTATAAATATTTGCATTGATTAGTCTCACATATAGATCGTAAAGGTCGGATAAAAGTAAAGTCCTCTTCTGCTCTTCTTTCTGTTATATGAATTACCCCATTAGCCTTTTGAGCTATGTCAACTAATAAATCTGGTACGCTTTTCACTGGTCGAAATTCTTCTGGAATCACTATATTACATATGTCTTTTTTATTAAGATTAACGACGGCTTTAATAAGGAACTTTGTAAATTCTACCATTCCTTCAGTGCTCAAAATAACTATTTTATCTTTTTTAGTAATTTGTAAAGATTCTAGAAGTAGTTTTTTAGCACCTTCAATGCAGGATTCGTTGTAAGATTTATTTTTTTCCAACTAATTGACCTCCTCTTTTTTCTTTATGGAGTTTATTCCATCTTTTTTGCAATTTTTTAAATGTTCCGCTAATTTTTTATTTGCTTCTTTAATATTCCCTGCTAATATTTTTTCAATCACTAAAATATGCTATAGTATAGTTTGTAATTTATTTTTTATAATATAATAAATTTAAATATATTTGTTAAATCAATGTTGTTGGAAGCTTGATTTCTTTTCTGTTTTTCAACTATTTTCCCAAAAGCTTTTATCCCAATACGATTTATATTCTTTTTCTGGCACATCTACTACCAAATTAAATGGAGGAAGTTTTTCCTTTTTAAAAAAATCAGGTATTCTATCATCTTTTTCAGTAAACCCAGCTGCAAAATTAAATTTTCTTTCTTCTAAAATAACTTCTTTACCATATTTCAATAACCATTCTGTATCTTTATTTAAATTAAAAATTGCATTAACTAAACTAACTGGATATTTTAATTCAAATTCTATTCCAGCCAATGACATCTGACAAAAACCTAAACTTTCATACCCAGCCATTTTTACGTGTACTAATCTAGCAATTTGCATGTGACCATTAGATTCATGCGGAGGTATTGGAGAACGAGTTACTCCAAAAGTATGGTCTGCTCCCATAGTACTCATAGAATGTGTTATAGCACGTTCCTTATGAGCCCTAGGATCAGAAGCATTAATAGATTGACCTTTTACAGCAGGCACTCGTGAAGTTTTAAAAACCTGTGCAGTTAACGTGCATCCTGATCCTAAAAGCTGACCTAAGACCGTACCATTTCTGATATCTTTGCTGATTATTTTAGATATTTCTTTTTCATCGCCAAAATTAGCAATCCCAAAACTTAAAGCTATACCAATAGCAGCGCCTGTTTCAATAGTATCTATACCTATATTATTGCATTCATAATTTAGGTTAGCAATTGTATCGAGATTACTAATACCTAAATTCGCCCCTAACATGCCCATCGTTTCAAATTCCAAAGAATCACTCAGGAAATTCCCATCTTTATTTGGAATTATATTTCCGCATTTAATTATACAACCTGCCATACAAGCATGCGAATGTTGACCAACACCCTTTCTTTTTTCTATTAATCTAAATAGTGCATCGCCATTTATTAAATCAGCTTTTTCAAAAGAGCCTCTAGTAAAATTATATGTTGGTAATGCACCTATTTTATTTTTGATTTGTAGTGTAGCAGCTGTTCCATATTTAGGATATCTTACAGCTGTCTCTGGATTATTCATTATCTTTTTAATAAATTCTCTACGAGCACTATAAAATTCTTCCTTATTACTTATATTAGGTTTATAAGTACCGTTATTTTTAATAACTATTGCCTTTAATCCCTTGCTTCCCATAACAGCACCCATTCCTCCCCTAGCAGCTGGTCTAAGGTGCCATTTTGTATCACTTGCAAATACACCTGCAATTGACATTTTCATTTCTCCAGCTGGGCCTATCGAAATAGTACTAACATCATTATTAAATTTTTTTCTCATTTCTTTTACTAATTCATGATTACCAAGCTTTTTATAAACGCTTGCATTAATTAATTCAGTTTTATCTTTACTTATATATAAAATATAAAAATCCTTCGTGGAGGGCTGACCTTCTATAATTATTGTACATATTCCTAATTTACTAAGGCTCTGAATTACAGTACCCCCTGCATTTGATTCTTTTATTCCTCCTGTTAAGGGACTTTTGCCTCCGACGGATAAACGGTCTGCCATTGGAATGCCATATCCTGCAAGAGCGCCACCAGTTATAATAAGCTTGTTTTCATCACCTAATGGATAACATTCAGGATTTATTTCTTTATTACAAATTTCTGCAACTAATCTTCTACCACCAAATAGTTTCCATTCCTCTGGTAAATCTTCAATAAGAATTTTTAATTTGCTCATGTTTGCTCTTAAAATTTTCATATAAAACCCTCCTCTAAATATTTATTGTAACATGCAAAATCTTTATCGGAAGAGGAAAAGGAAATTTTTCTTTTCACTCTCCCCTCTCCTCTTTCCCTTGGAAAAGTTTCCTTTCATTTTAAATTGTTGTTTGGGCTAAAGTTTGATGCATTCACTGCACAGCTGTCTCTTGCTGAGCTCCGTGAATAAAATTTATTTAGCCAGTTTTGCTGTAATCTTAAGGACCATGTAACGTAGTGTAGATCATATAAAACCCCATACCCAGTCCAAAAATATAACATATAGCTGGAATAATTTTTGACTTGTCCAGTCCCTGTAATTTTTTCAACAGCAACATTCCTTATCTTAACGGAGGATTTACAGAAATTTTATCCTGATGTACATCTTGAAAAAGCTGGTGGCAATCATTGTATCACAATTAGTTAGCTTTTTTAAAAATACCTTCCGGTAAAAGATTATGCACTATTTCCCCTTCTTTAATAACTAAAGAAATATCCTTTAATTTTTCTACATTAGAAAGGGGATCTCCGGGTACAGCAATAAGATCAGCATATTTACCAGAAACTATAGTACCAATCTTATCCTCAAGGCATAATGCTTTGCTTGCTATTTTTGTTGCACTAGTAATGGCTTCTAAAGGCGAAAAACCCGCTTTTATCAAAAGGAGTATTGAATTAATGTTTTTAGTACCATGGCGGTTAAAAGCACGAATACCATAGTCAGAACCAGTAGCGATTTCGGTTCCTATTTCTCGGGCCAAACGAATACTTTCTAGAGCTTGCTCTAAAATTTCTTTCTGCGGAGCTATAGTTTCTTCTGGAACTCCAAAATCTTTTCCTCTATTAGTTATAATATAAGGAAAAGCAGGGGTAGGAACAAAAATAACTCCATTTTCCTTCATTAAAAGACAATCTTTTTCTTCTAAGAAAACTCCATGTTCTATAGTATGACAACCTGCCTTTACAGCACAGCGCAGCAATTCTCCGCCATTAGAATGGACAGCTACTGGTAATCCTAACCTCCTAGCCTCCTCTATTACAGTTTCAATTTCCGATACGGAAAAATTTGATTCTAAATATTCCCCATTAACAAATAGTTTTATCAAATTCACGCCACGTCGATACTCCTCACGTACTATCCTCCGACATTCTTCATTTCCGCTAGCAATTCTTATCATATCGCAATATTTATCGACGATATTAACTGGAAGATTATAATCGCGGTTAACTTCTGCACACCCAATAGTAGTTATACCTCTACCTGAACAAATTAAACGGGGACCTTCGATCTCACCTGAATCAATACAGTCCCGTAAGGCCAGAGCCCTCTCTCCTCCCACATCTCGAGCTGAAGTAAAACCTGCTCGGAGAAGATTTTTTGCATCTACGACTGCCTTGATAAGCTTCTTATTCCCATCCTCAAAAAGACGGGCATACTTATGTCCAGCAACATCTGGACCAAAGTGGAGATGAGCGTCAATAAGACCTGGCAAAACAGTATATTCACTAAGGTCTAAAATCTCTTTCCATTCTATTTCTTTATCCTCTTCTACAAAATCAACAAAATATTTGTCCTTTATTCCTAAAGTAACATTTTCATAAACCTCCCCATCGCTAATTAGAACACCACATTTTATTACTAGTGAAGACATTAATAATTCCTCCTTTGCATTATTCAAAATTTTTTTCTAAGCATATGGTCAGCTCTGAGCAAAATCTTCTACAGAACTACTCACTGGAGAACTGTAATTTCTTTTTGCTCTTTCTCCCAGCATTACTGCTCCATGAATATACTTTCTAACTCTGTTTCTTGAAATGCAAACCCCTGCTAAGCTCTCTTTGCGAGAGGAGTTCCACTGCGTGCATTTTTCTGATAAGCTGGTACTAATAAACTTTTTGTTCCAACAAATTGACCCCCTTTTTTTTCTTTGTGGAGTTTATTCCATCTTTTTTGCAATTTTCTAAATGTTTCGCCAATTTTTTATTTGTTTCTTCAATATTCTCTGCGAATATTTTTTCAATTAGTAAAATATGCTCTCTCATTGACCTATCATAATAAGGATCCAACTGTTAAGACATGATTACTAAAGGATAAAGTTGTAAATAACATTTAATTATTTTACTTGTACTAATTTCGAGTAGTGTTTATACCTAGCTTAAAATAAATTGGTTATGCATGTGATTTTTCCTATAGATTATTAATAGTCATAATATTCAAAAAAGGAAAGAAAAAATTGCACAAATCCAGAGATGTTCATTTTTAGTTTTACCTAAAATTTGCCTTTATAATTAGGTAAAGTAGAACTTCCATAGGGCATTACTAAAACTTTTGCGGTAATACTGTATTCCCCGAAGGAAGAATATAAGCCTAAAAATTTTCTCCATATTTATCTTGAACATATTCGATGGCTTAGGAAATATTTTCCATTTTGATGTAATTCACCTAATGAAGGAGGTAAAATTATTTCATATGGTGTCGGCCTTATGATATCGTTTACAATGATTAAAATCTTACTGGCTTTTTTTCTGAAAGATTGATTCCCTCAGAGAAGGGCAATCAATCGGATTTTTTAAAAGGCTTTTTAATCTGTTCTCTGGATTTAACAGAGCTTTTTGTTTATTTGAATTTAGTATTTTTATTATATTTTTATCTTGTATCGGTAATTGAATTTCCTCTTTACCATATTTTAATTTCGTTTATTTCCCTCGCTAAAATACTAATTAATTCTATATTAGTATTTTCTATTGTTGTACTTTTAGAATACTACCACTATAAAATTATTTTCTATTTATATTATATTCTTGCCACTCCGCTCTCTACAGCTGCCTGAGCTACTGCTTCTGATTCTCGTTCCACAACGCAGGGATCGAAGGCATCAGCGATAACATTATCATCATTTAATTCATCCTCTGAGATTAGGGAGGCCAGGGCATAGGCAGCTGCCAATTTCATCTTTTCATTTATTTGACTTGCTCTTACTTTTAGCGCTCCTTTGAAGATAGCAGGAAAACCAAGGCAGTTGTTGACCTGGTTAGGGAAGTCAGATCTGCCGGTACAGACAATACGGGCACCTGCTTTTTTGGCTATATCGGGCATGATCTCGGGGGTGGGGTTGGCCATGGCAAAGATAATAGAATCAGAAGCCATAGTTTTTACCATCTCCGGTTTTAAGACTCCTGCTACCGATAGACCTAAGAAGACATCGGCATCGACTATGGCATCTGCTAATGTTCCTTTAATCTTATCTTTATTGGTAATTTTCGCCATCTCTTCTTTAACCGGATTCATATTTTCTTTTCTTCCTTCATAGATGATTCCGCGAGAATCACAAAGAATGGCATTTTTTACCCCTGTAGACATAATGAATTTTAATACCGCTATGGCCGAGGCTCCTGCTCCATTTACTACTAGCTTTATCTTGTTCAAATCTTTTCCTACTACCTTTAAAGCATTAATCAGGCCAGATAATACTACGATTGCAGTACCATGCTGGTCATCATGAAATACAGGAATATCCAGTATCTTTTTAAGTCTGTCTTCTATTTCGAAACAGCGGGGAGCACTGATATCCTCTAAGTTGATTCCTCCAAAACTGGGAGCTATTAAAGTTACAGCTTCTACAATCTTATCCGGGTCTTTGGTAGCCAGACAGATAGGAAAGGCATCTACATTGGCAAAGTGCTTAAAGAGGACGGCTTTACCTTCCATTACCGGTAGAGCTGCCTCCGGACCTATATCTCCCAGACCTAAAACTGCAGTACCGTCACTTACCACTGCTACCATATTCCCCTTGGAAGTGTACTTGTATACTTCTGAAGTTTTATCGTGAATCTTTCTGCAGGGTTCAGCCACTCCGGGAGTATAGACAACTGCCAGGTCATGCATATCTTTTACTTCGGTCTTGCTTATTACTTCAATCTTTCCTTTGTTCTCTTCATGCAGTTTTAAAGCCTCTTCGTAAATATTCATTTTAAAATCTCCTTTTTTAGTTAAATTTATTGAATCTAATTATTTTTTATATTTTGGTGGTTCTGTTTCATATAAATTATTTCCTGCCGAATCTACCACCACTATTACAGGAAAATCCTCTACGTAAA
>Ga0114922_10002255_pt1 | contig 18120 bp, 13 predicted proteins | sample AartaG_FD_100975 | JGI IMG/M metagenome (GOLD analysis project Ga0114922, IMG submission 100975) | Deep subsurface microbial communities from Aarhus Bay to uncover new lineages of life (NeLLi) - Aarhus_00045 metaG | ecosystem: Environmental > Aquatic > Marine > Oceanic > Sediment | place...
AGCCATTCAGAAGAGACCGGCTTTGGTGAGAGCTTGAATAATTGGGAGTATAGTCCCTTTGCCTTCAACCTATCTACTATTGCGATAAGCCTCTGAGGTGCCTCCGGATGGCCTTGCGTTGTTTTATGCTCAAGGTAAATATCATCATAAACAAATCCCGTTTTTGACACTTTTTTGCTTGGATTCTCCTTTGTCATATCTTCTCCGGTGGATGTGTTGGGATGTGCATTTGGGTTGTCGCCAAGCGGGGTCCCTCTTACGCAGCGAAACCCTATAGCATCACTCGCAAGACAAGTATCATCAATAGAAAGGTCACTCGTGCGATATGATGACCGGCAGCTACCGGCGCTGGAGTTCCATGCGCCGCCTCTCAAGACTCTCTCCTGGGCTTCAGCAGGGCCCTTTGGATTTTTTTCCTTGCTATCTTTGTAATAATTCTCAGAATAAAAATCATTGCACCATTCTGACACATTTCCATGCATATCATAAAGCCCCCAGGGATTAGGTTTCTTCTGTCCAACAGGATGTGTCTTTCCGGATGAGTTTTCAGCAAACCAGGCGAAGGTTTTCAGTTTCCGCACATCGTTACCAAAGCTGAACTTTGTGCCGGTGCCCGCCCGACAGGCATATTCCCATTCTGCTTCTGTCGGCAGTCTGTATCCGTTTGCCCGGAAGCTGCACTGCCAGGTTTCCTCATCGTAGCAAGGCTCAAAGCCTTCTGCTCGTGAACGGTCGTTGCAATAAAGGGCTGCATCGGTCCAGTTTATCTGCTCTAAGGGGTTCTTCGGATTTTTGAAATGAGAGGGGTCGGGGAGCTGATACTTTTTGAACTGCTCCTGGATCACTTCGAATCTATCCATCCAAAACGAGCTAACCCATACCCTATGCACCGGCGACTCGTCCGGTGAGCCGCTCTTGCTTCCCATATCAAACCAGCCTCCGGGAATTTTTACCATCTCGATACCCGTCTTTGTTTTTATGACTTCCGGCATACTGACGGTATCCTTAGTACGGCGGCAGCCGGGGATAAGGACCAGTATCAGCAGTAAAAAAAAGATTCGCGTTGTCGGTCTATTAAGTTGTGTGCTCATACAAATCATCTTTGTCTGGGTTTCACATTCGCTTAACGGCTCAAAGTGCGAATCGGCACCCAATCGGGCTCTTTGTTGTGATTCCCGTCTCTGGTGATTTCTACCCATTTTCCTGTTGTCAAATCACTGATACAGATATTCCAGCCCGGCGCTTTGCCGCCCACCATTTCAGTGGCTTTTGGGCCGTGGCTAAAAGTGAGGTATCTGCCGTCCGGCGAGAAGTCGGTGTGATAAACCTCATATTCTTTCCGACACTTGATAATCCGTCGAACATTAGTCACCTGAGGTGATGAGGACGTAAAATTGATATTAGCCGTGCATAAATCCCAATCAGTCAATCCCCACGTTATCTTCTTACCAACGAGACTGAAATCAGGCCTACAACCCGTGACCTTATACCTTGTCAAATCAAAGACTCCGTTGCCATTGGCTTCGATAGCCAGGTTGGCGTGCTTAAAACCCATCCCTCCGTGCACCGTTGCAAGAAACCAATTACCGTCCGGCGACCAGCAAATATTATAAAGATGATACAGGCTTTTATTTCGATGCTCTCTGTGTTTATGCGTATCAATATCGTAAAAGAAAATTCCCCTGGTGGCATAGTCTTTAATGGTGTAACGGGTAAATTCTCCCTTTAGATAAGCAATAGTTTTGCTATCGGGCCCCCAACATGGCTGTCGAGCATTTTCAGCAACCTTGAGGCGTCCGGTTTCATCAATGTTCATATAATAGACGTTGCGAACCTTGTTTCTCCCAGTTCCCTCATCCGCAACAAAACAGACCTTTGTCCCATTGCCAGAAGCATGGGGATATAATTCATCCACATCAGGGGTGTTGGTTAGATTGACAGGATTGGAGCCATCCGCATTTATCAAGTACAGTTCCCAGTTTTCCTTGCCATTGGTCTTGCGGTAGGTCTCATATACAATCTTAAAGGGGATTTCTTTGAGGTTAAGCTCAGATTTTGGCGAAGGTATTTGCCGCAGCTTTAGAGCATCTTGCGGCCTTGTGCCGCAAACAGCTTCATTCACACTATAATGCAGAAGACAGAGGACAGAGAACAGAAGACAGATTCTGATTTCTGACCTCTGATTTCTGACTTCTGACTTATACTGCCTCATTGTCATATTGTCTCCTTTGCTCACTGGCCTATCGATGGAATCGGCACCCAATCAGGTTCCTTGTTGTGGTTCCCATCAGTAGTGATTTTTACCCACTTGCCGGACATATCACTCACACAGATATCCCAGCCTCTCGCTTTACCACTAACCTGTTGTGCTCCCCCGAAAGGGCCATAACTGAAAGCGATGTACCGCCCATCTGGTGAGAAGTCGACATGATAAACTTTAGACTTGCGCAAGCATCGGACAACTTCGCGAATATTAGTTACGCGTGGTGCCCGGCCCGTCAGGTCGATATCGCCCAGGCATAGATTCCAGTCAGTCTGGCCCCACACCATTTTTTTGCCATCAAAATTAAACTCGGGTCGGCAGCCCTTCACTCCCCACCATCCCAGGTCGTACACCTCTGTCCCATTGGCTTCAAAAGCCAGGATAGCATCGCTGTACTCCATACCTCCTTGTACGGCAGCAAGAAACCAATTGCCGTCGGGTGACCAACAAATAGCGTAAATGTGATGTAAATTTTTATTAGGGTGAGGAGTGTATTGGCCGGTCTGAAGGTCATAGATTATCAGGTCAGAGGTAGCGTATGGCCTGTCGCTGTAGCGCTCATACTCTCCCTTTAGATAAGCGATTTTCTTGCTGTCAAAACTCCAGCAGGGCTGCCGAGCGTTTCCGGCAACTTTGAAACGTCCGGTCCCATCAATGTTCATATAATAGACATTTCGAACCTTTCTTCTACCTGCCCCTTCATCAGCAACGAAACATATCTTTGTACCATCGCCAGAGGCGTGGGGATACATCTCATCCACATCAGGGGTGTTGGTTAGATTAATCGGATTGGAACCATCGGCGTTTATCAAGTATAGCTCCCAGTTTTGTCGGCCTTCGGTTTCTCGGTAGGTCTCATACACGATTTTAAAGGCGACTTCCTTCAGGTCCAGCTCCGCTCGCGGTGACGGAACTTTTCTCAGTTTTTGTCTTTTAGGTTCCCGAACAGCACCATTGACTACGGTCAGAGTTAGAATCATAGAGATAAAAATACCGATACTTTTCATTGGTAGCCCTTTTCTCGAAATATACAATCTTCTTACCATCATCTTCCACCATAGATACACAAGATGCGTACACGTTGCTCCCAAGCAGTAGTCACTTCAGCTCTTCATGTCGGATTTATCACTTTTCACTGCCGCCGCTGAAACTCCTCGTCGCGTACCGAAGCGGTTCGAAGGACGGCAGCTCGTTTATGGCGACCGCCCCCCACGTTGTATTTAGATGTCCTAACATGCGGTCATTGTCATATCGTTTGGAGTAATCCACAAAAGCCTTGGAGGCGTCGGGTTTGCGCCAACTGGCCGGCCAAACGCGAAAACCTTTCTCAAGAAACATTGGTACCGATTCATACGCCTGCCGCAGCCCGTAGTGCCAGTCACAGATTATGATGTCCTTGCTAATCATATCGACGGCTCTCGCTGTGTTGTTGGCACTGGCCTCCCACTTGCCGTAGCTGTATTTTGACGCATCGATCAAACGGTCGCCCCACATCAGCATTTCAATTTTGTGTTTACCGACAAGATGATTGTAGTAATCATTGATGGCTTTTGCAAAAAGCTCAGCTTTATCCTTGCCTCTGCATCGTGGGCAATCATCTTCGGCTACGAGGAACACTTCGTCCATACCCACATGCAAAGCATCTGCCTCAAACACCTCTATCAGCTCGTCCATAAGTGCAAATACAACCTTGTTGACTTCCGGATGCAGTGGACACCAGCTTCGACAGTAAATGCCTTCGTTGTTCGCATACTTGCCCGGTGTCTCATCGAACTTAGGATATTTTGCCAGCAGCGGCGCCGTGTTCTTTCCCCATGACTGGTGACCAAGACATTGGAATTGCGGAATCAACCGGACACCGTGCCTGCGGCATTCACCGAGCAGCTTCTTTATCTGCCCGGCACTGCCGGCATTTTTTCTCCGGAGCTCAGGATGCGACCTATATTGGTATCCGTAATTAATCTCAGCTACTATCACATTTACACCGAGCCTGGCTAACTCACCAACAGCGCCGGTCAACTGCTCCACCGCCTTTTGGCTGCCGATACCAATGTGAACGCCGCGCCAAGGCTCTTTGCTGTCTCGCGGAGACCCGGTTGACTTTTCCTCACTGAGGCCCTTTTCCAACAAATCACCCATCAGGCCGGCCGTTGACAAAAGACATACCAGCAAAAGAACAAATTTGATTTTCATAATGCTTTCCTATCTGCTCGAACAGAAGCCACGAGCCTTGAACCTCTGAGATTGTGGGGCCACTCAACCAACGCCGGGATAGCCTTTATCACAGGGAGGCTACCGCGAACAAGTATATCGTATTCGATGTGGATAGCAAGTAAATAGCGAGCGTTTTGCACAGAGGCAAAGAAGGCAGATAGCTGGAGCTCTGTCTTAAAGGACAGCCGGTGCTGTATCCAAAACCAATATCACTATTAACGATTTGTGGTAGAGCGAAGGGGGCGGAACGGGGGAGTTGTCCCGCCCCCGGTTGTTACTGACCTCACTTGACGGCTGTGGATTCCGGCAGGAAGTTCTCCATGACCCATAGTTCCGTTTCCGGTTCGGCCTGGCGACCATTGAGAGCAATACTTTTTCCGTCCGGATGAGCACTCAGATTCCAAATCCGACTCATTCTAAGCCCCGTTTTTTGGGCTTTTCCACCTTCGGCAGAAATCCGCCACAATTCCACTGCTCCTGATACGGACCTGGGAAGAAGAATAAACCGACCATTGGCTGTCCATTCGGTACCAAAACGCCAGTTCGTCTCTATTTCAAAACTGAATAGCTCACGAGGTTCTCCGCCTGCAGCCGATATGGTCCTCAATACTATCTTCTTCTGTTCAAGCCCCCTGTAATTATTTAAGGCCAGCCATTTACCATCCGGAGAGCGGGACATAGAGAAGCGCTCGGCCCAGCTTGGTGCGCGATAGAGTTCCTTCTCTGTGCCGGTGTTGAGATCTCGAACCAAGAGTTGGCAAAGTCTTTCGGGTCTGTTGTTTAGCACATAGAAAACAGCTTTGCCATCAAGAGACCATTCGGCTGAGTTGATCGTTTGGTTCATTCTGCTGTCTTCGCATCGAAAAATTGTGGTGACACTTGCCGTTTCCGTGTCTATCTTACAAATGAGATTATGTCCCTGGCGGCCCCTGCTATCGCTGGTTATAGCCAGGATGGAGCGGCCGTCCTGAGACCATCTGAGGTTCGAGAATCCATGGAGCTTAGTGAAAATTTGCTCTCTGACCGTTTCGAGAGAACGGATACAGAGGCCGTTCACTCCGGGGCCACGCAAAGAAACATACGCCAGGTATTTGCCGTCGGGCGAGTAAGCCGGGTATAGTATAGTTCCGCCCAGGTCTTCGATCGATTCTTTCGGTTGAGTGATAACCTGTCCTGTTTCAGGATCAAGTTTGGCGATATAAACACCCCCGGTGCCTGGAGCAGAAGAGGCATAATAAAAGGAACCATCCCGGGTGAATCCCTGGGGCCGGATCTCCCCCATGTCTTTTCTGATTAACTGAGGTGCTCCTTTTGGCTTTCCCGCTTCTACAGGGAGAATCCAGATATCATTTATGCCGCCCATTTTACGTGCAAAAAGAACATATCTTCCATCTGGTACCCAGCCTAGAAGAGTATCGTTAGCGGGATGCTGAACCAGAGGAATTTCCAGTATGTCATCGATCGAAAGAGCGAAAATGTCCCTATTAGGAGTGTTGTTGTCTGCCGGACGGTCATACACTATGTAACGCCCATCTGGTGAAAAGACCATATTAATTATCCGATTTACTGCAAGATTCCTAAGATCCAAATCTTTGAGAACGCGCTCTGAACCATCGGAGACAGAAATGAGGGCAATTTGGCTGGGTTCGGCTGATTTAAACAAGAGTGCCAAAATATATTTCCCGTCAGGCGACCAGCTATAGTAAATAACCGTTCCTTTTTTTTGGCTTTCATCACGCCAGAGGATGTGAGGCTGGGTATCATCAAGGCCGATAATTCTTATTTGCGGATTGTTGTTCTCATCGTACCAGTCATACCCAATTTGCCCGCCATCAGGTGACCAGCTTGAAAAAAGAGCGAACTCGGAGGATTCTGTCCAAGACCCTTTGTTGGTAATACGGCGTTTGTTTCCCGTGGCAATCTCAAGTACGTCAAGGTCGCCTGTCTCCCAGTCCGTATAGACAAGATGACGACCGTCGGGAGAAATTTTCCCCTGTTCCGGACCCGACCGTATCTTCCGTAATGTGAACTCCTTTTCGCCCCCTTCGAGAACAGTTTTAGCTTTGACGATCCGAGAGAGTCTTTGTTTGGCTACCTCAAACACCTCTTTCTGATCAGGAAAATTATCGATGACTTTCTGAAAGGCCTCCTGGGCTTGCTTCAATCCTAATTTTTCATAGCAGAGGCCGATATGCAACTGGGCTTTTGCTATGACCGGACGGTCCTTGGGAAAGTCTTTAAGGATACGCTCGTAAATCTGGATGGCAGCATCTAGGTCCCCTTTCACTTCCTCCTGGTACAGGCCGGACTGGAAAAGCACTCCGGCGCTGGGTTTGGCGTAGGCCGATGAGGCCACAACAAGCATCAGCGCAAAAACAATGGCCAAGATAGATTGAAGTTTAATGTTCTGCCTTTTTCGGTTTTCATTGTTAGTTAGTTGTGTGCGAACTTTCATTTTATTCTCCTTATCTTTTTAGTTACCAATAAAACTGACCAACTGTCAACACTAAAAGGTTTCTCTCATTCTTTTCTCCTTTCTTTTTTTAGCCGCCAATACAACCGACCAATTGTTATAACTATTTGTTTATGGAGAAAATTATACTTTAGAGAACTGTTGAATGCGTGAAGCCCAAGTGAAGTTTTGGTGAAGTTTCGGTAAAGTTTGATTTAAAGGGATGGTTCAAGGTTCCAGGTTCAACGGTTCAAGGTTGGTGGAATGACCCTATTTTTAACCCTGAACCTTTCAACCTGAGTATTTCATCTTCCTACAATCTTGAACCTCTGAACCCTGAACCGTTGAACCTTAAATATGGGTTCAGGGTTCACGGTTGGCCACCTTGCGGTCTTCATATCTCTTGAGATAATTGATAAATCCACGAATGGCGGCACGTGTTCGGCTGGCCTGCTCATAGACATCTTTGAACTCGTCGGCAGATATGTACCCTTCATCCAAAGCAACATAAAGTTCGCTCTGGACCTCACTGCAAGACCGCTTCGCGTACCGTAGGAACCGTACAAATTCCGCATTCGTCTCTGAATCAAACCCTTCAGCTATATTGTGCATCGATGATCCGGCAGCATCTTGGATCTGTTTCTTTAAGCCGTAGTCATTGGCAAACCTCGGCTTCCTTGCCAGACAATACACTTTCCGAGTTAACTCGCGTGCGAGTTGCCAAGCTTCAATATCTTCAAACCGTTCTATCTTCATGAGAAAAACTCCAGGTTCAAAGTTGGTGGAATAATCCTATTTTCATCCTTGAATCCTGAACCTTTCAACTGTCGAACCATTAAAGCCTGAACCTCTGAACCTTAGCTAATAAACTTGTATCCTATGCCCCGCACACCAATGATGTGCCTGGGATTGGCCGGGTCGTCTTCGATTTTCTTCCGCAGGTGACCAATATGAGTGTCAACCGTCTTGGGTAACACATATACCTCCTGGCCCCAGACCCCATCAAGAATGGCCGAACGGTCCAAGACCTGGTCTTTATGCTTAATGAGAAAGCCAATTAAGGAAAACTCAAGCGAGGTTAGATAAACCGGCTGTCCCTTCTTTTTCACTTCGTATTTTTTGAAATCAATTTCCACGTCGCCGAAGTTATAAATATCGAACTCTTCCTGTGTAGCCTTGACTCTCCTAAGAATGGCTTTCACACGGGCGAGGAGCTCACGGGGGCTGAAGGGCTTGGTAACGTAATCGTCCGCACCCAGCTCCAGTCCGAGGACCTTATCAATCTCCTGGCTTTTGGCAGTCAACATCAGAATGGGTGTCCCCACGCCGGCTTGACGTAATTGTTTGCAAACCTCAAAACCGTCCATCTTCGGCAGCATAATGTCGAGAATGATGAGGTCGTGTCCCTTCTCTTTTGCCATTGAGAGGCCCTGGAGTCCGTCTCTTGCGCTTGCAACTTCGTACCCCTCAAGGGCGAGGTCATCGGTCAACGCCATCAGGATACTTTCCTCATCTTCAATGATAAGAATTTTTTCCATTTCATTAAACCTCCGTCAATTGAAGTGGGAGCTTTATCGAAAATGTGCTGCCACGGCCAGGCTCGCTTTCAACATGCACACCCCCGTGATGGGCTTGTACAATTTGTTTGACCAAAGTCAATCCAAGCCCGCTTCCTTTTACCGTCCGCGTCAGCTCGTCGCCTCCGCGATAGAAGCGTTCAAAAACTTTATCGATTTCTTCCGGCTCGATGCCGACACCGAAGTCCTGGACGGCAATAACCAGATATTGATTCTCAGTAAATCCCCGAACGTATATCTTTTTGGCTCCGGCAGAATATTTGATGGCGTTGTCAATCAAATTGGTAATCGCCTGGGTTATGGCGGCACGGTCCACCTGAATGGATGGCAGGGGCGTATCAATTTCTGCCTGAACGGTAAAGCCCTCGTGACGTACCTGCTGTTGAATCGTTGAAATTAGCTCTTCCAATAGTGGGCCCATATCAACCATCTCAAACTCAAATTCTTTTTTACCTTCTTCCATCTTTGCAAAATCTAAAATGTTATCGATGAGTAACGAGAGTCTTTCACTCTGTTCCAGGAGAACATTATAGTACCGTTGGCGGCGTTCTTCAGAAGGGACCCGGCCGGCTTGAAGCATCTCGGCCAACTGCCGGATAGATGTTAAAGGACTTTTGAATTCATGGGAAATGGTCGAAACAAAATCGGACTTCATTTTTCCAAGCTCAAGCTCATGGGTAACGATGCGAATTGTCAGGGTCAGGCCGAATATCAGAATACCTGCGAGAAGGACGAACATATAAAGATAAATGCCCCGTCGTGAAGTGAGAAGCGTTTCAAAAAGACGCGGGTCCTGTTGATAGAGCTCAAGAGACCAGGGTGGAAAGTTCCCGGCAAAATTGGCTCTGACGGTCACAGAACCCGATGCTGAGCTGTCTGATTTCAAGATGGCCTGGCCGTCCCTGCCTCTTACAATCCAGTGAATATCCTCTGAGGGAACATTCTGCCGGATTACCGGCGCCAGAAGGTTGGCCTTGAGCCGTTCAGGATTGAGCAGAAGCCCCCAGGACCCGTTAACCTGGTTTCCATTTCTTTCCCACTCGCCCGGAATGGAAACAAGATACGTGTGTCCTCCGATGTCCAATGTAAATCGCCTGAGTGCAATGCGGGGTTCTTCCATATTTCGAGGAACTTTTGCCAGCAAATTAGGCGCTGCATTCTCCTGAAATGTAAGCAGCCTTTCCGTAATTTCTCTTTGCTTCTTTTCCTCGCCTTTCAACATTCTAAAGGTGCTTTGGTATGACTGCATAGATGTATTTTGCGAAAAGATTTCATCAATCGAGTCTTCAGCTTGTTGAGCAAAAAATTCATATTGAGATTTTTCCAGCGCCCATTCGGCCTGAATAAGGTCCTGGTATAAATGAATAAATGTCTGAACGGCACTGTTGGAATCATCGATTGCAGAAAATAAATCGCCGAGCTCTAACCGCGCAGCCAATCCCGATGGCATACCACTGCCCATTCGTGTATCGCTGTAGTCTTGTGCAATTGTCTTGTACGATTTTATGGCGTCCGCCAAGAGGTTTGACTTTCTCTGAACCCTGGCAATTGCATTTAGCGCTTCGGCCTTGGCCTGGTGGTTGGAATCCTGGTCAAATGCCTGTTGATAGCTGGTCAGGGCTTCTTGATAACGCTTCTGTTGAAATTCATATTGCTCTCCGAGCAACAAGGCGGGTGGTTGCGGTTGAGGCGGTAATGATTTTGCGCTCCCGCCGGGAAGAAAAAGGAGCTTTGCAAGGGGAAGTTGAATGTTTTCGGCACTTTCAAATAAGAAGATTTCTTCAATGAGAGGCTGCCGGCTTTTTAGACGCTCCAGCGAACGCAGGACGTCTGAGTCCTGCTGAGGTGCCTGGTGATTCGCGATAGAATCGAGAAAGGCCCCTTCGAGAGCCGAAATCTTGTCATTAATTGACTCAGTAATCTGTTGAGCAATTTTATTGTGTTCGTTGAGCTGCTCTTTTTCCAGCAGCGCTATATCATTCTGGATGCCACGGAAGGCAAGATAACCCAGAAGCAAACTGGGCAATCCAATCCCTAAAAAAAAGTGGAGAAGTATTCTTCTGCGTCTGTGTATTGATGTTTCCATGTTCGACATCGGTAACATAAACATAGCATAAAATCCACTAAAATCCATACCGTGTCGATTAGGGTTGCGGGATTCAGTATGATAAATTAAAAGTGGTTAGTTTTTGTAAAATTGTTGCCTGGTACAAGAAATTCAGTTATTTTATGCTGCGGGGGGGTGAACTCGTGAATCGTATCTCGAATGTGATGCGAACAATACAACAAGAGCAGTGGGTATGATTTAATGGCAGACGAACAAAAACAATTATTGCACCAAATCGAGGCTTTACTTGAATCCGAGGACAAATCAGCGCTAAGGGAACTGCTTAGCGACCAGCGAAGCAGTGACATAGCCGAAGTCGTGGAGCTTGTGGATAACGAGCAAAGACGTGCTATCTTCGATGCTATGGATGAGCCGATGTCGGCTGAGGTTCTGGAAAAGGTTGATGAGGCAACCAGAGCGGAACTGTTCGAGCTGCTCGAAGACGAGGAACTGAGCAGCATTCTTAGCGAGCTTGACCCTGACGACGCGGCTGATGTTCTTTCGGAACTGCCGGAAGAAGAAAGGGCAGAACTTCTCGAAAGCATACCTCCGGCTGAATCGGCTGAGATTAAAGAATTGCTGAGCTACTCGGAGGATTCAGCAGGCGGGATTATGGACCCTGCTGTGATAAGTGTGTCCGAGGATGCAACGGTGCTTCAAGCGGTCAATAAAATCCGTGCTGCGGAGATTGATGAAGACTTCTTTTCCGTGTATGTTGTTGACAAGGCAGGTGGATTTGTTGGTGATGTTCGTATTAGATTCCTGCTGACCCGTCCGGAAGGTACGAGGATAGGTGATTTGGTTGGCCCCGATACGATTTACGTTAGCGTTGATATGGATCAGGAAGAGGTTCGGAATATATTCAGCAAGAATGACCTGATTGTAGTGCCGGTTCTGGACAATGACGATAAGCTGGTCGGGCGCATCACCGCCGACCGTATCATTGAGGTCGCGGAGGAAGAGGCTGCGGAGGACCTGTACACGATGGCCGGTACAGATGCGGATGAACTGGATACGTTTTCGGCTTTTCATGCGGCCCGTATCCGAATGACGTGGCTTTTGCCCTGTTTAATCGGGACTGGGATAACGGCTCTGGTTCTGATGTTTTTCCACGACAAATTTGGCAACGGTTCATCTATTGTTTATACCGCTGCGCTTGCCTTTGTGCCGATGATTGCGGCTATAAGCGGAAACGCCGGGCTGCAAACCTCGGCGATTGTGGTTTCGGGATTGGCAACCGGTCACCTTGTGGCATTGAGAGTAAGTCAGGTTTTCACGCGTGAGGTGCGCATTGCACTTCTTGTAGCCCTGAGTTGCGGAGTTATAGGCGGTGTGGCGTGCGGATTCTTACTTTACTTAAAAGCGCCGGAAAGCACAATAAAGTCTGTCCAGCTTGTCTTTGCGTTTGGAATGGCTATGTTCTCAGCAATAATGGTGGCGACGACTCTTGGTTTGTTTCTGCCTTTTTTATTCCGCCGAATCGGCATAGACCCGGCTATAAGCTCCGGGCCATTAGTTACAACCGCGAACGATTCGATAAGCGTTGCAATCTATATGACTTTGACTTTGCTATTGGCGACGTAAAGTGAACTAATTGTTCAGGCTATCAGTGTATCAGATTATCAGGTAGTGGGCATCAGGTTATCAGGACACCAGGCTTGTTTTTCCTGATACCTTGATATGCTGGTAACCTGCATCCTGATTTCCTGGTCTGCTGATATCCATATTTCAGGCACTTTAGACACTTTAAACTTTAGGCACTTCTATCTGCGTGTTCGCCGGGTAACGACCCTTCTGCGTGGCTCGCTTTTTTTCGGAATCTCCCTGATTCTCAAATGTGATACTGGTGGTTTTTTCGGGCGCGGTTCTTTTGGTACTTTCTGTCCCAACATTTTTAAAGCGTTTCTGCAAATTTCTCTGGTAGAAGCGTCGCGACATTTGAGGCCCTGTTCTAAAACCTCCAGTGCCATTTTTTTCATTCTGCCCCGCATTTTTCTAAGGCCATAGGCGGCTGCGTTTTTCGTGTGTGCAGGACAATCACCGAACAAAACAGCTTTTAAGATGTCTAAACCATCCTCCTGCATCCAGGACAATTTATAAGCGGCCCTTCTTCTGTTCGATGCATCAGAGGAATACAATTGCTCCCCGAGCTTTCTGAGGAGTTTTATTGACGCTTCATCCTTTTCTCGGCCTGAAAGCTCCCTTTTCTCCAATTCCATAAAACAACCCCTGTATTTTGATTACTTCCGTGTAATATCATAGATTCTCTACCAAGATATAATCGGATTGTCAAACATTTATTTGAAAAGAATTTTTATTTTTCTGCAAGTGCTCTGGCTGGCAAGCCGAGGCCGGAAAAAACCAGCACAGCGGGCATTTAATAAGTGCGGTTACTACTCTGCGAAGTCGCTACGTAGCACGAGTCGCGAACCGCCCTTACGGCTACAGGCGGGAAGAATTCCTTTGTGATTTGTTGCGAAAATCAATATTGTTCAAGCATCAGGCTTGACAACGGGCTTAGAATTTTATAATATAGGTGTATAAGGGTTTGTCCTTACAAATCTTATGGTAAGAGAAATGCCGTGCCAGGCCACAACGGATAATCAGGCCGGTCGTGGTAGTAAGAATTAGTTTATAAGGTTAGGAGTTAGTGGTAATTATGTCCCCGGGACAACCTATTGATGACCGAACAAGCCCTGAGCATGAGCCGGAATTGAACAAGTATTTCAGGGCAGCTATCAAAACCCGTGCAAGCGACCTGCATCTGAAAGTAGGTCAGCCGCCAAAGCTGCGTCTCTACGGGGAGTTGAAAAAGACAACCGGCGAAGTAATGAGCAAAAAGAGGATTGAAGAATTGGTTTTTGAGATACTCAGCCCTGCCCAGAAAGAGTTTTTCGCCGAGCATGGCACACTGGACTTCGCCCACGAGCTCGAGGGTGAACATCGTTTCCGAACAAACATATTTCGCCAGCGAGGGGTGATTAGCCTTGCTGCCCGACGCGTCAACACAATCATCCCGCCGTTCGGAGAACTTCACCTGCCGCCGATACTTGAAAAGATATGCCAGAGCAGGCAGGGGCTGATTCTTGTAGTAGGTCCTACGGGCTGCGGCAAAACGACAACAATCGCATCAATGGTAGACCACATCAACCACACTCGCTCGTGTCATATAATTACGGTGGAAGACCCTATCGAGTATCTGTTTAAGGACGCCAAAGCGATAGTCTCACAAAGGGAAATCGGGATTGACGTCAAAGACTTTGAGGAGGCCTTAATGTATCTGATGCGTCAAGACCCTGATATTGTTTTCATTGGCGAGATGCGTGATGCTAAAACGGTCAGCGCCGGAATGAGAGCTGTAGAAACGGGCCATCTTGTTTTCGGAACGATGCACTCAGCAAATGCGGCGCAGTGTGTTCACCGGCTTTTGGACCTGTTTCCGCAAAACGAACGAGACCTTGTAAGACAGACTTTAAGTCTGGCAATTAAAGCGGTCGTCAGCCAGGTATTAGTTCCATGCCTGAAGGAAGGCGTTGACAGAATACCTGCTGTTGAGATTCTAATTGCAAACGCGGCTGTCAGAAAACTGATTTCCGAAGGCCGCGAAGCCGATTTGTCCAGTGTTATCCGAAGCTCGCAACAGGAAGGTATGCAGGACCTTACATATAATCTTTGTGAACTGGTGAACGACGGTTCTATCGACCCGAAAGACGCATATAAACACGCACCAAATACAGAAGAATTAAAAATGGCACTAAAGGGTATCAGAACGACTACCAGTGGTATTTTGTAAGATTTAACGGAGCATTCTATGCCGGATTTATTATTAGCTTCTGTCGGATACGGCGGCTACATATCAATAATCAAATTTCTCATTTTCTTGGGTTTCTTTTTTGGATGGCTGCCGCTGCTTACGTGGGTTTACCAGGACGCCAGAGCAATAGAGACAAAAGCGGTTTTCTGGGCAGGTATTATTCTGGGCGCCGGAGCGGCGGGGACAATAATCTGGCTGGTTATTCCTGTCTTTATCGCCGGGATACTGCTCTATTTGATAGTTGTAGGGGCAACATCTCTGGCTTATGTGAAGCACCGCAATTCGAGGGTTATGGATTTTGACCGGGTACTGACGGTTGACCACATCAAAAGCCTGCTCATTAGCAAAGAAAAGAAACTTGAGGGACTCAAAAACTTTCTATTCGTAACAGCAAACAATAATGAAGTTCCTTTACCTGAACCCCGCACGCCGGACTTTTTCGGCTATAAGACAGCTTATGAAATTCTGAGCGATGCCCTCTGGCGAAGGGCGAGCAGTATTATGTTTTCCCCGACACCCCAAGACTATAAAGTAGGCTATTACGTTGACGGAGCAGTGCTCAAACAGCCGAGTATGGGCAGAGAGCAAATGCAGTATTTCATTCGCTTCATCAAGCAACTTGCGGATTTGGAGACCAAGGAAAAGCGAAAACCTCAAAAAGGCACGTTTAAGATAGCTCAGGGCGAAAATTATACGGAGTGGGAAGTAGCGACGGCCGGGTCAACTGCCGGGGAACAGGTCAGACTCAAACAAATAACACAAGAGGCCATACCGAAGTTAGGTGATATCGGCTTGATGCCTGAGCAGTACGAACAGTTAGGTAAATTTCGCGAGATAAAGCAGGGTGTTTTTATCATAAGCGGGCCTAACAAAAGCGGCGTAACAACCACCCTTTACGCACTGCTGCGAAATCATGACGCTTTCATTAACCATATAAACACGCTTGAAAGACAGCCTTCCCACAAGCTGCCGAATATAACTCAAAACATCTTTAACCTCAGCGACACGGGCACAACGACATTTGCTAAAAGGCTGCAAACGGTAGTAAGAATGGGGCCGGATATTGTTGGTGTTGCCGATTGCGAGGATGCCGAGACGGCCCAGATTGCCTGTACTGCTGCCAAAGACGGTAAAATTATGTATGTTACTCTCAAAGCAGACAGCGTAATACAGGCATTGGCTAAATGGCTGAGATTTGTCGGCGACAGGAATCTGGCCGCCGGGACCCTTCTGGGCATAACTAACCAACGGCTGTTTAGAAAACTTTGCGATGAATGCAAACAGGCATACGCGCCGGATAAGGAACTTTTGAAAAAGTTTAACATCAGCGCAGAAAAAACAAAAGTGCTTTACCGCACCGGCAAAGTGGTGTACGACAAGCGCGGCAAAGCCTCGACATGTGAAAATTGCCAGGGGACGGGCTATTTCGGCAGAATGGGCGTATTCGAGATTATCACACTGAACAATGAACTAAGAAAGGCTCTAACACGAACGAAATCGCTGCCGGAAATCGGCATGCAATTCAGACGTGCCAAAATGCTTTATTTGCAGGAACAGGCACTAAGAAGAGTCATCAGTGGAACAGTAGCAATAAATGAAATGATTCGGGTGCTTTCAACATCCAAAACGAAAAAACCAAAATAGTGTCTAAAGTTTGAAGTGTCTAAAATGCAAAATGCCTAAAGTTTGAAAAAGAATATCGAACGTCGAATGTTGAATAGCAAACTTCAAAATTCGATCGCGATGTACATCGGGATTCATTATTCATTCTTTTAACTTTAGCTCACTTAAAAAACGGGAGATGTTGTAATGGTCAGCTTAGCCAGCTTATCTGTGGTGTTAATAATTTTGGGATGTGCTGCTTATCAGTATTTCAGAGGTACATTTGTCAGGGCATTCGCTACGATAATAATTGCTGTTTGTGCAAGTGTAGCGGCGTTCGGCTTCTTCGAGGTTTTGGCAAATGTCTTTATCAGCCGTGGTGCTGACAGTCGTTTCCTATCCCTTGTGCCCTGGGCGCAGATGCTGTGTTTTGCGCTGATATTCATTGTAGTCTTTGGAACGCTGCAGACAGGTGTGATGTTTCTAACTCGCTGGCCGGTTGATTTGGGGTTTCTACCTGAGCGTATCGGACGGGTCGTATGCGGAATTTTCTTAGGCCTTTTACTATCGGGTTTTTTGCTTACCGCCATTGGGATGGCACCTTTATCAAATAAGTATCCTTACCAGCGTTTTGACGGTAAGCGTCACAAAGTCCTTCTCAACGCCGACGGCTTTGCAACAGGGCTGTTCAGTATCGTAAGCAGGGGCAGCTTCAGCGGCAAAAGAAGTTTTGCCACCATCCATCCCGACTACCTTGACCAGCTTTACCTGAACCGGCAGATTTCCGGCACCTCAATCCTCACCGGCAAATCTCCGGCGATAAGCGTGCCATCAAAGCAGGCTGTCTGGCCGGCCCCCGAAAGCATCAATGAGAAGGTGAACCAGCTTGTTTCAGAGTTGAATCGTCAAGGCAAACTTAAGGATGAGTTAACCGGCAAGTCAATATCTATGCCAGGACCGGTCAGCAGCGATTATCAGCCCACAATAGTACGAGTGGGAATAAAAAGAAGCGCGCTAAGTACAAAAGATAAGATAAACGGCGGCGCATTTATACTTCCTCAATTAAGACTCATCTGTAAACAACAAGGATATGGTGAAGACCCATTAGCCGGTGCGGGAATAAACATTTACCCCATCGGACACCTGAAGGAGGCGGACCAGATACAAGTAAGCACCGAGATAAAAATAGATAGTAAAAACGACTTCAAGGACAACGCCAGGGAGAAATGGATTGACTTTGTTTTTTGTGTTCCGAGGGATTATGTACCAGTGCTGGTCGAGTTTAAGCAAAACAGCATTGTCGAGATACGGCCCAGTGCAATCGTAACCGCCGACCAGGCGCCGCCACCAGCGCTTTTCATTCAATCACCTAAAGATAACAATGACAGCAAGTAATCTGCGAAGCCCTCATCCGGCCCACCGAAATAGTCGAGCAGAAGTTTCTTAGCTGCAAACAACCAATTCTTCCAAATCCAGCTCCATCAGATGCTCAAGATAAGCGTTGAGCTCTTCTTCTGAAAAATTGGCGAGAAATTCCGGCTTGGCACTTCTGTTGATTTCACAAATGTAGTCTATCAACTCCCTTTTACTCATGAGCACTGGTCCTTCAAAAGTGGTAAAAATTCTTATCAACCTACGCAATATCGACAGGGCGCACAATTTTTCTTTAGCCAACCGGGCAACGACCGGAGTAACGCCCCATAACCCAAACCACCATATAGCCGAACCGTATTTGCTTCGACTACCATATATAGCCCAAACGAGCAAACCGGCTTTATCGTATGTTTCAGAAGTCCAATAAAATCAGCTTGGGCGCCGGCCAATGCAGACTAAAAAAAATTTGCGAATTTTGCATTTTTTAAATTTTCTGCTTTGGTTTGGCCTCGATAGCGACTGAGAGAGTGCGCTTGTTAACGGCTATATGAGAAGTCTTGTAAAAAGTTGTCAACATCAGGTTTTTTTGTAAACGAATTTTCGTCCATGGCCTCTATAATTACAGATATACGACCGCTCGTACATCTAAGCTGTGCATAGCTTGATTTTTTGAAAGCAAAAGGTGGCGAAAAAAGATTTTAGGGCATTGATTAACAA
>Ga0114922_10002257_pt1 | contig 18096 bp, 15 predicted proteins | sample AartaG_FD_100975 | JGI IMG/M metagenome (GOLD analysis project Ga0114922, IMG submission 100975) | Deep subsurface microbial communities from Aarhus Bay to uncover new lineages of life (NeLLi) - Aarhus_00045 metaG | ecosystem: Environmental > Aquatic > Marine > Oceanic > Sediment | place...
AAAAAACCTGAGGCACAGGCATCTCAGGGGCCTTTTGTCGGAATGGCCACGCCCCCGGTCATGAACAAATACAGCGTTAATGTCCTTATTGACAATTCTGAAGCAAAGGGAGCCCCTGTTGTTTACACCTCGAACCCTACTTACCCCGCTCTTTTTGGCAAGATTGAACGGGAGGCCGTCTTTGGTGCCCTTGTTACAGACTTCACCATGATCAAGCCCGGGGCACTACACGAGGCCAATGGGGGATACCTGGTCCTAAAGGCGACCGATATCCTGAAATGGTACCTGTCCTGGGAGGCCCTGAAACGGGCGGTTAGAAACAAAGAGGTAAAGATAGAAGATATAGGCGAGATGTACGGGTTTATAACCACCAGGACCCTGAAGCCCGAACCAGTGCCTCTGGAGGTTAAACTCGTGATAACGGGGGACCCCTATATCTATGAACTTCTCTACATCTATGATGATCGCTTCAAGCAGATGTTCAAGATCAAGGCGCACCTGGATGACCGGGCGGATCGGAACAAAACAAGGATCCGGGAATGCCTTGACTGTCTGGCCAGGTTCTGTGAGGAAGAGGGTCTCAAACATATTGACCGCACGGGGATTGCCAGAATCCTGGAATACAGCCTGGAGGTAACCGGCACCAGAGACAAGATGACGCTCAAGTTGGGGGCGATTGCCGATATTATCAGGGAAGCCAATTACTGGGCCGTGCAGGAGAAAAGGAGGTATATTGCCGCGTCCCATGTAGAAAAGGCCATAGAGAAAAAGATCTATCGTTCAAACCTGATTGAAGAACGTGTCCAGGAACTGATCAAGAAAGACATCTTCTGGATCGAGGCCGATGGTTACAAGGTAGGCCAGATTAACGGTCTGAGCATTTTGCAAACCGGTGACCACACATTTGGCAAACCCGGCCGGATCACGGCCAATGTCTCCATGGGGAAAGAAGGTGTCATCACGATTGATCGAGAATCCCGGTTGAGTGGAAAAATCCACACCAAGGGCGTCATTATCCTGAGCAGTTACTTGCGAGAGCACTTTGCTCAGAGCAAGCCTCTCGCGCTCACGGCCAGCCTCTGCTTTGAGCAAACTTACGGCATGGTGGAGGGTGACAGTGCGTCCAGCACAGAGCTGTTCGCCTTGCTCTCTGCCATTGCCAATGTGCCAATCTTTCAAGGCATTGCTGTGACCGGCTCGGTCAGCCAGAAAGGGGAAATTCAACCTGTTGGTGGACTGACCCGCAAGATTGAGGGATTCTTTGACATCTGTAAACACAAGGGACTCACGGGTCAACAAGGCGTGATCATTCCCTCGAAAAGCGTTAAGGACCTTATGCTAAAAAAAGACGTGGTAGAAACGGTCAAGGATGGCAAGTTCCACGTGTATCCCATAAAGACCATTGAGCAGGGGATTGCAATACTCACGGGCATGAAGGCGGGCAAAATGCGCAAAGATGGAACCTACCCCAAGAAGACCCTCTTCCGGCTGGTAGATGACCGTCTAAGGGACCTGGCCGAAAAGGCCAGGGCATTTGCCAAAGAAAAACAGGAAAAGTAGTATTTTCCCTTGACACACAACGCCTTTTCGCCTATAGTGCCACGACTAAAATCAGTTCTTACCAACATTTCTTAGTGGCAAAAAATCAATCTAATGAGGGAGGACAGAAGAAAATGGGAGACGATGTATACGTAGTAGGTCACAAGAGTCCGGATACGGATACCGTAGCTTCAGCGATCGTGTATGCCAAGATCAAGGGCTATATCCCTGTCACCCAGGGAGCGATCAACGAAGAAACTGCCTTTGTGCTCGACAAATTTGGGGTGCCTGTGCCTGGGGATCTGGGTGGCGCAGAGGGCAAAAAGCTTGTACTGGTGGATCATAATGAGGCCAGTCAGGCTCCGGATAATCTCGACAAGGCGGAGGTTATTGAAATTATCGACCATCACAAAATGAATTTTAACTGGCCCGAGCCCATCTACATTCATGTAGAGCCGATAGGCAGCACGGCTACCATTTTGGCCAAGAAATACAAAGATGAAGTGGCCAAGGATAAAGCTATGGCTGGCCTTTTGCTCGGTGCGCTCCTTTCTGACACGGTCATTTTCAAGTCGCCAACCACGACCGAAGAAGACAAGGTAGTAGCGGCAGAACTGGCCAAGATAGCGGGCATTGACGACATTGAAAAATTCGGCATTGATGTGAAGAAGGCGAAGGCCGATATATCGGGCAAGCCGATCGGAGACGTTGTCTTAGCTGACTTCAAGAATTTCGACTTTGCTGGCAACAAGGTTGGCATCGGCCAGACTGAGCTAGTAGACATCAATGATGTTTACAGCCGGGCGTCTGAGGTCATGGATTTCATGAATGACCTGAAGGCCAAAGAAAATTACGAGATGCTCATCTTTGTCGCCACGGATATCATCAAGGAAGGTTCTGAGCTGTATTACGTTGGTGACAAGGCCAAGATGGAGAAGGCATTCAATACCACGGTTGGCGACCAATCAGTGTGGATTCCCGGCCTTATGTCACGAAAAAAACAGGTTGTACCGGTCATAGACAAGACGTTCTAGATTTTCCGCGAAGGCTTTCAAGTGAAGGGGTGCCCGCAACGGGTACCCCTTTGTTTTAGCCAGAATCCCGCTTGAGCACTGCAAGAAAGGCAGACTGAGGTACTACGACCGAGCCAACCATCTTCATCCGCTTTTTCCCCTTCTTTTCCCTGAAATTTGGTTGGGAAATGATTCCGGTTACCCGGATGAGCCGGTCAGAAAGGGTTGATTTGCCGTGGTTGATGTGGGCAATGATGCTGAAGTTCCGAATAGGCTTCACAGAGCTGCAAATCCCAGCTCAAAGGCCCGTAAATTGGTCTCCACAAACCTTGCCTTTGTCTTGGTGCGGATGGTCCCATCAAAGGCTTCCTTTGGAATGGGGAGTGCACCGCTTCTGGCAAGGGCGCCAAGCAAGACGATATTCGCAGCCAGCAAAGCCCCGGCTTGCTTTGCCAGCGTCTGGGCACTCAAAATGACAAGTTGTTTAACACGGCTCCGGATGAAGTCGAATAGCTTCTCGACATCCGGATAGGATCCTCTGCCGATGGCCACGTCATAGGGGATAATAGGGACAGCATTTGATACCACTACAGAAACTGCTGAGCATTTCCTCATGGCCCGATAGGTCTCGACCGGTTCGAATCCGAGAAGGACATCTGCCTCGCCGTCTGAGATTATGGGGCTTTTGATATCTCCTATCATGACGGAGGATTCCACCACCCCACCGCGCTGCGCCATGCCATGTACCTCACTGGCCACCGCGTTGTGACCTGCCAGGATAGCGGCCTCGGCCAAAACCGTGGTGGCCAAAAGCGTGCCATGCCCGCCAACACCTGTAAGATATACACGATAGTTATCCATGTGGTCTCTCTCCATTTGGTAAGCGTTCTCTCACCCGCTCCTTATACTACACCTTCTTGGGCCTGATCTTTTTGCAAAACTGTATACATACCCCACAACCGATGCACAGGCTCTGATCAATTATCATGGTTGTCTTAGCATCAGGAGACGTGTTTTTGTAAAGAGCCGGGCATCCAAAGGTATCGATGCATTCAGTACAATCCGTATTGCAATCAGGACCCACCACAAAACCTCGCTTTTTCTTCTTGCCGAGGATCCTTGCCTCATACAGAGGGCAGGGGGCCTTAGCTATTATAACCGACAGCCTGTTTGACTCAAGGGCCTCCCTGATAGCCGCCTTGGTCTTGCCCAGATTGATCGGGTTGACAACTGCCACCTGCTCCACTCCGCAGGCCCTTGCGATGGCCTCGATGGAAACATATGGCTTGTCCCACCCGGGAGGCGTGATTTCTACGCCGGGATGAGGCTGGTAGCCTGTCATGGCTGTTGTGCCATTGTCAAGTATCACCAACATAAAGTTGTGCTTGTTGTGGACAGCATTGATCAAGCCTGTAATGCCAGAGTGAAAGAATGTGGAATCGCCGATAAAGGCAATGACCTTCTTGTCTGTGGCCCTGGAAATGCCGGCTGCCGATGTTACACTCGAACCCATGCATATGAGAAAATCCGCCGTCTGCAGCGGTGGCAGGAGTCCCAGGATGTAACACCCAATGTCCGTGGGAAACACAGCTTCTGTCTCGGTTTCTCTCAGAACGCTGGTTACTGCATAATAGGTGGCACGGTGGGGACAGCCTGCACACAGGTTTGGGGGCCTCATGGGAAGCTGGACCGCCTCAGGGTCTTCCTTGATGTCAACCGGCCTTGGCGGTGTGTAGTCAAGTTCGAAGAATCCCGCGATCACCTCTCGCACCATGCCAGGATCGTATTCATAAAGCCGTGAGAACAGTTCAGGATCTTTTCCCGCAATCGGTACGGCAAGGCCGTTGGTCTGGGCCGTCACCTTGAGGTTGTCCTCCAGGATAGGCTCCAGTTCTTCTACGACCAGGATCTTGTCAACCGATCTGATAAACCCTGCTGCGAGCTTCTCCGGAAACGGGTAAGTAAAACCGAGCTTTAGTACCGTCACGCGGTCCTGGATGCCTAGATCATTGATGGCATCGGCCACGTAGTTATATGCGATACCACTTGTGGCAATGCCCCATCTACCCGTTCCGGTGATGGTATTGAATGGGGACGCGCACGCCATGTCTCTTGCTTTTTCGCCTTGCGAAAGCAACACCTTATGGCGCACCCGGGCATTGGCAGGCACGGTGACGAAGCGGGAACTCTCTTTTTCAAAGGTCCCCCTGGTCTCAGGAGGCGTCAGAGATCCAGTGGTCACAATGCCACGACAGTGGCTCAGGCGTGTGGTGGTCCTGAGAAGTACAGGGAGTTCCAGGGCCTCGGAGATCCCAAAGGCTGTCCCGGTCATCTCTTTGGCCTCCTGGGGTGATGCGGGCTCGAGCATGGGAAGGTTGGACAATCTCGCATAGAAGCGATTGTCCTGTTCGTTCTGGCTTGAGAACATGGACGGATCATCGGCTGTCACAATCACCATGCCACCGCGCACGCCCACATAAGCGAGGGTCATCAGCGGATCAGCAGCAACATTGAGGCCTACGTGCTTCATGCTGCACATAACACGAACACCGGATACAGCAGCGCCCGCGGCTGTTTCCAGAGCCACCTTTTCATTAGTGGAGTACTCAAAATAGAGTTTTGATTCTGCGGCTATCCGAAAAAAGTTGTCACCTATTTCAGATGCCGGGGTGCCGGGATACGTTGTGGCAAATGCTACCCCTGCCTCCAGGGCGCCCCTAACAATCGCTTCGTTTCCCAAAAGGAGAAGTTTTTTGCCCACCTCTTCGGTTAACAGGGGATGCATGATAGCCCTCCATGTTCATACAAAACGGCCAAGATCTAGACTGACAATCAGTTACATGGGATTAAGATTTACTCTAACATTTTCCCTGTTCTAAGCTGCATGATAATAATCGCCAGCACTTAGTAATGCTTCTTGTAACTACTCAAAAAGTTTGGGGTATTTGTTGATTCCCCTCACCCTACCCCAGGTTATTGAAAAGTTACCCTTTATCTTTGAAATAGTTAATCAATCCTTTCGGGAACGCACCGCAACCAAGAAAGTAGCAAAAAATATGGCGTTCAGCTCCAAGCGCTGGTTGTGGCCCGGGCACGGCCCCATGGCTTAAGGGTGAGAGTCTATGGCGGTGCGTAAGCGCTGTCAAGGACAAGTCCCAGACGCAGCCACATGGAGGCGAATGGTGTAACCGTATCACAACGAGGCCCCAGTAATAGGGCCTCGGGAGGAAGTGGTCACGCTGATGCGGGATGCCCAGCCGAATGGTGAGGGTACCGCATGGATGTGATCTATGCTTGACATACAACCGTTTTTTTACTATTTTCCGTTTACGGGAAGGCAACTTCTTATCACTTTTTGATGCTTTTTCAAGGAGGCCGGTATGAAGCCTGGAATTACTCTGGTTGTGCTGCTGTCCATTTTTCTCATCTTCAGTGGTTGCGCCTTTGTCAATATTAAGACTCCCTTTGATACCGATCTCGACAAGACTGAGTTGGGTTCAAAGAGGGGGACCGCCGAGGCCTATAGTCTTCTTTGGCTTGTGTCGTGGGGAGACGCCAGCTACGCGACCGCAGCGAAGAACGGAGGCATCAAGGTCATGAAGCATGCAGATCAGGAGATGCAGCAGGTCCTCCTGGGGTTATATACAAGATGGCGTGTTGTGGTCTACGGGGATTGATCCGGCGAGGGAGAAAGAATAGTGTCGTTTAAGAGAAACATCTTCTTTGCAGGGTTTTTACTGTTCTTACACTGCCTGACAGGGTGCTCGAACATTCGGATCGAAGGGATCCGCCCTTTCACAAAAAGACTTGACATGGACAAGGTATTCGTTGATCGTTTGAGCGTTAGAGGCGTCGGCAATAGCTCCCTCACTACTGGTATTTCTTTTATTCCCTTCCTCCCCGCCTTCATCCACATAAAAGTCCCATTGACAAAGGACCTTGTTAAAAGCCCTGTCATTGAGATTCACAACGAAGGAAAGGTCGTCCAGGTGAAAGAACCGTTTTCCGGCTCTGGATTTTACGCCAAGTGGGACTCAAATGCTATCGGGGATATTGCACAAAGGTACGGGATGAAAGAGGTCTATTTCGCTGATATGGAGATCTTTAGCGTTCTCGGAATATGGACGCACAGGAAGGTCTATGTATACGGGGAGTAGAGCCCCACACTCACCTGAGCATGGGAAAGAATTTCGGTAAGAGTTCGACTGCCAGCCATCAGGCTTCAGTAAAATCAAACCCTTGCTAACGACCAGTGGCGCTGTACCACGTACTGTCAGGATACTTGGCGAGACGGGCGCCCTTTGCATCCTGAATGAGCTGGATAGCAGCGGCCGCATTGGCATTGCCCATGCTGGCCGCCTCACGCAACATGGGCAGGGCCGGATCCTCAATGAGCCCCAGGCAGGCAGCGGCCCCGCCCATAACCTTCTTGCGGGCAAAGGCCGGCATTTTGGACATGAAACCGGCGATAGGGCTGACAGACTCTCCGGTTTTTTTGACCAGAAGCTGCAACAGGCGAGGATCACTCATCCATGCCCGGTCAGCGCTGCTCAAAGCGCTACCATTTAACACAATGTCACGCTTGCGTTGCAAAATGGCACGCAGCCCCTTGATTGCTCCTTTGGCAACGTCCGGCTCATGACTCTCAAGATAGAAAAGGATTGCACCAATGTGCTTCTCGTTGCCCGCCTTTTGAAAGGCGGCATCCAGGAACTTCTGATTGATCTTCTTATTCCAGGACATATGCGGCATGACCACCAGCCGCGAAAGCACTGCCAGGTTCGCGCCTGACAGGCGATTAAAAATGACGCCGTACTGTTGCTTGTAGTAAATGGCAGACGCCCGGTCACGCTCCAAGTAGTACTTCTGGGCATGGCCGTAATATATGAATAAAGGCGCATTTCCGCTTGGGTCGCTATCTTGCTCCCGGGCCAGATCAATGACTTTGTTGTAATCGTTCCTGTCAAACAGCTTCAAAGCATTTTTTTTCCAGGCCAGCAAGGGGTGCTCCACCCAGGTCACGGCTTCGGCTGCAACGATTGAAGCCCATCCCGTAAGCAGGGTTGCCAGAATAAGAACCGACAGCCGTCGTGGTATCTGCGTCTTCATGAGTCATCCTCCTCTTTTCTGATTGTCGTGCCAACAATTGTAGACGGGCATGCATTCATTTGTCAAACAGGAACTAATCGGGTTCCATACACTGAGCCGGTTCGCCTGGCTCACAATTGGCCCGCCCTGCCCGCCCTGGCGCGACAGATCGTAGGGGCGGGTTTATCCCGCCCGACACGCGGCGCAAGCGCCTGCGCTGCGCGATGACAGGCGGCGTAAAGCCGCCCCTACGAGAAAAACCCGGCCCGCCCTGCCCGCCCTGGCGCGACAGCCTTGGACAGACGTGTCGTTCGTGTCATCCCGGCCCGCCCTGGCGCGACATGCTTAAATTAACTGCCAGGCCCCATCATCCCGGTCTGGGCCAGGGTCTGGGCCAGGGAACAATGGACACGTAGTGTAATGTTTTCAAGCCGTCAGGCGCAACCTTGCACTCATGTTGGGTTTAATCCGCAGATTACGCAGATTACACAGATTTTCGTCAATTGTTGGGTTTAATTCCCCGAGGCTTGCCAGACAGACCCGCCAGAGGGTTTGCTCCGTCAAGCCCACCGGGCTCAGGCACATCCAGGAGGTAGGTCACCATGGAAACCAGATCCAGGGTTGAAGCAGCACGATCAAGGGTATGGCGGCCGGGGATGATCCGAGCCAGGCCGGGGCCGGCCACCCAGAAGGATACAATACAGTCGTCCGGGTAGTAACTGCCATGGTGGCCATACTTGTCGAAATCGCGTTCAAAATAATAACCCTTTCTGTTTATGAGCTTGATATCAGGCGCTGTCTCTCTTGAGTACTGCCGCCTCAGCCCACGTACCACGTATTCCCCCAGTTCAAAACGCCCGGCCAGTGCACTCAAAGGACGCAGTGCCCGGAAAAATGCAAAGTCGTCTCCGGGGCTGGCCTGATAGGCTCGCCAGTCGAAAATCCACCACTGGTCATGCTCCGCCACTGCTTCGTACCGTTCACCCGGATACTGGCGGATCACAAGCGTGTTCATGCAGGCCTGGACATCCGGGTTGGCGAGGAGCAGGTCTACAGCCGGCTTGACGTCAGCGAACAATCGAGGCGGGTCCATCCAACGTCTGGATTGTCGGTTTTTCAGGTAGATTTCCTTGGTACATGCCCCAGGCATGATCACTGCCTCGGCCAAACGGTTGCTTGTTTCCACCCCGGGTAGCTTGAAATGCCTGCCCAGGCTGCGGTTGAGGGTGTTGTCGGGAATGTGCTTTTTGATTCGCGTAAAACCGTGCTCCGAGACCAGCACAAAGATGGTATCCTCGTAACAGCCAGCCTTTTTTAGATCACGTATCACCCTGCCGACCAGCGGGTCCAGAACTGACCGGGCATAGTGTGCCTGGATCGCATCCATGGACGCTTCCCGTTTTTCCAGATTCCGAGGCGGAAAGTGGGAAAACAGGTCTATCCCCAGCAATTGCACTGCCATCACGTCCGGGACAAGGTGGTGATATTTGCGGATACCCGCAAGGCTTTTCCTGTAAGCAGTGACGCGGCCGGTAAGAAAACCACTGATAGTTCTGTTATCCACGTAGCGAGGGTCAGGGAACAAGCGCTTGTTGCGGAAAAAGCCCAGAACAGAGGCGTTACCCCAAAAAAAAGCGCCGGATTTCACCGACCAGTCCGCCCCATTTGTGAGCATGAGCATGGCGGTCAAGGAGTGTTTACCCGCCTCACCAACGTAGTCAAAAAGGGTTTTGACTCCATTCGCCGCAAGGATGTGGTTGATTCGTTGCTGTGAGTACGAGATGAGTGTGCGCACCTTCATTGTGCTGCGGTCAAACCAGATAGTGGAAACGACTCCCGTGCGCTGGGGATAGACCCCTGTATACATGGAGGTCACGGCTGGCTGGGATGCGGCCGGAATGGTGGTCAATACCTGGGGAAGATAGACATATGCTTGCTTGTTATTAGGTCCCTTTATCAGTTCCTGAAAGCGAGGTAGCCCCTCCAGGTTTTCGTCAAGAATGCCTTGTTTCATGCCGTGGAATTCGAGTATCACTACTTTGGGTGCGGTGGTACCCGACTTTGCACTTGCCCCAGCCGACGTCAGTACTATCAGGGCAGTCAGAAGCAACACAGATAGAGGATTGAGGATTCCGGCCCGTAGGGGCCTATGCCCTAGAGGGATTATGGAGGGGGAGTTGGGTATGGGTGTGATACAAAAGGCCAAGAAACGTAACCTTTGAGGCAATATACATAGAGACTTGGATAATATGGGCTCTTGTAGCTTATTAGATGGAAGAATACCAGAACTTTCTATTCGGATAGATAGTGTAACTTCTCGCTTTGGTTGAACTTGCTTTCGTGGCACCATGATGGTAGCGTGACCAGTACTCCGTTTTGCTAGGGTGTAGAACGTATGATGTTGAGGTTAATGGTTATCGCAATACTAATCATAGTATCGAATCATTGCCATGCCTATTATCAAGCAGGATTTGTACCAACGACCGAGAAATTAGAGGAAACAACGACCGAACATTTTCATATCATATTTCAGGAGTCGTTGCGATCTGCCGTTCCGTACCTCACCGAACAATGCGAAGAGGCGTATCAGACACTTACAGCTATTTTTGAATGGTATCCGCAAGAAAAAATCGAGGTCCTCTTTCTTGACGCATTTGATACCCATAACGGCTGGGCGACTACCATGCCCCATAACCGGATGGCCATATACGCAGCCGGCGCGGAGCCCGGTTCCAGCATCTTTCAGCCGGGCAACTACCTGCGAAGAACCGTGTACCATGAGCTGACACATGTCTTGAGCATGGACATGCGGTACGGATACAATCGGGTCCTTTCCGGTATCTTTGGCAAGATGCTCCCTGTCAATGACGACCCTCTTTCAGTGCTTTTGTTCTACTTTTCTGCCTCCCCTGTAGTATTGGCGCCAACCTGGTATCTGGAGGGGATCGCCATCTGGGCGGAAACCGAATTTGCCCCTCCCGGGCGAGGCAGCGCTTCAATACCGGACATGATCTTTCGTTCTGCCGTGCGGGAAGGGAGGCTGCTTCCTTACTCCTGTTGGGACCTGGACATTCCGTACTGGCCATATGGGCTTGGCGCTTACCTATATGGCATGAAGCTCACACAATATATATACGAGAGATCGTCGGCAAAAGAACCAGTGGGCGAACTCACGCAAAGCATCGCCCAGGCTTTTATGTTTAATTTTGACAGTCGTTCTGTCAAGTCAACAGGCAAGAGATTTAAGCGGCTTGCTTGGGACATGCTTTGCCACGAAAAAGAAATCCAACAGAAAAACGTAGAAGAACTAACAAGAGTGGCGCCAACAAAGGTCCCGAGACTCACGGACCGAGAGATGATCGTGTTTGAGCCTGTTTTTGTGAGAAACAAGATCTATTTTGGCGCACAGGAAGAAGAAGCACGAAACAGTCTCTACGTCTATGATTGTGAGGAAAAGAAGACGCATAAGATAGCCCACGCTCGTACGACCGCGGCTTTTGGGAGCCTGAGCGCCTCCCGGGATAGCCGCTATCTATACTATACCGCCCTTGAGGTGCAGCAGAAAAATAATTACTGGTATGAAGTCAGGCGTTTTGACACCGAGACGCAGACAGACACGTTGGTTACAGACTCAGGGCGATACCGGGCTGTTGATATCTCTCCGGACGGCAAGAACATGGTTGCCGTGAGCATGCGTGCCAGCAAGAGTTATCTTGTGGAAGTCCCCCTTGACAGGGCAGGGGATCAAGATGAAGAAAGGGTATTGGCCTGCGCTCTTTTGCAGCAAAGCTTTGGTTGTCCGCGGTATTCACCGGATGGCGACCGCATAGCCTATGTCCGGGGAGACGAAGATGGTTTTTCCCTCCTTGTTTTTGACCTGGGGGAAGAATCCAGTCACGTTCTCTACAAAAGCGAGCACCAACTCCTTTTTCCCTCCTGGCATCCTGCCGGGGAAAGTATTGTCTTCAGCAGTGATGAGAACGGTGTCTATAACCTGTACGAAATTCCGGCTGATAGCAGAGCTGTGCCGACTCCACTGACACATGTAATAGGCGGAGTATTTTCATCCGACTTTGCACCCCACGGCAAGGAAATCGCAGCGGTCGCGTATGACAGCAGGGGGTACTACCTTACGCTCCTCCCCTATGACCCACAGAGGCTGGCTGGCAAGAAAATCCCTTTCATCCGCACCGCCTGGAAAGGGAGGGAGCGAGAAAAGAAAGAGTCTGCAACCAAAAGAACGATATCGGAGATGGATACTGAGCTACAAGCTTACTCCTCCTTCAAGAATATCGAGTTTGACTACTGGGGCCCATGGCTGACTGCCAGTCGCGATGGTGTGGAGGGTGGAATAGGAGCCCTCTTTTCCGATCCCACAGGTTACCAGAATCTTCGGCTCCTGGCAGGCGCTGAATCCGAATATGAGACTCCACTCGGCAGTATCGAGTATACATACCAAGGACTATACCCAGCGTTTCACCTGTATGCCAGTCAAGATCAGGAGATCTATCCCGATCTCGCGAGGGAACCAGACGGCTCGACTCACGACTATGCCGAAGAGGTCAGATCGTTTGGCGCTGCAGTCGATATTCCCCTTATCAAACGGGATCGTTCCGTTTCTTTGCAGGTTGGTTATCAGCTTACGGAACGAGATTTCATAGAAGAAAGTGGGGACGAGTATGAGGGAAAAACAATCACAACCAAGGACCTGAGTGAGGAAAACGAAGGCGCAATCTGGGCACGGCTGAGCTATTTTGATGGGACCGCGTTCAAGCGGAGCAGTTCTGTGGAAGACGGTCGCTTCATAGCTGCGACTACAGAGAAAACAGATCCCGGCTTGGGTGGGGAACTCTCGCGAACTCGTAGCCTGGGAGAGTGGCATGAGTACATTTCCAATCCCTGGCTGAAAAATCATGTGCTTAAACTCTCGGGTACTTATGGATTTGGACACGGAGATCGGACAGCCCAGGGACTCTTTGGACTTGGCGGCTTTGGCAGCCCCATATCGTCGACATCTCTGGGTATGCCACGATCAATTACACTCAGGGGCTATGAAGAGAACTTTCAAACCGGTGAGCGCGTAGCCAAAGGCTCCTGCGCTTACCGCTTTCCCATCGCGGATATATCTAAGGGTTCAGGATCCGGGCCTTTTTTCGCCAAACAGCTTTTTGCAGAGGTTTTTTATGAGAGGGGAAGGACGTGGGATGATGAAGGTGAAGGCGATGACTGTGGTTGGCTCGATTCAATGGGGCTTGAGATCAATTTTTCCTTTAAGCTTCTTCGTTTCATGTACATAGCGCCAGGTTTGGGGTTTGCTTACGCACCGGACCGGCCAAAAGACGACGATGATGGGCTTGACGAACGATACCAGATTTATATCGTGATCAAAGGATTTGTGAATTTCTGATCTTTTAAGCATATCGACATACCGCAGTAGGCCCCTCTATCCCATAGAATAGCGGGGGGACATCCGTGAAATGTGGACATTTGGGTTGTTTTGTCTTATAAGAAAACCATGCTACGCAAAGCACACGCGGTGAGTTTGTTGAAAAGGTTCTTGAAAAGGCAGGAGTGAGCAAAGCGGTCATTCGGGGGAGATCTCTGTTAAGCGATAAGGAGATCGAAAACCGCCTATTAGAATGTTGAGATGTCGCGGACGTCCGCTCTTTGCCACAACTTCAGTAGAAGGAGGTCTGTTATAAGACAAATCTCAGGTATTATTTTGGCTATCATATTCTTTGTCCTGGCTGCTTGTACTTATAAGAAGACAGAACCCACGGTATGGGTGGGTCCACATCTGAATGATACGAGATCTAAGGTGTGTGCTATATTGCCTTTCCGGAACTTGCAGGAGGACAAGTATAAGTACCCTGAGGCAGCCGAGAGAGTGAGAGATAGCTCCGAGACCGCCTCCTGGAGGCAGGACATCAGGTTGTAGAGCGCAACATGATCGAGAAGATAATTTCGGAGCTGAAATTCTCCATGTCCGGCTTTACAGACCAAGAATGGATCAAAGTCGGAAAGATGCTCAATGCCGATGTTGTTATCTTTGGTGCTGTGACGTCTTACAATAGAGTAATTGGAGGGCCAGCAGTCTATACCACAGTTGGATTTTCGGTTAAGGCAGTCGATGTAGAGACCGGAATGATAATATGGAAAGGGAATCATACAAAAACAATCTACTGGAACTTCTTTGATGCCGATAGCCTGGCTTCTTTAGCCCAGCAGGTTGCCAAAGTAATTGTCGCGAGTTTCTTGGAAAAAACAGCCACCCCCTAATAATATTAATTCCTTCTGTACTTCCTCATTGCCCATCGTATCAGTGAGCAATTTAATAGAGAGTGTTCCTGTTTTAGTTGCCATTGGTGTTAAAAAGACAGGACAAAAACTGGTGTTGGGACTGCAGGCCGGGGACAAGGAATCGGCTTCCAATTGGCGTGAATTTTTTAAGGATTTAAAGAACAGGGGGCTCACTTTCCAGGAGGTAACCCTGGGTATTATGGATGGCTTACCGGGCTTGGAACGGGTATTTAAGGAAGAATTTACCAATGCTAAAGTACAGCGGTGCCAAGTGCATGTAGCCCGCAATGTTTTGGCCAAGGTGCCCAAAAAGTTTAAAAAAGCTGTAGCAGATGATCTCAGGTCCATCTTTTACGCCTGATCAAAAAAGAAAGCCGGAGAGTTCCTCGATCAATTTACAGACAGGTGGGGAAAAGATCTTCCCTCAGCGGTAAAATGCCTTGGTACCTCTATAGATGCCTGTATGACCTTTTTTAACTTTCCTGAAGAAGAATGGATCTCATTAAGAACCACAAACATAATTGAACGGCTCAACAAAGAATTTAAACGTAGAACAAAGTCCATGGAAATCGTAGCAGGGGAGCGGGCCTGCTACACGCTCCTGACTTTTATCTGCTTAAAGATGGAGCTACATTGGCGATCAAACCCTATAGGAAAAGTGCGAAAGAATCTCCCCTTCTTTCAAATATTGGCTCATAAGAATTTTACACAATAAAGTTGACACTACCCTTTGTTTTGGCTTGGGAGATCTCAACTACCCTGGATACTCCATTTTGTCTGTCGGCCTTGGAACAGGCCCTGGAGTTATCCAAACCCGAAATCTTCAATACCGATCAGGGCAGTCAGTTTACCAGCCTTGAGTTTACCGGTCGGCTGGAACAAGGGGATATCCGGATTAGCATGGACGGTCGTGGTCGGGTCTACGATAATATTTTTGTCGAGCGTCTCTGGAGGTCCGTCAAATACGAGGAGGTCTATCTCCAACACTACCAAAGGGTCTCTGAGGTTCGTAATGGCCTGGCTAAATACTTCCTCTTCTACAATATGGAGCGACTTCATGAGTCCTTGGGGTATCAGCCCCCTTATGAGATTTATGTCAAAGACCCAGTAAACATTAACCCTATGCAGGCTTCAACTATACACCATATACAACCCTATTTTTGTCTTGACAATGGGGAGTACCTCAAGGTAAAAGGCCAAAGAAACATAACCTTTCAACAAACGCGGAAATCCAGAAGTGCTGAGACCTTCAAGGATCCAGCCGACTTATTGGGGAAGATGCCAGGAAACAATATCCGCATGGTTTTTTATTACGGCCCCGCAAAAAGGGGTTGAGATTATTATTTCAAATTCTTAAGTTGCTCTAACTAGAGGCCCTATGTCAAACAATCAAATCTCTATAAGCACTCCTAAAAAACTGAATTTTAATCACAATAACCATCTTAAAAAAAAATTAATCCACATACACGATTTCAAACCAATATGGTCCTCGGAACAACACATTATCCCAAATTTAGCGCTCGACTGTAGACAATCCGGGTGAACGCCGGTATCGCAATGACGATAATCTTTGTAAAATCATATAAAGGGGTTGGAAACCTGTATTTTGGCACAATAAATGCGGATCAACACCGAAATAATTATAAACGATCCATTCATGCACGGTCGAAGCCGTGCTTAAAGAAAATGAAAAGGGGGTGATAAAGACACAACAATCCTTTTACCTTTTGGAATTTATGCTTTAATAACACCATTAAAATGGAGGAGAAAAAAATGAAAAAATTCATGTTGTTGTTAGTCCCGGTTGTATTTATTGGCATGGGCTGTACGCATAGTTATCAATCTGTAGAGACTTCCGGTGTTAGTATTAATCCCGAAGGCAGCGCAACTTACAAAATTCTTGGAGATACTGAAGGAAAAGCAACGGTCACCCAGATTCTGTTTTTCATAATGATGGGTGATACCGGCAAAACAGCGAGCTTCCCCGGCGCTTCAGGTCTAGGTCTGTTGGGAGCAGGAGCCAAAACCATTTGTGAGCAGGCTGCAGCCTATAAGGCGCTCCAAAATTATACAGATGCAGACCAGATCATCTGCCCGCGTTTCAAGACAGAATTGGTCACGGATTTTATGATCTACAAAGTATATGAATCAACATGCAACGCAAAGGCAGTTATGGTCAAATAGTCATACAATATAGCAATACAAAGGCCATGCGTCTGACTGCATGGCCTTTGTATTGTCTACATAAAGAGTTTAACAAAAGAGCCAATTTCAAAACGCCCACTTTTGCCCAATCTCTGCGTCAGGCTCAATCCCGATATAATCGGGATTGAGCCTCGAAATATTCAATATATTCCTGTGGTTAAAATTGTCGCCTTCCTTGACCTTGGACAAAATTGAACGTTTTGAAACTGGCTCAAAAAATAACTTCTCATTTTTGCATCTCTTATTCAGCAGCGTTCGGGTTAACACCTGCCAAAGAGAGCCTGAATATGAGATGCGAAAATGCCAAGTTGCTCTCATCTCTCTCCGGATAACGCTATTTTCATGAAAAAACATCGATACCTGAAAGCATGTCTTATTTTTATTTCCTTCGGATTTTTTACCTGTTGCGCATCCCACTCACCAATGCCTGTCATATCCAAAAATATCGGCGACGGATTCCCGCCTTCCTACACGGATGCGGTTACGGGTATTGAATTCATACGGCTTCTATCCGGAACCTTTACCATGGGATCTCCAGACGATGAAGCGGGTAGAGACAAGGATGAGGGTCCGGCCCACTTGGTCAGCCTGGATGCATTCTACATAGGCAAATATGAAGTTACTCAAGCGCAATGGGAAAAAATCATGGGAAAAAATCGCTCAACCACCGGTCCTTCTGATCTACCGGTAGTGAACATATCCTGGTTTGATGTTCATGATTTTCTGACACGCCTGAACAAAAAATCCAACATTCAATACCGTCTTCCAACCGAGGCGGAATGGGAATATGCGTGCCGCGCAGGTTCTCAAACCGCATTCTCTTCCGGCAACGATGAATTATCATTAAAAGAATATGCCTGGTTTGATGCCGACTCCGGAGGAGAACGCCACCCGGTGGGAATCAAAAAACCGAATCAATGGGGCCTTTATGACATCCACGGAAATGTGTGCGAGTGGGTGGGTGACGGAAGGCGAGGTTATCTCCAAAGACAGGAAAACAATCCGGTCGGACCCTCAAGTCAAACAAAGGGGATTCATAAAGGCGGATGCTGGCTGTATCCTGCAAATCTATGCCGATCAGCAAATCGCAATTCCACTGACAAAGCATACAGAACGCATATCATTGGATTTCGTCTGGCTTTTGATAAAAAAGTACCGGAGACAAACTAAACCCTAACGTCGAAAACGGCACCTCTACTATAAGTCTGCAGCGAAATCCTCACTTCTGCCTGAGGCCAAAACGTCCTGTTATGCATGGGTGTTCATCCCGAATCATGCCCATTTTTTGTTTCGAACGGGGCTAGGAGGCTGTCCGAGAATAGCATCATTTCCCGGAGAAATTTTGGTGTCAATTTATTTTCTTATCAGCGTCCCCCTTTCTCCCCCTTTCTCCCAGCACCTTGCCCTTTTCCGTGCCTTGGAGGGTGAACTCCCGAAGCGGGTCTGTGGCGTCGGGAAATAGTTTTATACTGGGGGCCGCGCAATCGCTTGCAAGAAGCGCTGTGACCGCGAGAATGATAATAAGAAACCTCTGCATAACCATACACCTCCAGCAGTTTTTCTTAGATAGTCCGAAGATGTTCCGCTTTGCCAAAAAGAGAAGCAAAGTGTTAGAATTTCTTTTGGGGCAAGGTAGTGTAGAGGAAGGGGGCTTGTGTGTCAAGTCAAAACCCCTTGCTACATATGGCAGGAAGCTTTGGAGGAAGCTTTGGGGTCATCCATTAATAGGGCTCTTGAGTTGACCCGCCAAGCAAAGGCGGCCGCGAAAGTAGTTATTGGCGCTCCACATCGCTACTTCGTGGCTGAGGACGTATAGGCAGGACGGATGGTGGACGCAAAGATCAAGGGTTAAGGAAAGATGGGCCTGGCCAAATCAAAGCTTCTCCACCAATGAGATAGAAATATGTTGATTTATCTCTCAAAAAGAGATAAGGTGCCGGCATGAAAAACA
>Ga0114922_10002258_pt1 | contig 18091 bp, 15 predicted proteins | sample AartaG_FD_100975 | JGI IMG/M metagenome (GOLD analysis project Ga0114922, IMG submission 100975) | Deep subsurface microbial communities from Aarhus Bay to uncover new lineages of life (NeLLi) - Aarhus_00045 metaG | ecosystem: Environmental > Aquatic > Marine > Oceanic > Sediment | place...
ATCTGGGATTCTCACCCGGCTGAGGCGCTCCGTTGTCCCGTCTGGTTGGAGTTCGAACGAACCCAACTACACGGGCAAGCAATTGCTCGTCAAGACAGGACCACCTCTATTGTTTGTCGTGTTTCATCGAACCAAATCAAGCCGTGGTGAACACCCCCGCTGCTTCACGAAGCAGAAGAAGGGTTCAATGATAGTGGCCACCAATTTCCGTTTGGAATATCAATGGGGGACGAGTCATCACCGTCTATCCCACCGGTAATCAATGTCCACACCCGGCTGAAGGCCTTGAGTTCAGCCCTGGTTAGGACGAGTCCTCGTTGCGCCAAGGCCGATCTCGGATCAGCACCACAGGCTGTTCGAAATAGCGGATCCGTTGCCAGTAGATGAGCTGAGCGCATTAAATCTTTCATCGTTTTCCCCTCCTTCTTTGTTTGTCTCTCATTCTCTTTTTTCTTTTGCATATAGAATTCTCCGCAATGCGTCGGTCGTCAAGTCATCCTTCAAAACGAACCCATCTGCGCCCGCTTTCAGACTGCGTGTCCTGAATTCACGATTTTGATAGGCAGTGGTCAGGATGACAACGGTGTCGGGTGCGAGACGTTTGATCTGTCGTGTAGCTTCAAGGCCGTCCATCACGGGCATCACGACGTCCATGAGCACTACATCGGGCTTTTGATCCATCCTGGCAATGGCCTCGAGGCCGTTTGCCGCTTCATTGACTACTGACCATAAAGGGTTATTGGACACTATTTGGCATAGCATTTTGCGTGCAGGGTTTTGGTCATCAACCACTAGAAATCTCATAGAGGATGTGCATCTCCTGTCTTGCTTTCTGTGTGGCATTTTTGGTGTTCGTTGTATTCAGTTTATCACAATGTCGTCCAAAAGGCAAGCTCGACTGCGCAATGTTCATTCGACAGCCTCAGAGCCCTGCTGGACAAAGTTTTCGACAGACGGACTTAGAGCACTTGCCCGTCCCACAAAGTGATAATGCGGTCAGCACAGGTAGCCAAGTCCTTGTCGTGGGTAACCATGACAAGCGTGGTGCCTATTTCTTGTCGAACTCGCTCAAATGCTTTCATCACCAATTCGCCGGCGGCCGAGTCAAGGTTGCCGGTCGGTTCGTCGGCGAGAATGATGAGCGGGTTGTTGGCAAGGGCACGCGCAATTGCCACTCGCTGCTGCTCTCCTCCAGACATTTCAGTAGGGCGATGATTTAATCGATCGCCCAGTTCTAGCATTTCCAACAATTCTCGGGCCCGGCGCGTGGGATTGAAAGCCCGCTTGCGCGCAAACTGTATCGGCAAAGACACATTCTCCAGCGCCGTCAGCGTAGGGATCAGATTGAAGGCTTGAAAGACAAAGCCGATTTTCTCATTGCGGATCTCGGCCAGTTCGTTTTCCTTCATGATGCTGATGTCTACGCCATCCATTTCGACACACCCCGAGGTGGGCAAATCCAACCCTCCCAGCAATCCCAAGAGTGTGGACTTGCCGCTGCCCGAGGGGCCAACAATCGCCACCACCTCTCCCTTGTCAATGGCAATATTCACTCCCCGCAGGACATGAACAATGATCTCCCCTATCTTGAAATCTTTCTCCAGTTCCGTTGTTCTTAGTACAGTTTTCATGGTATACTTTCACTTTTTCATTCATAATGCAAAACATTAAACGGTTTCTCACGCGAGGCTGGTCCGGCGGTGAGGATCGTCGCTGTCAGAGTCACACCTACCGCCAGAGCTAGTAGAGCCAGTATCGTGCCCAAGCTGGGTCTTGCGGAGGAGATGCCCACCCCGGCACTGAGAACGAGCGAGCTCAAAAATGCTGGTGCTAGGCCAAATATCCCACCCACCACCCCGATGATACCATTTTCCAACAAAAGTTGTACTAGCACCTGATGGCCTTTGACTCCAATAGCTTTCATCACCCCGATCTCACGGCGTCGTTCCATCGTGGCCAGGGCGACAGAGTTGGCGATAATCACTGCGGCTGCAAAAAGGGTCAGGATCGCCACCAAGATGGGGAACGGTGCAAACTGCTCAAGTATTGTATTGAGCAAATCATTCACATAGTTCGTTTCCAAGACGATGGCCCCTGGCAGCGCTCGCGTCAGCGTAGTGACGATGCCATCCAATTGGTCTTCCTCGACCGTCACGAAGAAACTACGTCCCACAGGTTCGGCAGAGGATAGCACATCCAGAGAAGTGATGATCGGACTGCCAAGGGTTGCGAGTCCCTCAGTGCTGAGGCCCACAATCTCCAACACAAATTCGGTCCCCCCACCACCGACTGAGAAGGTAAGCTCGTCGCCCACCTCGAGTCCTAATGGCTTCAGGTAATCAAACATTTGTAGCACGACGACAGGCTGCCCGTTGTCTTTAGCTGTCAAATTGCGCCCACCGTCCTTGTCGAAGGCAAATGTAGGGCGATTGGCAGTCAGATCGCGCCCGCCGATGTGTGCAAAGTAATCGTCCAGCTTCTTGCGTGCTTCCGGGGACAAGGGTTCTCCGGTTTGGGCCTCATAAGCAGCTATTCGCAACTTGTAGGCCTGCAGGTCACCGTTGATGGCGCGCAACCGGGTCGAAAAAGTGGCTGCTTCTGCGTAGGTCAGCGCACCAGGCGAGGCGTTCAATTCATTCAACGCCTCTTGCTTTGTTTGATCGTCAACCGCCGGCAGGATGAGCAACAGGTCAGCGCCCATGAGATCAGCCGCCTGCTGGCGCAGGTAACCGAAGACGCTGCTGGCGAGAATGGTGATCAAACTGATGGTAAAGATTCCCACCACCAGCGCTAGTAGCGTCGAGGCTGCTCGACCTCGATCGCGGCTGATCCCACGCAGCGAGAGCTTGAGCTGAATCCACCCCAGGCTGGGCAACTTGGACAGGCCCCATACCATGACCCACATTACGCCGATCAGCATGGCCAGGATAACGAGTGTGCCGTAAGCCGCGAACAACCCGATGACCAGATTGTCAAGCAATAACCCGGCTAGCAGGCCCATCACGGCGGTCAGCAACAGGACGATAGCCAGGGACACGAGCCGCCCTGTCTGGGGTGCCTTCTCCGTAGTCGGACGGAGCACCAGGGAGGGTCGGGTCTGTCCGGCAGCCAGCGTAGGCAAGAACCCAAAGACCGCAGTTACGATCACGCCCACCACCAGGCCAGTGAGCAGGGGTAGTGAATATACCTGCCAGGCTATGTCTTGCATCATAAACCTGCCCGCCAGTCCAATCAGCGCCCAACTGACACCGAGTCCGAGCGCGATGCCCACGAGGCTGCCCGCCGCTCCCAGGATCACCGCTTCGACCAAAAAGAGGCTGGTCACTTGCTGGCCTTTCAGTCCCAAGGTCTTGAGCACCGCAATCTCCAACGTGCGGCGCCCTACTACGACCAACATGGTGTTGACGATGCCGACTCCGCCGATGAGCAAAGCCAGCAACCCCACGGTCAAGATGAGCGATCGTACGCCATTGGCGAGCTGCGAGTTCTGCTCTAGCAGATCATCTACTGTGCGGACCTTCGCGGCCGGCACAAGAGACCCGATTTCAGTAGCCAGAGACTTGGCTTGCTCCGGCGTGGCGGTCTTCAAGTACACTCTCTGCGCGACTGGCTCCAGTTCAAACAGTTCCAGACCGGCCTGGTAGTCACAGAGCACAAAGCCGATAAGAACTGGTGTCAGGTTGCTTTTGTCGTCGCCCACGCTGCTGATGGGGACGATACCTTGCACCGTGAAGAGATCTGGCGCAGTGCCCATGCGCAGCTTATCTCCTACGTTGATATTTTGCCTGTCGGCTAAACTCTTACCAATGACGATGTCGGCGGGATTGGTAAACAGATCGGCCAGGGGAACATCGGGCGGATCGAGGGCGCGGATTTCGCCGTAGAAGGGATATTTGCCTGTCTCAACCAGGAACGAATCTACCACTATTGCCCGATCACTGGTCTCTCCTCGCACAACGGACACCTTCAGGTCTTGAGTGTGGTAAAGGTAAGTCACGCCAGTGGCCTTACCATCGGTCACGGATTGGGCAAAAGCTTTCATTTGACTGGGAAGAAAGTACTCTTCCATGGGCAGTATGATAGCCAGATCGCCTCGGTTGCTGGCCTGAGTGTTACCAATCATGGCATCGGTAATGATAAAGCCTAGATTCTGCAAACCAACCACGGCAGCCACACCCGCAGCTACACAAAAGAGGGCAAAGGCAGTCCGTTGCTTCTCACGAAGCATGGTGCGAATGGAATGTTGAATGTAGAATCTTAGTTGCTGCATACCAAAACTCTTTAACAAGGATAAATTCGGGGCAATGCTTTGGTCTCTCGCACTGCAAGCTACCCTGTCCGACCCACCGTAGTCAACACATACTGATTGGGCATGAAGTATTTCCTGGCGACGCGAATCACATCTTCCTGAGTGACGGCTTTAATCCGGGCCACGACCTCAGCCAAAGGTTCGATTTGATGTAACAGTGCTTTGACGCCAAAAGCATTGGCAATGGCCGAATTGGTCTCAAAGCGTCTTGCCAAGGCCCCTTCGTAGTTGCTCTTGGCTCGGACTAGCTCTTCATTGGCAACGCCATAATGTCCAAGTCCATCGAACTCTTGCAAAAGAAAATCCCTCACTCGGGGCACGTTCTTTGGCTGGCAGGTAGCATAGACAGCCAGGTATCCCAAGTCCTTGTAGCTAGCCATGACTGTATGCGCGTTGTAGACCAACATTTTCTCTTCTCGCAGGCACTGGAAAAGGCGGGAACTGCCCCCCATGCCTAATACACGCTCAATGACTTGGAGCGCGCTTCGATCTTGATGTTTCATGCCAATGGTTGGAAAACCCAGCAACAGATGAGTTTGGAAAAGATCCTTCTCCAAGTGAACAAGACGGGGTTCTGTAAGAGATTGCTCTTCTACAATCGGCGGAAACTGTGCTTCGGCCATAGGAAAGGCAGCAAACTGTCGGTCTACAACATCAACCACGTCGTGCTTAATGTCGCCACACAGAACGACCACGGCATTGCCCGTGACATAAGCCTGCGCGTGGAACGCGATCAAATCCGACCATTCAAGGTTGCTGAGGCTTTTCTCGTTTCCCCAGACTGGGTACCGGAGTGGGTGGTGAGGCCACATCGCTTGCGCGAACAGGTTAAAGATAAAATTGACGTTGTCCCGCATTCTCTGGATTTCTTCCAATACGATTAGCTTTTCATTCCAGAAATCCTCTTCAGCGAGAAGTGGTGCGCTCAAGATATCCGCCAGGATGCTCACACCAACTTTAAAGTGTCGACTTGGCAGAGTAGCATGGAAACGGGTGTACTCTTTGGCTGTATTGCCTTCAATGCTCCCCCCAAAACGTTCGATGGCTGCGTAGATTTCTCTGGCCGAGCGCGAACGTGTGCCCTTGAACAGCAAATGTTCCAGGAGATGAGCGCCGCCTGAGGCATCCCTGTCGTAGCGGCTGCCAGCCCGTACGAAAACCTTGACCGCCACAATCGGTGTTTGAGGTCGCTCAATGCTGACCAGCCGCAACCCATTGGCCAGTTCAACTTGTCTCCAATTCATTCCGGCTTTGTCTGCTCCCCTGGGTCATGGCGTTCAGGCAGGGTCTTTTTGGCAACAAAGAGGTCGCGCCAGCGCGTTTTGCCCGTTTGATTGGCCCCAAGCGCCGGGGCACTCTGATTGCCGTCAGGAGAAACTTGCTTCTGTAGAGCCTCTTTGACTTGATAAGCCAGTAATCCAACAGGTGCACCGCTCATTATTCACCTCCTATTACGATCCCGCAAGCATCGCTGACCGAAACAACACAACGACAACCGAAACTTGGCAAGAAGAAACGACATGGGAAAGCATGCCGAAAAGAGCAGCAGGCGTCGCGCTTGAGCACGGTGTCCCAGGCCGCGCCACGCAAGATGCGCCAACTCTCAACTAACGGGTCTTCGCATCCATTATTGGGCTGATAGGGATACGGAGCGCTGGCCGACGAACACCATTCCCACACGTTGCCTATCATATCTGCCACACCGTAAGAACTGTCACCTCGCGGTGAGTGTGCCCCCACTGGCATGGTATTGCCAGGCCCACCCTCGCCAACAGTGTTGCAACGTGTAGCATCCCACGCATCTCCCCAGGGATAGTTGGTCTTTATCTGTTTGATGGGGTCCCAACTGGCGGCTTTTTCCCACTCGGCCTCGGTGGGCAAGCGCTTGCCCGTCCAGTGGGCATAGCCCCGCGCGTCTTCCCAGCTCAAGTTCGTAACTGGATGGTCTCCTCTATCGAGTGGAACCTGCCCGCGAAGTATATGCCTAGGCGCGCGATGACCGGTGGCATCGACGAAGCGCTTGTACTCGGCGTTGGTCACCGGGTAGCGATCGATGTAGAATGCAACCACATAGACATTGTGCGCCGGTTTTTGATCGTCCCAATGAGCGTCATCATCACCCATGATGAACTCGCCCGCCGGGACCAAGATCATCTCTTTTCCATCAGCCGGCCAGATTAGTTTTTGCTTCACCTTGCCATCTAGACCCATCCATCGTGGAATTCACTTCTCCAACACGTAGGCATAAACGTCAGCCATCTGACGACCAATAGATTCCCAATCCAATTCGAGGGCCTTAGCGTAGGCTTTCTGACCCGCCCGTTGGAGGTCGAAGCCATTACGGACGCGTGCCAGGGCCTCGGCCAAAGCCGTCGGCTCAAGGGGATCGTAGAGCAGGCCCATGTCCTCAGTGACCAACTCGGGGATGCCTCCCATCGCCGGCACGATAACCGGTTTGCCAAAAGACAGCGCCAGTATCAGCGAGCCGGAGGTCAGGATGTTGACAAACGGCAGCACGACCACGTCGGCGGCATTAAAGTAGGCTTGCATATCCCGTGCTGGGATGAGTTTGGTGTCGAATCGTATTCGGTGGTCGTCGCCAGCACAGCCAGACAGCTCACCAACGTAACTCGCTGGGTGCGGGTGCCCGGCCACGATCAGACGCAGGTGATCGCCCTGTTGAGCCTTGAATGCCTCGATCAATTTGGTGACGCCTTTGTAAGGCCGGACGTAACCCAAAAACAGGTAAACGAATTCGCTTTCCGAAAAGCCAAAGCGAGTGCGAGCTTCATCGCGAGAAAGGACATTGGGGTAGGATTCGATGTAATTTCCATGCGGCATGAAAAATATTTCCTCGCCCGTGCGGTCAAAGAACTGGCGGATCCGGTCACGAGCGCATTTGCAGTGAACGATCAGTGCATCGGCAAACCTTGCCAGTGCCACTTTGCCGAGATGATCCACCTCAGTCTGCTGGATATCGTGGCTGATGACATTATGCACGGTCCAGATGATTCGGCAGCCGCAATCTTGAGCTAGAGACACAGATCGCAAGAAAAGCAACAAGCCTTCTACTGCTTCTTTGATCTGCGGTGCCGCGTAGTAATAACTGGGCCAGTTGAAATGCAAGATGTCGATCCGGCCCCGATTCTCGAGTACCCATCGCTGGGTTAACGGAGAGGGACCAGCGAATAGCTCGACGCCCTGGCGTCGGAGTGCGCTGCACAGATTCATGATGTATGGGTTGACCGGATTCTGATACGGAAAGAGCGCAACTCTGGCCATACTAATTCCTATATTTGTCGCGCGGAACCTCGCCAAGCTTTGTACCCAACCGATGCGTTGTTTCAATCTCGGCGAAGCCATAACGCTTGAGCAGATTCAAAAGATCCGCCTGAGCTGCGCGGACGGAGATAACCGTGTTCCCAGGCGGGTGGTTTTGCAGGATCTGCAGAGCCAGGGTCAGCAACGGCTCGCCGAGCGCATCATGATCATGATGCGCCGGGTCCAGGATCAAAGTCAGATTATGAATGCGTTTCTCAACATGGCTGGCGAGTAAGCGCATCCTGCCCAACAGCACCCCGTCCTTCTCGACGGCCCATGAGTAGGCTCTCAGGCGTTGCAAGAGTAGCAGCAGTGGCGTAATGAGTCGTCCCACAAAAGAGACCCGGTGTTCCATTTCGCTCACCGGAAGGAAGGCTTGTACCTCTGGCGGCGTGGCCCGTTTGGCTAGGTCATAGCGTGCCGGCCACTCATTGAGCTTCATCCGGCGCAGGCTGTAGCCCCTGGCGGACTGAGCTTGCACCTGGGGCAGCGTTTCCAGTTTGAGTTTAGTGGTGCTGTCGTAGTGAACGAATCCCATGCTGCGGTAGAGATTGTAGGCTGGCGCATTGTCGGCCCTTACGTCCAACACACAGAACTGCGCGCCGTTGTCACGGACATGCTCCAGCGTCCGGCTCACCAGTTGCCGGGCGATGCCTCGGCGGCGATAGTCGGGATGGGTAGCGACCGTGCCTATCAGCCAGCGCGCTCGTTCGTTGCCCATCTTTTGTGCCGTCACCATGCCGACGATATGGCCGTTTTCTTCCCAGACAAAACTGTCAAAGAGGTGCCGCAACTCGCTAAAGATCTTGCTCAGCAGGAGGATGATGGGCATCAGCCGCTTGACAAAACGAATCTCTCGACGCAGGTCGAGCCCCTTGTGAGCCAGTTCATCCGTGAACGTGATCTCGATCAGGCCCACCAGAGTATCCAAATCTCTTCTGGTATCCAGGGGACGTAATACACCATCAGACATTGCGCCCTTCCAGTCTACGTCGCGCAACCCGCAACACAGTGTGTTCCTGATCGGCCAAAGCCGGGACGTCCGTAATAAAGCTATCGGCAGGGATGTTGTCCTGGCTGGCAGTCTGAGCACCGGCGGGACGTTGCACGGTGGCGCACAACAGCAAGAGGTCCAGGTTTCCGGGAAAGGCCCGCAAAAGCTGCTTGAGTTCGGCAGGCGCTATGGGCCGTTCCGCATTCTTTTTCATATCAATAAGCAAATCTCTCGCCGTCAGGATATTGGCGCGATCTACTCCCAGAGATGTCAAACGAGCGATTTCGTCAAAGGCAACGGGACGATCAAAATGCATAGGGTGATCCTCGGCCCGGCCGAAATGGACGTTGAGAAATATTTTGCCCCCCGAGACGAGACATGATGCCAGTTGAGTGAGCATCGCGGCCGGATTAAAAGCGTGTTCCACCACGTCCAGACAAATAATGCACTCAAAGAGGCCCTCAAGCTCATGTGATGAGATTAGTTCTATCTTCATACCACGCGCGGCATAGCGCTGAGCGGCAAAACCCCGTGTGTAGCCCGCAAAATCCGCGTGTGTCAGACTGCGCAGACCTCGCTCCCACAGACGTATCAGATTGTCACCCACACCGGCCCCAAAATCCAGAACCCGTCCACGACACTTTTCTGCGATCTTGACGGAAAGCAGGTAACGAGAAGGATTGAAATAGTTGTAACCGACCATGCCGTAGATTTGACTGCGAGAAAAGCGGTAGAAATCGAGTATCTCCTTTTCTGTCTGAGGGTTCGATGCATTCCATTCGTCAGCCATCAATCGGGTTCCGTTCAGCACTTTGGACATCACTGCGTGATGGTCCTCGCCTGTGTAGTGGCTGATTTCATGGATGGCTTTGATAAGCTCCTCGATCATCCCCATCAGTTGAGCTCCAATATGCCGTTCTGTACGCAAGTTCGTGCCAGGCTCAGGGTCCGATAGTAGGTCTTGAGATAGCTTGCTATATCATCACATTGGCCTGCAAGATGGGTGGCGACCTGCCCGATGGACGCTCGGCCATCGCACAAGTCGAGAAATCTTTCGATCTCGAGATCTGCTTTCATTACTTGTCCCGAGCGACCACTGAAAAGCAGAAACAAAAGATTGCCATTGCCGCCATTGCGATACCGATAATGCGCCACATCGGCAGGGATAACCGGGATCCGCGCAGAGAAGTTGGCCTCGACAATTTCTGTTGGCTCGCGTTGTGGCATATTGCGCATCGCCTTTGCGCCATGATGAATCAGGTACAGGAAAGAATGGGGTCCCACGTCGTGCCCGTGAAAGTTGCTCAAGTAACTATAGGCTTTCTGAATTTCCCCCAGTCCTTCAGCGCGCACTCGCTTGACCTCCGCTGGCGTCATCCCGACAGACACTTGGTAATCGTAACACGTGGCCAAAACGTCACCTGGGGGATAGTCAATGTGAGTCACGCCATAATGTGCAGGATTTTGCTGTACTTTTGAACCCTGCTGAAGTAGGAACTCTCCGAAAGCGACAGAATGAATTTTGTCCCGGTTTTCAAGCAAGAATCGCAGCGTCTGCCGTGCTTCTGCCTCGATCTCCCCTGGGAAGCCGATGAAACTCTGTAGGTTGACCGCAATTCCCGCCGACTGGCAGTGATGCAGCGCCGCTTCGATAGTTTCTATACGCGTGCCCTTGTCCATCAAGTCCAATACGCGTTGGCTGGCAGACTCCAGACCGAAAATCAGCCTCCGGCATCCTGCTGAGGCTATCAGGTGACAGAGTTCTTCAGTGAACCCCTCCAGACGGCTCTCACACTCCCAGTTGATCGGATAGCCTAGTTCTTGCATGATGCCAGCCATCATCCGCAACCGGTTTGGCGCGACCGAATCGTCAGACAGGAAAAAGCTGCGCGCCTGATACCGCGAGATCAATGTATGGATGTCCTGCCTGACCAGCTCTTTAGCCCGCGGTCGGTAACAGGAGCTTTGCACGGCGGTGGACACGGTACAAAAGGCGCAGCGTTTCCAGTAGCAACCTCGAGAGGTAGCGAGTAAGAAAACCGGTTCCGGCGCAAAATACAGTGACAAAGGCAATCCGGTGAAATCGGGCGTTGGTAGAGCATTGATGTCTTCTATCGGCCCCAACGGGTTACGAATGACCTCACCAGATGGCGCAAGGTAGAGCAGGTTTGGCACGCTCTCCAGCGACTCGCCTCTCTCCAACTGTTGCGCCAGCGCCAGCAAAGCATGTTCTCCCTCGTGTGTGATGATGCTGTCCATCACGCAGAACAGCTTGGGGTTGCGTTCTAACCGTCCAGCCAACTCAGTAATCACTGCCCCGCCAACACAGAGGTGAGTCTGGGGAAGCACTCGCTTGATCTCGCTGGCCAGCGTCAAGCCTGGTATAACCTGGTTGAAATAGGTGATGGAGATGCCTATCAAGTTAGGATTTTCTTGTTGAAGCGAGGGAACAATCTGTTCGCGGAAGTATTTTACGAAGGGATTTTCGCTTTTGTCCCGGATAGTCTCCAGCACCCGGGGGACAGACCATGCCCTTCTCTTTGTGTGGCGGGTCTGAAAATGGCCCAGGCCCCAATTGGTGGGATAATACTCAGCCGAGATAAACACCATAGCGCGACTCAGGGTGCGGATGCTCCAACCATAGCGTTCGAAATCATAAAAAGTGTCCGGTGAGCGAAGTGCCTCTTTGGCTTCTTCGACATGAGCGATAACGTAAGGAGCCGTCAGATGGATCCGTGCCAGTACGTCGTGATAGGCGAGTTCAGAGTCTGAAAGCTCGGACTGGGATTCCAATTGCGTCAGACGCTCGGTGACTATAGCGTAAGACTTTTGCAGGCGCGCAGGGCTAAGAAAGGCATTATACGCCTCAATATTCAAGTCGCGCTGAATCACCGAGCGACCGGCACGCTTAAGAAACGCTGTCAGTGTAGGCAGGCTCAGATAGGGCTGGCAAGGATCCCCCACCGGAGGGAACAGCAATATGATCTTCATAGCCATTGCAGAAAATTCCTTTCTCCAAGAGACCTCTCAAAGTCTCAAGATCCCTAAACCACCGTTTAATTCTTTCCATTCCAGTAACCTGGCCAGCAAGGCGATCAAGAATGTCTTTGGATGAAAAGTGCCCATCGCATACTGCTAGCAACTCGCTCTCTCTAGTAGTGAGGTTCCACATCTCTCCGCTGGCTTGATCGAAAGCAATGTGCAACGACACTCCATTCTTGCGAAAGTGGTGCTGTGTCACTGAGGTCGGCAGACGGGGGACAAAATTCAGAGTGTCTGAACCCATTTTCTTCTGGAGATGAAGGTCCCCAAGGTTGATTGTCCCTCGCTGGGTGGTGTGTAGGAAGAAATGGATAAGGTGAAACATGTCACGTTCGATAGGGTAGATGCCGTCCAGTTGACTGGATGCACGCCAAAAGACGGGCTCCAGTTCTTGTGATCTTGTTCCATCTTCGAGCTCATAGTCATAGATATAGGCCAACTTGTTTGCCGCAGGGCGATGAACGGTGTGAATGCCAAACTTTTCCGGAGAAGCGGCTACAGCGGAACCCTTCATCAGCATAAAACAACTGAGAGTGGCAAAACTGATTATCGGACTGACCTTGGCAAGAAAGTCTACAGTGGCTTCCGCCTCCTCGCGGGTTTCCGTAGGAAAGTTCACAAAGGTCATCAGCACGGCACCGATGCCAACCTGGTAGCAATTGTGCAAAATATCTGACACGACGTCGATCTTGACACCCTTGTCCATCAGATCCAACACTCGCTGCGAGGCCGACTCCAGGCCAAAGACGAGATGCTTGCACCCGCCCCGGGCCAGCAGCGCACACAACTCAGGGGTGAGTTGCCCGTCCAGGCGTGTCTCAGCGATCCATTGCACTGGCGCTTGGGCAGCGATGAGCCATTCAGCTAGACGGGCCATACGGCGGGGCGCAAAGCAGTCGTCGCAGAAAAAGAAAAGCTCCATGCCGTGCCGCTCTCTCAGACGCAGCATATCTTCGGCTACTTGCTCCAGACGACGCTGCCGGTAGCCGTTGCGACCCAGGGCATTCGGCGAGGTGCAGAACGCACAGCGATTCCAATAGCAGCCTCGGGAGGAAGCCAGATAGCCCAACCGGTGAGGAGACAGGTATTTGTCCAAAGGCAAGCCCTCGTAATCTGGCGTTGGAAGCGTCGAAAGATCCTCGACAAAGCCCAGGTTATTGCATAGCACATTTTCCTGTTCATCGGTATAGACTAGGTTGGGCACCTTGGCGAGGGAAGCACTTTTTTCGTGGGCATCGGCCAAAGTCAACAAGGCCGTCTCCCCCTCCCCAACCACAAAGCCATTGACGATTTCAAAGAGAACCTCGTTTCGCAGCAGAACGTCCGCTATTTCGCTGAGGATGGCCCCGCCCAGGTAGATGGGCAGATTGGGCTGTGCTTCCCTGAGCAGCCGGGCCAAGGTAAGCCCGGGGAGTATCTGAGTGTGATAGGTAATAGAGATCCCAACCAAATCTGGACACTCGGCCAGGATTGATGGGGTAGCCTGATCACGCAAGTAAGACAGGAAAGAGTTGCCCATTTCGTCGTGCGATGCCTCAAGCAATTCAGAAACAGTCCACGAGGCGAAGATTTCCGCAAACTCGCCTTGCACGGGAAAGATGCGTGGCTCAAACTCGGCGTTGACGATACTTAACCCATGCTTGACCACGCGAGTTGACCAGAGATAGCGGGAAAAGTCATAAAAGGCAACGTCATCGCGCAGCACAGACTTGGCTTCTTCGATGTGTGCGGCAGTGTAAGGGATCGACAACTTGGCACGGACGAGGTACCCCCAGCGATAGCGTTCTTTATCGGATGAGACGGCTTGCTGGTCAATAGAAGCCAGTTTCCGATCCAAGACCCGCTCAGCTTGAAGAAAATGGGAGGGTGTAAGCAAGGTTTCGTGGGCCTCAATGTTGAGGTCTCGCTGGATGACTGTGTGGCCGTGCTCGCGCAAAGAGGCCGTAAGAGAAGGCAAGCTCAGGCAAGGGCCGACCAGACGCGCCCGCGGTGGGAAGAACAGCGAAATCCTCATGCTTCACTCCCTGATATTCTGTCCGGGCGAGCCACAGCAAGGTATCCCCGAGCGATCAACTCAGCACACAGTTGCAAGCCCAGATAATAAGCCTTGATAAAGTCTATACCTTCGTATGTGGAAGCCAAACGGTTGGAGAGTTGCCGCACCGACTCTTGGCCATTGCACAGAGACAACAGGATTCTAGCTTCCGTCGGAACGGTGATCACATCCCCGGTGGCAGGGTTAAATACCGTGACCATCTTGCTGTTCAGGCGGTGGTATAAAAGTCGGCCGGCCGGATGCGGAACCAGGTTCGGGATGGGTTGGTCGTCGATTCGAGACACAACGGAAGTGATGGGCAATTCCTCGAGGCGGGTCACATGGTAATGAGCGAGGTAGTTTAGGAGCGCCCAACTGGCATGCTGGGTAATGGCATAATCACTACTCATCAATCCTCGAGGCGACGCATTCACAAAATTGAAAACCTGACTAAAAAAGTGCACTGCTTCGGGATACATCTCGGTAGACACCTCGTCCGGGCTCATGCCATGACTCACCTCATAGGTATAGATGTTGCCGTTCAACCAATCGGAGGGAGGTCGTTCCATCCATGTGATGCCATAGCGCGCAGGGTCGTTATAGACCTTTGAACCGCAATTAAAGTCGAACTGGGCATAGTTGATCGATTGAATAACGGCGTGATGGTCATGGACAAAAGCCAGAGTTTCGCGAGTTTCCTGGCGCGTCTCGGTGGGAAATCCCAGGATGAAGAAGACATGCGTGGCAATCCCAGGGTCGTGGCAGTTGTGAATGGCACGTGCAGCCTGGTCTATCGTTACACCCTTTTCCATCAAGGCCAACACGCGCGGCGATGCAGACTCTAGCCCCAACATAAGTCTGCGACAACCACCCACAACGAGCGTGCGACAGGTTTCTGGGGTGAGCGATTTCTCCAGCCGCGCTTCAGTCTGCCAGATGAAATCTAACTCTTCTGCGGAAATCGCCTGGGCCAAAGCTCTCATGCGCGCTGGAGGCGTAGCGTCATTGGCCAGGAAAAAACATCGGGTGTTCAATTGCTGACCGAGGTTCTTCATGTCTTCCAGCACCAATTCGATCTTTCTGGGGCGATAAGTGTGCATGCTCATCGAGATGGTGCAAAAGGCACAGCGTTTCCAGTAGCAACCTCGCTCTGTCGGTAGCAAAGCGGTCACCTCTGGCGTGAGGTATAATTCTAGGGGCAAACCGCTATAATCGGGCGTGGGCAGATTGTTTACGTCCTCAATATGCAGTGATGTAGCCTGCACTTGATCGTGGTCCAGGTAGAGCAAGTTGGGAATGGCAACCAGAGCGGTTTCATTTTCCAGTGCCCGCGCCAGACCGAGCAAGGCGTGCTCCCCTTCCCAGACGGCGATACTGTCGGCAACCGCAAAAATTGATGGGTTTTGCTGCAACTCACCGTGCATGCTGGAAAGGATTGCGCCGCCTAGACAAATGTGAGCCTCGGGACAACGCGATTTAAGCAAGCGGGCCAGTGTCAAGCTCGGGATAATCTGCCCCGAGTACGTGATTGAGATGCCGATGAGGTCGGGGCTCTCGGCCTCAATCGAAGGCACGACGGTATATCTGAAATATTCCAGAAAGATGTTTTGTCCTTCGTCCTCGGTCGCCGCTAACAAATCCGACACCGACCAACTGTAGCGCGGCATGGCCACGTTGGTTTCGTTCCATAAGGAGGGATAGTACTCTGCAGAAAGGAGTTCCCGGCCGCGTTGAACGAGGTTGACCGCCCAGGCAAAGCGGTCGAAATCAAAAAAGTCGGTGGGGCTGCGCAGGGTTTGTTTGGCCTCGTCAATGTGCCGGCTCACGTACTCTGCACTGACCGCCACACGACAGAGCGCTTCATACTTGGCCTCGTTCTCAGGAGACATTGCCACTTGACGCTCCAGCGTCTTTAGCCGATTCTGCACTCGATCTCTGGTTTGTGCCAGCCGTTTCCCTGTCAACAGATCCTCAACAGCTTCAATGCTGATATCGCGCTGTACCACCTGATAACCCTCGCGGCGCATGAAGGCGGTCAGCGCTGGAAGACTGGTATACGGTTGGCTGGCGTTGCCAGGTGGCGCAAAGAGCAACACAATTTTCATTGTTCTTTGTCTTCTCCATTAATCACTTTTAGGAATCTCTCCTGCAACAACTTTGTGCAAAGTTGTAGACCCCGAAAATAGGTTTTCACCAAGTCCACGCCCCGACGGTCGGCGGAAAATTGCTCAACGACCTGACGCACTGTAGATTGTCCGTTGCAAAGCGATAGTAGGGCACTTGCCTCTTGCTCCAAACTGAATATCACGCCTCGCTGTGGATTGAACAAGGTGAGAACGTGGTTATTGCCATTCCGGCTCAATATCTCCTCATTTAGAACTGGCTTCAAGTGTAGTGCCTGCTCGACATTGGATGGCCAAGGAGAGCACACGGCAAATGGCAATTCACGGTAGTGGTTAACACCATAATGGACCAGGTAAGGCAGGTATGCCCACTGGGTGAAAAAGTGCAGCGGGTGTGCCGCTGCCATAAAGCACCCAATCAGCGGCAAGGCAAAGGGCAATGATCGAGAGAGCGACTGAACGCCCTCAGGATATGCCTCTCCCGCCACTTCATCCCATGCCATTCCTCGGCTCACCTCGTAGGAATAGATGTTGCCGTTGAGCCAGTCGTCTGGTGGGAGCTGCATAGAAGTAATGCCATACCGTTGCGGTTCATCGTAGACCCTCGAGCCCTTGTACAGTGCAAACAGCGCATATGTGAGGGAGGAAATGGCCTCGCGATTAGCCTCGATAAAAGCCAAGGTCTCGCGGGCCTGAGCACGCGTCTCAGACGGAAAGCCCAGGATCAGGCAGAGATGCACTGATATCCCTGCTTTGTGACAATGGCGAGTGATTCGTGCAGCGTCTTCTACTCTAAGGCCCTTGTCCATTGCATCCAGTACTTGTTGCGAGCCAGACTCCAAACCCATCCGCAGGTGCCGACAACCACCTTGGGCCAGTGTCTTACAAGTTTCTGGTGTAAGCGCCTTCTCCAGGCGGGCCTCGGTCTGCCAGTGAAAGTTCAGTCCTTCGTCGGAAATGGCACGGGCCAGCGCTTTCATACGTGCAGGTGATATGGCGTCGGTTGACAGGAAAAAACAACGAGTGCCTAATTGCTGGTTCAAGCTCTTCATGTCTTCCACCACCAACTCGATCTTTCGTGGGCGGTAGCTGTGTCGCATACCTGTCGAGATGGTGCAAAAGGCACAGCGTCCCCAGTAGCAACCTCGCTCAGTGGGCAAAAGAACCGTGATTTCGGGCGTGAGGTAAAAATCCAATGGCAGACCACCATAGTCCGGCGAAGGTAAGGCATTGATGTCCTCGATGTAGAGCGACGTAAAACGCACTCGATCACCATCAAGATAGAGGAGGTTAGGAACGGCGCTCAAGTCGTCTTCTCCCTCCAATGCCCGAGCCAGACTCAGCAGTGCGTGCTCGCCCTCACATACTACGATACTATCAATCGCGGTGAATATAGAGGGGCAACGCAACAACTCTTCTCGCATTCCGGCCAAGGCAGCCCCCCCCAAACAGATATGAAGGTCAGGGCGTGCCGCTTTCAGTAGCTGGGCCAATGTTAGACTAGGGATGATTTGGCCAGGATAAGTCGCTGAGATGCCGACAAGTTCCGGGGTCTCGACCAGGATCGAGGGCACGATGATGTTTGCGAAATAGTTCAGGAAAACGTTTTGCCTCTCGTCCTTGGTGGCAGCCAGCAGATCCGACGCTGACCAAGCATAATGCGGCATAACATAGTTGGTGAAGCCATGATTGAAGCTAAACCTGGATGGCCAAAATCTGGCAGAAAGCAAGTCCATGGCGAGGCCCAAAATATTGGCTGCCCAACGAAAGCGATCAAAGTCGAAAAACTCGACAGGGCTGCGCAGGGCGCGCTTGGCCTCCTCGATCTGATGAGACACATAATCCGCACTCACAACCGCCCGATGGAGTGCCTCACGCTCGTCTTCTTCTAACCGAGTAGGCTCCTCGAGGTTCTTCAATGTCTCCAATCTTGTCAGCACGCGCGCAGCGACCCGCCTCAATTGCTTGGTGGCCAGCAGGTCTTTTACCACTTCAATGCCCAGGTCGCGCTGCACCACCTCATACCCCTCGCGGCGCATAAAGGCCGTCAAGGCCGGCAAGCTAGTGTATGGCTGGCTGAGATTGCCCGGTGGGGGAAAGAGTAAAATGATTTTCATCCCGCCTTCCCTTCGTGAGCAACAGCAGTCAGGAATCCTTCCTCTACCAGCCGCTTGGAGAGCTGCACCGCTTGGTAGTAGCGCTTGAGATAATCCGACCCTTGTTCGTTGGCAGTCAAACGGTCGGCAATCTGTTGCACGGTAGACTGG
>Ga0114922_10002259_pt1 | contig 18089 bp, 14 predicted proteins | sample AartaG_FD_100975 | JGI IMG/M metagenome (GOLD analysis project Ga0114922, IMG submission 100975) | Deep subsurface microbial communities from Aarhus Bay to uncover new lineages of life (NeLLi) - Aarhus_00045 metaG | ecosystem: Environmental > Aquatic > Marine > Oceanic > Sediment | place...
CGCATCTGTAACGCTAAGCACGTACCGAGCGTAAGCTCGGCGAACCTGTCCGAAGGACAGGCATTGCCTGCCCTCTGAATGCCTTAATCTCACGCCATTGGGCGTCAGCCCGTGGAAAACGATCGCCCAAAATCGCAGAGCCCCCGCAGGGGGCGGCAGATGAAGAGAAGGATGAAGGCGGAAGGCTGAAGGATGAATGAAGGTTCCGGACTCCGGACCTTGGACTGATGACTGAACGACTGTGCGACTGAACGACTGTGCGACTGAACGACTGTGCAGAGGTGTCGCGCACCAACCAAGAACCATATTTCGTTGTCGCACCCATCCGACCGTAGGCGCCCGAAGCAGGTCGCTCTGGAGGAAAGAAACGCGTTGCCGAGTTCAGGAAGTTGCAGAATCGGCCGGCTCGACAGCTATGCGCCTGCCTTTCTTGAGCACGACAGCGGCTTCTGCAATCATCCAGATTTCGAGGAGAACGATGGTCGAACTGATGATCAGGAGGTGCAGGTTGCCTTGGCCTCTGGTGAAATCGTTGAGGAATTTCTGCAATTGAAAGGCCATTGCCCAACCCGTCATGACCACCATGAAGAAGAACGGCACCAAGGTGTAAACAACGGGTTTGGCTCTTTTCGCGAGATAAATGGTTATCACGAGCAGCGAAAGCGCGGCGAGAAGTTGGTTGGTCGCCCCGAACAGCGGCCACAGCAACAGCCCGCCTTTGCCCTCCCCATCGGCGAGCGCCAGGACCCCGGCACTCAACACGGCAACGGCCGTGGCGGCGTGTTTGTTTGTCAGCGGCTTAAGCCTCAAGCTCGCCGACAGCTCGGTGATCACGTAGCGCTGCAGCCGCGTGGCGGTGTCGAGCGTAGTCCCGGCAAAACTGGCCACGAACACCCCCATTATTGTTGTGCCCAGAACGAGGGGAATTCCAAGAAAGGTGAGCATATTTGCCGATCCGTTCACAAAGGCTCCGACCTTCGCGGGCAAGCCCTTTGCGGCCCCCCATTCGGCGTAGTGATCGCGCCAGGCTGCGGCCCCCGTCAGGCCCGATTCGTTCTCCAGCAGCCCGATGCCGCCGGCCACTGCGATGATAACGAATACGGCCAGCATCCCCTCCAGCAGCATTCCTCCGTAGCCTATGGCCCGGGCGTGGCTTTCCCGACTTATCTGTTTCGACGTTGTTCCCGAGGCCACCAACGAATGAAACCCGCTCACCGCACCACAGGCTATGGTGATAAACAAAAACGGCCACATAGGCGGCGCGCCTTTCGGGCTCAGGTCTATCGCCGGGGCAACAATCTCCGGGCGCGAGAATACCACCCCCAGCGCCAGAACGCCCATCACAACAAACAGCTCGTGACCGTTGATGTAGTCGCGCGGCTGCAACAGCCGCGTGACCGGAAGCGTAGAAGCAACATACGCATAGACCAGCAATATGACCGTCCACACAACCGTCGGCCCTGCCGGCCCGATAGATACCATCTCAATGGGAAGCTGAGTGCCCGCGACCACGGCGGCATAAAGCAGCACCAGGCCGATCAAAGAGTACTTCAGGCCGGGTTTTCCTCTTTTGTAAATCATGTGGCCCAGCCAGATTGCAATGGGGATCTCCAGCCAGATCGACAACACCGCCTCGGGATACATATTGAACAACGAAGAAATGACGAGACAGAACACCGCAATGACGATCATGAGCATCAGAGCGATCATGGCGAGGAAGGCTATTCTGACACGGGGACTGATGGTATTGCCCGCTATATCGCCGATGCTTTTCCCCTGGTTGCGCATCGATACGACAAGCGCCCCGAAATCATGCACGGCACCCATGAAAATGCAGCCGAAAATCACCCATATGAGCGCCGGCACCCACCCCCATATTATGCCGATGGCCGGGCCAACGATCGGCCCCGTCCCCGCGATAGACGTATAATGATGCCCAAAGAGAATCTCCTTCTTCGTAGGCACATAATCCGTGCCGTCGCTCATCTTGTTGGCCGGTGTTGTCGCGTTCGGGTCGAGGGCGAATATCTTTGATGCCAGGAACCGTCCGTAGGTGTGATAAGCCACAAGATAAGCCACAGCACAACCGGCAGCCAGGAATAGTGAACTCACGAGACTCGCCTCTGCATTATCCTGTTAGTGCAAACACAACTACGGCGCCCCGCCGCCGCTTCAGATCTCGTACCGGCATCATAATATCATCGGAGTTGCGAAGGGTCAAGGAGAATTCATGTGGTCGGGGCCGCGGGGTATGGCAACGAAATGTGGTCTTGGTTGGTGCGCGATATTATTCAATCGCACCCGAGGCCGGGCCGGGCCTTGTTGGCCTTTGCGACGAGCATGAACGAGAGAGCAAGGCTGAAGGTGCCGAAAAGCTCGGCCACCTGCCTGATGCCCCACGCCGGCCCGAAACTGAGGGGGCCTATCCTGCCGTACGTGGCGAGCAGGATGTACTCGCCGATCACGCCGACCATGATCATCAGCGACAGGCAGAATGTGATCAGGCCCAAGCGGCTGTTCTTGACATGCCTGAACAATCCGGCGATCAGCACGAGCCACACTACACACATCGCAACGATGGGTATGGTCTGAGGATGACGGTGTATCAGCACGCCGGGGAGGAGCTCGTTTATGAGGACGACCGGGCCGCTTTCCCAACGCAGTAGAGCATGCCCGATCATGCGGTGAAGCTCGAACGTTTCGTTGAAGGCCATATACGCCAGAAAGATCGCCGCGGCCGCCCATATCTTCCTGCCGGTGAGCCTGAAATTGACCCAGGCGGCCAGGCCGGCCAAAAGAACGTTTATGCCCGGGGCGATGTCCCACACGAACAGCCCGGCGGTGCGATCGGCGAAAAACACGCCGGTGAGCGCGAGCGCGAGGACCAACTCCGCCGCGTAGGCATAGGCCAGGAGCCGCAGCCGCCCGTTGACAAGCATTCTCATTTCCCCCTCCGTTCTGTTTTCAGAATAGTACGTCATATTCTATTGTCGGAAAAACGACCCATCGGTGGATGGCGAATCCGTGTGCGTCTGATGTCTTCGCTATCGGTGCCGCAATGCTTCGGGGTTCACGCAATTTGGCGGTGTGTGGCCCTTGAGCACGGCCACAAGATTGCCGGCGGCCATCTCGGCCATTCTGTTGCGGGTGGCGATGGTTGCACTGCCGATGTGCGGCGGAATGACTGCGTTGTCGAGTTGGGCCAGGCCGGGTGCGAGCTTGGGCTCATCTTCGAAAACATCGAGCCCGGCGCCGAATATCTCATCATTGCGCAGGGCGGCCACGAGGGCGGCCTCGTCGAGGACCGGCCCGCGCGAGGTGTTTACCAGCACGGCCGATTCCTTCATCATGGAGAACTCGCGCTCGCCGAGGAGGTGGCGGGTATCGTCGGCCAGGGGCACGTGCAGGCACACGAAGTCGGCCTCGCGCAGGAGCGTGTCGAGTTCAACTCGTGTTGCACCGAGCTCGTCCTCGAGGGTCTCGTTTTGCTGCACGTCGGTATAGAGGATTCTCATCTTGAAGCCGACCGATCGGCGGGCTACGGCCGCCCCGACACGCCCGGCGCCCACTATGCCCAGCGTGTGGCCGGTGATGTCTGCACCGAGGAAAAGCATCGGCCCCCACGCCTTGAAGTTGCCCGCGCGAGTGAACCTGTCGGCCGGCACGATCCTGCGGGCGGCAGCCATCAGCAGGGCCCAGGTGAGGTCTGCGGTGGCATCGGTTAAGACGCCCGGGGTGTTGGTAACGGCAATCCCATGCCCGGTGGCGGCTTCGACGTCGATGTTGTTGTAGCCCACGGCGTAGTTGGCAAGGACCCGGCAGTCGGCGGCCGCCTCGATAACGTCGGCATCCACTGAGTCTGTCAGCAGGCACAGCACGCCCTGCCGACCCTTCACTTGCTCGATCAGCTCATGTTTCGACAACACTCGGTCGTCGGGGTTGATGTCGAAATCTCCGATCTCGCGCTTGAGTATCTCGAGCCCGGCTTCGGGGATTGGCCTGGTAACGAATATTCTTGCCGCCATCATTTTCTCCGGGGGCTATTTGTGTGAGATTATGAGTAACCTACGTCCCGGATCTGGTTGCCCCGCTGAGGTCGGCGCGTTATGCCATCGTCGTTGTGGTACCGCCTACGGTCGAGCATTGTCGTTGCGCCCCGACGGTGCTGCAAAAGTGGGGAGAGCTCGACACCGGACTGCCGACTTTTGATCCCAGCGGATCATGGACATAAGCACATCAAGAGCGGGGTGAGCACCGATCTACCCTTTGAACTTCCCGACCACCAGGGCTGCGTTGTGGCCGCCGAAGCCAAACGTGTTTGAGATGGCGGCGTTGATGGTCATCTCGCGTGCGGTGTTGGGTATGTAGTCGGGGAGGTCGCAATCGGGATCGGGTGTGGTGTAGTTTATGGTCGGCGGCGCGACGTCGTTGAATACGGCGAGCGTTACTACAACGAATTCCACGCCGCCGGCGGCTCCGAGAAGATGGCCGAGCATCGACTTGGTGGAGCTCACCGGCACGTTGTCGGCGACCGGCCCCAGGGCCCTGCGGATTGCCCGGCTCTCCATTGAGTCGTTGAGGGTTGTGGAGGTGCCGTGTGCGTTGATGTAGGAGAGTTCATCGGGCGCCACGCCCGCGTCTTCGAGGGCTTTGGTCATTGCCAGTGCAGCGCCTGTGCCCTCGGGGTCGGGCTGTGTGATGTGGTATCCGTCGCCGGTGCGTCCGAGGCCCAGGAATTCCCCGTAGATGTGCGCGCCGCGTTTCTTTGCATGTTCGAGCTCTTCGAGCACGGCGATACCGGCGCCTTCGCCGATTACAAAGCCGTCGCGGTGTTTTTCGAACGGCCTGCTGGCTTCGGTCGGGGCGTCGTTGCGGGTTGATAGGGCCTTCATATTGCAGAAGCCCGCGAGCGCGAGCGGGGTGATGGCCGCCTCAGAGCCGCCTGCTATTATTATGTCGGCTTCGCCGTACTGAATGCTGCGAAAAGCGTCGCCGAGGGCGTGGGCTCCTGACGCGCAGGCGGTGACGGTTGCGGAATTCGGCCCTTGCAGCCTATACCTGATCGAGATGAGGCCGGGGGCCGAGTTGATCATCAGCTTTGGTATGAGGAAGGGAGAGACTCTACGGGCTCCTCGCGCGAGAAGTTTTTTGTGCTGGGCTTCCATTTCCCCGATCCCTCCGATGCCGGAGCCGATGATGACTCCGGCCCGGGTGATGTCTTCCTTGGAGAAATCGATGCCCGAATCACGAACGGCCTCGTCGGCCGAGGCTATCGCGAACCAGCAAAAACGCTCCATACGCCGGGCCTCCCTCGGGGCCACCCATGGGCTGGGGTCAAATCCCTTCACTTCGCTGGCGACCTTGGATTCAAATTCCTCGGGATCGCACAGCGTGGTCCGGGCGATTCCGCTTTTGCCTTCGCAAAGCGATTTCCACGTGGTAGGCACGTCACGGCCCAATGAGGTCAGAAGGCCCAATCCCGTTATTGCTACACGTCGCGCGTGCATAGACTACGCATGCTCCTCGATATAGCTGACGGCATCTGAAATTGTCTGGATTTTCTCAGCATCCTCGTCGGGAATGCTGAGGTCGAATTTCTCTTCGAATTCCATGAGCAGTTCGACCACGTCCAGTGAATCGGCGCCGAGGTCGTTCACGAAAGACGTTTCGAGACTCACCTTCTCCTTGCTTGTTCCCATTTGCGAGGAGACGATATCGATCACTTTTTCTGCTACTGAGGGATTAGACACGTTGCTGTTCTCCTTTACAGGCTCTATTCGAATCGGCCCGCAAACACGAGCCGCCGGTCCGTGGTGACCTGCCGAGGCGCACTTTACACCGATGTGCTCTTTCTCTCGGCCCTTGCCGATTCACGGGCGCTTCGCACCACCTCCTCTCGATGGCCAAGCTGTGTCCGAAACGTACCAACTATGACAATCGCATCGCGCACTCGTCACATGCCCATTCCGCCCGTTATGTGCAGCACGTGCCCGGTTATGTACGCCGAGTCTTCGCTGCACAGGAACCGCACGGCGCGGCTTACGTCGTCGACCGCGCCGAACCGCTTGAGTGGAATCTGCGCGAGCATCTGGGTCTTAACGTCGTCGGCGAGCCGGTCGGTCATCGCTGTTGCGATGAACCCCGGCGCTACGGCGTTTACGTTGATGTTGCGGGAGGCCAGCTCCTTTGCCATCGATTTCGTGAAACCGATGATGCCGGCCTTGGAGGCGGAGTAGTTGGCCTGGCCCGCATTGCCCATAACTCCGACTATCGAAGCGACGTTGACTATCTTGCCCGCGCGCTGTTTCATCATATATCGGATAACGGCCTTGGTGGCGATGAACGTGCCCTTGAGATTCACATTTATCACCTGGTCCCACTGCTGGTCGGTCATCTTGAGGGCCAGGTTGTCGCGCGTTATGCCTGCGTTGTTTACCAATATGTGGATATTGCCAAACGTTTCGGCCGTCTTTGCGGCCGCCTCGCTCATCTCATCGAGATTGGCGACGTCCGCACGCAGAGCCAGCGTCCGCACGCCCGCGGCTTCGATTTCCTTCGCGGTCGCGTCGATCTCCTCCTGCGGCAGCACGTCTACCAGAGCAATATCGGCGCCGGCGCCGGCGAGGGCGGCGGCTATGTTCTTGCCGATTCCTCGCGCGGCCCCTGTCACGATTGCGGCTTTGCCCTTAAGCTCCATCAACGATCTCCACTGCTTCCGCTCCGTCCACGTTCTTCATTCTGGCGTCCGGCTCAATTCTTTTCATCAGCCCTGCAAGGACCTTGCCGGGGCCGATCTCGTAAAAGCTGTTGATGCCCAGCGAGCACAAATGACGCATCGAATCTTCCCACAGCACGCAGTTGGTCACCTGCCTTGCCAGCAGATCGCGAATCTGCCGGGGCGTCTGGGTCGCGCGGGCGGTGACGTTTGACATCACCGGGCATTTGGGTTCTGTGATGTTCACCGACTCGAGGCGCTTTTCGAGCTTTTTTCGTGCGGGCCCCATCAACGGCGAATGAAACGCGCCGATCACCTTGAGCTTGACTGCTCGTTTGCAACCCATTTCCTTCACGATCTGCAACACCTTGTCCACGGCCTTCGCCTCGCCGCTGACCACCACCTGGCCGGGGCAGTTGAAATTGGACGCGGTCACGATGCCGGCATCTGCCGCCTGCGTCACGGCCTCCTCGACCTGTCGGCGCTCGAGGCCGAGGACCGAGGCCATTGTGCCGGGCCGCTGGTCGGCGGCTTCTTGCATGTACGTGCCGCGATCTCGGACAAGGGGCAGGGCCTCCTCGAAATCTATTGCTCCCGCGCACACGAGGGCGGTGTATTCTCCGAGGCTCAGGCCCGCGGTCGCATCGCACTCGGGGCTGCCCATTGCCCTCAGCGCAGCGATGCTGCACGTTAGGATGGCCGGCTGGTTCACATCGGTCCGAGTCAGCTCTTCCTCCGGCCCGTCAAAGCAGATTCTTGCGATGTCGAAGCCGAGCAGCTCGCCGGCCTGGTCAAAGACCTCCCGGGCGGCGCTGAATCCGTCGTATAGGCCCTTGCCCATTCCCACGTATTGAGAGCCCTGTCCGGGAAAGAGAAAAGCTTTCATGTCGTTGGGTGTTTCACCATTCAACCAGTACTGATCCCCATGTGAGGCCGCCGCCAAACGCCACGAGCACGACCACGTCACCCGCTCTGAGGTCGCGCGTTTTCACTGCTTCGTCGAGCGCAATCGGTATCGATGCAGCGCCGGTGTTCCCGCGTTTGTCGATGTTCACGACCATCTTTTCCATCGGCAGGCCGAACTTCTCGGCCGCTGCTTTCAGTATTCGCAAGTTCACCTGGTGCGGTACGATGAGCGAAATATCGTCGGCGGTATAGCCTCCGGCATCGATCGCCTCTTGAATGCAGTCTTGCATCCGGGTGACCGCAAACTTAAATACCTCTCTGCCGCGGATAACCATGTAGTGCAGCTTGTTTTGCACCGTGTCGGCAGTGGCCGGCATTCTCGTCCCGCCGGCGGGGAGCTTCATCATGTCGGCCCCGGAGCCATCAGACCCGAGTTTTGTGTAGACGATGTTCCTGCTGTCGGACGGCCCCAGCACTACGGCCCCGGCGCCGTCGCCGAACAGTATACAGCTCTTTCGATCCTCGTAGTTGGTGATCTTGGTGAGCTCTTCCGCCCCGATCACCAGGGCCTTCCTGATGCTGCCGGTCGCGATCATGCTGACCGCGGTCGAGAGGCCGCAGATGAAACCTGAACAGGCCGCTTCGAGGTCGAATGCGCCCGCATTCTTCGCGCCCAGCGCATCCTGCACAAGGCAGGCGGTGGCCGGGAAGGCCATGTCGGGCGTCATAGTCGCGACTACGACGAGATCGATTTCGTCGGGTTCGGTCTGGGCGTCATCGAGGGCTCGTTTTGCCGCTTGGATCGACAGTTCGGACGTAGGAACATCGGGCTCCGACATTCGCCTTTCGGATATGCCCGTCCTGGTCACTATCCACTCATCACTGGTATCGACCATTTGTTCGAAGTCGTGATTGGTGAGTATCTTTTCGGGTAAGAAAGAGCCTGTTCCAAGAATTCCCGGTTGAATAATATCAGAAGTCAAATCCCTACACCGCTTTCATGGTTACTGTATAGAAACAAAGAAGCGGAGCGTCGGGCCATATGACGCCGCGATCACTCGCTTCTTTGCGTAATGGCCGCTCCCACTTCTTCGATGATCCTCGCGTTGAGGTCCATCTCGGCAAGGCGTGCGGCCACGCGTATTCCGTTGAAGATCGCCCGGCCATTGGCGCCGCCGTGGGAGATGATGGTAATACCGTTGACGCCCAGCAACGGCGCACCCCCATACTCGGAGCAGTCTACCCTGCTCTTCACTGCTTTAAAGGCCGTTTTGCACAGCACGGCCCCAACGCGCCTGCGAAGGGTCATTCGCAGTTCCTCGAGAATCTGGTGGAGCATTGTTTCGGCGAGCCCTTCGGCTGCCTTGAGGATTGCGTTGCCCACGAAGCCCTCGCAAACTACGATGTCGCAAGTGTCTTCGAAGATATCTGTGCCTTCTACGTTTCCGCAGAAGTTGAGGCTCGAGCTCTTCAACAGGGCTAATGCTTCCTTGGCGAAGCTGTTGCCTTTTGCGTCTTCCTTGCCCACGTTGAGCAGCCCTATCCTCGGCGACTGCACCTCTAATACGATCTTGGCGTAGGTGTCGGCCATGATGCCGTATTGCAGCAGGTCGGCGGGAGCGGGAGCCATGTTGGCGCCGGCATCAATGAGAACGGACACGCCGCCTTGGCGCGTAGGCATAGGGGCGGCGATTCCGGCCTTGCGGACGCCGGGCAGAAGCCCGAATTTCAGGCACGAAGCAGCAACCGAAGCGCCGGTACTGCCCGCGGAAACGAGCGCGTCGGCGCACCCTTCTTTTACCAGCTCGGCGGCGACGCGGATGGAAGAGCTTCTCTTCCGGCGCATCGCCTCCACCGGCGGCTCGTGCATGCCGATCACTTCGGGAGCGTGCACTATTTCTATGGCTGGGGGGAAGGTGCCGAGCGCCGAGAACAGACGCTTGATCTTGCCTTCGTCGCCAACGAGGATCACTTTGTGACCCTTCAAATAGCGACACGCCAGCAGAGCGCCCTCAACCACCACTGATGGGGCGGCATCACCACCCATCGCGTCAACCGCGATTCGCATCGGGGGTTATTCCTCCATTCGGACTACTTCTCTGCCGGCATAGTGACCGCAATTCGGGCACACGGTGTGCGGAGGCTTGATCTCTCCGCAGTTCTTACACGAAGCCAAAGTAGGCTTTTTCAACGCTTGATGAGAGCGTCGCTTGCCTGTTCGGCTGTTGGAATGCTTTCGTTTTGGAAGAGCCATTCCTCACTGTCTCCGTGATGAATAAAATGGAACGCACCCGGCTCACGGATTCCTCGGTCGCACGTAGTCCTTTATCGCACGGATCCCTGTATCCGCATTGAAGGGGCACTGCCCCGCCGCGTGCGCTGGTTTTACTTCGAACAACGAGAAACCAATTCTAAGCAAAAGACGCGCGCTTGTCAAGTTAAAAACCTCTCTGCTCGCGGGGAAGCGGGGAAAACCGGGGGCGGCGCCTCGAGGGCCTCCACACGGCGCAGTGGCCCTCGGGGTAACCGGCTACGGCTATTATAGCACCATACGCCCGCAAACTGCACGAATTTCTGAGTTTTCACGACCGCCGCGGGCGCCAACGAAATGTTTTGGTTCGTGTGCGACGTCTCTCCTCGTCCTTGTCGTCGCTCAGCCTTTCCGGGACAGTGCCGCTATCGCGTCTACATCGACGGACGAACGTCTTCGTTCGTCGCGCCGCCTTCTCAGGCGGCCGTCGTCGTCGAGCTCTTCTGTCGCCCCTGCGGGGCTCTGCTGAGAGGGGACCGCCGTTTTCCACGGGCTGACGCCCTTGGCTACAGACTATCGCCCTTCGGGCTAAGAAATCACCCATTATTGGCACGTAGATGCCGACATCTTCCGTCCATGGAAAATTCCTTGACAACCGGGGCAAGGTGGTATAAACTTGGCGGGCCTCAGGTCTGGACGGCACACGAATTGAGGACACAGACAATGCTGAGATGCTTCAGTGAGCATAGAGTTCGGCCCGTGCGGTCCCTTGGCGGCTTGTGGGACTTCGTTGCGGCCCCGGAGCGCCAAGACAGGTCGCGCCTTCCAAAGATTTACACGCGTCTCATTCACGTGCCTTCGTGCTGGGAAACACTGCCCGGCCTGGAGAACTACCGTGGCCGTGGCTGGCTGCACACTACAGTACCGGCAACTGCCGGGAAAGCGCTGCGGCTGGTCTTCGGCGGAGTGTCGCACACGGCGACCGTCTACGTCGACGGAAAAAGCATTCGTCAGCATTACGATGCCTACTCGCCTTGGGACGCACTCGTGCCGCCCGGTCGAAAACACACGCACGAGGTGGTGGTCGAGGTGGACAACACGTTCGGGCCTCACTCATGTCTGCACCTCGGGGGCGACTTCTATGCCTACGGCGGAATCACGAGGCCGGTCGAGGCACAGGCCGTGCCTGAGGTGTTCATCGACAAGATGTTTGCCGTCCCGGTCAAGAAGGGAAAGACATGGGCACTCGAGGTGCGCGTTCGGCTGCGCAACTGGTCCGAAACCAGCTTGCGACGGCGCGTTGTTTTCTCGGTTGCCTCTCAGGAGTTGGACCTCGGCACGGTGGCGGTCAGGGCCGGGGCCGCGCACGAGGTCGGGGCCGTTTTGCACGGCATCGCGGCCGACCCCTGGACAGCGGAGACGCCGCGGCTTTACGAGGCGACAGTCCGACTGCTCGACGGCGACACGGTGGTGGACGACCTCATCGACCGCGTAGGTTTTCGCGAGGTGCGCGCAGAGAAGAAGAAACTGTTACTCAACGGCAAGCCGATCCGCCTCAGGGGCTACAACCGGCACGAGGATCACTTCAATTTCGGTTGCGCTCTGCCCGTAGAAGCCATGGCGCACGACCTGGCGCTATTGAAGGATCTGGGCTGCAATTTCATCCGCACCAGCCACTACCCCAACGATATGCGCTTTCTTGACCTGTGCGATGAGCTGGGCTTCTACGTGTGGGAGGAGTCGCACAGCAAAACGCTCGACCTCAAGCATCCCCTGTTCCGCACACAGCTCAAAGACCACACCGTCGAGATGATCGAGTGGCACTTCAACCGGCCGTCGATCATCATCTGGGGCTGCCTCAACGAATGCATAAGCCACACCAAGCAGGGCAGAACGCAGCACGCATGGACGCTCGCACTCATGCGCAAGCTCGACGCGTCGAGGCCCGTCACTTACGCATCGTTTCGCGGCAACGACATCTGCTTCGATCTCGTCGACATCATCGGCTTCAACCTCTATCCCGGCTGGTACTGGGGCGAAGCCAAAGATGCCGAAGAGGCAGCGGACAGCTTCGTCAAGAACGTCCGGCGCGGCAAATACCCGGGCGCGAAAAACAAACCGATCATCTTCAGCGAATTCGGCGCCGGGGCGCTGCCCGGTTATCACGATCCCCGCCGCCCAAAATGGAGTGAGGAGTATCAGGCCGCTGTGCTGGATGAAGAGCTGCGCGTTTTCCTCAACCATCCCGACATCGTCGGTGCGGCCATCTGGCAGTTTTGCGACGTGAGGGCTACGGAGGGGGCCATGAACCCCCGCGTGATGAACAACAAGGGCACAGTAGACGAATGCCGGCGGCCCAAGCGCGCATACGAAGTAGTGAAGCAACGCATGCACGAGGCACGAGCCAGGCACGCGCGATCATAAACAGATAAGCACACAATCAGTTCGGACCTCAATTCTCTGAGAAAGGAAAACATTGTGAGTGAGTCAGGCAACAGAATCGAAGTAGTAAACGGCAACAAGCGCGCAGTCTTCGAACGCACCGATAAAGGCTGGACGCCCGGCTGGTTCTTTGAAGGCGGCCGCGAAATGCTGCGGTTCAACGACCACCTGTGGATCACGTTCAGCCACATCCGCGTCGAGACAGCCGACGAAGCCGAAATCCTGCCCGACGGCGGCGCCGTCTTCAAAGGCATGACGCTGTACGGGAAAACCAAAGTGCCGTGGACTATCACCGTGCAGCCCGATCCCCTCGACGATGGATTCGTGGTGGAGACCTCCTTCACGCCGGAGAAGACGATCGAACTCGTCGAGGCCTACTCGACCTACGAAACCCCCTACGACTACGACGGCGAGGAAGAGGCCACCAGCGTAATCGGCATGAATCCCGTATACAAGTGGCGCGGCAGCGAGATGCTCTCACCGCCCATCTTGAAAATGCCCGGATGGCTCTACGCCCGCCAGGAGGCAGCGCGCATAACCGGCCCGTGCAACGCGCCGTTCGTCTGCCAGTCGCTTGTCCCCGCCGGCGACCAGCCCGCCCGCCACATATCGGTCGTGGGCGACTGGACCGTCTGCCGCGGGCGCGACGTATACGCCGCCCCAACGCGAAATTCGAAGAACGGCCCGCCTTCCGCATTCAACCATCCCGCCGACCTGCGGAGCTACAAGTACATCGTCGCCGCCATAAACTGGTCGAGCGCCTGGGCGAAAGATCCCAACGTGATATTCAGGGGCGCCGAGCCGCATCGCCAGCGCCTTGCCATCGATTTCAGCACACAACTGCCCGGCGCCACGAACGACGAACTCTACCTCAAAGCGTGGCAGCGCGCGTGCGCCTTCAGCTTCCCGCAGGACGGTAAAGTAGAGGCCAACGAAAGGACGGCCGCCCGCGGCGTCACTTGGCAGTCGGCCACCGAATGGATGCACGATAAATTCCGCGGCAACTACTCGCAGTATTTCTTCCACCCCGAGAAGGGGCACGGCGGCTACGCCCACGGGTCGCGCCCGCAGGCGTGGGACGTCTACCACTGGGGTGCGTGGGGCCAATGGGGCGGGCCGCTGCACTATCGAGCGGCCGTGCTGGGCGACGATAAGCTCGCCGCCTGCTGCCAGAAGTACGACGTCCGCTATGCCGAACACGAGAAGGACAACCGGTCCGGCAGCATCGGGCCGGGCGTAATGCCCGGAGTATGGTGGGCGCGAAGGCAAGGCGGTAAAGGCCCCTTCAGCGAAACCATCAGGGCACTGATCGATCACACCTACGAGACCTCCGCCTCCGAGAACGGCAAGAAGCGCAAAATGGACTGGGGATACCAGTGCGTCGTCGCCGAGGGGCTGTTCCAGGGTTACCTCACCTGGGGCGAGACCGCCTTCCGCGATCAGGCCGAGATGCTGATCAATGAGATCAACCCTCGGCTCGACGAGAATTTCTGGAGCTTCAACTGCGGCGCGGCCGAGAGCCTCATTCACGGCGGACAGGTGCGGTCGCACGGCCACAGCCACGGCATCGCTGCAAACATCCTGGCCCACGAGGTGCTCGGCGGCGATGAGTACCTGGCCAACGCGCACCGCTTCGGACGCTTCCTCCTGTCGCTGTGCTACGCCTGCCACAACGGCTCGAAGGATCCCGACTTCGACTTCCGCGGCTGGTGCAACGGCTCGAACGGCGGCCGCGACCAGATCGCCGAGTTCCCGCCCTGGGAGACCGCCGTCGGGCTCTTCGGCCTCGCCTCCCTCATGGGGGAGGTCGACCTCGAGCCGGGCTTCCACGATGTGTTGTGGTACTTCGCCCGCACCGGCCTGGCGCAATATCCCGCCGCTCGGACGCTCAAGCGAATCCTCGGCGAGGACTACTCCGTTCATTACGTCCCGCGCGAAGAGATCGCCAGCGAGCAGGATTTCTACGACGCCAGCGAGTATCTTTCGTGCGAGAATCCCTACGACCAGACGCTTCAGGCAAACTACCAGGCCGCCGACGGCCTGCTGGTGGAACTCGTGATGGGCGGCGGGCTGGCCCGGGCCGACGACCCCCGTCTTGGGGTGTTCGTACCCGACGCCGCGACACTCGATATGAACCAGCTCACCGAGCGCGAAGTCCACGTGTGGAATCCCTTGGGCGAAGCGATCCAATCGAACGTAACCGTCACCTGGCCCGACGGCTCAACCGCCGAGCAGGCCGTAACAGCGGGGCCGCGAGAGAAGGTGAAGGTGCGGTTTGTGAGGTAGGGTGGGTTACTCACGGGTATTTGTTGAGTGCTCGACCTGACCGGCGCTTGCAATTACCTCGGTTATGTTATATAATAATGTCAATGGCGCCCTTCTCCGCCGGATTGGCCGCCTCCGGTGCAAGCCCTCAGAAGACAAGTCGTTGATGAAAAGCCTTGGGCGAATTTATGGATAGAATCCGGCCCGCGGCGCGAGTTCGCTAGACAGTAAATGCGTGAGCTATCCGAGCCTGTCAAGTTGTTCTACTGGTTGTATGGCGGAGGCTCAGGCCTTAACACGCAATCGGCGAATGAGTTCTGATGGGCCACATGGACATTGGAGCATGAGAAGTGAGAGATGGCCTCGGTTCGTGATTGACTTCGGCCTTCCTGTTTAGATGGTCAAGCATTTGCTGCCCGCAGCAATCTGGCCATGATCCGTCGCGCTTGTGCCGAGATTTCTCTCAAGAAATTTGTGTGGAAGGCCGATAAATTAATAATAGCTTCGTTTCCAGGTGCAGTTAGATGCCGGGCCTCCCGAGTGGAAGCAGGAATGGGTCCCTGTGGCTGTTGGCCTTTAGCGCTTCTTGCACGTGTTCGTGTGGAATTAGTGGTTCTCTTGCGTCAGTCCGTTGGGTTGTGATTTGGGAGTACCTGAAAGGAGCGATTCCATGACGACAGCGGTCGGTGGCACATCAGAGAAGCCGGTACTGCAGATCCTTGACGCCGGGCTTTCGTTGGTTGCTTCGAAAGCTGCCATTGAGATTGATTGTCTGCTGCTTGGGAGAAAATTTGGCTTCGAAGCCGTCAACCAGCTTGCCAGACTTCTTGAGAATTCTGTTGAGGTCACGGAGGGTGCGGGCAAGGCGCAGTCTCTCATGGATGCTCCTACTGTCTCCGCAGTGGACAAGGCCATGAGCGATTCGGAATGGGCCGCCGGCGAGTTGACCACCATAGACCAGTTGGTAGCGGAGGCTGCAAAGATCGCTGGCGTCGCGAGCGGGGTAGTCTCTGGGTCGGAAACCAAGAAGGAGTCCCTGGAGAAACTCCGGGCCTTCTGCGTTGCTCTGGCCAGGTGTGCGTCAGCATATCGCCAGTCCATTTTTGATGAGCAGAAGCCGGTTCATCGTTACAGGAAATGAACCATGCTGATGCTGGAATACGCAGAGAAGCGCCTGGTGGCATTTCTGCACCAGATCGAACAGCTGGAACAGTCCGACTTCCCTTACTGCCATTCTGAAGAAGCATTGGGTGCGCTTGAGCAGGAAGTCAAACGGAACCTTCAATATCTAAGGCAACTGTCGGATGATAGCAATCCAAAGGCTCTACAAGGGTTCTGCTCTGAAACCCTCGGCCTCTTGATGAACTACTTGCCGATACTTGGCTTCGTGCTTCGGTCAACCAATGTGCGAAATGCATTTGAGGCGTATAGCCCGTTGTTGGGACTTGCACGTTGCCTGCTTGGGCCTGAGGCAAAACTAGTCATCTCATCCGAATGGGACTATACACCGCATACCTTCCTGCAAGATCCGTTGCTTCCCCGTTTTGTTCTTATCGGATTGCCTGCATCAGAATCCGGAAATGCTCTGCTCATTCCTCTTGCAGGCCATGAGCTTGGGCACTCGCTATGGCACAACGATCGCTTTGAGGCTCTCCTTGGTGATGACCTGAAGAATTGCGTTTTGAACGCAATAAAGGCCCGGTGGCCTGAGTATGAAAAGGTGTATCCGGATTTGCGGATCACTCAAACTGAACTGGACACGGATTTGTTTGCCGTTCGCACTTGGCAAAAGGCCGCTGCTTGGGCCATGAAACAATTGGAGGAGAGCTTCTGCGATATCGTTGGCCTGTTCCTGTTTGGTGATTCTTACGCGCACGCCTTTGCATATCTGGTGTCTCCCGCTTGGCCGGGAGACAGGAGTCCGGTTTACCCAAATCTGCATCGGCGCGCAGCGGACCTCGAGAGGGCCGCCGCAAAGTACGATGTCCGTCTGCAGTCTGGCTACGCGGACACATTCACCGATTTTCCCGATCCGTCTTTGACAGATCAAGGCAAATTCTTACTCTCGGTGGCTGATTCTGCATCAGCATCATTTATCGACCGCCTCATTGAAACTGTCGAGCTCACCCTGACCGGCAAGTCTGCGCCGCGCCCCATCCCTCGCGAAATCACTGAAGCGCGCGGTCGGTTCAAACTTGAGGTTCCAGCCCGACAGTGCACAGCCTTCGCGAGCATTCTGTGTGCGGGGTGGGAGGCATTGCACGACGAGGCACTGTGGAAGGACCTTCCGCAGGCTCAGTCGAAGGACGAGATACTTAGAGAGATCATCCTCAAGAGCATCGAAGTGCACGAGATTGAACAACTGATGAGTACAACTCCATGATACTCAATAGCAGTCAGATCGCGCATTTGCTCGAAGCACAGGACGAAGGCGCTGATCCTCTGGTGATCACGCCTTTTCCGAACATCGAGAAGGTGAGAGCCAGTGGCTCTGCCTCCATAGACCTGCGCCTTGGATGTTGGTTCGTCACCCTACGCCGTCCCAGGACGTCGGAACTCACATTCGCAGACCCCACGGAACCATCCCCGAGCGAGGCCAGGCTGACGAAGAAACACTACATCCCTTTCGGTAAGAAGTTCGTTCTGCATCCAGGGTGTTTCGTGCTCGGGATCACTTTGGAGTGGATTCGGCTCAAAAGGAACTTGGCGGGTTATGTTACAGGCAGATCATCTTGGGGAAGAAGGGGACTGGTCATTGCAACCGCGATCGGCGTTCATCCCGGCTTCACAGGATGCCTGACTCTCGAGCTGAGCAATATGGGAGAGGTTCCCCTGAAGATTCAACCAGGAACGAGGATTTGCCAGTTGTTCCTTCACGAAGTAGAGCCGCAAGCGGATCAGTTGGTTGGAAGAGGGAGCTTCAATGCCAAGAGGCAGCCCGTTCTTGGGATTGTCCGTGTCGATGAATTCGCGGAGAAGCTGGCTAACCCTCTAGCGTAGCGTGCCGGAGTTGCAATTGACCAAAAACACGTATTATGCTGGAACCCTAAGACCGTAGAGACGTTGGCCCTCTCCTATCCATCCACCACCAAGTATACAATATCCGCTACAGCTTAGCAAGCATTTCTTTCCCCGGCAAAACGAACACTCCAGATGATCGGGCAAGCGGATCAAAACAAAAGCCATCAAACAACATCCTTATTTCAATAAAAGCCTGTTCTTTGAAATAAGGGTCCCTCAGACCGGCTCTTATTTCAATTTGCCTAAATAACGCCACCCAGCCGGGCAATGGATGGCCTGAGATCCTGGCCGGGCTGGGTGCTGTTTTATCCTGCTCCGCTACGACGCAATGGCGTGAGATTGAGGCACACAGAGGGCAAGCAATGCCTGTCCTGCGGACAGGTTGGCCGAACTCTCGTTCGCCAGTCCGTGTAGGGGCATGCTGCCCCGCCGAACGGCGGATAGGCCCCGTCGCGGGGCCGTGGCATTGCTTGCCCGCCGAGCCCGAGC
>Ga0114922_10002260_pt1 | contig 18088 bp, 17 predicted proteins | sample AartaG_FD_100975 | JGI IMG/M metagenome (GOLD analysis project Ga0114922, IMG submission 100975) | Deep subsurface microbial communities from Aarhus Bay to uncover new lineages of life (NeLLi) - Aarhus_00045 metaG | ecosystem: Environmental > Aquatic > Marine > Oceanic > Sediment | place...
CTTGTCTGGTGCATCGCCAAAGTCCAATTCACTCGTGATAACGAAAGCCAGGTCAGTGATGGTACCGCCCGGCGGCAACTCGATGTCCGTCCAATGCGGGAAAGGTGTGGAATAGTACCAAAGGGCCGGATTGCCATTTGTACTCGTGGAAGTCTTCCAGCCAACCGGCCCGCCACCACTAAGACATTGAGCCTGAACAACCAGCCAGTACGTATCGCCTTGAGTTTGCATAGCAGGTTCGGGAATCTCCGTTATGTTAACCTGGTAGATTCCTTCATGATCGTTCTGGCTCCATAGTGACGAGCTGGGGCAGTACCAGTCTTGTAGGCCCTGTTCATAGGGACGCATGGTAAGCACAGCCTGCCCGGGGACATACTGCCAAAGAGTTGTTCCCGGCTCACCAGCATTATCGCTGCAGAGTGCAATTTGCCAGTCAATCTCAGCATCCACCTGGTCATCCTCAAAAGAGAACCAGATATGGATGTCCGTAATCGGCCCGGATTTGCCGCAGACAAAGTCGTCTGTTAAAGCTTGGTGGAAAAGGCAAACATCAAAACCAGAAGGATCCGGCAGTTGTGGCCCGTGTTTCATCTTGTGGCCATCACCCGGGTCCCAGTCACTCCGAACAGCCGGTGCGCTGACCATTAAGATAATCGCACAAACCAATAATAGTCTAAGTTTTGGTCCTTCCATTTGCGAATCCTCCAAAAAGAATTATTTCCAAGTCATTTCACAAACAATTAACATTAAAACGAGTGTGTTTAATTTTTTTATTTTCTTATCCTCTTAAAAAAGTTTCTACGTACAGGCGCACACACAGTGTGCGCGGACTTATTGGTTTTACTGCCAGGGCCAGTCTTGGGGGCACTCGGTGAGCCACCAATAGGCCAATACCTTTACATCTTCCAAATCAACATCGCCCAGGTAATCAAGGTCCGCTCCATCACACCAGTTATTGCCCTCGTTACAAGGCGTATCCAGCCAGTACATTGCAAAGGCGGCGAAGTGCTCGAAATTAACGAAGCACTGCAAAATGGCCGCGGGACCTGCCGGCCAGAAGCCGCCTCTGAGCGTATAATCACCGCCCGCCATCTCGCCGGTGTCCGGCTGACCAATAGTGCCGACAAGGGCATAGTCACCGCCGGTGCTTCGGCCGCCCCCGCCATCGATTGTACTCCAGGAAATCTCATAATCACCGCCGCTCATTGCCAAAACGCTGACCGGTGCTATCACAACAAAGACTGTCACTAATAATAGTATTGTTTGAATCTTCATAGCTGACCTCCTTGCTTGGAACTAATGAGTTTGGTTACGGCAGCTTCCAGCACCTCAATCCTTTGCTTTAATCCTTCATTCTCTGCATTCGCGTCTTTTACAACTTCCAACAGGTAAAGGGAAACTAAATCATATTTGAGAGCATCCGGCTGGCCGTCTTTATAGATGACCAGGTTATCAAGCCCGAGCTTATCGAACTCTTCAGCGATATAACCAATATTCCTTTGGCCGGTCGCCTTGTCGATGAAAGACTTCGGCTGGGCATCCAAAATCTTGTTGAAATCATCGGTTAACTCTTGAATGTCATCCTTGTACTTCGCAGACGAAGATTGATAGTAAAGTCGGTCATTCCATATTCTGACAGGTGAGCCACTTGCGGTGCCAGCCATGCTTTGTATATAAACGTCACCGTCCACAATATCCAAATCCCCAAGAGTAATTTCTACCCTTCCTTCAAAATCGACATATCCTGTAAAAGAGCCTGCCAATCCTCCCGCAGTATTCAACCCCTGGACGCCAATACCATTGCTACCGTTGCTTTGGCCTATGACACCAGTTCCATTGTATCCAGTAGCATATCCATAAACAGCAACTCCATTATCTCCGGTTGCCTTGCCGAAAGCCCCGCGCCCGTTATCGCCTGCGGCCTCGAAGTAGCCGCCGTGGTTTATATAATCTCCTGAATCAGTAGCTTCGCCATAAACACCATATCCAGTCTCTCCGGTTGCCTTGCCGTAAACCCCTCGCCCGTCATCGCCTGCGGCCTCGAAGTGGCCACCGTAGTTTACATAATTTCCTGAATTAGAGGCTTCGGCTTTTATACCACGTCCAGTGCTTCCGTCAGCGCGAAATTCGCCACCATAGTTTGTACCACTGGTGTTTGTGGCCCGGCCATAAACACCTCGACCACTGCTTGAATAGGCGGAAAAATACCCTCCATAAGTTGTCCCTGACGATTCACTTGCATAACCTTCCACTCCGTATCCATGGGCGCCTGAGGCATATCCGTAAACACCTCGACCGTAATCTCCGGAGGAGCTAAAATGACCTCCATAAGTATGGCTCATAAGGGCTCCACCCGTGTCGGTTGCTTTACCATAAACACCGTAACCAGTCGAGCCGGCCGCCTCAAAATATCCACCATAATTAGTACCGCTTGTACCAGTGGCGACTCCGTGGACCCCTCTTCCGGTGTTCCCCAAAGCTTTGAAATAACCTCCAAAGTTTGTATAAGCACCAGGCTTGGATGCCTCTCCGAAAACACCTACGCCAGATCCACCAGCAGCTTGAAATTTTCCTCCATAATTTGTGTAATCTCCTGTATTGGTGGCCTCTCCGAAAACACCTGAACCATCCGTTCCGGTTGCCGTTCCCTGAAGAGCTTTACCAAGAGTATTTGAAGTCTCACCACTAAGTCCATAATTACCACTTGTTGTCGCGGATAAATAGCCACCTGATATGGATATATCGCCGCCACCTGATATGGATATATCGCCACTGGTCAGGTACAGATCACTGCCGGATATGATCAAATCGCCGTTCATTAAATCGCCGGTTACATTTACATAATCTGTGTCATGATGGTGGCCATCTAATGAAAAATCGGTCGAATCCAGTGTGTCTAAAGTATCCGCATCTAAACCGGACGCAGCGAAAACTCCATCTACAGTCAGGCCGTCTGTTATTCTGACATCTCCATCAAAGTAGCCGGCATAGCCGCTGCTTTTGGTGGAACCGTAGATTCCGTAGCCGGTTGTAGTGCTTCCTTTGACACCACAACCATCAACGCTCGCCCCGAAGACGCCATAAGAGTCTGAGCCAAGGTAACCATAGTTGTTGCTGCTGTCGTCCTTGCCGTAGACACCAAAGTCGTCTGAGCTGAGGTAACCATAATTGCCGCTGCTGCTGTGCACGCCATACACGCCTTGACCGGCTCCGGTATTGGTGCCCTTGATAATTGCATCTGAACTTGAAGCACTCAACTCAAGCGGAACAGTCACCGATTCGGCAGTTTCTGCATAAAGTGCATACGGCGTTGGTGTAATCTCCTGGCGCGGACTCAAAGTCGAATACTCGTTTGGGTCGCTGCTTGCGCCCGGCCGAACCGCTATCTGAAGCCAACGGGCATCGCCGGTAAAGATACTACTGCCAAAGTCTAATATTGCCGTGAAGTGACCGTCGATTACATCAACATCGTCTTTACTTACGGTACTTCCCTGCTGAGAGCCAGTAGCAGCATCATCGTAGACTTCGAACTCGAAGTCATACAGCCCATCAGCCGGGTTGTTGTCATCGACCAAGCTGCCCTGATAGGTAAACGCCGTACCCATCGCCGCCGCCCAGACAACACCGGCCATACATAATGCCATTACCAAAATCGCAACAGTTACCAAAATTGTTCGTTCATCGTTCATCTTGTAACCCTTTCAAATTTCAAAAAAACCTTTATTCGATAGTCTTGCCCAACATGGGCATAAACCTTTGTAATACTACCCGTCAACTCCTTGTTTGTTATGCGTGTTTTTTAAACAGTCAACTATAACCTCTTTATTCTTAATATGTTATGAGACTTTTTTCAAAAAGGAACCTTTGGTCTTTTGTTTTTCGCCGTAGTCCGCTTTTCGCCGCCTTCGTAAGAAGGTGAGGCGGAGAAAAGAAAGGCGAAGGCAAAAAAAAAACATTCGCCGGATTCGCAAGAGCCGACCTTTACCTTTTTGGTTGCGGCCAAAGGCCGAGCCAGGACCTCTGGGTCCTCTGTGGCTCACCTTTGCTTTTTGATTTTTGCTCTGTAGTTTTGCATTTTGCTCTTTGATATTTGCATTTCTGAAGTGCTCGCCGCGTATAGGGATTGTCTCCTGAAATCCTCTTGCCCGGCAATTAAGCCGATTTTGTATCATTTGGCTGGAAGCCCTCTTCGGTTTCCCCCCCAGCCGAAATTCCACAATCTTATCATACTAAAAAGTGCGCGATTCGTCAACCAAAAATTAAAAAAAAGCGAAATTTTATTATTTATTGGCCGATTATATGCCCTTACTATCAAAAACCCGCCCCGCTGGGCAGTTATTGAATTTTTAATTTCCCATTGGCTATTTTCAATGGGCATCGGACGGGTCGTAGATTTTTTTGGAAATCACGTTCTCGTAAATCCCCAAAAGTTATATATACAGAACACACAAAAATAGTTTGAAAATCCCCAAAAAGACTGCTTGACAACGGCCAAAAATCAGGTATAATACCCCTCCTGAGGTTGGAGCGTTGCCTCATGACTCTCCTGACGGGACGGCTCATTATTTAGCCCCACGTTTCACGTGGGGTTTGTATCGTGGGGTTTGTATCGTGGGGTTTGTATCGCGGGCTTTATACCATTAACAATTTAACCAAAACAGGTGTCCAAATAATGAGTTCAAAAACAACCATTAAACCCTTACCAACAACCATTTACCCCTTACCAATAACCAATTACGAGCATCCAGCATCCAGAATCCAACATCGAGTATCGAGTCTTTTTATGCAAAACAAACCCAAACAAACCCAATTCAAACCCAATCAAAACTCGATGCGAAGCGAAGATCCCCAGGGTGAGCTTCTTGGAATTCTCAAACCGGTGCATCAGGAACATATAGTTTCACAGGAACCCAGGCACGCTGCTATGTGTTGCGAGAGAGCTCGCAGACTCTTGATTTCTACGTTGATGATGAATTCCAGGAACAGGTAGTCATCTCGGGTTCTGAGGCCAGTGTAATCGCTTATGAAAGCGGTATATTAAGCAGTGGCCCCCATACACTCAAGGTAGTGCGTGCAGCCGGTGAGGCTAAAATAGATGCCTTTGAACATTACGGACCCTAACAACTTTGATTAAGCTTACATCTTAACTCTTTGAAGCGCAGCGACCCCTCCGGTCGCTGCGCTTTTTTAACTTCTTACACCGATTCGCTTTTCAGACCTTTTTAGCGGCGCCGCCGACGCTCTCGCCCTCGCTGACAACTACCGGCTCAGCTTGCCCCTTGGGTTCGGCCCCCGTTTGCGAATGGATGTACTCGGCTACCGTCCGGTAGTCTTCGGCGCCGTGGCACTTCGGCTCATATTCGAAAATCGTCTTACCGTAACTCGGTGCCTCAGCTAACTTAATATTCCGTCGCACGTGGACCGGTATAATCCGGGCACCCGACCACGGACAATCAGTTTCCCTCGCCTTGGCAAGAAACTGCTCAATATCCGCCTTCACCTCACTCGACAGAATCACATGCTTGTCGTACATGCACAAAAGTATCCCGGTAACCTTCAGCCCTGACGGCAAAAGAATCTTTTCTGCTTCTAAAGATAAGACAGTGCGAGTATGGGATATAGCTACAGGCAGCATGGCCATTACCCTGCGGTGAGGAAATCCGGTCAATGCGCTAACTGTTAGCCCCAATGGCCGGACTTTGGTCGCAGGTGCTCATTATTCCGGGGATATACTTAAATGGGGTTCAGCCCCGATGGCCTGTCGATAGCCAACACGGATTTATATCCCACAACCGCATGAATCCACCGAGCTTTACCATGGACCAAACAAAGAGAAAACTGAACGCTTAAAAATAACAATGTTCTTCGACAAAACCATGGTCGAGTAGACGTAATATAGACCTTCCACGCCCCTCACGGAACCGGACTTGTGGATTTCACGCATCCGGCTCTTCAGTATGTTTCACAGCAACGTCAATGGTCAATAGAATTTATGCACCATTCGCATCACCTGATAACGGAATACCTTCAACATCCTGCTATTACCACTGACACCATAGTACTGATAATGACCACGCAGTTTAGACGCCAGTATTAGCCAACATTCTTTGATGAAGGCTACAGTGGGGCAACATTAGTTCGCCCGGCCTTGGAGCGTTTGCGGGATGTTGTTGCTGCTGGAGCAATTGACCGAGTTTACGTTCACTCGCCGGATCGCCTGGCACGCAAGTATGCTTACCAGGTACTACTAATTGATGAATTACAGCGATGTGGTGTAGAAGTGGGTAGTTTGGTGGTGTTTCTATAAGTCTGTTGTTTTTAATGACTTAAATTGCCCAGGACTGGAGTCGAACCAGCACGAGGTATTAACCCCACTAGGCCCTCAACCTAGCGCGTCTGCCTATTCCGCCACCTGGGCGTCAAACAGACGCTAATTGTACAGCCATTCGGTATTCCTGCAACCGATTTTTGTGCAGAACCCCACCAAAAGGTTTAGTGCCCCTCGGCCGGGGTCATCCCGGGCCTGACGGGGAATCTATTCAAAAAGCCCGCGACTCGTACTTCGTAGCCTTGGTCCTCCGTAGTATCAATCAAGTGGACCAAGGCCGAAGCCGGGATCAGGGTTTTTGCATTATGATTTTGGATTTTGTATTTGTTTAGGATCCCCGTTCCCTGCCTACGCAGGGACAAGCTTCACGGGGACAAGCTTAGGGATTAGTATTTAGGTTTTGGCCGGTCATTTGGGGGATTTTCTGAATTTTTTCAGAATTTGTATTGACAAGGGCATAATATGGCTTTATCGTGTGGTTTTGCTGATTTGCTTACTAATTATCGCAGGAACGGAGGGGAAAAAACTCGATTACGATATCGGGTAGGGTGGGCCTGTGGCCCACCGATATACTCATGGAAAGACAAAAAAACCGCACCAGACTTTTTCGTGCGGGATAAAAGCTCGATTACGATATCGGGTTGATAGAGTCATGGAAAGGCGATTTTAAGGTGAGGAAACTCGACTTTAGAAAAGGGTTTAAGAGGCAAAAGTGGCGAAAAAGGCAACATCGATAATTCCAATTGAGCGGATCCAGAAGTGTATATACCTGTTCCGCGGCCAGAAGGTGATGCTTGATAAAGATTTAGTAGCCGTTCTTTACGGCGTTCAAACCAGAGATCTAAACAAAGCGTTCAGCCGTAATCTTGACAGATTCCCGAAAGACTTCATGTTTGGGCTAACTAAAGGGGAGTTTGAAAACTTGAAGTTCCATTTTGGAACATCAAGTTGGGGAGGCAGCCTTTTCGCCGTAGGCGAAAGGGATCGAAGAAGACAGATGACACAAAGTAAGGGGCAAAAACTCGTCATGACCGCAACCAGATGCTCGGTTTTCATGGGTCGATTTGTGTTAACAAATACTAAGTTCAGATAAGGGAGGCAAAACTATGGCCAAGAAAAAGGCAAAGAAGAAGGCTAAGAAAAAGAAAAAACCAGTAAAAAAGAAGACAGAAAAAGATATGTGCTTTGTAATTATGCCGTTTGGCGGTTGGTTTGATGATTATTATAGCACGGTCTATAAGCCCGCTGTAGAAGCTGCTGGTTTTGAGCCGAAAAGGGCAGATGATCTTTACAGACCAGGGACAATTGTCAATGATATCTGGACGCTAACAAAAGCTGCGAAGATAATATTGGCTGACCTATCAGACAAGAATCCTAATGTCCTATATGAATTAGGGCTCGCACATGCTTTAGCTAAACCAGCAATTCTTGTCACAAGATCAATTGAAGACGTTCCATTTGATCTACGCGCCCTGCGGGTTCTTAAATATGACAAGAATAAGTCTGACTGGGGAGTGGTACTAAGTTCCAAGATTACGAAAGCGATTGGAGAAGTAATTAAGACTCCACTGGAAGCAGTACTACCTGCTTTTCTCGAGGTGCAAAAGAATTCGAAACAAAAAACAATTTCTGGTCATGATAAGGAAATACTTGAACTCAGACAAGAACTTGACCTTCTGCGTAAAGAGATTCGTAGAGAAATTCATCAACCTCGAGTGGAAATCGGTCCTGATGAAGCTGAGACACTTCTCCGACGCTACCTCAAAATGGGGATGCCTTCCTCTGTAATTATACGCAAACTCGCTCGACGAGGTGCGCCGGAGAATTGGATACGTAATATGATTACAACAGTAACAGAAGAGCCTTCTCTTTTTGAAGACATGGAAAAGTAGTTGACAAGAAGGGAAACTGAGAAACTGGAACGGGAAACTGGTACCCCCGCATATTTAATTTTCTTTTTTCTATGTACTATTCACGCTTCAAGCACTATCAGTTTTTGTGTATTTTTTCTGATTAGAAAAGGAGTTGTGGTGAACAGAGATCCACACTAAACATTTTGGTTGGTTATGATTCAGGGAGCAGACTTGAGGTGAGGGGCTCTTCGACAACTTCGATTCAACTCAATATAAACAAGCTCAGGATAGAATCTGCTTAATCACGGTATTCAAAAACAAACTTTACAATTCCCTTATCGATCAGCTCCTTCCACTTACTAAACTCCTCAACCTTTTTCGGCTGTTTCTCTTTCCAATCCTCCCGTGGATCAGTAATGATATAATATGTTTTACCTTTAACAAGGTCTCCAATTCCAGCAACTGATTGGTCATTTTCGCCGAATTTCTCCCAACTGATAATAATATAGATATGGTCTGCCGTTTCATGTCTCAAGTTCATCATTTTTTCTTCTTTATCATAATGATGATCGGAACTAAAGCCCTGATCAAATGAAAGTCCGAAGAAACTTGTTACAATGGCATCCAAATTCTTCTTTTTAAGACCTTGGAAACCATCAGGACTAGAAATTGATCCATCCCGAAGATTAATAATTCCTTCTGGTACCCTGATATTTGCTTTTTCATGACGAATAAGTTCGCTAAGCACAAATATATTGTTCGTATATACTTCCTGAAGACTCAATTCTTTCCAGCGAGCAAGTAAAGCCCTGCTCATGTAGTAAACTGTTGTACCCGGTGCTAACAGTATTTTCCTTGGCGCTGGGTCCTGTTTCTTTAATAGATTAACCGTTCTTTGCGCCAGCCTAGCCTTTGAGTCAGGATACATAAATAACCTATCGCCAACACTTTTTTTTTCAAACAGACCCTGCCAGATAAGCTGTAACCTACTTTCTTCAATGGGCAGAGCACTGCTGCAAAGATCTTTTATGATTTGATCAAATTTATCCTTAGAAAAACCTGAAGGATTAATATCCTTTTCGGTCAAAAAAGACCGCCAATTAGATACATCCAAAATATTCTTCCTGTACAAATCTTCAATCAAAGCTATAGCGATTCTCATGTCTTTGCTTCTGTATGGTCCCTCCCTTTGTCTTTTTTTTGCCATTTTTAGGATCTCCCATTAAATTATTTGTTCTAAATAACCCAATAATTATACAAGAATAAATCTCAAAAGCAACAGGTATTTTCCTATATTTTAATAAAATATCGCGAATTTAAGCTAAATTTAGCGTTAAATTAACGCATCAAATTAAATTTTTAAAAATTATTAGATAAATTGGATAACCTTTTGGGATGCAAAAACGACTAAATAGGTAGTCAAATGATCAAAGAGATGCTTATTTATTGTAATATTTCAAATCAAATAGAAATAACTTTAAGACAGGAGAAAGACAATGTTGGAAACTCAAATCGCAAAAAAAAATGAAGAGTATCAAGACACAGTAGTACCAGAATCGTGCCAATTAATCAATGAATATAGTGAAAATCTTGTGAGAGGGGCGGAGACTGACATCGAAGAGTATATCAAACGTTATCAGGGTAATAAGGATGAATTTATACAGGATATTTGCTTTGCAGATCTATTAAAAGGAGTATTTGAAAAAGAAAAAAATGAATACATCCAGGACAGGCAATCCACAGAAATGGAAGTTAGAATAAAACAACAACTTAATAAACAACTTGAAAAATCAAAGCAAACCAATGAATAAAACAGATAAAACAACGGAAAAAAAGGTCTATGCCCTTAGCGGAGGGCATAGACCAAAAAAGCAGGTGGAATTTCAACGATTTTTTCTTACTACATAGATCTCAGTTTAGCCCGAATTTTACAAAGGAGTACCGGAACATAATCTATCGAATAATTTAATTTGACAGCAATTTCAGCGGTCTTAAGCCCTTCGTAATAGAACAAATACAAAACCTTCTGCTCCTTTTGAGACAACCTCTTAATACGGGCCCTGAGATTATCAATCCGATCAAAAGTCTTGGTGAGCTTTGCTTCTGTATCAACCGGCTCATGTACAGTATGCTCTTTGACCTTTTCCATTGCTTTCTCTTCCCGGTATTTACGGCGTAGATGATCCATCAGCATTTTATTGCAGGCACCGTAGAAATATGGTTCAAGAAGTCTCTGAAAATCGTTGCGGATGCCGCGGAAATATGGCTCAAGAAGCTTCTGAAAATCGATGAACTTAATTTGAACTATCATCATACTCCAAAAAGCCTGAGCCAAATCTTCGGCCGTTTCTAAATCTTTGGGTAGTCGTTTTATGAAGTAACCAAGTATAGCCGAGTTGTACTTATTAAAAAGCTTTTTAAATTCATCCGAACTACCGTTTTGCAGTTTAATAAAATTGACCCTTTCATCTTTCATACGCTTCTCCTTTCATCGCATACCTTAATATTTGCTTACTTACATTATACCCCAAAAAGAGTGCACACACAATATCGTTCAAAAAATATATTTCGAATGACATAATAATTGGTCGCTTGAAAAACAAAAACATTATCTTATTTTTTAAAAATTTCTGCAAAAATATAGCCGAAGGAAAAAACAGCTAAAATCGCATTGGGTATTAACAATAATTAGCGTTAAATCCGATTACTTTAATTCGACTTTGTCTTAAAATTAAAGATGTATTTATCGAATTTCACACAAATTTAATTCAATTTCCCGGCAAAGTTGTCCACCATGAACAGTGAGTTATGAGAAAGATGTTGACTCGTCGAAAGACGTTCGTTGTATTTCGTTATTCTCAGTGATCGGTCAAGACCATGACCAGAAGGATCCAAGTTCACGCCCTAAGGGAATGCAATAAAGGGAAACTGGGAAAGTCAACTGATTTATCTTCATTTTTGTCCAAAAAAAGTGTTAATCTGCGTTAATCAGCGTCTAAGAAACTCTGTGCTTTTTCTCTGTGGCTAAAATAACCGCTAAAAAACCTCAGGAATGCCTTTTTTTTTCATTTTGAGAAGAATTTATTGACCCCGGCGCGCTCCCGATGAATCGGGACTGCGCTCAACAGCGGATAGCGTGCAGCGGACAGAGATTGCCGCGGTCGCCTTCGGCTCCCTCGCAATGACAACTTTTCCGCGTCCTCCGCGGTAAATAATGCCTAAAAAGAAGTTGACATACCATTGCGTATATAATAGAATAATTTCTTTCATACCCTTAAGGGTAAAAAATTCGGCGCGGTGGGATTGTAAACTGTTGTTGTAAAGGTTCTCGGCCGCGAGCAAACCCTTCGACTTTGCTCAGGACGGGCGGTAAAAATCAACTGTTAGCACTATATTACGGGAGTTCAGGATTGGGAAATACCGACACAGGTTCAGATTCATCACCATCTCAGGGGTCGGCCCCTAATCTAAAGACCGGCGGCGGCTGGTCACACCTCATATCGGAGTACCTGAGCGACCTGCCCCGGCAGTTAGATTCGGTCCGGGAGATACTTGAAATACCCGATTATGCGAAAATCGCCCAACAGGCCCACCGCATCAAAGGCACTTCCGGAACCTACGGCCTTGAAACTATCTCGAAAAACGCCGCCCAATTAGAGCAATCGGCCGACGCTCACGACCGCGAAGACGTTGCCCGTGCTTTAGACAGGATGATAAAGTCGGTAGAAACTCAAAACAGCGCCATGAACCCTCAATCGGCCGCCTCTTCTAACAGCCGTGAAAGGACTGCAAATAGCCGACCTCGTTCCACATATCCTCACAGTAGATGACGACCCGCATTTAGTGGCCATCATCGAGCACCACGTCCTCGAATGGGGCTATACCCACTGCGGGGTCAACAGTTCAGCCGAAATGTGGAGGGAACTGGAAAACAGAAATCCGAGTATCATCCTGCTCGACATCGCATTAGGCGACGCCGACGGCATAACGCTGGTCTCGCAATTAAAACAACGCTTTCCATCAATCCCGGTAATCATGATCACCGTCCACGCTTCGATTGAAACCGCCGTCAAAAGTGTCAAGGCCGGCGCCTTTGATTTTATCTGCAAACCCCTGGATTTCGAGCGATTGAGGATAGAGACCGGAAAAGCAATCGCGCAATATCATCTTTCCCTCCAGGTAAAGGCTTTCAGAAGTGCCGCGCTCAGCACCGACTTTCACGGCATGGTCGGGCGCAGTGAGCCGATGCGAAACGTTTACAGGCTCATCGAAGCCGTCGCCCCAACCGATGCGACGGTACTGCTTCTCGGCGAAACCGGAACCGGCAAAGAGCTTGCCGCCAGGGCCATTCATGAGTGCAGCAAACGCTGCAACTCGCCCTTTATCGCCGTCAACGCCCCGGCCATTCCTCATGAGCTTATTGAAAGTGCACTGTTCGGACACGAGAAAGGTGCGTTCACCGGCGCACACCAGCAGCATATCGGATTCTGTGAGCAGGCCGACGACGGCACCCTGTTTCTGGACGAATTCTGTGAGATGGATTACGGTGTCCAGGCCAAGCTGCTGCGCTTCCTCGAGGACCACGTCGTTCAGCGGGTAGGTGCGAAATCGGCCCGCAAAGCCAGCGTCAGGGTGATAGCAGCTACGAACCGGGACCCGGTTGAGCAAATAAAAAACAACAAGCTTCGCGAGGATTTCTATTACCGCCTCAGCGTTGTAAGTATCGAGCTTGCTCCACTAAGAGAGCGGCGAAGCGATATTTCACTGCTGATGCGCTATTTTCTTAACGTTGCATCGGCCAAATACGGCAAGAGCATGCCCTCGGTCCCGCCGGAAACTATGAGATTGCTTGAGGCCTATGATTGGCCGGGCAACGTCCGCCAGCTCGAACATATCATCGACCAGATCATTATTGTCAATAACACCACAAAAATAACGCCTGAAATGCTGCCGCATGAAATAGGTGCCTCGGCCTCACAACGCAGTCGGCGGATCGATACTCAGGTAAGCGGTATTTCCAACAATCACATCCCATCCATTTCCCAGATGGAGCGACAACTGATAGTTCAAACCCTGATGTTGACGTCAAATTCTGTTCCATCGGCAGCCAAGAGCCTCGGACTGAGCGAGGCGACTCTTTATCGCAAGATAAAAAAGCACGGGATCTCACGACCAGCCGGGGCGTAGCGGTGAGCCTTGTCAATTAACCCAGATTAACATATTTGGAGGAAATTTGTCGGGAAATTTTTTTGGAATTTGGGGGATTTTGGGGGAAATTCTGGGCTTGGGGGGTCGCGGGGTTAGCTTGATTGCCCATATTGACATTTACAGGGTCAGAAAAGGGGGTTTGGAGGGGCCGAACGTTAAAATGGGTAGGTGGTTTTGAGAAGGTCCAAGAAATATATCGAAAAAGGCAAATCTGATTTTAGCGCGGATTTTTGTCCCAAATGCAAGGCTTTTACCTTGCCATTAACTTTTATCTTTTTTAGCGCGGAATGTTACCCCGATACGAAATGTCGTCATTCCGACCGAAGCGGAGGAATCTATTTAACCAGCCCGCGAAGCGGCTCCACATTCGAAGTTGAGCGTTCGATGTTGAGCGAAGCGAAATCCCAACCTGTCGGGGTTCGACGTTTTTCCCATCTGCACCTTTGTACCTCATAACTTTCCTGCGGAAAGTTAAGGTACGCAAATTCCCCAAACAGTTGTTTTGCTTTTTTATCATACGCCTTAGCGGCCGCGATTTCGGATTTGAATCGTCCGAGGTAGTAGTTTTTTCCATTGCAGTAGATACACGCGATGAAAACCTTTCTTTCTTTGTCCCATGAAAAGCCTTTGTATCTTGAGCCCTTGATATTAAACGGTCGGCGGTTCCGGCTGTTCTCCGCACGCGTGCAAAGACGAAGGTTCTGCTTTCGGTTGTCCAGGCCGTTGTGGTTTATGTGGTCAACTACGAGGCCGCGCGGGGCGTTCATAATAAAGCGGTGCATCATTATAGTTTTGCGTTTGACTCGCTTGCCATTTATACGCTTGCCTTTGGTTCGCCTCATGGCGTAGTTGGTATGGGGGGTCTTAGAAACGCACCATTTATATTTGCTGAGCCGTTCGTAATCGTCGGCATCGACAATGGCGAATTTATTCTGCGATAGGGGAAGCAGCTTGGCGCCCTCGGCTAATGCGGCCGAGATGTCAGGCGGGACCAGCTCGCGTGCCCGCTCGAAGTTTTCACAACTCTCGTCCGGCCCAACCACCTGCCAGGGCACCTCGGTTCCGGCCTTGTGGTTGCAGATGAGGGTAAGAGCCTTTAAGCTCCCCGCCGGTACCGAGTACTCACAGTTCTCACACCTACACCTGTCATCCCCGCGGAGGCGGGGATCCACTTCATCATTGGACGTTCGATGTGAGTTTATCCTGAGCGTACTCGAAGAGATGGTGAGTTTACCCTGAGCTTGTCGAAGGGGCGTTCTTTTAGTTCTTTTCTTCATTTTTTGACCTCCTTAAAATTTCCACTATCTTATGCTCTTTTACTACCGGGCGCGTATTATACCCGATTATTTTCAAATTATAAGCACGTTTTTCAAAATATTGCAAATAATATTGAAATGTTGGCTAACTACCTAACAGTGCTTACCTTACAAAATGCGAAATTTCAAAAAAAATAAAAAAAAGTAATTGACTTTGTCCGGCAGATACTCTAATATATAGATTAGTTAAAATTTTAGAGTTAAATATTAATGATCAATTTTGGAGATTTTGAAAATGGAAACAAAAGAATTAGAACGGGTGAAATCAGACATTGAGATTATCAAAGAGGCAGCAGGGCTTGAGCTACCATTTGGCTGGGATTCTGCTTTTGTGAACTTAATACTATACCCTATAACAGGAATCTGGATTTTGATTTATTTGTACGTAGCGAAGAAGCCAACCCCATTCTGGGTTATTGTTACTTTTGCTGTTGTTCTTGGGATTTTGGGCTACCTAAGGTTTAGATATAGAAAAAGTACCGGCCGGTCATCTGCTAAAAGGAATGAATACGGATTTACGTTTTACAGTAATATAGCAATTGGTTTGGTTGCAGGAGCATACATTTTCTGGGCAAGAGCCAAAGGTCTTGACACAACAACTGTTGGTGCTGGGTTGGCCTTGATGCTTGGTGTTTTTGGTGTACTGTTGGCGATATTTATGAAAGGCCGCTTATATTACCTTGGTGGAAGTATCCCAATAATACTATTAGGGATTTCTTTCCTGGTTTGGACGACTTCAAAAATAGTGATTCTAAACTGTTGCCTGGCTTTAATTATCGCTGGAATTGCAATGGGTTGTATACAAGCCTTTCAACTTAAAGCAAACGAGAGACGAAATGCCATCAATTGATTTCAATGGATTGGATACGGCTATTCACGGCCCGACAAGGCTGGGGGTAATGACAGCACTCTATGTAGATGGTGAGTTGGATTTTACGACCATCAAGAAACGTTTAGATGCAACAGATGGAAGTCCTGGAGTACACTTACAAAAACTCGAGGAAAAAGATTACATTAACAATCAATTTTGGAGATTCTGAAAATGGAAACAAATGAATTAGAACGGGTGAAATCAGACATTGAAATTATCAAAGAGGCAGCAGGGCTTGAGCTACCATTTGGCTGGGAAGATGTGTGGTTAAGCGTTTATCTTATCCCTGTGGGCGTGTGGCTTGCCATATGGAGATTTTTACCTTTTCAGCTTTCGAGGATCTGGCGAGTACTGCCCGTGTCTATCTTGGCGATTGTATACATATTTCTGCGAATCAAATATCGGCGGAGTACCGGACGCTCTCCCGTAAGAAGGCGGGGTTACAGTGTCTCGCTTTTTGCCATTCCTATTATGCTATTATGTGTAGGTGGTTACTTAGTTTGGGTCATAAGGTCGGGTCGTGACTTCGTTTTTGCGATTGGTGGGATGTGGTTTTTTATGGGTTTAATGCTCCTGATATTTGCTTTTGCAGAGCGAGGCCGGTTGTTTTACCTGGGCTGGGCTATACCAGTTATTCTGTTTGGAATATCTATCACAATTTGGCCGGATTTGAACATACTCGAGATGAATGTGGGTATTATGCTTATCGCAGCCAGTTCGGCGACAGCTGCGATTCAGGCATATCAACTGAAGAGGAGTGCAAGGAAGAATGCCATCGATTGATTTCAATGGATTGGACACGGCCATCCACGGCCCTACAAGGCTGGGAGTAATGACAGCCCTCTACGTAGATGGTGAGCTGGACTTTACAACCATCAAGAAACGTTTAGATGCAACGGATGGAAGTCTTGGAGTACACCTGCAAAAACTCGAGGAAAAAGATTACATTAAAAGCAAAAAGGAATTTATTGGTCGTCGCCCCAAAACAACTTATCGTTTAACAAACCCAGGCCGAAAAGCACTAAGAAAATATCTTGAGTCTATGCAACAACTACTTGATTATCTCGACTTAAAGTAAACCGCTAAAATAATTTTCCGCTACCCGCTTCACTATACACGTTTATCCTGAGCGCACCTGTCCTGAGCATAGTCGAAGGAGCAGAAGGATGAAGCTGATTTTCAGCAAAATTGCACTTGATATCGGTTCGTAGTTCGTATATTCTACTCATTAAAATTAATAGTCTTGCCGCGGCGTAGTTGCATGACGACCTGTCGAGACGTTCCCATGACGAAGACGGGATGCTCCGAAAGACCCCCCTTCGCAAGGAGTTGCTACGAAGGACAGGCGAGTAATGTAGGGTGCGATGCATCGCACCACTTCTTGCCGTGCCCCGCACAAAATAGGCGAATGCCGTAATTTGGTGCGGGGTCATTCCCGCGCAGGCGGGAATCCAGTTTTGGTTATTTGAATTTTGTTACTTGTCCTGAGCATTGTCGAAGGTTTCGGATTTGTCTCGGATTTCGTGCTCTCGTGCTACGTAGCGAAGCTACTTCGCAGAGTAGTATAGAATTTAGAATTTCTCTGTCCCCCGCCGGAGGAATGAGGGGACAAGATTTGGCGGTTTGTAAAGAATGGATAAGAATTGTTATGTGTAATGTAACAATGAAAGAAAAGGTTTTTAGAATCTGTCTGATTGTCTATGCGGTTTTGTTAGTACTGTCGTGCAATCCGGATGAGGAGAGCATTCATGTTAACAGCGATCAGTATAGAAAAGAGACAAATGCCTGCTTAGAGAATGATGATTTAATTTGGCCGGCGAGTAACAAAAAGGGTGACGTCACATTAAAAGGGCGATTTAAAGAGCAAGTTGAACTTCAAAAAATCAAAGACGGGGATTGGTACAGATATTTATATAAAATCACATATGATGATATTGAGGTCATGCATGGAGAATGGAAAGATCGGAAACTATCCTTTCTTTGTAAAGATACCTGGTCAACGGAAGATTCGGGAATAAAGTTGAAAAAATTACCATGGCCATTCAGGGAAAACGAATATATGGTCTTTGAAATAAATCATAAAAACAACAAAAACCTTATCATCGGATATAAGAAAGCTGATATTGCTCCCTGATGGTGAACATGGCGTTCGCAGTTCGGTCGATGAGCGTTGACCCGTTTTATAAAGACAAGATAAGAATTGTTGGGGCTGCAAGATACAAAAACTGAAAACGACCAGAGATAAGGGGGTCTATAAATGGTTGAGTTTATTGAAAAAGACGGTTATTAGTGTTTTACTGTACAGCGCTCAGGATTCTTGGATGAGGGGTAATATAAAGGTCAATAAATGTAAAAACTCTGTGTTCTCTGTGGCCTCTGTGGCAAGACTAAAATGAAAGGGTTTGCTATGTTGAAAAGAACTGTTATATTGCTGCTATTAGCTGTGGCATTATTTGGGTGTGAAGCCCGGAAACCTACCGAATCGACAAAAGCGAAAGGGAAAAAGATGGAA
>Ga0114922_10002261_pt1 | contig 18085 bp, 19 predicted proteins | sample AartaG_FD_100975 | JGI IMG/M metagenome (GOLD analysis project Ga0114922, IMG submission 100975) | Deep subsurface microbial communities from Aarhus Bay to uncover new lineages of life (NeLLi) - Aarhus_00045 metaG | ecosystem: Environmental > Aquatic > Marine > Oceanic > Sediment | place...
AACCCATATTGAAGGACTTGTTAGATGTCGAGAAAAAAACAAAGCAATGACTACCAAAGTAGTTCATACTTTGATGAATTTACTTGATAACGAAAATAATTTGATGAAATTATCTAATTTTGAAAGAACGATTGATGAACATTTTCGCAAAATTCCTATTGACAAGGAAATGGAACCTTTGAGGGTTTGTTATACTGGGGAAATCCAAGTCATGTTGGAGAAATGGGTTAATTATGACATGATGGGAGAATTAGGCGTTATGGGTATCGAGGTTCACAAGCAGTATGATGTTTTTGATTGGGTCATGTACAAACTTGACGCCAGCAAGCGAAGAAGACGGCTTGAACATAGTGCAAGAATGTATATTCCAATGGATATTGGTGGTGAAGCAGTATGGAACATGGGAAGTTATCTTGAATCTCAAGGAAAAGGTTTTGATGGTTTTGTCCATGTATTCCCGTTTACTTGTCTCCCCGAAATATCCTTCATGGGAATGTTAGAAGCTGAGAAAAACATGGACAAGTTTTACATGCCCCACATTCATTTTAGTCTTGATGGAAGTTCAGGTTTTGAAGGACTTAGAACAAGAATCGAGGCGTTTCACGATTTAATGGTTGGCAACAAGAAATCTAATCCCTTGTTTAGAGATGTCAAGTATGAGGTCCCGGATGAAATAAAAAATATATATTTTAAGCCGAAATCCAATTTTGAATATTTCGTGTCTAGTATTGAAAAACCAATGTCAATAGTTTTAACAATGCTGAATCCATCAAAGAAATTAGACGTAGGATTCACCGTTAAGAATGGACTCGAGTTTTTTTCAAGAAATTCGTTTTTTGGTATCGAATCTCTTTTTAACCTTTGAGAGGCTATTTTGTTATTAAAGTTTCTTTTCCAAATATATATATATGGAAAAAAACACAAATTAGACATTAATATGAGAAGGCATACCTTAGATCTGTTATCTAGTGAAATCTCTTTAGAGGAGATTATTAAATATTGTTGAATTTTTTATTAAAAGTATCATACGATTGATAATCTGTTTATAATGGGTAAATTTTTATTTTAGAATGAGTTATTTGATTTCATAGTTTTGATCAAATAATTGACTAGGTAAAATTTCTTAGAATTAAGATGTTAATTTCCTTCCCTAATATGGGCCCCAATTGGGTCGCCTTTAAAACACTCTTTACAAGCCTTGATTTAGATGTGGTCGTTCCTGATCCAACAAATCGTGAGGCAATCAAAATCGGCGTTAAGCATTCTCCAGAGTTCGTTTGTTTTCCATTCAAGGCGACAATAGGGGATTTTGTAAACGCAATTGAGAAAGGAGCAGATACACTAGTCATGGCGATTGACTGTGGACCTTGTAGGTTCGGATTTTATGCTTCCGTGCAGGAGAGAATTCTAAAGGATATGGGATATAAGAATATAACATTAATACCCCTTGACCAGGCCGATCTGCTTGAATTTAACTGGGTAAAAACCCTCCAAGAAGTAAGTGGTAGGAGAGATTTATTCATTTATCCTAAATTTGTAAAAGCAATCATCTTTTTCTTAAAAAAAGCCAAACTCTTAAACGATATGCAGACAGCCGAGGGTGTGTTTCGAGCTTACGAGCGAAATCAAGGAGATACAACAAAGATTTTTAACAACTTGTTAACTAAACTTGATGAAGCTAACACACTCCCAGAGCTGAGAAAATTCAAGAATGTAATTAAGGACGACTTTAATAGTCTCGATATTGATAAATCTCTAAGTCCTTTAAAGGTTGGACTTTCAGGAGAGATTCACATTAGTTTAGAACCTTATGTAAACCTTGATATTAGACGTAAATTAGGTGAGATGGGAATTGAGATCCACCAATCCTTAAGTCTTTACGATTGGGTCGTTCATAAATTTCACCTAAATTATCACAGAAAGTGGTTGGAGCATCTTTCGCATCCATATATGCCTATGGATATCGGTGGAGAAGCTCAATGGGTTTTGGGAGAATATATCGACAAAGCTCAAGCGGGTTTTGATGGGTTTGTTCACGAATACCCTTTCCTATGTATGCCGGAAGTAACTGCCCGAACCATTATTACAAACAAACTGAAGAAGATATACGATCTTCCGATAATCTACTTCTCGTTTGATGAACAATCGGGGATGGAAGGCTTCAGAACGCGATTAGAGGCATTTTCCGACTTAATGCATGGTCGTAGGAATAAAGAAATTAAAAATAATGCTAAATTCGTATCAAATGGAAACAAAAAAATATATCCTCATTACGGGGATATATTTTACAATGAATGTAATCAATTAATTCAAAATTCGGTTTAATGGTAAGTATAAATGGAAGAAGTTACAGAAAAAGTAGTTAAAGAAGAAGATTTAAAGGATGCGTTCCTTGGAATTGACATAGGAAGCGTTAGTTGTAAATTCGTATTAATGGACCCAGATGGGAATATATTAACGAGCGTTTTTCTACGAAATAGAGGTTCTCCTATCGATTCAGCAAAAGCTGGGATGGGGGAATTGCGAGATAAAATAGAACAGAGTGAAAATTTACACGAGTATGCGATACGATGTTGTGGAACAACTGGTTCGGCAAGATATTTAACTAAAGCCATAGTTGGTGCTGACCTCGCGAAAACTGAAATAATTGCTCATGCTGTTGCTGCCCAAACTCTGTATCCAGATGTTAGAACGATATTAGAAATTGGAGGTCAAGATTCGAAAATCATCCTTTTACGTGATGGAATTATTGTAGATTTTGCCATGAATTCAGTGTGCGCAGCTGGAACGGGATCGTTTCTCGACCATCAAGCAGCGCGACTTGGTATTCCAATAGAAGACTTTGGCGATTATGCTGTAAAATCAAAAAATCCAGTGAGTATTGCTGGAAGGTGCACTGTTTTTGCGGAATCTGATATGATTCACAAACAAAACGCGGGTTACACAAAAGAAGATATAATTGCTGGATTATGTGATTCACTCGTTCGAAATTATATGAACAACGTTGGAAAGGGTAAAGATTTAGAAGAACCTATTGTCTTTCAGGGAGGAGTTTCGTATAATCAAGGAATTATAGAAGCTTTCGAAAGACACTTAGGGTGTAAGGTTATTGTTCCTAAATATAATGTATTGATGGGAGCTCTTGGAATGGCTATTCTCGTTCGAGATTATTATATAGAACACGAAGATGAGACAGAATTTAGAGGTCTTGAAGTAGCTGAAATAAAATTCACTACATCAGCTTTTAACTGTGGTGATTGCCCAAACAATTGCGAAATAGTCCAAGTTAAAATGCCAGAGTATGGAAATGAAGTAATAGCCCGCTGGGGTTCACGATGTGGAAAATGGGACCAGCTAACTTAGCGGAGCTAAGAGCTCCGCGCTCCAGACTCTATTTGGAGTTATTAATTAAAATTTAGAAAAGAAAAAAAAACATAGAATAGAGGAAAAAGAAAAATGTCAGACTTTTTTAATCAATTGAAGCACTTAGGAGAGGAATTTCTCGAGTCGCTTCAACACAAAACGAAATTATCTACAATTTTTGACATCTACTTAGAAAAAGTCATCCCTTCGTTTGTTTCCGAAAAAGAGTTAAAGGAATATTACGAGAAACGGATGGAGGAAGTTAGTAATTTTATAGACAAATTATAAAGGAGGGAATAAAATGGTTGAAGCATCAACAGAAGAAAAGAAAACTGAAGAAAAAGATAAGTTAAATAGTAAGGATTTGATGAAAGATATTCTATACGCAGCGGTCAAGGGTTTAGGAGGATTTGGTTTAGAAGCATTCGCTGATTTGAAGATTGAAGGCAAAGAAAACGTACCAATCAGAGGGAAAGCGATTTTAACTACAATAAGCGATAATACGTTAAGAGATTTAGCAATTATAAGTCAAGTTTCTGGGCGTAGAATACACTTCATGGTTCATCATAAAATGATGAAACACCAAGCGTATGGTCCTGTTCTAAAAGCGTTAGGAATGTTCCGTAGTACTCTCGATAAAGACGACACTGTACCAATCGATAAAGTTTTCCATTATCTCAATGAGGTTGGGGACCTTGTAGCAATGACTCCAGAATCGAAGCTTACACCAGAGGTTCAAATAAAGGCAATGGCAGGTATTATTAAATTTGCAGTTGCAGCAATGGCTCCCATCATTCCGATAGCAATCTATACTGAAAACGCACGGATTTTAAATACAATTAAAACAACAGGTATAAGAGTGAAAATTGGAACTCCCCTTAAAGTAGAAAAACGATTAACTCGCGAAAAATATCGAGATGAGAGATACGAACTTGCTGAGGACATAATTAATATTATTGATTCCCTTAAAGTTCGACCTGAAACAGAATAAGAATAAAAATGAGGTAATAAAAATGGAAAATAATCAAAATTCTGAATTGAATGAAATTGATAGCAAATTGAAAGAACTCAATAAGGTACTTGAAAAGAGAAAAGAAGAACTTATAAATGAGTTAAATGATGTTAACGATTGTGAAGTTTGTTTAGAGCCAGATAAGAAAATGAGCGAGTTTATAGGAGATATTTTCTATAAATCTATGAAGAACCTTTTTGATGCAGGAACTAAGCTTGTTAAGAGTTTAACAGGGGAATTTTTACCTGAAAATCAAAGTAAATAGGCTAAATATACAGCCAAAAGAGAAAGAACCTTCAATTCTTTTTTATAAATACTTTTTTCATTTAGAAGCATAAAGTAAATTCAAAATTTAAACAATAGGGCTTAACCTATTAGGAACAATGGATTAAAAACATTTTTTTTTTTTTCTAATAACATAACTCTACTCATTCTGCTTCTAAATTGAGAGTTCAGCTCTTCTCATTTAGCACTATTCCAATTAACATAAATCAAAAATTTAAAAGATTCCCCTTTATATTCACCACCACTAAACGCTTCAAGTTTAAAACCATTATGTTCATGCCAATAAACGGATGCTTTATTAAATATTGGTTTCTCTACGATAAAAGCAACTACGGGGGACTTTATCTCTAATAAAGCTTTTTGAAAAATGGTGGTACCGACTCCTTTGCGCTTATATTCAGGTAAAATGCTAACTTGGTCTAAATAAGCGAATTCAACTTCTTCATTAAGTAGTAAATCCTTAGTTTTTTCGTTTTCGAAAGAAAGATTACCGATTACATCTCGAACTTTTATTATATTGTATCTTTTTCTGTGTAGACTTGCAAAACCAATAATAATTCCTGCGTTGTTTTTCGCAATAAAAATGTCGATAAAAGGATCTTCTATTAGTTTTTTATAATATTCTAAGTCTACTTCCTTTCGTAAAAAGCCTTCTTCTTCCAATTCTTTTCTTTGTTTTGTGGAAATTTTATCAACATCTCCTATTTCAATTAGATTATACTTAAGAGCATTATGAACCCCTTGAGCGTCATCTATAGTCGCAATCCCAACATTAATGTCGATTTTTTCAATCAAATTTAACTTTTACCTCAAATTTAATTATTAAATCAGTCATAATCCTATTTAAATAAACTTAATCTATTTTGGAGAGTATGATAATATAATTAACATTTTTTAAAGTATAAATATGACATATACGACATCAGAGGAAGAATATACGTTTAAAGTAACATTAGTATTTTGGAAATTTTATGAAATAGGGAAATATTTTGAGTTACCAGAACTGAGAAGGTTTTTAGAGCAAGAAGGTTCATACAAATTATACGATCACTACCGTTGTAAATTAATCCATCCTGTTACGGGAGAAAAGTGTCACCAACCGTTAAAATGGGTTTCGAGCCAATCTCATAAGTATGCTCCTGTCTGTTTTAAAATCGGAAAATCGGAAAAATTTTCTTGTGCATCTAATCCTAATATTGTAGGAAAAATTCGGTTGGAAGGACATATTCACTATGGCTCTGTGCTTGTTATCCACTGCGAATTAGTATTCGATAATTATCATACTATTGAAGATTTTATTGAGATTTCGCAACCATCAAATATAATTCTTGAAAGCACCAACAGACCGATTACTGAAAAATTCATTGAAATAAGAGATAATGTAACTAGTATTCTTGATGAGGGAGATTTTCCAGATAAACCAAAATTGGAATCTGTATTGGAACCGTGGCACCATACTTGGATTATATGGGATGCTAAACCCGATTTTAATCGAGAAGATTATCGGTTTACTGGAGCTATAATGGGAAAAAACGCTCATTACTCTATAGGACTTACTTTAAGAACTGACAAATATCGCGAGTTGGATCCAATTGCTTACAGAGATCAAATTAATCTTCAGAATTTATGCCCCTATAAAGACGAATTTGTCATGATAACACACGCCGGAAATGTAATTATTCCAGGTCCTGGTTTGTTAGATCCCGATTCGATGAAAAATTTATTTATTGACACGCTGTTTGCTCCAGAAGTAGGAAATGTGCAACGTTTTCTAATTTTAATGCACATGGAAAACATCTTAATTGTTGCTGATAAATTCGATAAAGTGATCTCAGAAACTCGAGCCCTTGAAGAAAACTTGAAACTAATGGATAAAATCGATAGGCTGGAAAAGCTAGAAACAGAACTCAATAGAATAATTCTTGAATTAAACAAAGACATAATCATTTCTAAAATTACTCGACTTTTATTTACCAGTACATTTAAAACTAGTATGTTTAACGAAATGATTGAAAAATTAGACGGATTTAAGTTCTCTAAACAAACTGATGATGTAATCGCTAGAATTAGAAAGACTCTCAACAGACAGAGAAACACGCTTAACACAAAATCGTCAGCTCTAGAAAACAAATTTTTAGCTATTTTAAACTACCTGGCTGTTTTCGAGATTGCCATTCTAGTAATATCGTTAGCTTTAGATGACTTGTTTGGAGGTACGATATGGGGTTTTGTCCAAATATTTATTGCTATTATTTTCGTTATTGGAGCGTTTGCTATCTATCGAGCACAAGAAAAAAAACAATAAAAAAAAATTGATCTTTTTTTTTTTGATTTTTTATCTTTGATAAAAAAAGAAATTAAAAAAATGTTAATTAATATCTTGTTCTTGTAGCTTGGATTCGTAATTTTGCTTTCGTTTGTTCCTTAGAGTCTTGCAAAACATCGTATCGCGTTTTAGAGGGAAGATTTATTACGTATTCTTCTTCTGCAATCGTTTCATTCCTCTTTAAATGGTCTTGTTCTCTCAATATTATTGTTACTCGTTCTACAGCCTTAGCTCCTGCCTTCACTGTTTTAAATTGACTCCACAAGTTCATGTCTGCTTTGGATGTAAAGTTCTGGTTTCGTTGAAGCTTAATTGTTCCTTTATTTGGAAATCTCGCCTTAAAGACTTTAGGACCGTCCGCTTTGAAATAGAACTCTCCTCGCCACCCCATTATATCGTAATCCTTTAGAGTTTTTAAGCTCATTAAATCAATACTAATAAGATAACGTTCCTTTTCTTCTCCGAGTTGGTCTTGTTCAAAGTTCTGATCCTTAGCGTATGTTTTTTTACCTTTTGCGTAATATCTTCTAGACATAATATATCACTTTTACAATATCAAATTATTTTGAGATTCTGATTTTAAATTTAATATGGTGTACGAGTTTATATTTCTTTTTTAGTTAAATAATCTGGTAATAATGGAATAATAATTAAGGGCTTAGAATATTATCACTTTCTTTTCTCTTTTGAAATCCGAAATTTTAATTAGCTAACGCAGATAATGTTAAGATTATACAGTATAAGTTTTTAGGAGATAATAAATTGACGCAAGAGCAATTTTTTAAAGAAATTTCAGATGCTATTATAAATTTAGAAAAGGAAAAAGCAGTAGAATTAGCCCATAGGGCAGTAAATGAAAATATGAATTTACTCGAGGTAATCGAAAAAGGATTTGGGGATGGCATACGCAGAATTGGAGATTTATGGGAAGAGGGAGAATTTTTCTTACCAGAATTGATGCTGGGTGGCACAATAATGCAAGAATCTATGGACATTCTCTTACCAAAGTTAAAAAGCGGCGGAGAAAATATAAGTTCAGGAACAGTAGTGATAGCAACAATTGAAGGAGACATTCATTCGATAGGAAAGACTATCGTAGGCACAATGTTAAGCGCCAATGGTTTTGAAGTTTACGACTTGGGAGCTGACGTACCTGCTGAGCAAATAATAGAGACTGCTATTGAAAAGAATGCTGATGTGATCGGTGTTTCTGCATTACTTACTACAACAATGTTTGGTCAAAAAAAAATAGTTGAAATTTTGGAGGAAAAGGGAATAAGAAGTAAATTTAAAGTAATCATTGGAGGAGCTCCCGTCAATAAATCCTGGACTGAAGAATGTAAAGCAGACGGATTCGCCGGGAGCGCTGTAGAAGCTGTCAAATTGGTTAAAGAATTATTGAATAAATAAAAAATAGTTAGATGAGGTTAAAATGTTATTTCACGATTGGTTAAAAGATGATTCAAAAATCATATTATTTGATGGAGGAATGGGATCAGAGATATTCAAGCGTGGTATTAAGCCTGGAAAGCTTCCTGATACGTATAATATCGAAAAACCCGCCATCATCTATGAAATTCATAAAGCATATTATGATGCGGGAGCAGATATGTGCCAATCTAACACGTTTGGAGCGAGCTATTTAAACTTACAAACTTATAAAGTGGAAGATCAAATTAGAGAAATAAATGAAAGGGCATTAGAAAACATTAAAAAAGCTCGTCCTTCCAATCGTTTAATAGTAGCTGATATTGGTCCATCTGGGCAATTCCGACCTCCCGTAGGTAATGCTAAGCCAGATCAATGGGTATCGAGTTTTGTAAAACAGGTAAATGTTTTAGAAGAAGGCGTAGATCTTTGGCATATTGAGACAATGTCCGATATTGAGGAAATGATAGCTGCAATAGAAGCGATAAAGAGTATTTCAACAAAACCAATAATTAGTTCTATGACATATAAAAAAACGAAGAGAGGTTTTTTTACCATAATGGGCGATTCATTGGAAAAATGCGTTGATATACAAGAAAAAGCTAATGTCGACGTAATAGGTGCTAACTGCACCTTAGGATCAGATGAGATGGTACTTCTAATAAAAGAACTAAAAAACCTTACCGATAGACCAGTATCTGCAAAACCGAACGCTGGACAGCCAAGAATTGATAATAATAATAGAGCACATTACGACCAACCCATTAAGGATTTTGTTAGTGATATTCACGAAATAATTCAATTGGGTGCTAAAGTTGTTGGTGGTTGTTGTGGAACGTCTCCAGATACGATACGTGAAATAAAAAAAGTTATTGATTCATTATAGAAATTAATAGTAAAGTGTGACCATAATAATGGGAATATTAAGACCAAAAATACAAGTATTAGACGAAGAATATATAAATAAGATACATACTGAAGCTAAAGAGATATTAGAAAATTTAGGTGTCTTTTTAGAAAATGAAGATGCTCAAGAATTGTTTAATAACGAGGGTATTCGTCATGAAGGCTCTCGATATTTCATTCCTTCCGATTTAGTAGAAAAGTGCCTCAAAACGGTTCCAAACGAAATTAAATTATTTGATAGAGAAGGAAAAGAGCACATCACTCTGGCAGGGGATAATGTTCACTTCGATCCTGGTTCCGCAGCAATTTTGTACTTTGACGAGACTACGGGAGAAATTAGAAACGCAATTAAGGAAGACTTCGTGCGATTTTCAAAAGTGGTTGAGCATCTAAAATACATAGAAGCTCAAAGTACAGCATTGATTTATCAAGATGTGCCGAAAGAAGCCCAGGATTGGCATCGATTGGCTACAGCATTAACGAATTGCTATAAACCCGTTGTAACGGGAACATTTCGAAAAGAAAGTTTTCTAATTATGAAGGAATTATTACTGAGTTGTAGACTTTCTGAAGACGATTTAGCGAGGAAACCATTAGCAATTTTCGATGCGTGCCCTAGTCCTCCTTTGAAATGGTCCGATCTCACCACTCAATCTCTTATAGATGCTGCAGCAAGTATGATACCCTCTGAGTTCGTTTCGATGCCATTAGCAGGAGCGAATGCTCCAATGAGTTTAATAGGTTCGATAACTCAACATTGTGCTGAGTCTCTTGCGGGAGTTGTAATTGTGCAGTTAGCAAAATCAGGCGCTCCCTTGATATGGGGAGGATCACCAGCAATTTTAGACATGAAACAAGGAACCACTCCAATGGGAGCAATTGAAACAATGATGATTAACTTAGGAGATGTAGAAATGGGTCGTTATTTTAAAATACCCACTCACGCGTATATGGGTTTAAGCGATTCTAAGGTTCCAGATGCTCAGTCAGGTTTCGAAGCAGGCATGGGTTCTCTTTTAGCGGGGCTTGCGGGAGTTAATATGGTTTCGGGAGCTGGTATGTTAGATTTTGAATCTACCCAAAGCATTGAAAAATTAATAATAGATAACGAAATAGCAGGAATGGTAAAACGACTTATAAGAGGAGTAGAAGATCACGGGACTCCTTTTGCTTCTGATATTCTTAAAGATTACGATGATAAAGAGGAATTGCTTTCGCACCCCTCCACATTAAAATTGTTTAGAAAAGAGCTTTTTATGACTAGTCCGGTAATAGATCGCATGTCTCGGGACATGTGGAAAGCGTCTGGTGCGAAATCTGCTCGAAAGAGGGCGAAAGATCAAGCATTGAAATTAATAGAAAAAGGCTCTCTAAAACCTATTGATGATAATCTAGCCAATGAATTAGAAGCGGTGTCTTCAAAACATCTATAGTAATACTTTTTATTATTTTATTTTCTCTCATTAATAAAATTATAGAAGAAGGTCTAAAATTTTAGATATTTCTCTACAATATATCTTTGCCCCTTTAGTATTAAGGTGTCCACCATCGATAGTCAACCGAAGGTTTCTTTTACCACTTATTTTATCAGCCCATACTGATTTTTTAGACCTGAGGTAATCGAACATTATATTTACGAGATTATCTAGAAGATAACTACTTGAACTACTATTTAAAATGATTTCGTCAAAGATAGAACCCACATCAGCAATGTATGCATCATAGCGATACCCGATTATCTTAATTTGATCGTTGGCTATTCTTCTTTTTTGGTTTAGTTGGGAACCAAAGATTTCTCCTAAACAACTCAGAGTGGTTAAAATTATATTTGCATTGGTAAGGGATATAATTGATCTTAGCATTTGATCAAGCACAATACCAATTTGAGCCTCCGAAGTGACCCAATTATTTCTCAGGAAGGGCCATTTTAAGGTAAGGTAAGGTAAAAGAATATCATTATGACCAGCTTCAATTACTATAGTGGAATATTTGTATTTATCTTCCTTTAAAATTTTTATGAGTCGTGTATTTATTTCCAGTAGAGTTTCTCCACCGCGCCCTTCGTTATGACAGTAAATATTTGGAAATTTGCGTTCAATCATGTCGACAAAATTAATTCCTAATTTCCCTTCTGTTATACTATCCCCAATAAAAAGTATATGATTGCTCACAAAATTAATTATTCATTACTACTCTTTTATAACTTTTGGTATATAACTTTTAAACCATTGTTCTCATGACTTTTGCAAGATTAGTAGTAATAAAAAAGAAATAGGATAGGTCTTTATGTCAGATTCATTATTATTTGTAATTTATTATTAACACAGCAGCCAATACAATAAAGCCACCTACGATATTCCATATTAGAATTGTTTCGGCTCTATTCAAGAGCATTGAAAAAATTAAAGTTAAGAAAGGTTCTATGTACAAGAATGAAGCGCCTTTCGAAGATTTAAGTTCCTTTTGGGATTTTTGCCAGATAAAATACCCAACAATATAACAACCAATTCCTAAATATATACCAGATATTAAAACAACAATATTGGTTAAATTATGGATAAAAATCAGTAATTCGTTATTTACTAAAACGAAAATAAACAATTCCACGGTCCCAAAATAAGCTATATATTTGAGCGTAATTAAATTAGATTTCTCTTTGGAAATTTTTTTTGTAACAATTGTATATATCGCCCACAACAAAGGGGTTATGAGAGCGTATAAATATCCTATAAAATTAGGAGTTTCAAGAGTCAGCGTTTTAAAATCGCCTCCCGTAACTAATAAAAAACCTCCAACGGTAGCGATTATAAATCCTATTACCTTGATACTCGTTAATTTTTCTTTAAAAAAAATTAAAGCTAAAACAGTGATTAGTACTGGAGATAATAAACATACAAATAAAGCGGGTAGGGAAGGTCCAATTAGGCCTATAGCAGAATATTGAATAACGAAAAAAAAGGTAATTCCGCAGAAACTGGCAATGATAATGTATATCCATTCTCTTTTAGTGTAAAATACCTTTACTTTTCGTTCTTCTATTTTATTAATTTGTATTTTTCGATTAATGAAGAGGTAGGTATCAATAATGATAAACACTAACGAAACTATTAGAAATCTAGTTAACGATAGAGACATTGGTGGCATAAATTCTACAGCAATATCTACAAGAACAAATGAAAAGCCCCAGATTACTACCATTAATATTAGCAATCCATAAATTATTAGCATAATGTCAAAATACTTTAATCAATATTTTATATTTGCTTTATTTTATTATATTATTAAATTAAGTGCCATAATTATTATTTTTTAAACAGAAGTCTTGAAGGACATTACATTTTCCATTAATCTAGGTTTGTTAGGAACTGAAGATTCGAGGTTAGATATATTTATTGATTATCTGAAAGAAAAATCTTCTAAATTTACATCAGAAAACTTAGTGTATGAATTTTTTCTCCAATTTGAGGGTATTCCTTTGAAACTAAGAATTGCAATTGCTAATAAATTTGAAGACTTAATCCATAGAATAGACGATTTTAAGCATTTTGATGCAATAATAACTGCGGTGAATATTTACAATGACAATTCGATTTCGAATTATACACTTCAAAACTATACCGATTTTCGAAATTATTTCATTTTCAACGGTATATCTGTTTTAGTGGGTGTAGATCCCTTTTTAGCTTTTCATAAAGATACTCCGAATAAGAGAAATATAACCGAATTTTCTTTAATCCAAAAAACTAAGGAACTTGAATTTCTATATTGCTTTAAGATTCAAGATGTAAAGAAGGATATTTCTGATTTTTTTAGCAAAATTTTAAATTATATTAACCTAAAATTGAAATTTTTAAATCCTGAATTGTTTAAACGAGCAAAATCAAATAGCGCAGAATCTAGTGGACGGGAATTCGTCAAATAATATTATGACGATTAGACTCATATCTTTTTAAATTGAGATAGTATTTTTTCTGAGAAGATTTTATTAACAAAGACTTTATTATATTATCAAACATAAAGATAATTTTAATGATTCCTTCTTTTTAGAGATGAAATACTATGGAAGAAGATAAGATCCTATCGATTGAGAAAACAGAAGGGCGTCGTCGTTGTCCATCGTGCTCCGAGGAAAACAAAAATATGATTTATGAATCTACTGATAAAAAACGAATTATCAGTGACTACCCACGCGTATATGGAAAAAAGTATCGCTGTGGGCGATGTGGACAGGAATGGAAAGAAAATTAGGAGAAATTTCACGATTGATTGTTAACTTTCCTTTTATACAACACACTACCCTTAAAAAAAGGAAATAGTTAGAAAAAATTATATTTATATTTTTATCTCCTTTATCGCTAGTTTAAATTACAATTAAATAAGAGAACTACAATTAATAATAGTAATAACATTAAAAAAAATTCAATAAAATTAAATTATTGAATGAATAGTATCTGTTAAAACAAATGTGATATAGTATGGGTTTATTTCAATTAAGTTTTGCTCGAATTTTAACTGTCTATGTAGCCCAAGGCGCCATTATGGTTGTTTTTCTGTATTTAGCTTTAAGAATCTTGCTAAGAGATAGAAAACGACTAAATGTTATTTTCGCGGGACTTTACATATCTCCCGCTGTAGGAGTTATTATGAACTTCATATATGCACCTTTAACTGACGAAACTATCGTTTTGTTACTGAATTTTTTTACGAACTTCGGAAGTATCTACGCTCCAATTTTTATCGTAGTTTTTGACCTAATTCTCTTAAAATCTGAAAAGATAATATCTACGAGCAAGCAATTGGCAATTCTTATTGGTTACGGCATAGCGGTTCTTTGCATGGGAATTTTCTTATTCATTCCGGGTTATGGTGTAACTATTAACGCTGGAACTAATTGGACCCCTGTTTGGAGTTTTCCATTTTTTTTCTATGTAGTAATCATTTTAACTTCTTTCGCTACAATTCCAGCGTTTTACTTCTCAATAAAGATTTATCAGAAGTTCGAGGACGAACATTTGAAGAAGAAGTGGAGATTCTTCATATATGGATATATAGCTCTCATGACCTTCATGTACGCAATTTTTATTTCTAATATATTAAACGATGCAAATTTTAGGTTAATTGCGGGTGTAATGGGCCTAATATTAGTTATTCTTGGAGGTTTTTTAATGTATTATGGAGTTGGCCGCCAAATAGAGAAATAATTTTCAAATCAATTTTTTCTTTTTTTTGTGATGATATAAAATTTTATCTGTTAGAATTACCATTATTTATTATAATATCACAATTTCAAAATATTTGAAGGTTAAAATTCATTTTAATCCATTTAAGAAGTAATATTTATCATTCTCAAGCAAACTTAATAGCTTCAAGTGTTTCTTATGTCGAACGAGCTCGAACGGGTTAGTGGAATTGGACCTATTGCTGCCATTAACTTGAATAAAGCGGGAGTTAAAACCATTGAAGAGATCGCGGAGGCTAAACCAGAAGATCTGGCTTGGATTAAAGGAATTGGAATAGTTTCTGCGAAAAAAATAATTGAGAACGCAAATAATTTACTGAAATTAGAAAAAAATATTCAATTCGTCTTAAATTCAATAAAAGAAAACTTTGTGAAAAATTGCCCGAAATGTGGAGGAGCTATGAAAAGCAAATATATCATTCTCGGACCTGAAAGACGATTAAAGGTAATGCAATGCACAGTATGTAAATTTTACCTTCCTGATTAAAAAAAATCATAAAAATATTATAATTCAGATTATAAACATAAAAAGCAGAAAATACGCAGTAAAATAGAGAAAAATAAAGAAAACTCCTGCTTTTCTGTCCATTTTCTTTCTTACTGCTATGATAGCAATAACAATTATACTAGCCATAAGCGTATATAACACTGTTGGAACTGCTAATTCTGCTGTGACAGATTGGGGGAAGAAAACTTGACCGATACCAATAGATAACGTAGAATCAACAATACAAGAACCAACTATATCCCCAATAGCTATACCGTGGTGACCACATCTAAGCGCGTTAATATCGACTACGAGCTCTGGAATGGATGTGCCGATAGCTAAAACGAAGAAACTAATAATATATTCGTGAATGTTAATAGCTTGTGATATGAAAATTACCGATTCTACAATCATATATGCGCTAATGGTCACGCCACCAAAACCAATTACAGCAATTAAAAAGTGGTATCTTTTCTTTTTAGTTGGTTGGCTTATTTCTAATACTTCTATTCTATGCTTTATGCTCTCTTTATTAGAGTTGTAAATCAGCCAAATATAAATAATTAAACTAAAAACCATAAAAATTGCATTTAGGCGTGTAATATATCCTTTTTCAACAATTGAAAATATCACAATAAGAGATAAAACTTCACAGGAACCTAGAATTATTATGTCTTTTCTGTGAATATGAAACGAACCGCAGACTATTGGCAAGATTCCGAAGATCAACGTCAGTTGGGTAAGATCTGAGCCTACAGAGTCCCCTACATCAATGTCTCCATGACCTAAAGAGCAAGAGATAATCGAATTAAATATTTCAGAAATATCAGTACCTATTGATACTAAAGTTACTCCGATTATTAAAGGAGATATCCCTAAAGCTGTGGCGAGCATTGCTGAGTGCTTTACAGCATATTTACTTGAAAAGATTACAAGAACTATTCCACCTATGAAAATAAAACTAGCTAAGATTAAACCGATCATTAAATGATATCCTCTTTAAAAATTTCCAGATATGATGTTATGCCCTAATTTGAATTTATCAGATTTTATCAAATAGGCTAATAGAGCTTCCTCTAATTTGATATTAAAAGAATAATTATTCGAATTAGTACTCCATTCTTATATCGAATAAATAAGTATTTAAATTTTACCAAAAATATCAAAAATTATAATATTTACCAATATCTTCAAATTGATATCTCGCATAGGTCCAAGTTCGTATCTTGCGTAGATATCGTGAGTACATTTTCCATGTCCATTTCAGTTTTGCTTGAGATTGATAAAGTTCCAACCATTTCTTAAGGATTTTAGCAGTTTCCTCATCGATCGTATATTCAAATTGTTTTTCTTTAGAATCCTCTTTAAATTTACCATAGGATGCTATGAAATAAACGAAATATTCAATATTTGTTAGATTGAGTTCTTTAGCAGCACCCATTGCAATATCATGAGTAGCTTGATGATCAATATGAAGATTATTGGTGCTAGGTAAGACAATTCTATCAAAGCCTTTGATTATAGGTATGGCTTTTTTGATCCCTTCCTTAACATACTTTCTTCCATCAGCATCGTGGAAATGGAAAAGATGATGATTATCTAAAGGAAGTCCCAAAAAATCGATTGATTGTTTAGCTTCGTTAATTCTCATCTCAGCGACATCATCCTCTGTCATTGTGGCAACATCTTCTGAAAAAGTGTCATTTGCAACCCTATAACAAGCCCTTCCATCTGTTATTGTTATGATATGAATATCATGCTCACCCTCTTTTATCCATTTTAAAAGAATGGGTCCGGGTCCGAATAACAAATCGTCGGGATGAGGTTCAAAAATTACTATCTTCATTTCTTTTAAGTATTATATAGTAGATTGACTAAATACATAGTAAAAAATACAAAAAATTTTTGGTTTACTAATAAAAATTAGTTAAGTGAATGAATATGACTGAACGAGAAGAAAAAGAAGTGCGTGAGAATTCAATTCCTATTATGATAAGTTATGGCGCTTATCAAACTTTCTCGCAATGGATAACAGGTGCATTTGGACTTTATGTCTTCTTCTTTTATGAGGTAGAAATTGGTTTAAATGCCGGAATTGCCGCTATTGCTTTAATAATTTATTCAATATGGAACGCAGTGAATGACCCTCTAATTGGGTATATTTTGGAGCGAATACACATGCCATGGGAGACGAGATGGGGAAAAAGATTTCCTTGGGTCGTCTTAGGTGCGATTCCTTGGCTTTTTTCTTATCTTGCCATATTTATGGTACCCTTGGATTGGGACCCAGTAAATGATCAATGGTTAATCTTTGCTTGGTTTTTACTTTTTCTTATAATCTATGATACACTTTTTACTTTGTGGAATGTAAATGCCACAGCACAGTATCCTGACAAATTTAAGGGGAGATCTGAACGTAGATTAGCAACGGGTATAGGAACATTAATGGGAATGATAGGTATTGCTGTAGGATCAATAATTCCTCCAATGTTTACAGTGAGAGGTGTTCCTGAGACATATCGGATAATGGCTTGGATGGGTGTAGGACTAGGCATGATTCTTTTTTTCTTAATGCTACCGGGCACCAGAGAGAACCCAAAGATGAGAGCTAGATATCAAGAATATAGGAAGATCGCGAAAGATATAGAGCGTGAACCTTTCTTTAAAACTGCAAAGAGAGCACTCGGGTATAGGCGATTCATGATAAAGGTATTTTACTTTTTTGGGTATCAAGGAGCAGTTGCCCTACTTTCGGCATCAGGACCTTACATGATAGCCTATGTGCTCCAGGAGCCAGCAGGTACTTTAGGCGTGCTGATGGCTTTTATGCTTATAGGTGCTCTCGTTTCGATGCCAATTTGGACACTCATAGGGCAAAAGGTGAATAACAATAAAAAGATGAGTTTAGTAGCTGGTATTGTTATGTTTCTAACCTTTTTACCAATATTTTTCGTCGACGGTTTTCTGTTTTTTATGATTGCGCTCTTTCTATTTGGTATAGGATTAGGGGGGCAATGGTTTATGGATCCTCCCACTATG